>JAABUJ010001906.1_pt1 | contig 28149 bp, 15 predicted proteins | sample 5559131 | NCBI WGS metagenome assembly JAABUJ01 (sample SAMN10711875, study PRJNA513366) | rock metagenome | isolation source: Antarctica rocks | place: Antarctica: Victoria Land, Mt New Zealand nord | collected 2016-01-07
GATGCCATGTGCGCCTGAAGAAGCACATCCGGCACGGTGACTTTGCCGGCAAGCTCGGGGTGCGCCCCTTTGTGCCGGGGGTCGGGATGGCTCCCTAGGTAGTACCAGGGCCAGCCGTAAAAGCCGCCCTCCTGCACATGCGTGATGTAATCCGGGGGCAGTGTGTCCCCCAAGCCGTCGCGCTCATTGACCGATGTCCACAGCAGGCCGGTTTGCGGGTCTATTGCCAGGCCCACCGGGTTGCGGATGCCAGCCGCATACAAATGAAACCCAGTGCCGTCCGGGTTGTACTGCAGGATGTCTGCGCGGCGCTCTTCCTCCTCTGCTGCATCGCGTCCTTCGGCGACATTGGAGTGTGACCCCACCGAAACAAACATCTTGCAATTGTCATTAGAAAAGACCACGTCCCGCGTCCAGTGTCCGCCCCCGCGCAAACGGCCCCCGCCGGGAATGTCCGGCACGATTGTTTCCGCCTCGCCGCGCGCCTTCACATCGCCGCTTTGGTAGGGAAAGCGCACCACCGAGTCGGTATTGCCCACATACATATAACGCGGATGCGGGCCATTGGGATAGAATGCCAGCCCGAACGGCTGCCTCAGCCCCGAGGCGAAGATTGTGTCCATGACCGGGTGGCCGTGCGCGTCCAGCCCGCGCAGCAGGCGGATTTTGCCCGGCCCGCTTTCCACCACAAACAAGTCGCCGTTCGGGGCCGTGACTATTTTGCGCGGATTATCCAGGCCTTCGGCATAGGCCTGCACCGCAAACCCAGGCGGCACATGCGGCATCGCCCCATCAGGCCGAGGCACCATGTGCGCGCCATTATCCACCGACGGCGTGGCGTAGGGCGCGGGCAGGTCTGCCAGCGTGATATGGCGGCGCACGCCAGGCGCGTCTGTGTTGTGCCCGCCCAAAGCCGCCTGCCCGGTCAGCAGCTTGCCGGGCTGAGCGGGAGGGTCGGTGGCAGGCGTCTGCGCGGGCGCGCATCGCACCGTGGTTCCCACCAATCCGCCCGCGAGCGCCAGCAGCAGCGCGGGGCGCAGGTTAAGCTTGCGCCTGTTGTTCTTTATATTCATGCATTGTCTTTCTATGTTTTGTCTTGATGTCTTGCTTGCTAAATGCGTCCTGTCAGGCAGCGCTCGGCCCGCCGGGGCCACCGCCCTTGAAAATGTTTATGCCTTGGGCTACTTTGCCCATAAATCCATTAAGCCACCGACCCCCACCCAGGAGCAGACCGATAATAGCCAGGATAACAACATCTTGCCAGTGCATTTGTATTCCCCATTCGCCCACTAGTACGCAGTTTGCCGCCGAAATGTCACGGCCTTGTTTGGGCTGCTTGCGCCGGTTTCCAGCGCGTTGCAAACCCTCACCAACGACGGAAGGATTTGTTCCGTCGTTGATACAGGCTAAGAAAGCCCTGGAAAAGCCGGTGCAATGCCGTGGCAACACGAAACAAGCAAAGTTGCGCCAATCTCAGCAAGGCACATCGGCTGTGGCGGTGAAGGTGGGGGCAGACGGCCTCAACGGCGGGCGTCAACAGCGCCAAGGATGATCAAAGCCGAAACAAACGCGCCCCATATTTGCCGCGCCGTGCTTGCTCTGCCCGCTGAAGCTGCTCCCGCCGAGTGCGTACTTCCATCCTGCGCTCGCTGCGCCAGAGGGAGCAAGCGCCCGCCACAACAATGCCAGCAAGAAGTGTGTCCGGCCAGTGGTGGTTAACGAGCCGAAAAGCGAGCGCTATGCCCAGAATTAGGAGAAGATAGGAACCGACTTGCAGCAAAGGCTTTGATAGAAACATCGCGCTTACCTCCTCGGCACAAATCTGCTTTAGTAAAACAAGCCAGCCAGTAAAACCCGGTTAAGCACACGGTTTGCCGCGCAAGCCGTGCCGTGTCAGCGGTTGAACTTGTTCATGGCCGGGTCTATTCCATCCGCGATCCAAGTGTCTAAAGCGGCGACGGCGCGGGCGATGCCGTCGTCCACGTCGGCCTGCTCGGCTTTGCCGAAGCGGCCCAAAACATAGTCAATCTGCACGTCTGCCGAGCGGGGCGCGCCGACCCCAAAGCGCAGACGCGGAAAGTCCGCGCTGTGCAGGTGCGCAATTAAGGACTTCAGGCCGTTGTGTCCACCCGCCGACCCGCCCGCCCGCAGGCGCAGCCGCCCCAAAGGCAAAGCAATGTCATCGGTCACAACCATGATTTGTTCCAGGGGCAAAGGCTTTTGGCGCAGAAACAGCGCGGCGGCCTCGCCAGACAAGTTCATAAAGGTCTGCGGCTTCAGCACAAACACGCGCGCGTCGCCCACGCGGCCATCGGCGGCCAATGCCCGCCCGCCGGACTTCCAGGCTCCCAATCCGTGGGCGTGTGCAAACGCCTCCGCCACCATAAAGCCGATGTTGTGCCGCGTGTTGTCGTACTCTCTGCCGGGGTTGCCCAGGCCGATAATGAGTCTAGTGGCAATGTCCATCAGGCTAGCTCAATCTGCGCTTTCACCGAAGTGGGCGGCATCTGCACGGCAAAATCAAAGGCGCGCACGCTGTCCTCAAAGCCGAAGGTGTCGGTGATCAGGGGCTTGACATCAATCTTGCCGCTGCCCATCAGGGCCAGGGCACGGGGGTAGACATGCGCGTAGCGAAAGACATGCTCCACGCGCGCTTCCTTGACCTGCGCGCCCACCACGTCATACGCGACCGGCGCAAGCGGCATGCCCACCAGAACGACGCACCCGCCGGGGCACAGCGGCTCAAACACATGGGCCAAAGCCGCTTCGCTGCCGCTGCACTCAAAGACAACGTCCGCGCCCCAGCCACCCGAAAGAGAGCGGGCGATGTCGGCGACATTCTCCCGCTGCACATTAACAGGCCGGATAGGCCCCAGGGTCGCGCCCAGGTCTAATTTGGGCTGCTGCGTGTCCGCCAAGAGAACTTGGCTGCATCCGCCCGCCAGCGCCGCCAGCGCGGTGACCATGCCGATAGGGCCTGCGCCCAGCACGACTGCCAGGTCGCCGGGCCGAATGCGCGCCTTGATGGCCGCGTGCATCCCGACCGCCAGCGGCTCCACCATCGCGCCCTCGGCGAATGACACATTGTCGGGCAATTTGAAAGTAAAGTCTGCGGGGTGGACAACATGGGGGCGCAGCACGCCATGAACCGGCGGCGTGGCCCAAAAACGCACCTGGGGGTCTAGATTGTATAGGCCAAGCCGCGTCGCCCGCGAGCTAGGGCTAGGAATGCCCGGCTCCATGCACACGCGGTCGCCGGGCGCGAGGTGCGACACATCGCCGCCCACCTCGCTGACTATGCCCGAGGCCTCATGGCCCAGCACCATCGGCTGTTCCACAATAAACGGCCCGATACGCCCATGCGTATAATAATGCACATCCGACCCGCAGATGCCCACGGTCTTGATGGCAATGCGCACATCGCGCGGGCCAAGCGGCTCAGGAATGTCAATGTCGCCCAGCGTCAGCGTGTGGGCCTTTTCTAATATCAAAGCTTGCATAGGTAAGTTCTCGCTGTGGTGAAGTAGCAAGGTTTTACCCAAACAGGGCGCGAAATCACTCGCGAGCGGCGAAACAGCAAAAAGCGCCCGGCATAGATATGCCGAGCGCTCCAAGGTGCAAACCAACGTTATTGTTACACAAAGCGCAAGTCTTCATATTGGCGGCCCAGCACCGCCTCGCTGCTTGCGCCCAGCCAGCGGTCAATCACCGTGCCGTAGACCGCCCGAAAGTCCGTGGTGAACTTCAGGTCGCCTGCATCCAGGTCGGAAAGGCTGGGGTACGCGCCGTACAGCCCGCCTTTAACCTGCCTGCCGACAACAAACATCTCGCTCGCGGTGCCATGGTCGGTGCCGCCGCCCGCGTTCTCATGCACCCGCCGCCCAAACTCGGAAAAGCACACGGTGAGCACATTATCCGCCTGCCCCATCTGCTCCAAATCCGCCTGAAACGCCGCCAGGCCGTCAGAGAGCTGCGAAAGCAAAAGCGGCTGGCGGCGTTTCTGCTGCGTGTGCGTGTCAAAGGAGCCGCCCGCAAACGAAAGGTAGAACACGCGCGTGCCCAGGTCGGCGGCAATCAGCTGCGCCACTTCCTGCATGTCCCGCCCAAAGCCGCCGCTGGGATATTGCACTGTAGAGTGGTAGCGGGGCAGGCCCGCGCGGATACGGTCGGCGCTGTCATAAGTCTCGCGGGCGACTTGGGAGAACAAGGCCCCATAGGGGGTGTTGGTGTCGGCAAGCTGCACGCGCTTCAGCGCATCGGCACGGGCATCGCCGTCGGCATTGTGCGGAAAGACCACGCCGAATGACGCCAGTCCCTGGATGCTGGGCACGGCGGCGTGGGCGCTTTGGGTTGCCATGCTTTGCTCGCTGCCGATGTTGATGCCGGTCAAGGGAGAGGTGCGCCCTGAACGAATGGCATCTAGGTAACGCCCCACCCAGCCTTCGGTGCCCAGCTTGTCGGGTTCGCCTGTCTGCCAGATTTCCATGGAGCGGAAGTGGCTCCTGTTGGGGTTAGGGTAGCCGACCCCCTGCACAATAGCGAGCTGTCCCCGGTCGTATAATCCCTTCATGCCGGTCATAGCGGGGTTTAATCCCACGCTGTCGGTCAAATGCAGCACCTGATTATCGGGGATTGCCAGGGTGGGGCGGTTAAGGTGATAAGCTTTGTCGGCATAGGGAACAACCGTGTTCAGGCCGTCATTGCCGCCCGTGAGCTGAATGACAACCAGGGTGCGCTTCGCGCCCGTCGCGCTTTGGCGGAACGCGTCGCCGGTTCCCTCGGCCCAGACCATCTTTGCCAGCCAGGGCGGAACAGCCAAACCAACCGCGACGGTGGTGGCGCTCTTCTTGATAAAATCGCGGCGTGAAACTGACATGGAGTGCTCCTTGTGGGTAGAAACGGGAACTTGGCAGCGTTTATTGCTGCCGAGGCAAGTGCGCTTAGCAGACTTGGTATTCAGGCGTCGCCATCACCAGCGGCAGGGCGGCCCGCAGGCGCGCTTCCATGCCGCCCAGGCCGCTGAGTGGGCGTGCGCGGGCATACAAACTGCCGGCCTGGCGCTGGCCCTGCCGGAAGCGCATTCTGCCGAGAGGCGCGGCGTCAACAGGCCTATTGGAGGCAAGTTCCCCGGCAGGGGCGGCACTCGGCTGGCTGATGTAATCCACAATTGTTTGGCGCGTTTGCAGGGAGAGCGGCAGCGGCCCCAGTGTCTCGGCGAGGAAGTCTACATACTGCGCAGGCGAATAGCCGCGCTGCTGCACAAAGTCCGTGACGCGCGCGAACTCGCCATTGAACGCCAATCGCGACTGGGACATGAGGTTTGCGAAGTTGATGCGCGCGAGCAGGGTGGATGTGTTAATCCAAGCCTCGTTGCCGTCCCAGCCTTTGACGCTCGGCGGCTCCAGCAGGTCTTGTCCCATGGAGCGCATCGCGACGGGCAGGCTTGCCAGTACGCCCAGGCGACGCCCGCTTTGCCGCTGCCCTTCTGTCGCATTGGCGGGGGACGCGCCGGGATTGGAGGCCATGTCGTTGGCGGGTGTGATGTCGCCGGGCTGCAAAGTGAAGGTCGGCCCCAGCCCCATCATCTTCACCGTCCCAATCACATACTGCGCGGGGCTTTTGATTATCGCATAGCGCGCTTTGTCCGAGTAGAATGAGGGTGAGCGCAGGATAGTCCCCACCACAGCGCGCATATCATAGCCGCTGGAATAGTAGGTCTGCACCAGTGCGCTTAAAACATGCGGCTCGGGGCTGGGGTACGCGAAAAACGCGAACAGTTGACGGCACAGGCGGTTGGCTGTGGCGGGGTGGGCGACCAGAATATCCACAATGTCGTCGCCGTTCCAGTTGCCTGTTTTGCCTAGAAACGTCTTGGGATCGTTGTCATGGTTGTTGGCATTGAAGACGAACTCGCCGCCGCGCAGGTTCCAGCCGGAGAAGGCCCGCGCTGCCGCTTTCACATCGTCCTCGGTATAGTTGCCGATGCCGCACGTATACAGCTCCATCAGCTCGCGCCCGTAGTTTTCGTTGGGGTGGGCTTTGTAGTTTTGGCTGCCGTTCAAGTAGCGCAGCATCTCAGGGTCACGCGAGACTGCGAGTGTGAGTGTGCGGAAGTTCCCCAGCGCGTTGGCGCGGAACATCTGGTTTTGCCGCATCATCACATCGCCCTGCATGCCGCCGTCTTTGGACGTGAAATGCCCGTGCCAGAACAGCGTCATCTTCTCCACCAGTGGGCGGGGCGACGCGATCATGCGCTGTACCCACCACATCTTGACCGTTTGCAGGGGCAGGTAAACGTCGCCGCGCTTGTTGGTGCGGCGGTCTTCAGGGACGAGGCTTGCCAAGCGCTGCACCATGTCGGCATCGTTGATCGGGTCGGGCGTGCGTTCGGGGTGCAGCAGGTCATCGGTGACTGCGGCTGTCCCGCGCCGAGCCGCAAGTGTAATCTCGTCCGTGCTTGCCCCAAAGCCCGCCCGCCGCAGCAGGTGCGCCATGTCTTGATAAGTTTGATCGGTCATTGGTTTTCGCCCCGCCCTGTTTTGTTTCGGCCTCGCATACTTAGTGACGCAAGGGTGGGGGAAAAGTTCACGCGCGCCGCGCCGGGGAGGCGGTTTGTTTTCGCGGGCGTGCTTGCAGGGCTTTGGCGCTTATCAAGGAAGGGAGAGCCGGGCGGTGTATGCCAGGAAGGCATTATTTCGTAATCAAGTGCAGCGGAATGTTAGACCACTGGCGGTTCGGCTTCTGGCCCATAGCGACACAGGCTGACGAACTGGAAAATAAAGATTAGGTTAACTAACGCCATGCCGACACAGGCGGTCTTAACACGCTTAATCCACCGGTCGTGGGTGAGGGCGACGACTTGATGGTGAATGATCGGGTGCGTGTCCGCCGCGACCGTGTACACTAAGAGGGCCGATAGCGCGAGCACGAATAGGTAAACCACTATGTAGTGCTGACGTTTGAACGGGTAGTTCCGGTAGGCGGCCCGGCAGTACCCGGCCCACCAGTTTCGAACAGTATTCATTGACTGACGCCTCTCAACTCGGCATAGCCCTGCGGCATAACGGCAAATCTTAGCCGCGCCCGCAACTGCAATGTAACCAGCAGCCCCGCGAAGCCGGGCAAAGAAAGGGCCATGCGGCGTCAGGTACAACACATCAGGACGTTTTGTTGTTCAGGCAAAAGTCACAAACAAGTCATACCATTGCGCCAAAACGAGAAACTCTGCTCCCCAACCACTACTGACGCTCACCTCCTGAATAGGGCCTGTTGGGCCAAACAAGACATTAGTGTGCGTTTTGTTAAATCGTCTGCCTGATTGCAGTATCTCAATTATGCTATCAATTTCCCGTAAAGCCTCTGTGACATTTTCCCAAGGTGCCCAGATAAACTCATTGCCTGGCCGTGCGAGAAGTACCTTTGCATTGCACAAGACTTTAATGAGTGGTTGCCGCGCGATGTTCATAACAGCAAAAGTCCTATGGACTAACGGTCAAGCTCACTTGCCACAAACGAAGTGAGGAACGGGTGCAGTTTAGCGGAAGGCCTGCGCCGGCGGAGCGGGCATGGGGCCATGGGATGGCCCGCGCAGGTGCGGCCCGTCGGCATCCCAGGTCAGGGCGTCTAGGCTCATGCTGCGATAGGTGTGCGGGCCGTGCGCCCACGCATGGTACGCCATCCACTCGGAGCCGTCGCCCGCGCGCACGATGTCTTCGCCGCCCGGCCCGCACGTATCCGGCGTGCCGGCAAGCCATGGCCCGCGTGCTGGCTTCACATACGGCCCCCGGAGTGCGCTGGCGACGGCATAGCCCACAGCGTAGCGGCAGGTGCTGTAGTCATTGGCGGAGTAGAAAAGATAATACTTGCCCGCATGCTTGCACAACGTCGGCGCTTCCACCACGCGGCCTTCCCAGGGCTGGTCTTGCTTGATCAAGCGCGTGGGCGTCCCGACAAGCGACAGGCCGTCCGGCGACAGCTTCTGCACCCACAGCCATGTGTCCCGGCCCCGGCTGTTGCCGTCATTCTTCCACACTAAATACCGGCTGCCGTCGTCCTCCGTAAAGCAGGACGGGTCAATCGCCCCGCCTTCTTTCGCTTGTTCCACTAGGGGGGCGGCATTAGGAATTGGGTCAAACGGCCCGCCCGGCAGGGATGCCACTGCGACCCCGACATTCTGCTGATTGGTGGCCCGGTTCCAGGCCGTAAAGTACGCGACATACCGGCGTCCCGGCGTCCACGCGCACACGTTGGGTGCCCAGGTGCGACCGGGCTTGGCCCAGTCCGGCAAAATCGGCATGGCCTCGGGAAACACGCTCCAATGCACCAAATCTTCGGAGCGGGCGCAGAGCATGTTGGGGCCGGAATTGGTGGCGTAGGCGTAAAACACGCCCCGGTCACTCAGAATGGACGGGTCTGGAAAGTTGCGGTTGATCACGGGGTTGATGTAAGTCGACGCGCGCGCGAGCCTGGCTTGCCCCAACGAGACGGCAGGCGCGGCGGGCAGGGCAGGACGCCCTGCCGCCGCGTGCAGAACGCCTGCCGCGCCTGCCGCCAAAACTAAACCCAGTGATTGAAGTACACGCATGCTGTTTTTGCCAATGTTCCGGCGGTGCAGCGGCCGTTGCAGGCCGCGGCGGGAGTGGGTGCTGCAATTCTATCACCTGGGTCGGCGGCTGTCAATAGCGGCGGCGCGCGCGTGTTTGCGGCGTAGATTATCGGCAGACTATCGGCGTGACAAAGGCGTCTTTGTGGCATTTCCAGCCCGAACCAACGACGGACGGTTTTGTTCCGCCGTTGTCACGCGCTTGCGGCGCGCAGGGTACGCTTTTGCAAAGCCGGTGCGCGGCGGCGCAGCATTCGGCGCGGCGAGGGAATAATCTTGCGGGCAGGCAGGAAAATCGGCGCGGTTGTGGTGAAATATGGCGTATAATCATGTGTTGGAACTTTTGCCGGTCAGCAGAAATGGACGAAGCGCTGGGCGGGAATAAACAAAACACTGCTTGGGGAGGCGGACAACTCGTGAAACTACTAACTTTGATGGGACAAAAGCGGATGCGTGCGGCGGCATTGCCTTTGGCGCTCGGGGCGCTGGCGCTGGCGGCAGCCGTGCCCGCTTCAGCGGCGGAGCGTTCGCTGGCAGGGATCAAGATTTTCAGCACGAGCCGGCCCATTCTTGCCAAGTACGGCAGTCCAACACAGGTGATTGTTGGGCGGCCCTCGCTCACCCCCACCGGCGGCGCGGCGGCGGGGGGCGGGCAAAGCGGGTCGTCAGGCATGCCGAGCATTGCGCCGGGCGCGCTGCCGGGCTTTGGGGCGGCCCCGTCTGAAATCAGCGGCGGCGGCTTTGGCGGTGCCGGTGGATACGGCAGGGCAGGCGGCTTCGGCGGGCAAAGCAGCCAGGGCCAGGGAGGACAGGGCGGGTATGGACAGGGCGGCGCAGCAGGCGCGGCGGCAGACCCGACCAACGGCGAGTCCACCTGGATTTACGACCGCCCCGGCGGCAGCGACTTGGAGTTTACGTTTTCCAGCGACGGGCGCGTGGTGCAAATCCGGGCGACAGGGTATCAGGGGCCGGTGAAGACGACGCGGGGCGTTGGGCTGGGCGCGAAGTACGGAACCGTTGTCGGCAAGTACGGCTTCCCGGAAGCGCAGGAGCAGGACGGCAGCGTGCTGACCGCTCGCTATACCGAGCGCTCCCATGCAGCGTTTCAGTTCTATAATCAGCGCGTAGTCGCCATTATCGTTGCGGCTGTTGAGTAAGAATATTTCTTAAGTATAAGAATGTCTCTGCGGCTAAGTAAAGCTCTCTGGGAGCGAGAAGGTGCTTAAGTGTCGGATCGGCGCGATATTGACGACATCCGGGCGCGGGTGGACATTGTGTCTGCGGTGGAGCCGTATGTCACATTGAAACGAGCCGGGCGCAGCTTCAAAGGGCTGTGCCCGTTTCATCAAGAAAAGACGCCCTCGTTTACAGTCAACCCAGACCTCGGCACCTGGTACTGCTTCGGGTCGTGCGGCGAAGGCGGGGACATCTTCAAGTTTGTCCAAAAGATAGAAAACCTCTCGTTTCCCGAGGCGCTGGAGCGGCTGGCCCTGCGCGCAGGCGTGACGCTCACCAAAGAAGCCGGACGCGGAGCCAGCGCCCGCCGGGTTGGCACAGGGCATGCAGAAGAAGCAGAGCGTCCCCAGCCGGGCGAAAAAGACCGGATGTACACGATCAACATGCTCGCGCTGCGTTATTACAAAGACATGCTGAGGCGCGCGCCGGTCGCACAAGAGTATCTGCAAGAGCGTCAAATCGCCCATGCCGCGCAGGAAGATTTCCAAATCGGCTTTGCGCCGGATGCGTGGAACGGCCTTTCGGGGCATTTAGAGCAAAAGGGCATCAGCCTGGCCGATGCCGCCAAAGCGGGACTGGTCACGCAGGGCGAGCGCGGGTATTTTGACAAGCTGCGCGGGCGCTTAGTGTTCCCCATACTGGACGTGCATGAGCGCCCGGTCGCATTCGGCGGGCGATTAATTGAAGGGGAAGTGCGGGCGGGCGTGCCAAAGTATTGGAACTCGCCGGAAACGCCTGTCTTTTCCAAGAGCGGCACGCTGTACGGGCTGTGGCGCGCGCGCAAAGCAATTGCCGCGCAGGGCCGTTCGGTGGTCGTGGAAGGCTACACAGATGTGGTGGCGTGCCATCAGGCCGGGTTTGAAAACGTGGTGGCAACACTGGGAACATCGCTCACCGAAGAGCATGTCAAAGTGCTGGCGCGTCTCGCCCCCACTGTGCTGCTGGCTTTTGATGCCGACTCGGCGGGATTGAAAGCGGCCTTCCGGGCTGCTGCCATCTTTGAAGCGCAGGAAGTGGAAGTGCGCGTGCTGGACTTGCCCGAAGGCGACGACCCGGACAGCCTCTTGCGCGGGGGTAAGCGGCGCGTCTTTGAGCAGGCATTAGAAGACGCCATGCCCTTGACCGAGTATCGTTTAAGGCGATTGCTGCGCCGCCCTGCCTCCGAGCTAAGCGAGCGTGACCGCGTCGCTCTGTTTGAAAAGACACTGCCGATATTAGCCTCAGTCAAGACGCCTGCGCTGAGGGCGCATTACATGAAGATTGCGCTGCCGTACCATCCGCAGTACGGGGTGCGGGGCGTGTCGGCGCAAGACTACATACAGCGGGACGTGGAAGCGTACCTGAGCGGGCGAACGATGACCCAAGCGGAGCGCCCCGCGCCGGTGCGGCCCGCGCCCGCCGCGCCGCCGACCACGTCGCTGCTCGGCAGTGCGACGGAGCAGGCCGAGCGTCACCTGCTCCGTGCCCTGCTCAGTGCCGACCGCAGCCTCGCCGACCTGGTGCGCGAGGGCTTGGGCGCAGAGGAGTTTGATACGGCGTCCGCCCGCACGGCAGCCGCCCTGCTGTACGCGCAGATGGACAACAGCGGCGTGCTAGACCCGGCGGCATTGCTGGCATCGGTTGAAGACGACAGCGCGCGGGCCTTGCTGACCGCCACCGCCATGGCGCAAGATGACCAGCCGCTGTCTGCGCAGACGATTGGGGATGAAATTCGGCGCTTGAAGCAGCGGGCCAAGCAGCGACGCTTGGCCGCTCTGACCGCGCAGATCAACAGCGGCACGACTGATGTGCAGGTGCATCAGCAATTCGCGCATCTGCAAAGCGAGCTGAAAGGCACGCGTCGGGCGCAGCAATAAAGTGCCGTAAAGAGTGGCAGCAATTTTCACAGGAGAAAGTGACCGTGCCGTCAAAAGAGCTTAGCCGCATTCCCATGCCCTCCGCGCCGCCCCCCACAGGCAGCGGGGAGAAGTTTATGCGTCTGGGCGAAGCGCCCTCCCTTTCTCCAATGGAAACCGAATCCCCCGCTCCTGCCCTGCTGTTTGACGAAGAACCTATGGATGAGCTTCGCTTTCTGCCCGCCGACATGGAGGAGGCTGGCTCGGACAAGCCTTTGTTCGGCGAAAGCTACGGGACAGACCAAAGTGACGACCTGCCTGGGGGAGAGCAGGATGCGGGCGAAGAAGACTTGGGCGCAATGGAAGGCCTGCCGCTCGACGACTCGGTGCGCATGTGGCTGCGCGAGATTGGGCGGACACATCTGCTTTCGCTGCACGAAGAAATCCGCCTTGCCAAACGCATTGAACGAGGGGATGCCAACGCCAAAGTTGTTCTCACACAGGCCAACCTGCGCCTTGTCGTGAGCATTGCCAAGCGCTACACCCTGCGCGGCATGTCCTTTCCCGACTTGATACAAGAAGGCAACATCGGGCTGATCCGCGCGGTGGAGAAGTTTGACTACCGCAAAGGCTACAAGTTCAGCACCTATGCCACTTGGTGGATACGGCAGGCCATCACGCGGGCCATTGCCGACCAGGGCCGCACCATCCGCATACCCGTGCATATGGTAGAAACCATCAACCGATTGGTCAAGGCCAGCGGGCAGCTTTTGCAGGACTTAGGCCGAGAGCCAAGCCTGGAAGAAATTGCGCAGGCGATGGATTTGCCCCTAGAGCGCGTGTCTGAAATTATCCGCATTGCGCCGGAACCCCTTTCGCTGGAAACGCCGGTCGGCGAGGAAGAAGACAGCCATCTCGCCGACTTCCTGCGCGATGACGACTCGGCGTCTCCCACCGACTCCGCCACATTCCAGATATTGCGCGAGAAGATTGAAGAAGCGCTCGACCAGCTCACCCCCCGCGAGCGCGACGTTCTTAAAATGCGCTTTGGCCTAGACGACGGCTTCCCGCACACTTTGGAAGAAGTGGGCAAACACTTTCAAGTCACCCGTGAACGCATCCGCCAGATTGAGTCCAAGGCTCTGAAAAAGCTGCGCCATCCCACCCGCTGCCGTCGTTTGCGCGATTATCTGGAGTAGCGCCCGGCCCGAAACACAGCAGACGCCTCTTTGCGGCGCGCTTGTCCCGCACTCGGCTGCCTGGGCTTTTGCTGCAAGTGCGGCGTCAAAGAGGCAAGCTGGGGCGCATCCGCCCCGTTTTTTGGCTCAAGGCTGAACATGTAATCGCCCCACCAGGCCCCCGCCGCCCACCACGTATCCCCCACCCAAACGTCTCGGTTTTGCTCCATAAAGCGCAGCATGTCCTCTACGGCCTGCGCATCAACTGCACTGCTGCCTGCGGCGAACTCCCCCAAAAACGCGCGCTTGTGGTGCTGCCTGCACCATGCAGTAAACTGCGCCAGCCGCTCGCTCCCAATTGTCGCGCTCACGGCTTCAGGCTTTGTGCCCGAGCTGTCGGCATCCAGATACTGGTGAACCTCATACAGAAAGTGGTGCTGCGGGTCTTTGACACCAAGCATCGCCGCGCCGTTGCCGCTGGCAATCCAGCTCTGCGCGCCGGTGTAGGCAATCCCCGGCACCAGGATTAAGTTCTTTGCGCCTGCCCGGCGGATGGCGGCAATGGCCGCATTCGCGGCTTGGAGCCACTGCGCGGCGGGCAGGTCGTGGGGTTCATTCATCAGGCCGAGCCAGACGTTTGGGTTGCCGCGAAACGGCGACGCCAGCCTGCCCCAGAAGTCTGCAAAGGCCGTTATGGGCGCTTCGGGGCTGCCGATAGGCTTGTCGTAGAAGCGCGCGTAATTGTGCGGGTCAAGTATTACCACCATTCGCCTGCGGCTGGCTTCGCTGACGACGCCTTTAATGCGCTCTAGATTGGCAGGGTCAAGCGGCTGCCCAAGCTGAGGCTGGAGGTCTTCCCAGCGGAACGGCAGACGAATGATGTTCATGCCCTTGCCTGCAAAGTAGTCCAGCTCGGCGGGGGTGGGGAACGTGTAATCGGTGCCGTAGCGGGCCGCGTGCCCCGGACTGCGCCGCCCAAACTCGCCGCCCGCGATGTTGACGCCGGTGTAGGCGAGCGGCCTGCCTTGCGGGGCCGCTTCGGCGCGATGGCTTCCTGCTCCCAAAGCAAGCAGCAGCAAACACAGCAAAAGTTTCATAAAATGGCCGCGCCTTTCGCCACAGGGGCTGTTATTCTCAAACGCTACAGGGCAAACTCATCGCGGGCCGCCCGCTGCATCAAAGTCTCCACGGCGGCGCTTGGGGTCAGCGTGCCCTGCAAGACCTGGTGAATGGTGGTAAAGACAGGGGCCTGGATGCCGTAGCGCCGAAGCAGGTGCTGCACGGCTTCGGCGGTCGGCACGCCCTCGGCGGCTTGGTGCAGGTCGCCGAGTATTTGCGCCACGCTCTGCCCCTGCGCCAGCCCCAGCCCCACCCGGTAGTTGCGCGACAGGCGCGACCCTGCCGTCGCAATCAAGTCCCCAACCCCGCTCAGGCCCAAAAACGTCAGGGCCTGCCCGCCCGCCGCCACTCCCAATTGGGTCATCTCCATCAGGCCGCGCGTCATCAAAGCCGCTTTGGTGTTGTCCCCAAATCCCAGGCCGTCCGACAAGCCGGCCCCAATTGCCAGCACGTTCTTCAAGGCCCCGCCCAGCTCTACGCCCTTCACATCCGAGTGCGTATACACGCGAAACGCCTGCTCAGTCATCAATAATGCCTGCGCGCCGCGCGCCACGGCGGGGTCGGCGCTGGCAACCACTGACGCCGTGGGCACCCCCCGCAGCAGCTCTTTGGCTAAGTTCGGCCCGGACAGCACGGCAAGCCCGGCGTGCGGCGTGTCCGCGAGCAAGAGCGCGGCCAGCTCCGACATGGTCAGGCCAGATTCGGAGTCCAGCCCCTTGGTCGCGCTGAGCAGCCGGGTTTGCGGCTCCAGCGACTCGGCGGCCTCGGCAAGCACAGCCCGGACGCCGCTTGAGGCAACCGCAAGGATGACCCAGTCCGCCCCGGCCAGGGCATCCGGCAGCAGATGGGTCGCCGTGACTGTTTCGCCCAAAGCAACCTCCGGCAGATACTTGGGGTTGATGCCCAGGCTGCGGATTTGCCCGGCTAGGTGTTCGTCCCTGTCCCACAACGTCACAGGATAATCTTTGCCGCCCAGCATAGCCGCCAGAGCGCTGCCCCAGCTTCCCGCTCCCAAAATCGTAATTTGTGTCATGGCTTATTATGGCAAATGGGCGGCCTGTTTTGTTCCATGAAACAAGGCCGCGTCCTAGGGCTTGATACCGGGTCACTACCGGGTTTTCAAGCCGTTCCAAGCCCAAACCAACGACGGAAGAAATCGTTCCATCGTCGGTCCGCGCCCGCAAAGCCTGGACACAGCGCGGGCAATGCCTTTGCCAGCCTGTCAAACTGCGATACGAAAAAATAGTGTTTGACAAAACTTAAATCGTGTGTTAAAGTAGGGAGCAGCCGGTATTCATACCGGGCTGCCCCCTTGCTTTCCTCCCGCACTTTAGGCGGAAGCAGTGCGAAGTTGTCGTTCGGTTCCAGTCCCTGCTGGAATGCTCGCGTACGTCGTTCGTGTTGTTCTTGCCACCTTGCCTGTGGCCCGTCTTTCGGAGGAAACGCTATGCGTCTTAGTTACGTCACTTCCCGTTCCGTCACTTCCCCTGTGTTTCGCACCGTCCGCCGCCTGCCTGCCCTGCGCGGGTTGGCCTCTGCCCTCGTGTGCCTCATGGCATTGCCGTTGTGCCTGCCCTTCGCGCAGGCAGCCCATGCTGATGCTGCGCCCGGTCACTCCTCGCTTGCCACGGTGCTGCAATTGCAGGCACTAGAAAAGCAGGCCAAAGCGCATCCAGCCCCGCCGGTTCCAAGCCCCGCCAACCGCCTGGCGAACACGCCGTATGCCGCGCGGCGTGTGTCTGCCCCCGTCCCGGTTCCGGCGTCTGTGGCTGTCGCTCCCTTTCGGCGCAATGCTGTGCTGCCACGCCCTGCCTCCGTGACCTTGCTGGATGAAGTCGGGCATCTGGCGCATCCCGTCGCCTCGTTCCAGGCGCAAGCCTGGAGCCATGAGATTGCGGCCCATCCCGTTCCTGCCCGCGCCGCCCTGCTGCATCTCTGGCTTGGGGAATGGCAGCTTGCCGCCAACGAGCAGCCCGAAACCGCACAGCAGCATTTTCATGCGGCCCGCGCCCTGCTTCCGCATACCGGCACCCTGTACGGCCTGGCCTCCTATGACAGCGCCATCGCGTTCTTCAAGAAAGGCGCTTATGCAGACGCCAGCGACGCATTCACGCACCTGCTGACTCCGCGCACAGCCCTTGCTGGCTACAGCCGCAAGAACTGCGCGCTGTGGCTGCGCCATGCCGCCGTCTGCGCGGGCTATCATGCCGAGCGGTCTGCCCAGGGCATCCCGGAGCCGCCGAGCCTGGACCCTTTGTGCGGAGCCGCCGCCCTGGCCGCAGGACTGCGGGCGCTTGGCCTGCCCAGCGATGAGAAGACGGTGGTGGCTGCCTGCCGCGTGACGGGCGAAGGCAGCAGCCTGAGCGACATTCGGGAGGCGGGAAAAAAGCTGGGCGTATCGGTGGATGCGGTCACCGCCGACGATCAGGGATTGATGGCCCTGCCGCTGCCCCTCGTGGCGCATGTGGAGCACGACCACTTTGTGGCATTGATCCGGGCAGACAAGCGTGGCGTTTCGTACCTGTGTAGCGATTGTGGAGGGTGGCCGGGCGGGCGGGTAAACCTGACCTGGCGGCAGTGGCATCTGCTGGAACCGGATGTTTACTGCGCGCTGCGGGTCAAGAACAGCCCCTAGGATCAGGCCCTTTCGGCGCTGACGGCAAGGGCTGGACAGCGTCCCATGGCTGCCGGAGTGCAGGTGGCGAGCATAGGCCGGCTGCCTCGCCTTGGGAAGTCGCTGCAAATCGCCATGTACCTCTCAAAGCTGGGAAAGCACGTTCTGCGCTACGATTGGAACGGCTGGCTGCCGGAATGCACGCTGCGCTTTGACGCGCTCAAGTGCGCCGAGTGCCTTGTCTGCTGCCTCATGGACGGCGGCGGGATGACCGGCAACGCAATGAGCGCTGGGGCTTCGAGCGGTGACCCGGTGAACCTAGCAACGGGCGAGGAAGAATACCGGCCTGCTGCCGACCTGACTGTCTACAACCCGCATGGGCCGTCGGTGCAGTGGACGCGGCTTTACGACAGCCTGCGCGCGGAAAACCGGCAGACTTACGAGTCCGAAGACTACGGGCTGGGCTGGTCTCAAGGCTACAACGTGGGCATCAGGAACACTAATGCCGTCCCTGCCACTCAAGACTCTCACGTCTTCCCAGGGTCAACCAGTCCGATCACCTACAGCTATAATGCCCTTGGCGGCTATTATGGGGTTGACGTCTGGACCGTGTTTATGGGTGGAACTACCGTGGCAAGCAACACCGCCCCAAACGGCTGGAACATGACCTTCACCACGGACGCACAGGGCGCAACCCACTACTCCGTCACCGTTCCAGCGGGAGCAGCGACCGGAGCCTACACCTGGTATTACAATCATCCCTCTCCGGGTGTTCATTATGATGGCGGCACCTTGTACGTGCAGCCTCGCGTGCCGTCTGCGGGAACCAAAGCGGTGTTCCTTGCCAATGGCAGCAGCGTCTCTTTCACTGCGCCCTCCGTTCCCACGGCTGGAACTCCGCGCGTTATCTGCACGCCGCAAGCCGGTGCGCCGTTTCTCGCCGAGTGGGACTACGACAGCAACAATGCCTGGGGCCACTTCGTCATCGCCTGGCGCGACCGGACGAAGTGGGTCACGACTTCCGCTGACGGCATCTCTCAGTATGTTCTGCACCAGATTGTAGACCGCAACGGAAACGCCATTACCTTTGGCTACATCGCTCCTTACTCGGTGACAGGCACCGGCCAGACGGGTCAACCTTATACCTATGTCTATGAGAACTTCCCCCTGCTCTCCACCATTACCGACGCCAGTACGGGAACGACACTGCTGACAGTCAACCGCAGTGCAAGTGGCTGGGGAGCCATCACTTCCATCTCCGACTGCTACGGGCGCAGCGTCGTCTACGCCAGCAGCTTTGCAGGGCCGGGCTACGTTCCGACATACAGCTTGATGCACGTCTCGCAGATCGTTCCCACAGGCACGTCCGGCCCGTCGGATCGGTATGCGTTCGGCTACTACTACTACACCGACGACCAGAACAATTCCGAGCCGGTGCTGCACACGATTACGGTGCCTTCCGCCTCCGGCCCGGCTCCGGGCACGGCCTCGCTTAGCGTTAATGAAGCGGGCACCAGCACAGCCACCATCAACTACGCGGGTAACGGCTCCGGCTTTGTCTCAAGCCTGGTGGACGGCAACGGCAACACCCGCACCTACGCCAACTGCAATGCCGACGGCACGGCCTCCAACACTCCGACCAACTACACGAAAGTCACCGTCACCGACAAGAACGGCAATGTTGCCTCCTCTTACATCGGCGGCGTGGACATGTACATGAGCGCAAAAAGCATCACGGACGGCGTGGGCAACGTGGTCATGCGCAAGACGTTCTCCGACCCCAACGATCCTTATCGTCCGTCCAGCGTCACCGACGGCAACGGCAACACAACTCAGATGACGTGGGATCAGTACGCGAACATGCTGACGGAAACCCCGCCCACCAACGGCACTCGCACCCCGGCGGGAACCACCTACACATACAAATACGCCAGTTTCGCCTTGGGCGAGTTGATCCAAATGCAGGAGGGAAGCAAATCCCCGACGCGCTACACTTACTATGAGCCGAGCGGCCTAGTGGCATCCATCCAGGGGCCGCTTCCCGGTTCCCCTGGCACGGCCAATTCAACGCCCACCACCTACACCTATGACCTGACCACCTACGACGGCAGCGGAAACATCACGCACCAGGGTTTGGGAAACTTGCTTACTGTCACCACGCCGGGCAACAACGCGGCGCAGACAATCACCACGACCTTTAGCTACACCAGCGACGGCAGCTACAGCCAAACCGCCGCTATCGGGCAGCCGCTGACGGTCACGGACAACCTGGGCAAAGTCAGCCACCTGCGCTATGACAGCCGGGGCAACTGCCTGTCCGTTGCCGATGCCATCTCCTCCTGGTTCCCCGACCAGTACGACTTTACCTACAACATCGCCGACCAGCCCCTGCAAACCATTTGCCCCGCCGCCAACCAGCAGGGCAGCGGACGCACGACCCAAACCAGCGCCTACCTCTACCCTGGTGGGCCGGTGACCGGCGTCACCACCACCGACGAAACCGGCGCGGCCATTCGCCAGGTGAACTACGCCTACGGACAGGAAGGTGAAACGCTGGGTGTGAGCGGCAGCACGGAACCCGTCACCTACGCCTATGATGCCCTGTACCGCTTGTCCACGCTCGCCGATGGCAACGGTCATGCCACGCACTACTACTACAAGCTGCAAGGGTACCTAGATGCCGTCACCTACCCCGGCTATGCTGGCCCTGTGCCTGCTTACAACAGCGCGACAGATGACTACAGCAACATCACCGGCAAGGACAGCGTCCGCTATCCTGCCTATGACGCCAACGGCAACCTGCTGGTGCGCATTGACGGCAATGGGGTAGAGACCGACTACACGCACAACGCCGACCCGCAAAGCCTGCTGACGCTGATCCACTATGTCTATCCGTCCGGCTATGCGGGCGGCACAACGGGCGACGTGTCGCTGGCCTATGATGCCTACGGGCGACGCGCGGGCATGACAGATGGTACAGGCAGCCAAAGCTATGCCTATGACGACAACAACGACTTGTTGTCTGACACCACCACCTATGCCAATCTGCCTGCGCAAAGCATTTCCTACAGCTACTGGCCCAATGGCAGCCGCCAGACCATGACCGCGCCCATCGGCTCCTACTCCTACACCTATGACGGCGTGGGCCGCTTGACCGGCATGACCAATCCTTATGGGCAGGCTGCCGCCTGGGACTACCTGGACAACGGCTGGTTGTTCCATCAGACCCTCAGCAACGCCGGGGCTGCCGCCGTGGTCACCTCCTGCTACTACACGCAGCGCGGGCAGTTGACGAGCATCAACAACCGGCGCTCGGATAACTCCACGTTGTCAGACTACACTGGCATGAGCTATGACGGGGCGGGCAACCGCACGTCGTGGACGGGGAACATTCCCGCCGCTACCTCCTGGAACCGCACGGACAGCTACGCCTACGACGCCAAGAACCAACTGACGCAGGAAGCCTCCACCGGCCCCTTGTCTTACACCGGGAACTTCGGCTATGACCCGTCGGGCAACGCTACCACCCTGTCCAACCAGGGCCATGCCTACAACGCGAACAACCAGGACACGGCCAACACGTATGACGGCAACGGCAACCCCGTCGGTTATGGCGGGCAGAGCGTGCGCTTTGACCCGGAAAACCGGCTGACGCAGGTGGGCAGCGTTCTGTCCTGTGGCTACAACGGCGATGGACAGCGGGCGTGGAAGCAGAACTCGGCGGGAGCGCGCACGTACTTCCTGTACGACGGCAGCCAGCCGGTGTGCGAGCTAAACGGCAGCGGAACGCTGGTGGCAGTCAACGACTTTGGGGCGGACGGCGTGTGGGCGCGTCACACGACCACAAGCGACTGGTTCTACACGTTTGACCCGCAAGGGAGCGCGTCCCAGAAGATAGGGCGTGACGGGAGCGTGCTGTGCTCGTCCATCTACGATGCGCAGGGGCATGAAGCGACGACGGACACGCACCCCGACCCGTTCAGCAGTAAGGCATAGGCGGGGGCAGACGTGTTCGGCTAGAGGGCGCGGGCAGGCGGCTGCACAAACACCGAGACCGGCCAAGTCCTGCTCACCTTCCGCTGCTATGACTTCAGCGCAGGCAGGTTCCTCACCCGTAACCCGAAGGGCCGCACGGGCAGCATCATCCTTTACGCCTCTATGCAGAATAAGCCCATCCACCAAGTCACACTTCTTCTCCCTCTCCTCGCCGCCGCTCTCAGTGTGCCGACAGCCAGCGACCACCGCCTGCTAGGCTAATCTCCGAGCCAAAACAACCGTTGTTCTCAGCGCGGACGTGCAGAAAGCGCCGCAAGGGGAACTTGTCTGCCGCAGTTTGCGTTCCACTATGAAGCTGCGGCAGACCTTTTTGCCAATTCAGGTTTCATGTCGGCAAGCACCTGGGTATAAACGCGGGTTCCCCAAAAGATTGCTTGACTTTTCCCCTAGATTTTGGTATGATGTAGGTTCGTGCGTTGGCACAGGAGGGTTTGTTTTTGAAAGAGATACAGCATACCACGAAGCAGACGGCGCATGTGGTGGACGTTCCCAACCTTGTCGAACTACAATTAGACTCGTACCGCTGGTTCCTCCAAGAGGGCCTTAAAGAGTTGTTCGAGAGTTTTTCCCCAATTACCGACTTTACCGGCAACCATTCCATTGAGCTTGTAGACTTTACACTCGGCGAGCCGAAGTATGATTTGAGCGAATGCCGCGCCCGTGACGTGACCCTGGAGTCGCCGATCAAAGCGCGTGTTCGCCTGTCTTCGCGTGACAGCGAAGTGATTGAAAGCGAAGTGTACCTCGGCGACCTGCCGCTGATGACCGACAAAGGCACGTTCCTGGTCAACGGCGCGGAGCGGGTGGTTGTCTCGCAGCTTGCCCGTTCGCCCGGCGTGTACTTCAAGGATACGCTGGACTTTTCCGGGCGGCAGCTTTACTACGCCACCATTATCCCTAGCGAAGGCGCGTGGATGGATGTGGAAACAGACGCGACCGATGCTATCACGGTGCGCATTGGACAAACGCGCAAGTTTCCCATCACGACCCTGCTGCGTGCCCTAAACCTGTTCCCGGTCGCCTGCCCGGAGGGCGAGTACAATGTGGCGTGGGGCGAGCTGGAAGGCAAAACCCTGTTCGCGCCGATAGTCGACCAGGACAGCGGCGAAGTGCTGGTGGAAGCGGGCACGGTCGTGACCCAGCAGGTCAAGCGGGACATTGAAAAGCATGCCCTGCCCGAGCTGTTTGAGATTACCCTGCCGCCTATTCCGTCCAACACGACGCGCGAGATTATGGACTTGTTTGTGGAACCCGAGACGGTCGTGTCGCCGGGCCGCTCCACGCTGTATGCCCCCGAGCGGGCCGACATTGAAGTGCTGGAGTTTGACGACGACGGCAAGCCCGCACTCAACGATGACGGCACATTCAAGAACACCCGCCCGCGCAAGCGTGTGCCTTATGCCGCCACCGATGTGATGGACACCAACGGCAAGCCTATTGTCCGTGCGTATGACAAAATCGAGCGGGAAACAGCCAAGAAGATTGAAGCGCTGGGGCTGGAGGCGCTGGACGTGTTCTATCTGAACAATTACATCGTCGCCACATTAGACCAGGAAGGCAACGCAATCTCGGGCAAAGAGAACGCCCTCATTGACATCTACCGCAAGATTCGGCCCGGCGACCCCGCCACGCCCGAGTCGGCACGGTCGCTGATGAACTCCATCTTCTTTGACTCGCGCCGCTACGACCTTGCCAAGGTCGGGCGTCACAAGATCAACAAAAAGCTGGGCTTATCGCTGCCGCTGGAAAAGCGCAACATTACCAAAGATGACGTAGTGGCGATTATGCACTACATCGTTCTGCTGGCAAGCGGTGAAGGCAACGTGGACGATATTGACCACCTGGAAAACAAGCGCGTGCGGTCGGTCGGCGAACTGCTGTACTCACAGCTTCGCCTGGGCTTCCTGCGCATGGAAAAGGTCGCTAAAGAGCGCATGACGAGCCTGGACAGCGAGAACATTCTGCCGCAGGTGATCCTGTCGGTCAAGCCGATCTCGGCATCCATCAAGTCGTTCTTTGGGTCATCGCAGCTCTCGCAGTTTATGGACCAGACCAACCCGCTGGCCGAGCTGACCCACAAGCGGCGCTTGTCGGCCTTAGGGCCGGGCGGGCTGTCGCGCCAGTCGGCAAAGCTGGAAGTGCGCGACGTTCACCACTCGCACTACGGACGCATCTGCCCGATTGAGACGCCGGAAGGCCCAAATATCGGCCTGATTGGGTCGCTCGCTGTGCATGCCCGCGTAGACCCGTTCGGCTTTATTGAAACGCCGTACCGGCGCGTCATTAACGGCAAAGTCTCGCTGGATTTGGACTGGCTGCCCGCCGACGGCGAGCACCGGTACAAAATTGCTCCGGCCAACACGCTGCTCAAAGAAGACAACACGTTCCTGGATGCCCTGGTGCAGGCGCGCCACGAGAACTCCTACCCACTGGTCAAGGCCACCGACGTAGATTATATGGACGTGTCGCCGCAGCAGATCGTGTCTGTTGCCACGGCCATGATCCCGTTCCTGGAAAACGACGATGCAAACCGCGCCTTGATGGGTGCGAACATGCAGCGCCAGGCCGTGCCGACCCTGCGACCCGATGCGCCTTTGTGCAAGACGGGCATGGAAAAGCGCGCGGCCGTAGACTCCGGGGCTGTCATTGTCGCTCTGCGGGCCGGGACAGTCAAACGCTGCTCGGCGGAAGAGATTGTTGTTGTCGCAGACGAAGACGGCGGCGAGGATACCTATCGCCTGCTGAACATGCTGCGCTCCAACCAGGCGACATGTGTCACCCAGCGCCCGATTGTGGACAATGGGCAGCGCGTCCGTGACGGTCAGGTGCTTGCCGACGGACCCTGCACCGACCAAGGGGAATTGGCATTGGGGCAGAATGTCTTGGTCGCCTTTACACCCTGGAACGGCTACAATTTTGAGGACGCCATTCTGCTATCGCAGCGGCTTGTCTCAGACGATGTGTTCACATCAGTGCACATTGAAAAGTACGAAGTGGAAGCCCGCGACACCAAGCTGGGGCCGGAGGAAATCACCCGCGATATTCCCAATGTCGGCGAGGATGCCCTTAAAGACTTGGACGAGAACGGCATTATCCGCATCGGGGCCGAAGTCAGGCCGGAAGACATTCTGGTCGGGCGCGTGGCTCCCAAAGGGCAGGGCGAGCTGACAGCGGAAGAGCGGCTGATTATCGCCATCTTCGGCAAGAAAGCGGAAGAAACCCGCGACGTCTCCCTGCGCGTGCCGCATGGCGAAAAGGGCAAGATTGTTGACCTGAAGGTGTTCTCGCGGTTTAAATACCGGGACGCCAACAAGAAAGTCTACAACTTTTCCAAGAAGCCGGACAGCCTGACCAGCGAAGAGTGGGAAGGCGAATTGGAGCGGCTGCCGGGCGATGAGTTGTCGGCGGGCGTTAACATGCTGGTGCGCGTGTACATCGCCCAAAAGCGCAAGATTATGGAAGGCGACAAGATGGCGGGGCGTCACGGCAACAAGGGCGTGATTTCGCGCATCCTGCCGCCGGAAGACATGCCGTTCCTGCCGGACGGCACGCCGGTTGATATTGTGCTGAACCCGCTGGGAGTTCCAGGCCGTATGAACATCGGCCAGATACTGGAAACGCACCTGGGCTATGTCGGCAAGGCGCTCAACGTCTCATTCGTCAACCCCATCTTTGAGGGGGCCACCGAAGCGGAGATACTGAGCGACATCGGCAAGTTCGCCGAAGTGCGCCGTTACGATGCTCTTCGCACGTATGTTGAGAAAGAGCTGCATATCGATCTGGAAGCGGGCAAAAAAGAAGGCGTTTCCGAGTTGATGGCAAAGCTTAAAGTCAAGCTAGGCGAACTCAGCCCGGCCCGCCTAGAGCAGGTGGCTGCCCTGGTCGCCGCGCCGCCCGCTGTAGACTTGCCGGAAGACTACGAAGGCACGGCAGAGCAAGATGAAGCTCTGACGACAATCGACGGCTACGACGTGGACACGGTTGTGGAGCGGGTCAAGACGAATGTCCACCGCCGCGCGGGCATCATTGAGGAAACGGCCAAGTCGTGGGTGCGCGATGGGCTATCGGGTGACTGGTTCACGCAGCCGATTACTATTGGGCAGATTTACATGCTCAAGCTGGCTCACCTGGTAGACGACAAAATCCACGCACGCTCCACCGGCCCCTACTCGCTGGTGACGCAGCAGCCTTTGGGCGGCAAAGCGCAATTTGGCGGACAGCGGTTCGGCGAGATGGAAGTGTGGGCATTGGAGGCGTATGGGGCGGCTTATACCCTGCAAGAAATACTGACTATCAAATCGGACGACGTGCTGGGGCGTGTCAAGACCTATGAGTCCATTGTTAAGGGCGATGCTATGCTGGAGCCAGGGGTTCCCGAATCATTCAAAATTCTAGTCAATGAGCTTCAATCGCTGGGCCTGAAGGTAGCCGTGGAAGACGAAGACGAGAAAGAGATTGATCTTAAGGACAAAGAAGAAGACTACGGCGACAGCGAAGGCCGGGGACGGGGCTTGCGCCCACGCCTGCCACGTGCGGAAGCCGAAGCGGAAGCTTTGTTTGGCGGATAGAACTTAAAAGTAAAAGTCCTCACCTGGAACCAAGCCGCGCTTTTGCCTGTTGGAACATATTCCGCAGGCAGAAGTAGGGCAGAGAGCCGGGTGAGGTATTTTGTGGTGTATGACGTGTCATTGGGAGAAAAGAAACAGCCATGACAGATGCAAGCGCATTTGATAAGATCAGGATTGGGATTGCCGCGCCGGACGAAATCCGGGCCTGGTCTTACGGGGAAGTGAAGAAGCCGGAAACGATCAACTATCGGACTTTCAAGCCAGAGCGGGACGGCCTGTTCTGCGAGCGTATCTTCGGGCCTGTCAAGGATTGGGAGTGCCATTGCGGGCGCTACAAGAAAGTCAAGTTCAAGGGCATTATCTGTGACCGCTGCGGCGTGGAAGTCACGCGTTCCAAAGTGCGCCGCGAGCGCATGGGGCATATTGAGCTGGCCGCGCCGGTCTGCCACATTTGGTACCTGAAGGGCGTTCCCTCGCCCTTGTCCCTGCTGCTAGACATCTCGCCCCGTCCCTTGGAAAAAGTGCTGTACTTCGCGTCGTATATTGTCACCTACGTCGACCGTGGGCGGCTGAACAACGAGATGAAGGAGTATCATGCCGCGCTGGACGAGAAAATTCGCGACCTAGAGCAGCAGAAAGACGACGATATTGAAGCCGCGCGCTTGGAAGCGGAAGCCGACATCAAAGCGCACAGCGAAGGCGCCGAGCCTGTTGCTATTGAAGACGAAGAACTGGAAGAAGGCGAAGAGCCGATTGTCTTTGAGCTTTGGGACGAAGCCCGTGTCCAAGAGCGCCGCAAGATGATGGAAGAAGAAATCAAGGACATCGAGAAGGACGCCGCTGAACATTTCTTGTCGCTGCGTGATGCTTTGATTATGCTGGACGAGAAGGTTGAAAAGCGAATGCTGCTGGCGGAAGACGACTACCGCAAGCTGGAAGCATTGCTGGATGTACTCGGTGACCAGTTAGGCCGAGACATGACCGAGGTGGTGCGCTCGGGACTGGGCGGCGTGGCTGTCAAAGAGCTGCTTCAAGAGATTGATTTAGATAAGCTGGCAACGGAGCTGCGCGCTGAGATTGCGCAAACGCAGGGGCCGCGCCGCGCCCGCGCCATCAAGCGCCTGGAAGTGACGGAAGCGTTCCTGGAGTCGGGGTCGCGCCCCGAGTGGATGATCTTGGATGCCGTGCCGGTCATCTCGCCCGAACTGCGCCCGATGGTGCAGCTGGACGGCGGACGTTTTGCCACGTCCGACCTCAACGACCTGTACCGCCGCATCATCAACCGCAACAACCGGTTAAAGAAGATTACCGAAATCCGTGCGCCTGAGAGTATTGTCAACCACGAGAAGCGCTTGCTTCAAGAAGCCGTGGATGCGCTGATTGACAACGGACGGCGCACGCGCCCTGTGGTCGGCAGCAACAACCGTCCTTTGAAGTCGCTGTCTGATATGCTCAAGGGCAAAGAAGGCCGCTTCCGCAAGAACCTACTCGGCAAGCGTGTGGACTACTCAGGCCGTTCGGTCATTGTCGTTGGCCCGCGCCTTGCGCTGCATCAGTGCGGCCTGCCCAAGGAGATGGCGATTGAGCTGTTCAAGCCGTTCGTGATGAAGGCATTGGTGGAGCGTGGCTATACCAGCAACATCAAGACTGCCAAGCGCATGATCGACAAGCTGCGCCCTGAAGTATGGGACGCATTAGAAGAAGTTATCCGCGAGCATCCCGTGCTGCTAAACCGCGCACCCACTCTGCACCGCCTGGGCATTCAGGCCTTTGAGCCTGTCCTGGTGGATGGCAAAGCCATTCAGGTGCATCCTTTGGTGTGCCATGCGTTCAACGCCGACTTTGACGGTGACCAGATGGCGGTGCATGTGCCGCTGTCAGCATCGGCGCAGGCTGAGGCGCGTATTCTCATGCTGTCCACCAAGAACCTGTTCTCGCCTGCCGACGGCCACCCGGTTGTCGCTCCGCAGCAGGACATGATCCTGGGCGCATACTTTATGACCTTGATGGAGCCAGGCAGCCCGCAATCGTTTGCTTCCAATGAGGCGGGCGAGGCGCAGGGCTATACCTACGGCAGTCTGGAAGAAGCGCAGCTTGCCTACAGCGTTAACAAAATTCGCATCCATGAGCCGATCAATGTGCGCTTTCGCAAAGCCGACGGCACGACAGAAATGCGCCAAACTACGGCAGGGCGCATTTTGTTCACCAATATCATGCCCAACAACATGCATGATTATATCTTCGAGATGCTTGCCAAGAAGGATAAAGTTAAGCAGGGCAGCGGCAATGGCCTGGGCAAAAAAGAACTTGGGACAATTGTTGCCGAGTGCCATCGGCGCAATGGCGACGAGCGCACCGTTATCCTTCTAGATGAACTGAAAGCTTTGGGCTTCCAGGAAGCAACAAAGGCAGGCATGACTGTGGCAATCACGGACATGGATGTTCCCGAAGAGCGCAACAACATTATCAAGGAAGCCGAGGCCGAGGTCAAAAAGTTCAACCGCAACTATCAGCGCGGGCTGATTACCGCCGGTGAGCGCAAAGAGCGCGTGCTTGAAGAGTGGCAGGGGGCGGCTAAAGATGTGGGCGAAGCCATCATGAAGAACATGGGCAAGCCCGGCTCCATGAACCCCATCTTCCTGTTCACCGACAGCGGCGCGCGCGGCACCAAGGGCCAGGTCACGCAGCTTTCGGGCATGCGCGGCGTTATGTCCGACCCGTTCGGCAATATGATTGAAGACCTGCCGGTGAAGTCCAACTTCCATGAAGGCTTGTCTGTCCTGGAGTACTTTGTGTCCACGCACGGCGCACGCAAAGGCCTGGCTGATACCGCGCTTCGCACCGCAGACGCCGGCTACCTGACGCGCCGCCTCGTGGACGTGTCCCAGGAAGTTATTGTTCGTGCGCACGACTGCGGCACCGAGCTTGGCATTTATGTGGA
>JAABUJ010001907.1_pt1 | contig 28118 bp, 23 predicted proteins | sample 5559131 | NCBI WGS metagenome assembly JAABUJ01 (sample SAMN10711875, study PRJNA513366) | rock metagenome | isolation source: Antarctica rocks | place: Antarctica: Victoria Land, Mt New Zealand nord | collected 2016-01-07
ATCTCCCCGCTCCGCCCAGTGAACCAGGCGGCGTGATCTCACAAAGCGAGGGGGTCAATTTTGGACGCCGATACCCCGCTCAGGGGGTCAAATTTCCACGCCGATCCACAAGCCAAGAGCCAAGGCGGGCGCCGGAGGACGGCTCACGGCGTACTACACGGGACGCGATAGCCGGGCGAGCTGGCGACCCGACATGGCCCCGGAAGCGGCGGCCGCGCCGGGCATCGACCCGACCAGGCCGCCGAAGAACGCCGAGCTGGATCGGCTGTTCGAGGCCAGGCGGGCGGACACAGGAGAGAAGTGGGGGGCTGCCAGCAAGCCGCGCAAGATCAGCGCCTACGACCTGACCAAGGCACCCCACAAGTCGGTCTCTCTCGCCGCGGAGTTCGCGGCTTCGCCCGCCGAGGCCGCCGCCATCCGCGAGGCGATGCGGCGGGCCAACGACGACACCATGCGCTACGTGGCCCGCGAGATCGGCTGGGCCAGAAAGAGGGAGAACGGGCGGGGAGGCGCCAACCCTGGCGAGGTGGGCTGGGCCTCGTTCATGCAACACACCGCGCGTCCGACGCTGCAGGTCAAGGACGGCGAGACCGGGATCACCTACCTGGCCGAGGTGCCGATGTCGGGCGACCCGCACGACCACATCCACAACGCCATGTTCAACATGGTCGCCACCGCGGGCGGTCGGGTCGGCTCGCTCGACACCAGGCGGCTCAACGACCGGCTGGCGAGACCAGGCCAAGCGGATCGGCTGGACGCACACCACCGTCCTGGAGGGAGCCACTGCGCCGGTCCTGACCGATGCCGAGCGGTTCGATCGGGCCTACAAGTTCGCCGCCCGCCACCTGGCCAACGAGTTCCACACCGCAGCGGTGATCGACCACAGCAAGCTGCGCACCCTGGCGACCCGCGGCATGATCCTGACCGGGATCTCCGGGCCGGAGGACATCGACCAGGTGGTGCAGCTCATCGGGCAGCGCGGCATCACCCTGCGCGGCGAGAAGGTCTCCCTGATCGTCGGCGAGATCGCCGACAGGGCCGCCCTGGAGGCGGGCAAGACCGTGATGAAGGTGCGCGTCACCAACTCGGCCCAGGTCAGGATCGAGCAGAGCCTGGCGGAGCGCGCCATGGCCGCGGCCGAGGACAGAAGCGGCGCCCTGTCCGTTGCGGCGATCAAGGCGGCGACCGACGCCTCGGGCCTCGACTTCGAGCGCGAGGCCGAGCACGGCGCGGCACAGAAGGCGGCGATCTACAGCCTGGGCACCGGTGGGCGGCTTGACTTCGTCACCGGTGTCGCCGGCTCCGGCAAGACCACGCTGCTCAAGCCGCTCGTCACCGCCTGGCAGGGTGACACCAGCCTGGACCCGGGTGGCCGCGAGGTGATCGGCGTCGCCACGGCGTGGCGGCAGGCCGACGCGCTGCAGGACACCGGCATCCGGCGCACCTTCGCGCTCGACCCGTTCCTGCGCGGGCTGGAGGACGGCCGCATCGCGCTGTCGCGCAACACCGTGCTGGTGGTGGACGAGATCAGCCAGATCGGGCCGCGGCCGTTCCTCAGGCTGCTGGGGCTGCAGGCGGAGCATGGCTTCACCCCCAAGGGGCTGGGCGACCGGAAGCAGGTGCAGGCGATCGAGGCCGGCGACACCATCGAGATCATGCGTCGCTCGCTGCCCAAGGAGGCGATGTCCGAGCTGTTGACCACGGTGCGCCAGGAGACCCTGCGCGGCCGCCGCATCGCCGGGCTGTTCCGCGAGGGCAAGGCCGCCGAGGCGTTGGAGATGAAGCGCGAGGACGGCACCGTCCGCATGGTCGGCGGCGACCAGGACGAGGTGATCGGCCACATCGCCGATCTCTACATGCAGCGCCGAGACGCCCTGCGAGCCTCCGGGGCGAGGCATGGCGTGACCATCTCAGCCCTGACCAACCAGGATGCGGCCGACATCAGCCGGGCCGTGCGGGAGCGCATGAGGGTTCGCGGCGAGCTCGGGGCCGATGAGATCGTCGATCGAGCAGTCGACCAGCGCGGCGAGACCTACGAGCTGCCGGTCGCCACGGGCGACAAGGTGCGTCTGTTCCGCAAGACCTGGGGGCGGCTCGAGGGGCAGGGTCCGGGCTTCATCGGCAGCAATGGCGACGTCGTGCAGGTGCTCGGCCAATCGGCCGAGGAGCTCAGGCTGCGCGATGCGGACGGCCAGGTCGCCGACATGGCCTGAAACGTGCTGAAGGACCTGCACAGCGACCGGCTGCTGCTGGGCTTCGGCCACGCCCTGACCATCGACAGCGCCCAGGGCACCACGTCGGGCGAGCACATCAACGCCCTGCCCAGGGGGACAGCCGGGATCACGGCGTTCAAAAGCTACGTGGCCGAGAGCCGGCACGTCTCCCATGTCTGGGCCATCCTCTCGGAGGCGGTCGCCTTCGAGGCGGTGCGGCGCAGCCGGACACTCGGGGACAGGGACCCGATCACCCCGGAGCACCTGTGGGCGCAGGTGGCCAAGGACATGAGCCGGAAGCCCTACAAGTCGCTGGCCGGCGACCTGGTCGCGGCGATCGAGCGAGGGCAGGAGGCGGACGTGGACCACTTCATCCGCACAGAGCACCGGGTGTTCACCCAGGAGGCGGCGGGACGGGCCCACGGCACCGAGCTGCGCGCCCGCCTGCGAGAGCAGGAGCTACGCCGGGCCTTGCAGAAGCATATCGGTCCGCTGCTCGCGGCCGTGGACCGTCGGGAGGCAGCGATCCATGAGCTGGCGGAGGTCGTGAACACCTTGCCGGCCACGCTGAAGGAGCGAGTGAGGGAGGCGGCAACCGTGCTGGCCCGGCAGCGGGAAGCTGCGCGAGTGCAGACCGCCGTCACTCGCGGGCCAAGCCCAGGCTTCTGAGTAGGAGAACGGACTATTTCGAGTGGCCGCAGGACGCGCGAGCTACGGGTGAAGCAGCACGTCAGCCGAGACCTGCGCGGCCACTTCCTCCGGTGCGGCGCTTGCCTGGGGCGGAGGGGAGCTCATGCGCGACATCGCCATCATCGGAACAGCACGTCTCGGCTGAAGCGAGGTGTCATCCAGCCGCACATCCTGCAGGTGGTCGACGTGCAGCCCAAGCGTTGCCGCGGCAGACGAGGCCCGGACCTGCAACTCCTTCAGCGCGGCGGTGGTCGCTTCTTCATGCGCCTTGCGGCGCACAGGAGGCGACAACTGCCAGTCCAGCGATGCCAGCGCCAGCCCGCGGTCCTGAAGCTTGCCAGCCAGGTCAAGCAATGCAGGGCCATCGGTGCCACGCAGCTCCAGGGTCTGCTCGGCGATCCAGGTCGCATGCCTGTCGTCGCCAGGGGCGACCGAGTAGCCAAGGGCCCGAGTGTCGACGCCGGTGACGGCCTGACCCATCTTCATCCCGTCCGCCATCAGGCTGTTGACCTGTCGCTGCGCCGCGGCGGCGGAGGGCGACGTGCTTCGCGCGACCAGCTCGGCGGCAAGCTGGTCTGGTACCACCTGCACCGAGCCTGTGGCCAAAAGGTGCAGGATCGTCGTTGGCGGCACTGACTGCGCGAGGGCCGGTTGTGCCGCCGCAAGCCCGAGGGCAACCAGCGCCAGAAATCTGCTCGCCATCATCCATAGTCTTCCTCGTTCAAGGCGTCGCTACCATCGGGCACGAGACAACCGTAGTGGCTTGCACTCATCCGCGGCCGGGCGTGCACCCATCGGCTTGAACCGGCTAATGCGCGCTTGGCTAGCCGACGTGCTGAGCCGAGTCGCAGACCAGCCTGTCACCTGACTGGCCGGCGTCCTGCCCTTGAACTGGCACAAGCCACCGGCCAGGACGGCCTCGGCCGCCTGAGACCCATCCGCGGCGCTCACCGGATAGATAGGGGTCACTTCACGGTTTGCTCAAAACTGCACGGTAAGAATTTCTGTCGTTTCCTGAGGGCAGCTGGACCAATCCGGATCTTTGATGCAGGACAGCTCGGTGGCGGTTGATCTGCTCGTTGTCACACCCTGTCCGTGCCAGCCTTGGCGGCGAACCCTGCTTGACTGCCGGGGATCGTCAGCCCGATCAGCACCGGCATTGCCAGCAGCACCAGCGGGAACTGCACGATCAGCCCGGAGATGATCGCGATCGCCAGCGGCTGCTGCATGCCCGACCCCGCGCCGATCGCCAGCGCCAGCGGCAGCAGCGTGAGGATCGCCGCCAGCGTCGTCATCGCGATCGGGCGGAAGCGGTTGCGCGCCGCCTCCAGCAGCGCCCGGCGCGGCGGCATGGTCGCGGCCAGCGCGACGTACTCCGAGACCAGGAAGATCGCCATTTCGGCGCCGATGCCGATGATCATCGTCATGCCCATGATCGCGGTGATGTTCAGCTCGATCCCGGTCAGCCACAGCCCCGCGAACACCGCGGTGGTGGACAGCGCCGAGCACGACAGCACGATCACCGGAATCCAGAAGTTCTCGTAGAGGAACAGCAGCAGCACGAACTCCGCGACCAGGGCGGCGGCGAACACCCGCGTCAGCCCGGCGAACGCGATCTGCTGCTGCGCGTATAGCCCGCCCAGCTCGTGGCGCACGCCGGGCGGCAGGGCGTTCGGCCGCGCCAGCACGGCCTTCACGTCGGCCACCGCCGCACCGAGCGAGCGGCCCTGCAGGCGCGCGGTGACGGCCACCATGCGCTGCAGGTTCTCGCGCGTGATCTCGGCCTGCCCCAGGGCGGCGGAGACGGTGGCGATGCGGCCGAGCGCGAACACGTGGCCGTCCGCAGCCCGGATCGGCAGGCCCGCGAGCTGGTCGTCGAAGCGCCGCGCCGTGGGCGGCAGCCACACGCGCACGCCGACCTGCTTGACCGCCTCCGGCATCTGCGTCGCGACCGTGCCGTCGAGGTAGCCCTGCAGCGACGCGCCGACCATCGACGCGTCCACGCCCTCGATCGCCGCGTGCGCCGGGTCCACCGCGATGGTGCGCCCGTCGCCCGCGATGACGATGCCGTCCTCCACGGAGACCACGCCGGGGATCTTCGCGATTTCGGCCGCGAGCGCGGTCGCGGCGGGCGCGAGCTGCGCGGGGTCGTTGGAGAACAGCTTGACCTCGATCGGCTGCGGCACTGCGGTGAGATCGCCGATCAGGTCCTCCATGAGCTGCGCGGTGGCGATGTGCAGGCCGGGCACGCCCTGGCCGGCCCTGGTCTCCACCTCGGCCATCACCGTCTCGATCGGCCGGCGCGGGCCGCGCTTCAGCAGCACGAAGAAGTCGCCGGTGTTGGGCTCGCTGAGCCCGCCGCCCAGGCCCGCGCCGACGCGGGTGGAGTAGGTTGCGATGTCGGGCGTGTCGTGCAGGATGGCGGCGACCTGGGCCAGCTCGCGGCTGGTCTCGGTCAGCGACGTGCCGGGCGCGGAGCGGAAGTCCAGCACGAACCCGCCCTCGTCCATCTTCGGCATGAAGCCGCTGCCCACGTGGCCAAAGGCGAACCAGCCCAGCACCAGCAGCGGCACGATCCCCAGCAGCAGCAGCCATGCGCGGGCGAACAGCCGCTTCAGCAGCCAGCGATGCGCCCGCCCGACCCGGCCCTCCGGGCCCTCGCCGGGATCCTTCCAACGCCGGAAATCGACCAGCAGCCGGGTGAGCACCGGCACCGCGAGAGCGGTCAGCGCGTAGGAGATCACCAAAGCCGCCGCCATCGTCACCGACAGCGCCTTGAAGAACGCGCCCGTCACTCCCGAGAGGAAGGCGAGCGGCAGGAACACCAGCAGGGTCGCCATGCTCGATCCGGTGAGCGGCGGCAGGAACTCGACGCCGGCCGCCAGCACCGGGTCGTGCGTGGCTCCGGCGTCCTCGGCGCTGCCGTCGTCCGCGCCGCCCTCGCCGGCACGGCGCGCGAGGTGCTCGACCATCGTGATCACGTCGTCGATCACCAGCCCCACCGCGGCGGCCAGCCCGCCCAGCGTCATGATGTTGAATGTGAGCCCCAGGCTCAGCAGCAGCAGCACGGTGATCGCGAGCGTCGCGGGCACCACCAGCATCGCGACCAGGGTCACGCGCAGGCTGCGCAGGAACGCCAGCAGCACCAGCGCCGCGAGGCCAAGCCCGATCAGGATTGCGTCCCGCACGCTGCCCGCGGAATCGGTGACCAGCGTACTCTGGTCGTACCAGGTCACCAGCCGGACGTCGGCGGGCAGGCGGGAGCGGAACCCGGCGAGCGCCGCGCGGACCGCGTCCGCGATCGCCACGGTGTTGGCGTCGGGCTGCTGGTAGATCGCGATCTGCACCGCGGGCGCGCCGTCCTCGCCGACCTCGGTGAACTGCGGCACGACGCCGTCCTGCACCGTAGCGACGTCGGCCACGCGCACCACGCCGCCCGGGCCGGCCTGCACCACGGTGTCGCGCACCTGCGCGACTTGGCGAAGCGTGTCGTCCAGCGCCAGCAGCAGCAGCCTGTCGTGGTCCTGCATCCGGCCGACCACGGTCAGCACGTTGTTCCGCGCGAGCGCGCCCGCCACGTCCGACAGCGCCAGCCCGCGCGCGGCCAGGCGCTGCGGGTCGACCCAGACCTCGACCTCGCGGACCTGGCCGCCCTGCACGCCGACATGCGACACGCCGGGGATGGCGGTCAGCATCGGCACGATCTGGTACTGCGCGATGTCGCGCTGCGCGACCCCGCCCACGGTGGGCGACAGCATCGAGTACGCGATCACCGGGAACACGGTGGGGTCCATGCGCCGGACCTGGTAGCTGGCGCCCGCCGGCAGCGAGGGCAGCGTCTGCGCGATTGCCGCGTCCACCTGCGTGGTGACGGCGACCATGTCGGAGCCCCAGGCGAAGTCCAGCGCGACCTCGGCCGAGCCGCGGCTGCTGGTGGAGCGCACCCTCAGCACGCCCGGCACACGCCGCACGGCCTGCTCCAGCGGCACAGTGACCAGGAGCGCCGTCTGGTCGGCAGGCCGTGCGCCGGCGTCCACGTTGACCACCACTCGCGGGAACTGCACCACGGGGAACAGGCCCCTCGGCAGGATCACCGCTGCGAACCCGCCGGCCAGCGCGAGGGCGGCCAGGACCGCCAGGATCGACCTCGTGTGCCGCGCGATCCAGCCAGGGCCCGCTGTCGTCGGTGCCGTTGCAGGCGACGTGGCGATATTCACGGCGTCACGGCCGCTTCATGGACTGCTCCGCCGTCCTGGAGCTGGTAGTTGCCGGTGATCACTAGCGGCCGTGCCGGGTCCAGCTTGCCGGCGACTACGGTTGTCCCGTCCACGGTGCCAACGACCCTCACCTCCGTCCTGACCGCCCTACCGGCATCAACCTGGAACACGTAAGCGCCGAGCGCGTCGCCCAGCACCGCGTCGCGCGGCAGCAGCCAGCCGCGGTACTCGCCGACACGCACCACGACCCGCACGGCGCCCCCGGGCAGCAACCCCGCCAGCGGGTCGGCGGACACCGCTCCCGGAGGATCGACCAGCACCGGCACCAGTCGCGTCGCCGGGTCCAGCATCGCGCTCACCGACAGTACGCTGCCCGCGACGGGGGTGCCGCCATCAAGCGGTTGTATCTCTGCCGGCTGCCCGGGAACGACCTGGGCACGCAGGGCCGGCTCGATGCCCACCGAAGCCACCAGCCTGCTGGTGCGCTCCAGCGTCAGCAGCGGCGCCTGGGCAGCGACGCGGGTTCCGGAAGCCACTGAGACGCTCGACACCACGCCGTCGAACGGTGCGGCGAGGTTCTGCCCGGCGCTGCCGCCTCCCGCGCGGTTCAGCACGTCTAGGCTCGCCTGCGCGTCCGTGACCGCTTTGTCGGTGAGTGCCAGCTGGTCGTTGGTGGCGAGATGCTGCGCCAGCATCCGTGCGGTCCGCACCCGCTCGCCGCGGGCGAGCGACAGCGCGCCTACTGCCTGACTGTAGGCGGCCAGTGCCGCCGGGTCGGCACTGACGCTCAGCAGGGTCTCGCCGCGGTGCACGCTCTGGCCCGGCGCGACCAGGACGCGCGTGACCTGGCCGGCGCGCAGCAGGCTCAGCGCTTCGCTGCCGCCAGGCGCCGTTCGCACCGTGCCGTACGCGGTGAGCGTGCGCGCAAGGCTGCCCTGTCGGGGCGTCTCTGTGCTCACCTGCACGCTGGGCAGTGTATTTCCGTCCGGTGCCGCGAGAGAGGCCTGCAGCGACAGGACCGTGAGGAGCGCGGCGAGCCGCCTTCTCAAAGGCCTGTTTCCTGCGGCCGCCGCAGGACGAGCCTCGGCAGCCCGGCCCCGAGTAGGGTCGCAAGCGCGGTGCGCTCGTCAAGCACCTGCTGTTCCAGCCCGGTTACCTGCCGCTCCTTCTCCAACCGCGTGACGACCAGCTGCACGTAGCTCAGTTCGTCGAGCAGCCCCGATCGCAGCCCCTCCTGTGCACCGTCGGCCAACGCCTGCGACGCGCCCAGTCCGGCGAGAGCGTTCGCAAGTTGGCGCTCCTCTAGGGCAAGGTTGGCGAGCAGCGCCCCGGCGCCGCCGGCAGCCGCGGCGAGCCGGGCGGCATATTCGGCGCGAAGCTGGTCGCGGGTCGCCCGCGCGATGGCGACGGCGCCCTGGTTGCCGTTGTAGATCGGCAGGGCGACCGACGCCGCCGGCCCGGCGGACTGCACGTTGCTGGTGTCGTTGCCATAGTTGGGGCCGAGCGTCGTCGCCGGGAACTGACCCAGGATCGCCACGCGCACACTGGCCTCCTGCGATTGATAGCCGAACTGCAGCGCCACCAGGTCGGGCCGGCGCGCGGGCAGGCTGGCCAGCATCGTGGCCACCGCGTCGGGGCTGATCCCGGGCACGTGCAGATCGGTCGCGAGGACGGGCCTCACGTGCGGGTCAAGGCCGAGCAGCGCATCAAGGGCCTGCCAGCGCTGCTCCTGTGCCAGCACGGCGGCGTCGTACTGCGTCCGCAGGCTGGTCAGCGCCGCGAGATCCGGGGCGAGCGACTGCAGCGTGGCGTTGCCCTCCGCCACGGCCTGTCGTGACGTCGCGGCACGCTGTTGCAGCAGGTCGAGCGCGCGCTCGAGGCTCTGCAGCAGTTGCTCCTGCTTCACGAGGTCGATCGCAAGCGTCCTGGCCCGGGCGATCGTCTGCCATTCCTGCCAGAGCACGGCGGCGTCCGTCTGGTCGGCAGCCGCCCGTGCGGCGCGGCGACGTGCGGGCAGTGCGATCAGCGCGGCGATGTCGGCGGTCAGGGTCGCCCCGATCGCGTTCGCGAAGGCCGGCCCCGCGATCAGGACGTTGTAGCTCCCGGACAGCACCGGGTCTGGCAGTAGCCCGGCCTGGAGCACCTGCGCCTGCGCCAGCCCTCGCTGCATCCTCACTGCCCGTAGGTCGGGGCTGTTCGACACCGCCAGCATGGCAACGTCGTCAAGCGTGAGCGGCTGGTTCTCGGGAATAAGCGGTTCGCCGGGTCGGGTCCGGTTGAGCGCGGCGATGCTGAATACCAGGTGCGGCTGCGGGACCAGCGGCTGCGGACGGTCGGTGATGCACCCGGTCAAAGCTGCGCAGATCGCGCCGACGCAAGCAAAGCTTCGCAGGCGCATCAAAGGATGACGATGCGAAGGCCGCTGCATTGTCTGGATTGTTGGCCAGTTCGTGGCGCTACCTCGTTCGCCAGGACATAAACTGGTCGTGGGTAGGTCGCCGTAAGTTCCCACGTTGTCACGACGTGACCCGGTGCTGGGCAACGATGCGCGATACGGTTGGCTGGCTGACGTTGTAGAACCGGGCCATGTCGGCCCCGGATTTGCGGCCAGCGATGACGCTTTCAGCGATCTCGCGCCGCTTTGCCGCGTCCAGCTTCTTCCGGCGCCCCCCCATCCGGCCCTCGGCCCGGGCGACAGCCAAGCCGGCTGACGTGCGTTCGCGGATCATGGCGCGTTCGAACTCGGCGAAGGAGCCGACCATCTGCATCATCATGCGGCCCGCAGGCGTTGTGGTGTCGATGTTCTCGGTTACCGAGCGGAAGCCGGCGCCGGCCTCAGCAATCCGCTCCATGATGTGCAGCACATCCTTTAGTGACCGCGACAGCCGGTCGAGCTTCCAGACCACCACGGTATCGCCCCCGCGGAGCTGGTCGAGCATGCGGTGCAGTTCCGGCCGGTCCCAGCGTCCGCCCGACGCTGACTCCTCGAAAAGCTTGCGGCACCCGGCTCCCTTGAGGGCTTTGACCTGCAGCTTGTTGCTCTGGTCATCTTCCTTGGAGACCCGCGCGTAGCCGAGCAGCATGCCACTGCTGGCCGATACCGGGGCTTTCGCAAACGGCCGTTTGCGCATGGGTTTGGTGGTTATGGTGGAACCTGGGGTTTGTGGTTCCAATACCCTGTTGCAGAACGGCATTGAAAGGCAAGGAGGTTATGAATGGGTCTCACCCTGCCGAGGTCCCATGTCCCGCCGTTTCTTCCTGTCCATCGAGCAGCGCACCCGCCTGTTCGACGTCCCAACCACGCCGGCCGAGATGGCCCGGCACTACGTGCTCAGCCTCGAGGACCTCCTGCTGGTGCGCGCCAAGCGCCGCAGCATGAGCCGTCTTGGTTTTGCCGTGCAGCTCTGCCCGCTGCGCCATCCAGGCCAGGGCCTCGGTCCCGGCCAGCAGCCGCCCGCGGCGCTGCTGGACTTCGTGGCCGCCCAGCTCGGCACCCCAGCCACGGTGTTTGCCGACTGCGCGCGGCGCGACCAGACCCGGCGCGAACACGCGGCCGAACTGCAAGCCATCCTGGGCCTGCACAGCTTCCGGCTGGGCGACTGGCGCGACTGCCTGCGGGCCGGCGCCGACGCCGCCTGGGCCACCGACCGTGGCGAGCCGATTGTGCACGCCATGCTCACCTCCCTCCGTATCCAGGGTGTGCTGGTCCCGGATGCCGCGGTGCTGGAGCGGATCGGCCTGGCTGCCCGCGCCCGTGCCCGCCAGCGGACGTTCAAGGCTCTGGCTGACGGGAGTCACCAAGACCGAGCAGGCCGCACTGGACGGTCTGCTCGTGACCGACCCTGCCGTGCGGCGCTCCCGGTTCACCTGGCTGCGTGACGCCCCCGAAGCACCGGCGCCGGGCAACATGGTGGCGCTGCTCGATCGACTGGATTGGGTTCGCGGCGTCGGGATCGCCCGGGAACGGATCGCACGGGTCCACCCGGCCCGGCTCGCGCGCCTGGTGGAGGAGGGCGGGATCATGACCGCCCAGCACCTCGGGAACGTCGAACCCCTGCGCCGGGCCGCCCTGCTGGTGGCAGGGGTGGCCGATCTTGAGATGCGGCTGACCGACGCGATTCTCGCCATGTTCTGCAAGTACGTGGGGTCGTTGTTCACCAGGGCCCGCGGCCGCGATGATCGCCGCTTCCAACGACCAAGCGTGACGTGGCCCGCACCCTGCTCCTGTTCCGCCGCACCATCGCCGCCCTGAAACAAGCCAAGAACACCGGCGAGGACGGCGTTGCCGCGGTCGAGCGCGAAGTGGGCTTGGCCAAGCTCGACCAGGCCCTGCCGGTGATCGAAGCCGTGGCCGGCATCGCCGACGTGGAGATCCTGGCCACGGCCGCCGAGCGTTACGCGGTGCTGCGGCGCTTCAGCCCGCGCTTTCTGGCCGCCCTTGGGTTCCAGTCCAACGTACCGCACGATCCCCTGCTCGCAGCCGTCGACCTGCTCAAGATGGCGGACGAGGCTGGCGCCCGCGCCCTGCCCAAGCGGCTGCCATCGGTATTCCTGCCGCCCAAGTGGCGCCGGATGATCTTCGCCGGGCCTGTCCCGGACCGGCGTCTGTACGAGGTGGCTGTCCTCGCCACGCTGCGCGAGCGCTTGCGGGGCTCGGGCGTGTGGGTCGCCGGCAGCCGCGACCACCGCGCCTTCGAGGACTACCTGCTGCCGGCGCAGCCGGCCGGGGCACCTCCCGTGGGCATTGCCGGCGAGGCCGACCCGGAGCGCTACCTCGTTGCCCGAGCCGGCCTGCTGCACGAGCGCCTGCAGTTCGTGGCCGCATGCGCCGGGCGGGGCGAGCTGGACGGTGTCGAGATCGAGGACGGCTCCCTCTACATCGCGCGCACCAAGCCCACCGTGCCGGACGCCGCTCGGATCATGGCCGGACGCCTTTACGGCATGCTGCCAGGGGTGCGTGTGACCGAGGTCGTGTCGGATGTCGCCTAGGCGACCGGGTTTGCCGCCTGCTTCACCCATTTTCGTACCGGTCACCCGCCCGCCAATTTGCCGGTCTTGTTTGCGGCACTCCTGGCTGATGGCACCAACCTCGGCCTGTCCCGCATGGCCGACGCGACCCGCGGCCTGAGCTACTACCACCTGGTCAACATGGCGCAGTGGCACGTCAACGAGGAAAACTACGCCTCGGGCCGCGCCGTCATCGTGGAAGCGCATCACCGGCATCCCATGACGGCTATCTGGGGCGACGGCACCGACTCCTCCTCAGACGGCCAGTACTTCCGCGCCGGCGGCCGGGCCGGACCTGGCGGCGACATCAACGCCAAGTACGGCATCGACCCCGGCGTCCGTGCTCTACACCAACCCAGTCCGGCCAGTATGGCGCCATGCACACCAGAGTCATCTCGGCGCCGGCCAGCGAGGCGCCCTATGTGCTGGACGGGCTGCATCCGCAGGCACACCGGACCAGCCTGCGCATCGCCGAACATCACACGGACACAGCGGGCGCCACCGACCACGTGTTCGGGATGTGCCATCTCCTCGGCCATCGCTTCGCGCCGCGCATCAAGGACCTGAAGGACCGCAAGCTCTACGCCATCGAGAGGCCCGACACCTACCCGGTGCTGAAGCCGCTGATCGGCGAGGCTGTGGACACGGCAGCACTCGTGCGCGGTTGGGGCGAACTGGCGCGGGCTAGGAGGTCTATCGAGGCCGGCGCCGTCGCGCCGTCCGCCATCGCGGGCAAGCTCGCCGCGGCCGGCCCGAACAGTGCCCTCTCGCGGGCGCTGCGGGCCTTGGGGCGGATCGAACGGACGTTGTTCACCTTGCAATGGCTGTCAGACCCGGCGCTACGCCAGCGCAGCCAAGCCGGGCTGAACAAGGGCGAGGCAGGCAACGCACTGCGCCGGGCCGTGTTCTTCCACCGCCAAGGCGAGTTCCGCGATCGCACTTCTGAGAACCAGAGCTTCCGGGCTTCCGGGCTGAGCCTGCTGACGGCGGCCATCGTCCACTGGAACACCATTTACTTCGACCAGGCCGTCCGGCACCTCCGTTCACAAGAAGTCACCATCCCCGACGAGCTGCTCGCCCATGTCGCGCCGCTCGGCTGGGAGCACATCGCGCTTACCGGCGACTACGACTGGAACACCGCCCGGCCCGCAGAAGGACTACGGCCGCCTCGGCCCGTTCCCCAGGCGTTCACCCTGCGCGCCGCTTAGCGCGCAGTTTTGAGCAAACGGTCAGGTGACCCCTCGATGAGGCGAGTGGCGACGCAAACATCAACACGTCAGAAGGCCAGCCAACTGAACACGTAGAGCGAGTCGTTGCCCGAAGCGTTGCGACCGAAGCCGTCGTAGTTCTTCGTGCCGCCATTGAACTCGGTGTAGGCGGTGAACTGCACCCCCAGCTTGAGGTTGGCCAGCGGGTAGCCCCATGAGCCATCCTTGCCGAACGGGATATAGTCCGCTTCCACGATGACGGCGTTGCTGTTCGGCTTGCCGTTGGCGCTGCCGACGATCGGAGCCGGCGAGTACAGGGCGGAGTCCGCGCGCCCCCAGACCGTCGAGACTCCCACCGTCAGACCATAGGTTTGGTGATAGAAGTAAGACACATCGGCTTGGACCTGGTTGAGCCCCTGCCGTGCCCTGGAGGCGGTGCCGAGGCCGACCCCGCCGCGCAGGTTGCGGTCCTCGTGGGTGAGGATCGCGTTGGCTGTGTAGATGTTCGACTGGTCGCCGAGGAACATGTAGTCGGCATCGAGGGCGTAGTCGAGATAGGCGTCGCGCCCGAATGCTCCCGTCGCGGTCCGCGGTGCGGTGGCCGGGTTGAACGTGCCCTGCAACAGAGCGGCCCCGACATGGGCGGACTGGTTGTTCCAGTTCCACTCGTAGGCCACCCTGGAGTAGGGCGCGAGGGAGTGCGCGCTGCCAGGACCATAGGCACTGCCCGTGACGTTCAGCAGCGTCGGCCCGTAGGTGTCGTAGCCGCCCGCCTCGATCAGGATGCGCCGGTCATACCAGGCATAGGCGAGCAGCCCGTAGCTGTTGCCGGACAGGGCGCCGGCCAGGAGCGGTCCCGCGGCAGGCTTCGGAACCAGGGTCGACGTGATGTAGGGATAGCCCCAGGCGTAGGTGGAATTGTAGGCGTCCTCCACGGTCGGGCTGTTGTTGAGGTCCAGCCCTGCGACCAGGTCGTTGCCGAAGGCTTCGAAGCTGTTCGTCAGACGGACATCGGTGTTGTCGAGCCTGAAGCCGCGCTGGGCCTCGGCGTACGTCCCTTGAACGAAGGCGCCGAGATGGTCGGTGAGCCGCCCGGCCAGAAAGAGGCTGATCTGATCAATCGCGACATTGTTGTTGGTGGCGAAGCCGGGTGCGGGGCCGCCGGGCTGTCTGGTCAGGGTGTGCTCGAACCCCGTCTCCACGTACCCTGCAACCGGGATGTGAGCGAGAGGGCCGTCCCCACCCTCCAGGAGGTAGCCACCGAGCTTGAAGTTCCGGCCGAACGGGGTGAGCTGCGGTCCGAACCCCCCGACGTGGCACGAGGTGCAGGGCTGGCCTGTCTGGGCGGCGAAGCTCGGCAAGGCGCTTGCCGTACGAGGCAGCCCCGCAACCGCGGCAAGGGCCAGACCGGAAACCCCCAAGGCGAGAGCCTGTCCCATGAAACGAGAGCTGGCAGTCACTTCAGGGTCGCGAGGTAGGAGATGAGGTCGGCGCGCTTCGCGTCATCCTTCAGGCCCGGGTAGGTCATCAGGGTCCCGGGAACGACGCCTCGCGGGCTCGTCAGATAGCGGTCGAGCGTGGCGGCGTCCCAGGTCAGGCCGGACGACCTGTTCGCTTCGGAGTAGTGAAAGCCCGGGATCTGCCCCGCCTTGCGGCCGACGACGCCATACAGGCTCGGCCCGACGATGTTCTTGCCCTGCTGGTTGGAATGACAGGCGGTGCATTGCGATTTGAACACCTTCTGGCCATCGTCTGCATCGCCCGCCATCGCCTGACCTGAGGTGAACGCCAGGGCGGAAACAAGAAGCCAACAGAAAATCAAATTTTTTGACATATTACTCATCTCATACCAAAGATCAACAACAAGTAAGTTGGTGACGGATTTCCAGTCTGGTGTTCTATCTTCCCAGACAGGTTCCGCGCATCAATCTATAAGCTCAACCCTGCTTTCCACGAACTCTGTTCTGATCCGGATCACGGGTGCGCGCCGGTGACAAGAAAATTGAGTGTCTCGGCAGGCAATTCTCCAGGTGAGGGTGTGAAGAACTCCACGTAGTCAATCTTTGAATTCAGGACTGGTCCGTTGCCGGGTGAGAGTGGAACGCCGAACGCAACCGGGGATGCGAACAACACATAAAGGGCGCTGCCGCGAAGCCCATCGCTGAAGGCCGTTGCATCCGTGTAGGCGACAAAGGCGTTCGTGGCTTCATTGCTGAAAAGCACTTCACCGTAGGACGTTGGTGAGTACACCACGGTCTTGCCGTTTATGGTGACGGACGTCAGCACCGAGCCCGTCACGCCGGGGCTGCTCTGGGAATAGTAGTACATGCAGAGCGAAGGGCTGATACGGCAGCCTTTGTGACCGGTAAACAGGGTCGTCACATATTGCGTATGGATCGCGATCGCCTGTCCGGCGAGGTTCGCTCCGGGCGCCCCGAACAGGCCAAGCGTGTCGGTCGTGCTTGCGCCGGCGATCGTTCCCGTGAAGTTTTCCGTGATGGTGGCAGCCTCCGCAGCGACCGTCGAACACGCCACCGCTGCCGCCAGCATTGCGCTGTGTAGAACCCTCATCAGATGTCTCCTGCTAGAACGCGCGCGGGGCTGCGCCGCCAGGTGGCGTTGGGGAAATCGAGCCGGTGGACCATCACCAAACACACGGTCGTACTCTGACAGCCCTACATTACGTGGGCATGACGTGACGCAACGACGTCGCGGGCGATGCTGGAGACAGCCGGCAGATGCAGCCGGAACGTGGCGCCACCGCCGGGCGTCTCGTTCACCGACGCCGCGCCGCCGTGGAGCTGCGCGACCTCGCGCACGATCGCCAGGCCCAGGCCCGTGCCAGGCCCACGCTCGTCCTTGCGCCAGAACGGCTCGAACACGTGGACCCGGTCGGCCGGCGCGATCCCGGGACCGTGGTCACGAACCTCGACGACGGCGCCGGCGTGCACGGCGACGGTCACGAGCCCGCCCGCAGGTGCCGCGCGCAGGGCGTTGTCGATCAGGTTCGTCACCGCGCCCTCGATCGCGCGTGCGTTGCCCAGGATCCTCACGACCGCCACGGATGCCTCGAACTCGATCGCCTGTCCGCCGCGGATCGCAAGCGGCGCGCAGGCGGCGACCACCGTGCGCACGTGGCCCACCAGCTCGATGGGCTCGTCCGCCGCCATGCCGCGTTCGCCGAGCCGTGCCGACAGCAGCATCCGCTCGACCAGGAGGCGGATACGGTGCACGTCGCGCCGCAGATCGCCCCGTACCGCGGTCTCGTGCGGAAGCCCGTCGACACGGGCCTGCAGGATGGCGACCGGGGTCCGAAGCTCGTGCGCGGCGTTGGCGAGGAACAGCCGTTGCCGCCCGACCTGGTCGTGCAGCCGGTCCAGCGCGTCGTTCACCGCCGCCACCAGGGGCATCAACTCGACCGGCATCCCGGCCTCGGGCAGGCGCCGATCAAGCGATCGCACGCTGATCTGCCGCGCTCCCTCCGCCGCCAGGCGCAAGGGCCGCATGGAGCGGCGGACGACCAGGGGCACGACCACCAGGGTGCCGAAGACCAGCGGCGCGAAGATCGGCAGCAGCGCCGGCATGAAGTCATCAACAAGGTCGATCAGATCCTCGTGGCCGAACACGTTGCCGGCGGTGGCCATGATGACGCTGCCGAACGGCGTGGGATGGCCCGTGACGATGATCGCATCCCCAGGTGCGCCGGGCCGGTCGGTCTCCAGGGTGTCGCTGTCATGGGGCGCGAGCAGACCCAGGCGCTGCAGAACTGCCGCGAGCTCCGGCGCCGACCCCTCCAGCGTCCGCAGCCCGGCGCGCGTCTCGGCGGCATAGGCCAGCGTGGGCCGGCGAGCCGCGTAGTGCCGCAGGGCCGGACTGGGATCGAGGATCAGCCCGCCGTCCGCCGAGCGGCGCAGGGAGGCGGCCAGCAGCTCCCTTACCGTCCGGTCGGCGATATCGGCATAGTTGACGTAGGGCGACACGAGCGGAAACACCGCCAGGGCGAGCACGATCAACCCCACCTGGGCTGCGATGAGCTGGAGCAGCAGGCGGCGGATCAGCGAGTGCTGGCGCATGGCGCGCCTCCCGGGTCAGGTCTCGTCGAGCATGTAGCCTATCCCGCGCACGGGATGGATGGTGACGCGCGCCGCGCCGAGGCGCGCGCGCAGCCGGGACACATGGGCGTCGAGCGCGTTGGACTGGATCTCGTCGTCGAAGCCGTAGACCTCGTCGAGCAGCGTGGAACGCTGGACGACGCGACCGGTCCTGCGGATCAGGGCCTCAAGCAGCGCAAGCTCGCGGCGCCCGAGCACCAGGAGGCGTCCGGCCACGGCGACCTCGCGCGAGGCCGGATCGAAGCGCAGGTCGCCGCAGCGGATCAACGGGGGCGGCTCGCCACCTGGCCGGCGCAGGGCCGCCCGGATGCGCGCAAGCAGCTCCTCCGCATCGAACGGCTTGGCAAGGTAGTCGTCGGCCCCGGCGTCCAGTCCCCTTACCTTGTCACGAACATCGTCGAGCGCCGTCAGCACGATCACAGGGACGCCGGGCCGTCTCGCCCGCACCGAGCGCAGCAGCGACAGGCCGTCGCCATCGGGCAGCCGTCGGTCCAGCAGCACGAGGGCATGGCTCCCGACCACCAGCGCCGCCTCGGCCTCCGCGATCGAGGCGACGCAGTCCACCATGAAACCAGTCGCACCGACGCTGCGTGCGATGAGGCGCGACATCTCCTGCTCGTCCTCAACCAAGAGTATGCGCATGACGCGGCCCCTTGATCACAACGCAAGCTCCAGCAGCTTGCGTGGGGCACCCTGCGCCACCTTGCTGGTTAGTGGCTTCGAGGGTTCGCTGCTGCGCCCCTTCGCAGATCATGTCCAGGTGCAAGGACAATCCTGGCTCAGGTGAGGGTCCCAGCCCGGCGATCGTGCACGGGCTCACGAACTTGCATGGCGGGCGGCATCGATGGACAGGACGCACGACGGCAAAATCATGTCCGGGTCTCTCCACGGCTGGAACGGCGGTCTATCGTCACGTCATGTTCCTGTAATGTAATGCTGTCAAAGACTATGACCGTGATCTCGATCTTCCATCCTGCCCCGTTCGGCGAGCTTGATCGAGAGCGGATTTGCCGTCCCGTGAGGATTCGTTGTTTGTGATAGCCAAGGATTGGGTCGGAACAATCGCGGGCAGGATTTGTCCGGGGTTGGTTCGGATATCGAGCCAGTCTTCAGCAATTGCCTCCCAGCATGCGGTGACACTTGCCGATCATACGGCAGTGCCGGGCCGCCTAAACAGGTTCGTTGCCGAACGCCTCGGTGGGGCTTGGTGGCGTTTGCCACGTGGCTGGCCGGAATGGGCCTGACCTCCTGTCAAGGAGGCTTGCTGCGCGGCCATACAGATCAACGGAGCTGGGCGTGGCTACATACAACTGTCGTGCCTGCGGCTTTGACGGTCATGCTGCCTGGAAAGGCGAGTTGGTATGCCCGATCTGCAGGAGCACTACGGAGGTTGGCGTAGCTATGGCCATCAAGGAGCTTGTGGATGAGGAGACTTCCTTTGCGGGCCTCGCCACGCTCCAAGGCAGGGAGTTAGACGAACACGAGAGTGCATGCTTCGGCATCTGGCCCGTGGATCTCATCCGGAGCACCCTGAGACGGACCACCAAGGGTATGCTGGCTGCAATCAGGCCGCCCAGGCCCATCGCCTTTCGCGGGCGTCAGGCGTTTGTGGCTTGGCTGATGCGACAGGGCCGGCGCGTATGCCGACGGGATGCGCCAGGGTGCGCCCCACGCGGTCCAGGTCGCGGATCGCTGGCATATGCTGCGCAATCTTGGCGACGCCGTCCGCTCCGTCGTTGATCGCCACCATGCGGCCGTCCGGCGCGCTGCCAGGCACTCCAGCGAGCAGTTGGTCGAGCCACCCCAAGCGGCACAAGCGGCCGAGCCGGACCTCGCCAGACCGAGCGCGGCGGCCTTGCGCATCCAGGCTTCCTTGGCCCGCCGCCAGGGTCGCTGCGAGCACGCGGCCCGGCTGCAGGCGACAGGCTGTTCCATCTCCGGCATCGCCCTCCAGCTCGGCGCGGAGCGCAAGTCCATCCGTCGCTGGCTTCAGGTCGGCGGCTCCTCTCTCTGGCGCAAGCCACCGCGGGCCGAAGTGTTGTCCCGTCATCTCGCTCACCTTGAATTCCGCTGGGTAGAGGGCTGCCACAATGCCGCGCGGCTCTGGCGCGAACTCGTCCCGCTCGGCTTTGCCGGCAGGTCCGGAACCGTGCGCAGGTGGGCAGGGCAGCGACGCAAGGCCGCCCTGGCAACCACCGTGGAGCGCACCACGGCCGCTGCTGCCAGACGCCCTCCATCTACACGGCAGGTGGTCCGCATGCTCATGACCGACGTGGAGACGCCGCCCGAAGCGGAGTAGGCGTTGATCGGCCATCTTGTGGCGCAAGTTCCCGGCCTTGCGGACGGCATCGCCGTCGCAAAACGGCTGAGCCTGCTGTTGCGCCACAAGAGCCAGGGAAAGCTGGGCGCCGTGCTCGACGGCGCGGACGGCACCTCGCTCGCCGGTTTCGCTGCCTGCTGATCCGCAGCAGCAGGTGGTCGGCCTTGCGGGCGTGGGGCATGGCCGTGGCCAAACGCCGCGGCATGGCCTGCGCCCGTGTCGCGGTCGCTCGCAAGCTGGCGGTGATCCTGCACCGCATGTGGGCCGATGGCAGCGAGTTCCGCTGGGGCAGGCAGGCCGCGGCGCCGGCAGTAGCCGTATGAGCCAAGGAGTTTCAGTTTCCGCCTGAGCGGGGCGGAGAGCGTGTCGTTCCCGTGGGGACGATGAGCGGGGTGATCTCGTTGAGAGTCCGGGACCCGGTGGCGGCAGCGCCCCGAGGTCGCGGGACGGATTGAGACGCCCCGTCCTCCTGACCCCATCATGCGGCGGCCCTGCGCCGACCGCGAAGAGCAGCGAGTGACCCACAGGAACGGGCCTGACGCGTGAGGAACAGCTTGACCCCGACAACCCTAGTCAGAGAAGGACCTTAGACAAGTGAGATCATGGCCAAGCGCCGTACCAACAACATCGGGTTCAGGCGGCAGCAAGGGTTGCCTGTCATGACGAGAGGCTGCGCTGATGTGGACTGCGGAGAACCGTCCTCGCTACAACTGTGACAAGTTGCGCCACCCCAGCCACCTGAGCGACGAGGAATGGGCGATGGTCCAGCCACTAAGCGTTTGATGATAAAGGTCGAAAGTAAAATTGGTCGGGATTTTGTGCGAGCGATCAAAAGCGGCGCGGCTCGCGTTGCTGTTGGCGGGCATCGCGGCGGCGGGTGCCGGTCCGGCAGAGCCGCGGCCCAGCTTCGCAGAGGCGGTGGCGATGGCCTGGGCCAGGAGCCCGGACCGGCTGGCGCTGGAGGGACGCGGCGGGGCGGCCGCCGCGCGGGGCCGCGCCGCGCACACCCTGTTCCCCAACGCGCCGTTCGCCACCGCGATCTACGACGACGACCACTTCGTCGGCAGCAACAAGAGCTACACCACGTATTCCGGCTCGCTGAACACCCCGCTGTGGCTGCCCGGAGAGGGCACCGCCACGGCGCGCTCCGCCGGGGCCGAACTCGCGCATGTCGCAGCCCAGGACGAGGCGGGGCGCCTGCTGGTCGCGGGGCAGGTGCTCGACGCCGCGGCGGGGCTGGCCATCGCGCGCAACGTCCGCGAGGTCGCCGGGCGCCGCCTGGCCTCGGCGCGGCTGCTGCTGTCGGAGCTGCACCGGCTGGTGCGTGGCGGCGAGGCCGTGCAGATCGACGAGCAGGCCGCCGCCGCCGACCTCGCCACCGCCGAGATCGCCCTGGCCGACGCCGACGCGCAGCTGGTCTCCGCCGGCGAGGCGCTGGCGGTGCTCACCGGGACCAGGACGCTGCCCGAACTGACGCCGCCCAAGCTGACGACGCCCGAGCTGACACCGACGGGCGCCGTGGCGGCCGCGCTGGCGGGCGGCGTGCCCGACGAGGCCGCGATCGGGCACAACCCCCAGGTGGCCGCGGCGCAGCGCGGGGTGGACGCCGCGCAGGCGGAGCTGCGCCTGGTGCGTCTCGCCGACCGTGACGATCCGGAGCTGGGCGTGGAGGCGATCCGCGACCACCAGTTCGGCAGCCCATGGGACACGCGCTACGGCGTGGTGGTGCGCGTGCCGTTCGCCAGCCGGGCGCGCAACCTGCCGCGCATCGCGCTGGCGCAGAGCACGCTCACCACCGCGTTCGCCGAGCTGGCCCGGGTGCAGCGGCTGGTGCGCCTCGGCCTGGTGCAGTCGCGCGCCCAGCTCGACGCGGCGCGGCGCGCCCGCGACGCCGGCGCGGTGGCGGCGCGTCAGCTCGCCGCGCGGGCCGCGACGATCGGGCATGCCTGGCGCCTGGGCGAGATGCCGCTGATCGAGGTGGTGCGGGCCCAGCAGGCGTCGTTCGACGCCACGCTGATCGCCACGCGCGCCGCGGTGGCGGCCGACGTGGCGAGCCTGCGCATGTCTCTGGCGGGGGGCGTCGTGCCATGAAGGTCGTGCCATGAGGATCGGACCATGAGGGCGGGGATACGACGTGCGCTGCTGCTGGGCGGCGGGGCGCTGGGCCTGTGCGCGGTGTTCCTGGCGGGCCGGCTCAGCAGCGCTCCCGCCCGGGACAAGCCGCCGGCGCCGCCCGAGGCGGCGGCGCCGGCGGGGCAGGTGAGCATGAGCCTCGACGCGCAACGCAACATCGGCCTGCAGGTGCTCGCCGCCGAGCCACGGCAGTTGCAGCGGCGGCTGTCGGCCCCCGCCGTGGTCGCCGCCGACGCCAGCCGCACCGCGCAGCTCCGCCCCTACGGACGCGGCCGGGTGCTGGGCGTGGCGGTCGCCCCAGGCGACGCGGTGACGTCGGGCCAGGTGCTGCTGACCTACGACGACCTGACGCTGTCCGACCTGCGCATGCAGCGATCCGCCGCGCAGGCCGCGCAGTCGCAGGCCGACGCGGCCGCCCTCGTGGCGCGCAAGTCCTACGCGCGCGGCCGGGCGCTGCTCGGCAGCGCGGTGGCGGCGGCCGAGGTGGAGCGCCGCCGGGCGATGCTGGCGCAGGCCGAGGCCGGCGTCGCCACCCAGCAGGCGACGCTGGCCGACCTGTCGCGGCGCATGGCGCAGTTCTCTCCCGCCCCGCCCGGCGCGCCCGCCGGCGCCTCCGCGGTGCTGGCGCCCAGCAGCGGCTACGTGCTCACGATCGCGGCGGCGCCCGGCGAGGTGGTCGATCCGGCGCAGGTGGTGGCGACCGTGTCCGACCTGTCGCACGTCTGGGTGCTGGCGGCGGTGTTCCAGGACGACATCGGCCTGGTGCAGGCGGGCGGGCCGGCGACGATCGCGGTGAACGGCCTGCCCGGGCGCGTGTTCGAAGCCACCGTGGCCAGCGTCGGCCGCGAGCTGGACCCGCGCACCGGCGCGGTGCAGGTGCGCTGCGACGTGGCCAACCCGGACCGCGCCCTGCGCATCGGCCTGTTCGCGCAGGCGGAGCTGGGGACCACGCAGTCGAGCCGGTCGCTCACCGTGCCCGCGGGCGCGGTGCAGGAGATCGACGGGCATCCCGTGGTGTTCGTGCGCACCGGGGACACGACGTTCGAGCGGCACGGCGTCGAGCTGGGGCTGCAGACCGCTTCCTTCGACGAGGTGAAGGCGGGGATCGCGCCCGGCGACGAGGTGGTGACCACGGGCAGCTTCGTGCTGAAGTCCGAGGTGCTCCAGGCCCAGCTCGGGGCGGGCAGTTGAGGCCGGCGCCGTCGGGCGGGAGAGCCCGGCCCCGCCGCGCCGCTCATGCCGGCGGCACGTCGGAATGACCGACGAAGCGGGCAGGGTCGAAGCTCCGCCAGAAGCCGGGCCTTCGGACTGCCTTCCTGAAGGAATGCCGGTCCAGGGGCGGCTCGCTCCTGGCGGGTCCCCGCCTTCAAGCAATGGGCAGAGCCCGGCCTTGCCTCCAGGCAGCCCAGCGCAGGGAGCCGCTGGCACCACCAACCGCAAAGGGCCGCCTCCAGGCGGAGCGCACGCCGGCGGCGGAGACCCGCCCGGGGACGGCCCGCCGACGACGGGGGGCCTGACCGGGCTGGTGCTGCGGATGCGCACGCTGCTGTTCATCCTGGTCGGCCTGCTGGTGGTGGGCGGGGTGATCGACGTGCTCTCGCTGCCGGTGGAGGCGGTGCCCGACATCTCGCCGCGCGAGGTGCTGGTCACCATCGTCGCCCCCGGCTTGGCGCCGGAGGAGGTCGAGAAGCTGGTGACCTTCCCGATCGAGACGCAGATGACCGGGCTGCCGCAGATGACCGACCTGCGCTCGATCTCGCGCTTCGGGGTCTCGGTCGTCTACGTGGAGTTCGCCGACGGCAGCGACATCAACCTCGACCGCACCCTGGTCAACGAGCGGCTGCAGGCCGCGCGCGCCGCCATCACCGCGGTCAACGTGGTGCCGACGATGGGGCCGCTCTCCACCGGGCTCGGCGAGATCATGCAGTTCCAGCTCGCGGGCGGCCCCGGCCACACGCTGATGGAGCTGAACACGCTGATGACCTGGCACGTGGCGCCGATGCTCAAGCAGGTCGCGGGCGTCGCCGACCTCAACATCAACGGCGGCGCGGTCGAGACCTTCGAGGTGCAGATCAACGACGACGCGCTGGCCCGCTTCGGCATCTCCGCGGGCGAGGTGTTCCGCGCCGTGGACAGCAACAACGGCGCCTCCGGCGGCGCCTGGATCGAGCACAACCAGGAACAGCAGGTCATCGTCGGCCAGGGCCTGATCACGAGCCTGGAGGACCTCGGCCGCATCGTGCTGCGCACCGGGCCGGACGGCACGCCGATCTACGTCGGCAGCGTCGCCACCGTGGCCCGCGCGCCGCGGGTGCGTCTCGGCGCGGTGACCCGCGACGGCTCCGGCGAGATCGTCAACGCCGTGGTGCTGATGCTGGAGGGGCACAATTCCGGCGACGTGGCGCGCGCGGTGAAGGCGGAGTTCGCGACCATCCAGAAGACGCTGCCCGAGGGCGTGACCATCCGGCCGTTCTACGACCGCGCCGACCTCACCGCGCGCACCATCGCCACGGTGCGCGACAACCTGCTGCTGGGGGCGGCACTGGTGCTGGCGGTGCTGCTGGTGATGCTGGGCGACTGGCGGGCGGCGCTGGTGGTGACCTCGGTGATCCCGCTGTCGCTGCTGGTCGCCCTGGTCGGCATGCACCACCTGGGCATCTCGGCCAACCTGATGAGCCTGGGCGCCATCGACTTCGGCATGATCGTCGACGGCTCGGTGGTGCTGGTGGAGAACACGCTGCGCCGCCGCGCCGGGCATGGCGGCGAGCCGCGCTCGCGCACCGTCGCGGCGGCGGCCTCCGAGGTGGCGCGGCCGATCACCTTCGCGGTGGCGATCATCGTGCTGGTCTACCTTCCCGTGCTCAGCCTGCAGAGCATCGAGGGCAAGATGTTCCGCCCGATGGCGGAGACGGTGATCCTGGCGCTGCTCGCCTCGCTGCTGCTGTGCCTGACCTGGATCCCGGCCTTCGCCTCGGTGGTGATCCGCCGCGAGGTGCGGCAGGGCGACACCTGGCTGGTGCGCCAGATCCGCAAGCCGTACCGCCCCGCCCTCGCTTGGTGCGAGGGCCATCCCTGGGTCGTGGCCTCCACCGCGCTGGTGCTGTTCGGGGGCTCGGTGCTGGTGGCGCGCACCCTGGGCGGGGAGTTCATCCCGCAGCTCCAGGAGGGCTCGCTGGTGGTCACCTCGCAGCGCCTGCCCAGCGTGGCGCTGCCGACCTCGCTCGCCGACACCACGCTGATCGAGCGCACGCTGATGCGCTTCCCCGAGGTGCGCGCCGTGGTCAGCAACACCGGCACCGCCGCGATCCCCACCGACCCGATGGGCGTGAACCAGACCGACAGCTTCGTCATGCTCAAGCCGTCCTCGGAGTGGAAGACCGCGGACAGCCAGGCGGGCCTGGTGGCGGCATATTCCAAGGCGCTGGAGGACGCGGTGCCGGGCGAGATGTTCACCTGGAGCCAGCCGGTGCAGATGCGCATGGAGGACCTTCTGGAAGGCGTGCGCACCGACGTCGCGATCGCAGTGTACGGCCCGGACCTCGCCGTGCTCGCCGACCTGGGCAACCAGGTGGCGCGCGTGGTCGGCGGCGTGCAGGGCGCGGCCGACACGGCGCCGGAGCAGGTGGGAGGGCTGCCGTTCCTGCACATCGACGTGGACCGCGCCGCCGCGGCGCGCTACGGCGTCAACGCGCGCGACGTGCTCGACGTGGTGGAGGCGATCGGCGGCCATGGCGGCACCACGGTGGTGATCGGCGACGCGCAGCTCAGCACCCAGGTGCGCTACCGGGCGCAGGATCGCAGCGACATCGACGCGATCCGTCGGCTGCGGGTGCGCATGCCCTCGGGCGGCAGCGTGCCGCTGACGCAGGTCGCGAGGATCTCGCTGGTCAGCGGGCCGTCGCAGATCAGCCGCGACCACGTCGAGCGGCGCACCGTGGTGCAGACCAACGTGCGCGGGCGCGACCCGACCTCGTTCGTCGCCGCCGGGCAGGCGGCGGTGGCGCAGCAGGTGCACCTGCCCGCCGGCTACCGCATCGAGTGGTCGGGGCAGTACCAGAACCTCGCGCAGGCGACGGCGCGGCTGTCGCTGGTGGTGCCGGTGGCGCTGGTGCTGATCTTCGTGCTGCTCTACGTCACCTTCGATTCGGGGCGGCTCGCGCTGCTGATCTTCCTCAACCTGCCGATCGCGGCGACCGGCGGGATCTACGCCCTGGCGCTGCGCGGGCTGGCGTTCAGCGTCTCCGCGGGGATCGGCTTCATCGCGCTGTGCGGGGTCGCGGTGCTGAACGGCGTGGTGCTGGTCAGCTACATCGTGGAGCAGCGGGCCGAGGGCCGCGGCGCCGTGGAGGCGGCGTCCCAGGCGGCGGCGATCCGGCTGCGCCCGGTGCTCACCACCGCGCTGGTGGCGAGCCTGGGGTTCATCCCGGCCGCCCTGTCCACCAGCGCCGGCGCCGAGGTCGAGCGGCCGCTGGCCACCGTGGTGATCGGCGGCTTGGTCAGCTCGACGCTGCTGACGCTGCTGGTGCTCCCTGCGCTCTACCCCTGGTTCGTGGGCGAAAGGCGGCGCAAGCAGACAATACCAGGGCTCACCTCGACCTAGTGTCCTGATTCCCCAGCCCCTCTAACCTGGAGCTCCGGTAGCAATGGATCCGAAAGTGCGTTTCAGCGAGACGCTTCAGGTCAACTATTTGATTTCATTAAGGCAATGCAGAAAATTTGGCGATTATATACTCGACGCCACAGACCCATCCTGTGAGGGTGATCCCTACCAGATGAGGCCCGCCGCTATATCCAAGCTTTCCGCTCCGCACTTCACCGACGAAGCCGCTGCCCTCGCCTACCTTGGAGGCGCTGCGTTGGCCTGCCGGCCCGGTGTGCCCGCACTGCGGTACCACCAACAAGGCGTATGCGACCAAGCGTCCGGGCAAGTATCGTTGCGCCATGACGGGGTGCCGCAAGGATTTCACCGTCAAGGTCGGCACGGTGTTCGAGGCCAGCCACATTCCGTTGCATAAGTGGCTCCTGGCCGCCTACCTGCTTTGCTTTTCCAAGAAGGGCATGTCGTCGCACCAGCTCATGCGCACTGGCACGTTCGCGCCGCTCGGCGGGACCGGCAAGGTGGTGGAAGCCGATGAAACCTACATCGGTCGCAAGGAAGGTACCGTGAGGCGCCGTGGCGTGGCTCACAAGCGCGCCGTGGTGTCGCTCGTTGAGCGTGCCGGCGAGGTCCGTTCGTTCCATGTGGACACCTAGACACACACTACTGCACTGACACAGACGGGTGGTTCACCATTTTGGCTGAGCATGGCGGGCTGGGCACATGGCCCGGAACATCTGCCTTGTCGTTGGTGATGGTGATCGCAGGCGGTTGGCTTCGATTGCCGCGGACAGGAACCGTCCCCAGAAGCACATCCAGCGCGCACGGATCGTCCCGCTATCGGCCGAAAGGCTGGCCGCGGCCGAGGTGGCTCGCCAAGCCGGGGTAGGCCGTCCCGCGGTCTGGCGTTGGCAGATGCGCTATGCCGAGGCGGGCGTGGGTGCCCCGCTGCGGGACAGGACACGTCCGCCGGGCAGGATGCCGCTCTCGACCGAGACCCTGGCCGGAATTCTGGCGCTTGCCTGCTCCGAGCCGCCGGGCCAGGTCACTCACCGGACCGCTCGCGCGATGGCCAAGGCTGTCGGCGTCAGCCTGCGCCCGGTGCAGCGCATCTGGGACGCCCACCGTTTGCAGCCACACAGGCTGCTTACCTTCAAGCGCTCCAACGACCCGGCCTTTGCCGAGAAGGTCGAGGACAGCGTCGGCCTCACCATGGACCCACCGATGGGACCCACCGATGCACACCGTCGTGCTTTGCATCGACGAGAAGAGCCAGACCAGGCGCTCGACCGCACCCGGCCGGGGCTGCCGCTCAAGCCGGGCAAGTGCGGCACCATGACCCATGACCACAAGCGCGACGGCGTCACCATCCTGTTCGCAGCCCTCAACGTGCAGGACGCCACCGTGCTGGGCCGCTGCATGGCCCAGCACCGCCACCAGGAGTTCGTCCGCTTCCTCAACGCCGTCGAGCGCGCCGTCCCGCCCGGCAAGCTGATCCACGCCATCGCCGACAACTACGCCACCCACAAGCATCCCAAGGTCCGTGCCTGGCTGGAGCGCCACCCGCGCTGGATCTTCCACTTCACCCCGACCTCGGCATCCTGGATCAATGCCGTCGAGG
>JAABUJ010001910.1_pt1 | contig 28021 bp, 26 predicted proteins | sample 5559131 | NCBI WGS metagenome assembly JAABUJ01 (sample SAMN10711875, study PRJNA513366) | rock metagenome | isolation source: Antarctica rocks | place: Antarctica: Victoria Land, Mt New Zealand nord | collected 2016-01-07
TGTTCTGTTGTACACAGTGTGTACTTGATGAATGAGAAAAACATTGAAATTTATATGTAAAATCAATGTTTTTAAGATATACTCAGCAATTCAGCTATACTACTCAACATTCTACTTATTATTCATACATAAAATTTATATGCACTCACAGATCCTATAAAAGTCTCTTAAATTCTGAAGTCTCAGAATTTTTAACTGCCTAGAGTTCTGAGTTCTATAGCACTGATAGTAATGAGTTTTGGTGGTAAACAGGCCATTTGCGAAGACTTTTGACGTGGTATTGTACCTACACTAAGGTACCCTACCCACAGGCCTTCCATAGTAGCCCCGCCATGCAGAGACAGGCATCACGGCACTAGGTGGAGGGGCAGTGGAAACACCATTGACTCTTTCGATTGGAACAACAATCATTGCGGGGGTCCCGGTAGCCATTCGCCCACCATGAAGGTAAGGTAAAGAACTGTTCTTCAGAGGTTTTCCCAACCCATTGGGCGTTCTATGTGTGTGTCTCCTCTGATAGCTTTCCCGACAACCAGACAAACGGTCACCTTCCGGCTCCACGGCCTACAGTACCTAGAATGACGATTCTAAACGCAGTCATGATGCGGAAGCAGGGCTTTCTTTATTTCTCAGCTTTGACTTTAGAAGTGTCCGCTACCTATGCTATCGTTACCACGCGGTGCCGTCTTCGCCTGCGGGACACGGGAAAGACGGCCGCAGCTAAACTTGACATATATTGTACAGTAGAGTAAGGTTAAAGCCGAGCGGCGCTCAGCTATTCCGTAACCAAAAGTTATGCCACAAGGTTGTTGCTTGCCCTCGACCACATATACTACTACTGCCGCGGGCGCCGCCGTTGGGTAAAGTCGGTCCCATCCCCATCGCCGTCCGCCACGTTCGCTCCCCACTATTCCACCCACTGTTCTGAAGCAGCGTTCAACCTTCTGCAAGCAGCCCACCTTCTTATGCAGATTGACCTCAGTTCTCAGCAACCATGACGAGCGAGCTTCCTGCCGTCGACCCCAACCTTGAAAGTGGCGCACGGGTGCGTTCTAGACTCATCCTACGATAGACTGCAAACTGACAGTCGATCAGTCCGAACCAGATAATGATTCTGCGTACGGTGCGGAGATGTATGTTCTCTCGTCCCTTTAGCAATGTCCCCGTACCAACGCCACTCTATCATGTCCCGAGTTGCGACTAATATGACCATCTTCCAGAGCCAGTTACACAACCTCTCTGAATTCCTCGGTCACGGATTATAAGTTTGAGAATGGGCGTCGCTACCACGCGTATCAGGAAGGAAGTGTGCAATGCGATGTACCTCCATGGCATTGACCCAGCTAACAAGCCTCATAGAATATATCTACCCCAATGACGAAGTAAGCAACGGACGGCCATCTTTGCGTTTGTGTATGGTCGACGTTAACACTCTCTAGCAAGAGAGCGATCGCCTCGATATTGTGCACAAGATGTTCGAGGTTCGACTAGGTGGCAAGTTACACAAGGCGCCGATCAGCAAGAACCCTCAGCGCGTTTTAGATATCGGTACTGGAACATCGCTCTCACTTGTCACGGTCACAAGAGCCGTCTCTATAGCGGCGTGGCTTACATTAGATGTCATTCGTAGGTACCGGAACTGGCATCTGGGCAATCGATATGGGTACGTTGCCAACCTCAGGATGACCGGCAGAATTGGTACTCTCAGATGCTGATACGGCTACACAGGCGATGCATATCCCTCCGCTGAGGTAGGAATTCTGCCCTTTCAGCTACATTGCGTAGATAGACCGGTCGTCTGCTGGAGCTTGTGTCAGGCCAGGAAAACGCTGATGTATTCTCCACAGATCCTTGGAAACGATCTGAGCGCCATTCAGCCTCGCTGGTATGCGTGCAGTAAATCGGTGCCTGCAAATGTCGAAGCAACAGTGCTGACGATGACAGGGTGCCGCCAAATGTCCGATTCGAAGTTGACGACGTCGAGGCTGAATGGACATACGCCGAGAAGTTTGACTACATACATTCCCGCTGCTTGGCACCTTCCATCCGCGATTGGCCAAAACTTATCCGTCAATGCTACGAGTAAGTATACCCCCTTGAAACCATCATTACATCTTTTCAATCCGATACATCAGCAAACAGCCTTTCTCTCGGTGGTTTCACTGATCTCTTCCCATAGAAATCTGAAACCAGGCGGCTGGGTTGAATTCCATGACGTTGACTTGCATTGGACCTCTCCCGACGGATCGTTGAAGGAAGACTCGTCAATGCTTAAAGCGGCCAATCTGTTCATCGAGGGAACCCAGGACAACGGAATGGAGCCATGTCCCGGTCCGAAATTTGAGCAATGGCTCAAGGAAGCGGGATTCACGGAGGTCGTGAACGAGAGGCTGGTATTTCCACTAGGGCCGTGGGCAAAGGACAAGACTCTGGTCAGTTTGCCTTTCCACATTCAAATGTCTCCAGCCTGTATCTCCGTTGCGTCCGCTGACTGAGCGCTTTCGGTCGGATAGAAAGAAACGGGCGCGTGGAATTACCTGCAGTACGTCGAAGGACTTGAGGCCTTCATGATGGCACTCTACACCCGCATGATGGGCTGGAGCCCCAAAGAGGTGGATATCTTCCTCGCTCAGGTCCGGAAAGAGGCCAAGGATCCGAAAATCCACTCCATGTTCCATGTGTGAGTTTCCCCAGCTGTGTACCCAGCCGCCCCGAAGGGACATCGTACGACAGCGCTTGTTTGCTGACCTTGTTTTTGCGCTCAGGCACCTTGTTTACGGGAAGAAACTTGAGGAACAGAAACCCGAGGCAGAATGAAAGTTAAGATACCATACCGTGTACAGCGTGGCGCAATGTGTGAGAGCAGAGATGTGGGGTATATAGCCTGATGCAGCACTAGGGCAAGCTGTCTCTTTATATGTGATCACATATACCTGTTGTGCTTCCTGGCTTACTCCAGCGTGGCCCGCAACGCTATTGTTATATACGCAATGATGATCATGATGGCGATTCTCTCCTAGACCAGTAGCCCTGATGCGGTGAACGAATGCGCTCGATGAGAGGCGCAAACCAGCACTCTTGTCACTTGAGGAGCGAATGTCTGAGCAACTCATACAAGGAAATCGCAATACTTAATTCTAATTTGACAATATACTATACATACCAGAATCACGGTAAATTTGATATAGAAGATTGTGGTGCATCGGTAAACAACGATTTTAAGGTAGTAAAGATGTATTTCAGTCGAAGATCGATTACATCCTCCTTATCATGTGGGGAACCTCACCCCACCCCCCGAAAATAATCGCGTATCGCCTCCGCCAACATGGCCAGCACAGACACAATCATCAGTCTCAAAGAATCCTTCCTCCGAACCCAAATCCGCCTCCTAAGCCAACCACTCCAACCCTCGCGCAACTGGCAGGACCGCGCCCCTGTACCCGAGCAGGGCGAGCTCAAGCCAAAAACCATTCAGGAAGTCCTCCATAAACGTACGTAACCCACTTTGGTCTCTTCTACGGACAAGCAATCGTTGTGGCAAAGGCCTTTCCTGACGTTGTCAGAGGGACCAGTCGACACCATCGCCCGCAGCCACAAACGCGCCGTCTACTCGTCCCAGGCGCTCCGTCACGTCGCGGAGCAGATCGACGCGCTGTATTGGGCTTCTGCCGCGCCTGATGGGGATGCGGAGGGGTATGGTGGGGGCGAGGGAGTGGAGAAGGGCGTGGATTTGAGCTGTGCCGAGTAGGTGCCACCTGCGTGAGGATCGACGGAAGGTGGATGAGGAGATCGAGTTTGTTCTCCGCGCTCTGCGTACGAGACTGATCACGTGCGGGGGTGGGGACAACAGGACCATCGCGAACCTGCCCGAGGACTGGCCCGAAGACGTCGAAGCGGACGAGAGTGGACTGGAGAGCTTTGGCGAGCAGAAGAGGTCGGACTTCACCCGCCCCTCTTCGCGCTCGCGCTCCCGTCCGGGACTAATGTGAGGGAACGGGCAGGTATCGGCAGCTGCAAGCCCGTCTCGTCGCACTGGATGCTCGGCGGCAGGTGCAGAGGCAGAAGCTCGCGCAGTACAGGAAGCTGGGGGGGTTGGTGGAGCCGTTCAGGGATCCGCAGGTCAATGTCCAACCGAATTTGGTTACTAAAGACGGGGAGCTGAAGACGGAGCTGGATAGGATGAGGGTCTTGATTGCTAAGGTTGCGAGTGGGTTGCAGGGGTCTGAGGGGGCTGGAGCTACGATTGCGGAGGAGGAGGGGAGGAGGGAGAGGAGTGCGGAGGAGAAGTTGGCTGCTGTGATGGCGCTGGAGTGAGAGTTGTGGTTTTCAGGCGCCTATGAACTGGGTTGGGAACGAAGAATCTTTATGAAGGCTTTGGTATGGCGTATTAGATGTTCATGATGAATCAAATGATTATGAGATTTGGGATGTGCTGGTCTTTGTAGATTATTGTCGTGCAATTCCGCTTCGCTTGTTGATGCCCTAACGCACGACGTTCTTCCAAATTTCGACATTTAGGAACAGCAATCATTACCCTCGACACCAATTGATCCATCATTTCACTGAAGACAATCATGGCGATAAACAACACGAGCCACAACATCGAAGTCCCGTTCGGGCCAAGCGCGCCATGGGGCCACCCGGCTTGGCATCCGCCGGCATGGGCAGTCGACGAATCAACGGGCGTTTCGGCGAATGTTTCTTCCGAACTCAACCGCGCCGGAACACTCGAACCCGACAATCTACTCGACCGCGGCGCGAAGCCTCTCGACCTGAACGCCGTCAATGAAGCTCTGATCGAGTTCCAGAAAATGTCCGTGAGCAACTCCAACATGTTTCCGGCCTTTCTCGACAATTCGCCCGGCCCCACCCGGCAATCTCCGTCGCCGATGGCGCAGCACCAGGTCAATAATGCGCAGGTCAACGGGGCGGGCATGAACTGCATGAACGGCATGAACGTGGCCTTGCCGATGAACGCGGGCCATCAGATGGATCTCAACGTGCTGTTCAACCAGGTCGAGGAGCTGAGCCAGCTGTTGAGGGAGAATCGCGAGAAGACGCAGGCTATCATCGCGAGTGCCGAGGAGCTTGCTGTCAGTTTTGTACCCTGCTACTACTGCCCTACCCAGAGTCCTGTCCACTTTGATTTGGAGTTTTACTTTCGAGGTACTGTACTGACAGCACGATCCAGACCCGCGCCGCCGTCACCGGGACCAATCCCACCTTAGAGCAAGCCAACAGCGAGATCACAGGTATGAACTCCTCCCACTCGCTCAAGGGGGACGCGAAGACGCGACCGAGGAAAGACCCATTGCTAAACTCACACCCTCACACCCCACAGCCGCTCGCGTCGCCGACCTCCAGCGGCAGCTCTCAACCGCGCACAACACCATCGACGCGCTGAGCAGCGAACGGCGCGAGGACGTCAAGCTGCTCAAAGACTACGAAGCCGGCGTCGGCCACGTCACGGAGCTGGTGCGGAACTACGCCTTCAGCCGCGAGCAGGAGCTGCACCGCGTCGAGAAGCACTACAACGGCCTGCTGCAAGTTGAGCGCGACGCCCACCTGGCCTCCCGGCTCGACGGGCTGCAGTGGCAGGAGAAGTTCGTGGAGGTGGTGCGGAAGTTGCGGCAGGCGTATCGGCTGCGGTGCGAGGAGGACGATGCGCCGACGAGGGTGGCGGCGGGCTTGCAGAATGAGGTCAGGGCTTATCGCAATGCGCTGAATATGGAGCCGGAGAGGTTCGAGGAGGAGCTTGGGTGGGAGGTGCTAAGGCATGTGCCGGGGGGTGCGGAGTAGAGTGGGGAGGATAGAAAGATGTCACGGCGCTGTGGTCCACTGTTCTTCAGCGCGGCGTCTGGGAGATATACCCGGATTTGTACTCCGTAGGTTCTACGCGATTAGGCAGTGCCGCATCTGTCGATGGGATACGATAATAATGTCATCAAGGCTGGTGGCAATGGCGCAGATCCACCTGCTGTGAAGTGTATCAGCCGCCACACCTCCGCCTACTCCAGATATACCGAGCAACATCGTGTACCTTGGCGGAGCTAGTTCGAAACTGTCACAAAGGCAATGACAGCTTCCCACGCAAGGGGATCATACGGTACGAACATCCGTCGGCTACCTACCGTACAGCTTTCGAAACGCACCGATACTCTTGGCAGCAGAGGAGGTGTTTCGAAACACCCGACTTCGGCCCGGCCCAAGCAGCGCCCGCCCTCTCCTCTCGTTTTAAGATCTGAAACCGCACGTCTCCTTACCCTCGTTCCGGTCGCAAAAAGGCATTTTCCATCAAAGAATCTCAGTGAGCGAAATTCTTTTCTGTGACGGCGGAAAGAGCGCAAAGAAAGGGCTTCACTGCTTTTTTGTGTCAGGCTGATACTGCTGGTTGATTCTTCCCTCCGATACCTTAGGTGAAGTTCGAGTCCACACATAAGGTACTGTAAACTCGCTAAAAGCTGGCCCACTCACACAGGCCCCCTAAGCGCCCTTCCACCGGGAACTGGGTACCTTATGGGATGGTACCTATACGATTCGTAGGGAGATTATGATTGATGGCCGTCTGGCTCTGACTGGCTGCTGGCCGGCCACGTTCGTTTGCCGGTGGCCTCTGTGGCGGATTTCCCGCGCGTGCTACTGCAGTTATTTCACCTTATTCAGTGGGTGGGATGTACATAACCGCCATCAGCGACAGTGAACGAATGAAAGGCCCGAAGATGGGTTGCACCCATTGTACAGTAAAAACGGTGGACGCTGGCTTGTCTTGTCTTTTTTTCGGTGGATGGCAGGAACTCGCGGGGCAATTGCTATTAAATTGTGCTGTTGTGCTCAGTGTTAAATAAGGGTGGATGGTGTATTTTGAAGTGCAGGGAAGGGCTGTGATGGGTGGCGATTGAGGGCTGCGCTTTTGATTGGTGGTGATTGAGATGTTATAATTGTTATGATCCAATGGATAAGTTATAAGTTGGTGAGGTCGGAGTATAATCATTTCATACTAATAATATTAAGTGCAAGTGCCCCTGATTGTGTATCGATAATTTGAGGGGATATATGACTAAGGTATTGTGACTGTAAGATACCTTACATGAGACGTATTGTACATGGTAACTTTGACCTGCCCTCCCGATCTCAAGGCCAACAACCCCCCCCTCTTCGTAAAATACAATACCTTACGGTAACTTACTGTACCCTATGCATCGGAGATGAAGATCGATTGATCCTCCAGGCGAAGTCGCGCTAAAGAAATCCTACAGGAAATAGCCTGTGCGTTGTGTCAGGACTGCGTCGGTCTCTTCTCTCTTACCTACCTTACCTTACCTGACCACCCCTCTGGCCTCACTCACTCATCCCCCTACCCATACCATACCATACCATACCATCTTCACTTAAACCTTCTCTCGCACCTTCTATTTCGTACCTTCTTTGTCCTCCTCCACTTCTTTTCTTCTTTTCCCTGTCACCCATTGTCCTCTTTGCACACTCGGAAGGAGCCTTTCTTCCCTTCCTAAAGGCCATTCATACTTCCTACCTAACCTACCTCTTTCTGACGGCTCCTTTTGGCAGTCGGGGAATAGACCTTAAGGTTCCCAAGGTATAAGTTGGGGGCCGCCTTGTGGTGCTTTTGCAGTGCAACACGACACAAGGCCTTTGCGTCGTCCAACCGCCTTTCGCACCTTCCACAACTTCAAAACCATCCCATATTTTCGTCAATCTTTCCATCCAGCATTCCAGCACTTCGAAAAATCTTGTAATTCACTTCCCGTCTAATTATTCGCCTGTCACCCATACGGTTTTACTCAACCTCCATTCAATAGCCTGTCTTTGACCTCACCGGCTGATTCTTGTGAGAACATCTCCATCACTACTCACTTTCCAACGCGCGATCCTAACTTGATTTCCTCAGAGCTTCTGATCTTCGGCTTGAAAACACATTCGTACTGCTCTCGGACGATCTTTGGACCGTTGGCACGTCGTTTGCTCTCGGAGGTCTCCTAATCTTTAATATCGTCAAAATCCTCAGCATCTCCTCACCTCCACGTCTAGGGTTCGACTCTTCGTTCATGGTCGTCCGTCGCAAGAGTTCAACCTGGAGGATTCGTTGATTAGCTCAGAGTCTCCCTACACATACGCACCATTCCTTCGGTCCAGCTTCTATTCGTAGCTCGTCGCTGTCAGCAGCTTTGAGCAATCACAGTTCAATCGACACATCTTACGTTCTGCACATATCACATCACCACCTTCATATTCCATCATCATGAGTATGGACGCTGGCGGTCTTGCTCAGATGACATACACCCACAATCCTTTCAACAATGGCGGCCTCGGTGTCCCAGGGTCTGGCTTTGCTTCCCGCGGAAAAGGTGCTCACATCAAGCGCCTCAGCGTCGCACCTGCACACCGAATCTCGACCATTGACGAGACCCAACAAGCGATTCCAACCCCAACACCGAGAACCAGTCGCTCACACCTACTCGCCGGTCTGAGGACTGCTCCCAAGTCGCCTGCTGTCCCTTCCACTGCTCCACTCTCTTTGCCTCCCCAGTATTCTGGTCTCGGGAGCAGTCAGTACGCCCCACACAACAACGCTTACACTAGCCGGGGTGTGCCTCAAACTGCCACTGGCGTTAGCTTTTCCATTCCGAGCCAGACTCAATACACCATGAATGGCAATCGGCAGATGTACTCTCTACCCGAGCAGGTCCTTGCTCCTCCGGCCATCCAGGTCGGCGGTGATCGGGGTGAGGGACACATGGATCCTGGTCTCTACGCCGAGCTGGTGGCCAAAAACCTCTACCTCGCACAAGAGCAGCAGCGCCTTCAACAGCAGCTGATCAACGTCACTGCGGCTGCCCAGCAGTTCCAGGCCTTGGGCGCGAACAACGTTGGTATGGGATACGGGCAGCAGCAACAGTACGGTCAGACACCGGTCACGCCGAGTCTCGGCTACTACAATCAACAGTTACAGAATGGCCTTCAGCCAGTGATTCAGGCGGTTTCCAATCAGCCTGGCCTTTACTCGGTTTACAATCCCATGACCGGACAGCACGGGTTTTTCATGGACAAGAGCGCTCAGGAGCCCCAGTACGCAGTGGCTTCACCCGTCTCGAACAAAGACTTGAGTCACTCCCCGCCCCCGCCTACGCCCACCTTTCGAGCGCAGGTCTCGCCTCCTCCCGAGTCCGACGATGTACCCGTGAACGGCGGCCAGCGCAGTCACTCACCTCCGAAAGCGACCGCGTCACCACCGCATGACGTGAACCCCCTTCCACCTCCGTCAGCCAACGCCTTCCGTCGCGGTCACCATAAATCGTTGTCATCCTTCTCTGGCTTTGAGATGAACTTTGGGCATGGGAACGATGGCCCGAAGTCTGCGGTGCCCAAGTCCGCGGGCTTCCCTCAGACTCCGCTCACCGGGACCTTCGGCCCTGGCCAGGCTCGTGCCGGCGAGCATCCCGTTCGTCAGCCTCGCGGGCCGCCGTCCCTCGATGAGCTTGTCGCCAAGCCGACCAGCAAACATGAAGGGAGCAAGAACTTTGTCACACGCCAACGCCGTCGAGCGGTACACAATTTGGTCCGTGCTGGATTGGAAAGACGCGGCACGTCTCGTGGCAATAACTCCGGCAGCAGTGCTGGCAGCACCGGTAGCGCAACTCCTGTCAGCGAGGGCGAAATCACTTTCCCCACATCTTCCGACAACGACTCCGACAGCGTCGGCAACGGTAGTCTGTCTGGCAAGCCGAGTATCGGGAGCTTGCGGGCCGCCGCCAACGGCGCCATTGGTTCTGAGCGCCGAGAGCTGAAGGAGCGTTCGCGCGAGCGAAGCTCGGTCGACGGCCAACTTTCTGCCGCCAGTGTCAGCAGCGATGAGAGTGCCGTCATTGGCGGTAAGCTCGTCGAAGTCAGGGTCGACGAGATCCAACAACCGACCAACGAAAGACGCAAAACCCCGATGCTCGTGCTCACAAGCGCCGAGAAACGCAAGAGCTCCATCTTCTGAGCCGTCCGAGTGCCGGTGGCATTCCAACGAGCACCATACGGCGAGTCTGGGAACAGCGTTCCTCGGCTCCTTGAGGTAGATCCTCGGTGGTGCCCGTCAGACGGGTACGGCAAGCACCGTGTTTGTGCCTTCCGGTACATGTTGGCCCAGCCAGTCCCTTTCTCGAACTCTTCACGACTCCTTTGCACATAATCCACGGATGTTGCTGCTTGGAATTTACGATGTTGACCTGTTAGACGCTTTCAGTCCTTACAGTACTTGTTTTTAATACATCTGTTCAAACCCCACCTGGCAGTCAATCGTTCTCGAATGACTCCCATCGTCTGGTGGGCACCTGTGGCTTTATGCCCGTATCTGAATTACGGGTTCTCATCTTACTCTTGAGCCTCGTACAGGTTGCCTTCGACGGTGTGCACCGGGCATGGATCACAGCTGAGTGGTTATGGATGGCTTGTTAGAAGATGGCTTCTAGGCTTGTAGCTTACGAGGACCTTGCGGTCAACAGAGCTAAAGAAATGAAACGAAGACATGCACAGCATATGAAAGCTACCGATATAAGTCCCATGTAGGCGTGACGATATCACTTTTTGCACGCTGCATTGAAGCTATTTGGTGTTCACTGAACCCTGTCCTGGTAGATGATCATAGATGCCCGGTAGGTAAGCCTTACTTCTGCAACAGTCTCGGCGCTAAACTCGGGCCTTCTCAAGCGAAAACAAACGGCGATCTAACGTCAACCGGTTAGCACGCTACAGATTGTACCTGTACTTTGTACCTTACCTTGGTAAATCATCATTGGGCGAATGTCACGGCAGTGGGTTCTATGAAATCTAAGTTATCACCTCTCCACTTTCCCTATCTGACTTTCTTAGCTGTACACATACATTAAGGTTCTTGGTTTTGCCTCCGAATGTTGTTTCTTCTTTTGTATATATGGGCCCTTGAACAAGCTCTCTGCCGTCATTCGTCAATGTACATACAACCATTTCTACTTCCTCGTTGTAGTCCTTTGTTCCTCGAGGATATACCGTTTCCGGAGCACCCGGTCGATCGCAGCCCTAAAAATGGTCTGCAGAATTCATTGATGCTTCTCTCATGCCTACTGTACAGTCTATATATGTGACGATCGTCGGCGACTCACCTTTTACATTCTGCGCGAGCAATGAATCCTCAGACCCAACGGCAACCGCATCGTGGATATCCTATCCAGGATGACAGCTCCCAGGGACAAAGCGCAGAATCCAGCGCCCACCCCAGCAGGCCCGGCACTCCTGAGAGGAAGGAATCGAGGCCGAAGGAGAGGCCTCGGGTGAGGTTCACAGCTGGAGGGGAATCACTGGATCATCTGAATCAGAGATCCACCTTCAATGTCCGTGGTGCCGAGCAGTCAGATCCAGAGATACCGCAGCCAAGGGCTACCTCAAAGTCCCGGAGGGATCCACCATTCTCCTGGAGCTCTGATGACGCTGGTGGATTCAAGCCACCGCAGCCTGTCAACTACGATGGACCAACGGATATCACTGAATCTCGCCTCTTGGCTCCTCTGAATGAGAGACGGCCTTCAATTTTCAAGCACCGGTCAAGTAGCTCTGGGGACTTCCAGTCCGCCGAGGAGTTTAGAAACGAGGACGCAAACGATCACGCCGAGGGCAAATTTGTCTCTGAGGTGTCGGCGCAGGAAAGGGCACAGAGACTGGCAAGGTCTGTGGGAACCCATTCAGCACCTGGCTCGAGAACCAACTCTCCAGCAAGATTCGATGGGGGATCTTCGTCATCTCCGTCCAGATCTCGTGGCTACACCTTACAATCCAATGATATACCGCTGGTCACTTTGAAGGAAAGGGATGAACGTAGTGCTGATGAGGACACGGAGGAGGACGAGGAGAGGCCATCGCGGGGGCGTCGTCATCGGTCTAGCACATCCGAGGCACATCGGCTCGTGAGACAATACACAAAAAGAGGCTCGGGTAACTCGTTTCGTACTCGTCTACCGTCGCCGGGTCAAAGGTCAGGTCAAGTGACGCCAGACGGAGATCGGGATCCGGACACGTATGTACCGCCACCGCGACACTATCGAGGAGGAATTCTATCTTCCCTTCTCAAACTCTACGATGAACAGGGCCTCGGAGCCGCGTTAAATGATGATCCCAGCGGCTCGGGGACTCAGCGCCGGCGTCATCGCCGTGGCAGCAGTGTTGATACTTTCACTACACCTCGAGCGACGCCGCGTAGCTCCCCTCCTTCCTCAGGTAGGAACACGCCAAAGCCAAAGCATCCAAAATGGTACAAATCGCCGAACCATTCGACGAGCTCCTTGTCGGGACTAATCAGCTCGTCGACCATGCTGGCCCAACCAGGCGGTGCAAGTGCAGCACCAAAGGTAAATCAACACCATCTGGCGGCAGCCCGGCCAAAGTCCACCAATCCTATCGGGGCGGCCATCAACCGCATCAGTAAACCGAGACTGGAGGATGAGATCCGGATCACAGTTCATATCGCTGAGACGCTAAGCCGGCAGAAGTTTCTCGTGAAATTATGTCGGGCACTGATGAAATACGGGGCGCCTACACATCGACTGGAAGGTGAATAATAAGCTCCGGAGTCTTGGGCTTGTCGATGAATGCTGGCTGATGACGAGCAGAGTATATGCGAATGACGGCGCGTGTTCTCGAGATCGACGGTCAATTCTTATACCTGCCGGGATGTATGATCATCTCATTCGATGATGCATCCACCCATACCACTGAAGTCAAGCTTGTACGGAGCACACAAGGCGTCGATCTGGGCAAGCTCAGAGACACTCACGAAATCTACAAGGAGGTGGTACACGACGTCGTCGGTGTGGAAGAAGCGACGCAGGAGCTCGATCAAATCATGGAAAGAAAACAAAAGCACCCCCCTTGGCTCTTAGTCCTGGTGTACGGCTTTGCCAGTGCATCCGTGGGTCCATTTGCATTCGGCGCACGTCCGATTGATCTACCTGTTGCATTCTTCCTCGGTTGTTTGCTTGGTATACTGCAGCTTATCGTGGCACCGAAGTCAGATCTGTATTCCAACGTCTTCGAGATCTCCGCAGCTGTCCTTACAAGCTTCATTGCTCGCGCGATGGGTTCCATCAAGGGTGGCAGCGTGTTTTGCTTCTCGGCCTTGGCGCAATCTTCCATTGCTCTTATCCTTCCTGGGTATACAGTTCGTAAGTCACCTCCACGCTTATGATTTGAGATTTCTTTCCGAGTAGCTAACAAGATCAGTATGCGGCTCCCTGGAGCTTCAGTCTCGCTCCATCGTCGCCGGCTCTGTACGAATGGTCTATGCTGTCATCTACTCACTCTTTCTCGGCTTTGGGATCACTATTGGTACTGCGATCTACGGCCTTATCGACCGCAACGCGACATCGGAAACAACCTGCTCAACTACTCTACCACCGTACTATGCATTTATATCCGTCCCTCCTTTCACCCTGTGTCTGATAGTCATCAACCAAGCGAAATGGAGACAAGCTCCCGTCATGATTGCCATCGCTTTCGCCGGCTACGTTGTCAACTACTTTTCCGCCCAACGGTTCTCCTCCAACGCCCAAGTAGCCAACACCCTTGGGGCCTTCACCGTGGGCGTCCTTGGCAATCTGTACTCTCGCCTCCAGCACGGCGTTGCGGCCGCCGCTCTTCTTCCCGCCATTTTCGTGCAAGTCCCCTCTGGCTTGGCGGCCAGCGGCTCTCTCGTCAGCGGTGTCACTTCTGCCAATCAACTCACACGCAATGTCACGGGAGTCACAACGATCAGCAACGGGACGCAGGCAGGTTCGGCGGCCTATATTAACAGTATGGTCTTCAACGTCGGGTATTCTATGATTCAGGTTGCGATTGGAATTACGGTCGGGTTGTTTTTGAGCGCTTTGGTGATTTATCCTCTTGGGAAGAGGAGGAGCGGTTTGTTCAGCTTTTGAATGGGTTCGATCCGAGCGTTTTGGTTGAGGTTCTTGGGTCTTGGATACTCGGCTTTGGGGAGATGCTTTCTCTTGGGGTTGGATATACCGGCTTGCGCAACAGCAAATGCCCTAGATACTCGAAAGCCCACATCGGCGTTGAACAAGGAGAGGTTGGTAGACTGGTTGGTATAGTTCTTAGGTACCCACCAACATTGAATGTTGGGATGCGACGGCCTTCCGGCACACAGTACGGGAGACGTAGCATATCATAGCGCTTGATTCGGGTCTGGTACGATGATTGATGTTCCAGTAGGATTTGCTCCGTTATGAAACGGTTCAATTTCTCAAACATAACATCAAGGCACCAACGAAAACAACGAACAAGATCGACGATGCTGAAAACTGCAGAGTACTGGACAGACGCGCCGCATGGCTATGATTGCTGAGGTACTCGTAAGTACAGCCTTCTTTGTCGGACCAATCTTGGTGTGTTGTGCTAGAGGTCATTGATCTTACTGTCCCATAGCCAGACGTTGAAGTGAGAAAGCAAATTCTGTTAGCATGGTCCTGCGGGAACTGGTCTGAATTCCATTAACCTGAGGGAGGGCAACACTGGTTATGGAGAGGCGGAGGCCGCTGCTGTCGCGATTGCACGAGGGGTGAAGTAGAGAGCCTGAAGTTAGGGTGAAGCCATATTCAACGTGGTCGAGCAGCTGACAGAACAGGTCGTCGAAAGCTCGAATCCGGTAGATAATCTAGCAATGATCATGTACCGGTCAAAGTACAAGCGCACAACCAGAGTTCCGCAGGTCACATAGAGCAAGGCCCTTCTTCCCATCCAAAAGGCAATCCCCTTCTTGTGCCTAACAGGACCCATCGTATATACACAACAGCCAGCCTCCCCCCCCCACCTCAATTACTCCGCTTCCCCCCCTTCGCAGCCCTCAACTCATCCATCTTCGCAACCCGCAACTTAAACTCCTCGTACTGGCACTTCTCATAGCTATGTCTCTCCGTCTGATCACGACACCCACAATCTCAGCACCACATTCGTCTCTCTTCCCCAACGGGCCGCATCTGCTTCGACTGACTCTTGCAGGTTCCCCTACAGGGAGGGCAAAACGTACCTCGCATTTCCAAGGCAGGTAGTATTCTTCGAAGCGGCAGCGGTTCAGCGGGATCAGGAGGTGGGCGCAACTGTCCCGGTATGCGATGGGGAGGCGGGCGGCGGACATGGCTTCTCGTGAGGTGGGGGCGGGTTGGGGGGGGGTGTCTGAGGGCAGGGTACTTGTCAGCGCTGGGTCGGCGGGGGGGTTTGGAAGGGTTCCGTGGCTGAGTGTAGGGCGGCGGTAGATTGTATCGATAGAACTTACGGTCTCCATCGCCCAGCCCGACGGCTTGCTTGATGGTGTCGGTGATTGTCATCCTTGTTCAATCGAGCACGGTGCCGGCTTGCTGGGCTCAATGTAGTTTGGTCTGTCTTGCGAATGAGGTCGGTGCCTAACGCGGCGTAGCGTGATGATCTGGAATTAAGCGTGGCGCTAAGTCCAGCACTCTACGCCCGTGTCCTTACACCTACCTAGTACCTATCGTCACCGTATGAAACTGTATATCTGGGGAGGTTATTGGCCTTAATGCACCGTAGGGTCGATGCCTTTTTGTCTGGTTAACCTGACATGTGGGACAATGTCGGAGATATGCCTTGAGGTGGTGAACTAGGTGGTGAATGTAAACTGAATCCGTGAGTCTTTGGTAACATTGGTGTAGCCCAGCGTGGCTATTTTCGTCGTGGGCGAGGCGAGGTAGCCGCAATAATGCAGTCCTGGCCTACTTTCAGCCTTGATGTGCAAGGCTGGTCTATCTCAGCTCAAATAGCACGGTGCTGGAGCAAAAATTCAAAGCAATGTGATGCTGTCAATCACAAGTGTCGATCTACTCGCTGATGCGAAGTTCTGAATATAACACAAGATACTTGCTTTGAGTTAAGGCTCACAGTGTTGCATGCTCGCCATGGCTTCAATTGGCAAGCTTACAACAGCACTGGTTTCTGCCACCAACGAGAATACTCTGGCACTGCTCAACTTCAATCTTGATTTCTCAGTCTTCAAGGTGTAGGCACCAAGCGAGTACACAGGCCTGGGGACCGCTCTCTCAGAACATCGACGCAACAATGCTGAGGAAGGCTCTTTGCATCAGACCGCCCGAAGGTAGCCTTTTAGGGAAAACACCCTGCTTTATGTCCATCGCTGTGTTGACACTACATCTCGATACCAACAGGCTTGGTGCCCTGTTCGATCAAATCATACCTTCAACTCCAAATTTGATCAAAGTCTATGGTCAACGTGTGTCCGATATATCTGCTCTACCTCAAATCAATCCAAAGGTTCGATCAAGCACCTATACATGCTTTTGAACACCCCGTTAACAAATATTCTGGAAAGGGCTCTGTGCGCGATGGCGTCTTTGCGAACCATGTGGGTGCAGATGGGACATCAATCTGGTCCGCTGCGACATCAGGACCAAGCGCAATAGCGATGCATTTGCTTGCATGCATGCTTGCACGTTTTTTGTCACACTCTGAAGCTACATCCCTCCTGGTTGAGCTTGTGGCCGAACGGAAGAAAGAAATTCATGCTAGCGACAATGACGGGCAAGTTCCTGCCTTTGCATCGCGAATGGCTGCCCACCAAAGTATTACACGAAGTGACCTCGCAAGCTGGGATGCGAGCGCCCATGCATGGCTTTTCAGTGCGGACGAGGCGATGAGGTTTGAACAAACTCAGCTGAGATTAATACTTAGGAATACAGGTCTCAAGATTGATTCAGGAGCTGGGACATATTAAGGTGTGCTAGAAACATGGTTTCTAGCCATGACAACTCTGGAAAAAGTAGTTTGTGGGATGCCATACAGGGTCTCTAAAGGGGGCGTCTTAGTTGGGATATCAGCATGGCATATCTTCCCAGATCTTCATGTTGTGGGTGTTGCAAAAGCTACGGTGGAGTTCAAGGACCCACTTGTTGCCGAGGGAGGGACTATCACTATAGGCCTCCAAAGCAGTGACCCTGACAGTGATGTGGGTGTTCAATGGTCACTGGCTTTGTCCCATTTGCGCTTCTATGGAGACCCGGTAATGGTTTCAAAATTTTCTGGGATTGACGGCTCTCGTATGACGATCAATCAACTTCGACTTGTGGCGCTCGGCAGCGTTCTGGCAGACTGGGGGCCTATAGGTGACAGTATCATGGCTGCTGCTGAATGGTTTGTCCTTGTGGGAAGGTTGGTCAGCCTGCCACTGAGAAGTAGCATGGAGGAACCCGCCTACAACAAACGAAAGAATATCGACCCATTGAGCCTATCTGGCCGTTGGCTACGCCCTTTGGTGGAAGCAGCAGACCACTTACTCAGTTCAAGTGGGACAGACAGAGAAGATGCCTCCATGTTTATTGCTTATGGTCGGCGCCGAGGGAGGTCCTTTCTAGGGATCGATGATGAAGTTCCTCCGCCATTATTTGGACTGAGCAATCCTTTACTGTTATTCTCCCTCTCTAGTGAACTTTCTTCCTGTGGCGAAGAACAAGCCATAGCATGTCTACGAGAACTTGCTACACAATGCAAGCTTGGTGGGGATGAGTGTGTTATCAGTTCTAGTCGTGTTGCGATCGCTACAGGCAGGCCACTCCACCAGACGCAAGATATCAACTCCAATAAGCGAGGAAGAGATGGCACTTTGCGCATCCGTCATGCGCACAGGCGTTGGAGTCGGCATCCACTCCACATTGAGGGGGAAGAATTCACTCCGCTCAATTCTTCGGATCCCTCCCCTAACATGTTTTGATCAGGGTGGAATGCGCTTGCACTGGGTCGGGTCACCTAGGATATTCCAGCGTCCAGATCTGGTTGATGCCGGTCTTATGCCTTTCAGAGAAGGACATCAGAGTACCTTCAATACACATGGTAGCTCTTACGTCGAGCTTTTTGAGGTTAAGAGCGACCTGTTTGGATTTGATGGGTATCAGGTGAAACTTTCGAATGCAGCAACTAATGTGCCTTGCGCGAAGAAGCCACAAGCTGAACACCCTACTAATATCCGTTCAATACTGAACGAAGATGTCTGTGGATGTTATGAGGAGACTAATGGAATCGCGAATTTCCATTGGTTTGCAGGAGACCCTTCAACAACTGCTCTGTACACTATCGAGGACCAACGGCTCGTGAACACCTCAATAGGCAAAATCAACCCGACAAGAAAGTTGCCCAGTCTCGATCTTGAGACTGTTCTGAGCTTCCTCCGCACCCCTTATGTTATGGTAGATAGGCTCATCCGTTACCTGGAGAGTCTTCCGTCAGAAGGCTCAGTGTCCTGTCTGGATAAGATCGGTTATCGGAGCTTGCCTTCACGTCATTACATGCGCTCACTAGAAAAAATCTCGGTCGCTTCAGAAATTTACGCAGATCTTTCACCGGCGACAATTTCCATGGCTGTGGTCAGCAGACCCTTCCATCAGGCTCGCTGGCATTACGCCAGTACATACGAAGAAATCTTTTCCTGTATCGCAATGTTGGAATCTGGAATCCGCAACATCGAGCCCCAGCAGCTCAACCAAGTTATGGCAATGTCATCTGGCAATTCCATATTTGTTGCCACCCCTTTGCTCCAGGACCCATTTCATTCCGACCAAGAAGTTGCGGTCAAAAGAATTGTTGGAAACCTAGGTCATGCGGGAATCTCAATGTTAATACCGCCTCCTGCACCACGCATTCGCGCTGTCGACCCAAGCCGTTGGAGGGCAGTCCAGCACAAGCCATTTGATGGCCAACTCAAGGATCATTTCAAAGCCACGACTACTCATCTGTCCTTCACACAGTATGAAGTCCTTCTGGTTTCTGGTGAACTAGGGAGGGTGGACGCAGAGGCAGTCCTGCTTGAGTCACTCCTCTCTGTACACGACAGCGGGGAATGGGTAGCCGACCTCGACATCATCGGTGCCTTCCGAGCCATCAATCTCTTACAGCGAGTGCCACAGCCCAACTCTGGTTTCTGCCGCCACGTCGACTCCGGAACAGGAAGCCCGGACGCGAAACTAGTCTCCATTGACAGATACGAGGAGTTGATAGATAGCCCCGAGGATCTTGGACACCGGACATTGGGGATTGTAAGGACTCAGGACAACTGGCTCGCGCGTCTTGCCGCAACGGCCGTGAGCATACAACAGGGCCTGCGGACTCTGGTCTTCCCATCTGCTCCGACAATCTGCTGGCATTGCGCCGGTCAAGTCTCGTTCTATAAATTTGCTGCAGAACAAGAGGGCGACATTCCTGTCTTTTCACGTCTACCGCCGCAGATACTCATTTTATGAACTCTGGTGGTCTGGATCGAGGGTAGGGTATGGTTGAGTATAGAAAAGTCCACCCTCCCCTTACCCTACCCTACCTCTTGATCTGAGTCAAAGACTAAAATCACTGAGAAATGTGCTTTTTGACTCTGAACTTCTTCAGAAGTTAGTCAGGTGAATAGACAAGTTAATTTGAAGTCTTTGTGTCCAGATGGCCAATGTAAGCATCCAGAGCTCATATTCTCCTGTTTACATTTTATGATGACCCGCGGGTAGTTTATCTCAGGGTAAGCCACTAGGCTTAAGTGAGTAAGATACCAAAATTCACTATATATTACATATAGATTACCATTTTTTGTGTGGCAAAGCATGATTGTGTAAATTATCTCCGTACAATGTAGTCTATTTGTATCAGACACCTAATTCTAAGTTAGACAGTGTTACCCACTTGAGTATTTTGGTAAGGTAGTCAGTAATTTACTAGCGCAAACGTGACTTCACGTCCCCCCAACTCTAACGACCTGCACCCCAGTGATCCGTTTCGGTGTTTCCTGCAATCTAGACCACTTTTGGACTTTCGCATTTCTTGAGTGCGCTTGACGACATACAAAGGAATCTTCTTGTCATCGTACAGCATTCTCTGCTTTACTCTTTGCTCGGAGAAGCAGATTGCCGAAACTCGTTGTTCTGAAAGCACGCGCAGCAGCAAACGGCAGCTTGAAGAGTGGGACTGTCGCCCAATATGGCTCCTGCAGGTGACATTGGCAAGATCTTTTCGGCCACTTATAGTAATGTGAGGATTCCTCATCTGGAGAACTTGACGACAGGCATTATGTGAGATGGGAATTGTGGTCGAAGTGATGTTGACAACAGTTCAGGTGCCTGTGTATGAGTACAATGTCCACGGAAACCATGTCATGAGACGACGTTCGGACGATTGGATCAACGCTACGCACATCCTCAAGGTTGCGGACCTTGACAAGCCAGCTCGAACCAGGGTGTTGGAGAGAGAGGTTCAGAAAGGTGTACACGAGAAGGTGCAGGGAGGGTATGGAAAGTACCAAGGTTCGAGTTTGCGATCACTGAGAGATTTTGCTACATTGCTGACGATACTTGAAGGTACCTGGGTGCCACTTCATGATGGCCGCGATCTAGCGCAACGGAACGGTGTTCTCGATATGCTTCGGCCGATCTTCGATTACGTTCCGGGCAATGAGAGCCCCCCTCAAGCACCGAAACATACAACTGCGGCATCGAATAAACCAAAGGTGCCCAAAGCGGTTGCTGTACCTCGAAGACAGCCTAGTATGTTTATCCTTACTCTCACATGGCGCACTATACTGACTGACAAACAGAAACCAAACCAGTGCCGGCGCCGAGCCATATCAACGAAGATCACTACGAAAACATCAGCGCCCAACTTCATGATGATGATAGTCTCTGCAATTCTCCCATCTCAGGTTCAGACGAGGACGAACTGATACACTTGTCGCAGCAGTCGGCAGGGTCACGCAAGCGCAAACGCGGGTCTCATCACGTTGGGACGATCTCCGTCGCCGATCAGCAGCATCTTATGTATGCGGATGACCTTCTCGACTATTTCATGCTGTCCGCTGCAGAAGGTGTAACGCATTCGTATATGCCACCAGAACCTCCGGCCCATTTTGACGTGAACAGAGCGATTGATGACAAGGGCCACACTGCACTTCACTGGGGAGCAGCTATGGGAGACATTGAAGTAGTGAAAGGCCTTGTCAGCCGAGGAGCAAACAAGGCAGTCATGTCTGATGATAAAGAAACACCCTTGATGAGGGCGGTCCTGTTCACAAACAACTTTGAGAAACAAACAATGCCGAAGCTTGTCCATTTACTTCAAGACACCATCGATGTCCGAGATTCCTACGGAGCAAATGTGTTTCATCATCTCGCCGCCGCGACAAGCAGCATGTCCAAGTTCAAATGCGCCCGCTACTACTCCGAAACCATCATCAACAAGCTGAGCGAGATGCGATCCAGTCAAGATCTCATGAGGATTCTCAACACTCAAGACCGGGCCGGTGACACGCCGCTGCACATTGCGGCAAGGAACGGCGCGCGTAAATGTGTTCGTTCTTTCTCTGGCCACGGCGCCGATGGCGATATTCCGAACAAGAAGGGTGTCACCGCGAACGAGCTCATACGGGAACTGAATGCCCGTCGCACAGAGCGATATCCTCAAGCATCTTCATCCCCTTTCCAACTCGACTCCAAACCAAATGGGCAAGAGGTCATGCTCGCCGAACCGGGCCATCTCTCATTCATGTCGACCGGTTGCCAATCCGAAGCAGCAATGATCGTGACCTCACAGATCGCCCCTTTGATCTCAGAAAAGACGGAAAGACTCGCGGCAGCATTTGACAAAGAATTGGAGGAGAAACAAGCCGACCTGGCCGAAGCTCAGCGTCTGTTGGAAGCCATGGAGCGTGAACGCCATCTAGTCCGCCAGCAGAATTTCCTCTACATGACCAAAGAAGAAGACGAAAGCGTCACGAACTCCCTGCGCGACGAACTCGCCGCCCTCGTGCGAGAGAACGAATCGCTCCTCGAACAAACGCAGCACGCTCACCTGCACGCTCTCGTCCGCGCCCGCGAATCCGCCCTCTCGCCATCCGTACATCACACCCATACCCATCCTCTCTCCGCTCCCTCCTCATCGGACGAGAACCAAACCTCGCTCTCGGCCGAATCTTCGACCGAAGCGGACTTACAGACCAAACTCCAACTCGCTCTCGCTCTGCACGAAGAGCAATGCACCCGCGTCGCGCTCGTCAAGGAGGTGGTGCAGAACATGGCCTCGGCCGGGATGAGCGACAAGGGCAATGAGTTTAAAAGGTTGATCGCTACGGCGATGGGCGTTGGGGAGGAGGAGGTGGAGAAGATGGTTCCGGATCTGCTGGAGGAGTTGGAGATGTCGAAGCTGGAGGATGGTGGGGCTGTGGGCGGGGTGGATGGGAATGGGAGGTTGAGGACGCCTTGATTGGGCTGATAGGTTGGGTATTGGTGTAGTGGATGATGGATGCTACTCCGTTTTTTTGTATCTATGAAGGTCATGAGAGACGGAGAGATCGCACGGAATGAATAAATGTCAATTAGTGACAGGACCAAGTGCTCTGTAAAGCCACCGTCTCAAAGAGGGTAGCCCTCATGGACTTGATGCCAAGTACTCCTTCTCGACGTTACAAGCTACTGTATGTAATTCGTATCACTGTACCAATCCCCGATAGTTCGGGAACCGGGAATGTTTCCGCCCGCAGGTTCCCATGGATCGACCTGCATTAGTGGCTCATGGCTCGTTCAGCCCCAAGGCAGCCAGCCATCTTCGGTGCACGAGCCCCCTCAGCCTTGTCTCCCCAGCTGTCACCCCACCGCTCTCCCAATTCTCACCTGTACCTCTACCCAGAAACCTCTACATAAGACCTCCACAACACCTCCCCAAGACCCACAACCACCACCATCCCCTCAACTCATACTTCATCCATCTATCCATTCATCCACCCACAATGGCCCCATCCCTCCTAACCACCACCACCGCCATCGGCGCCATCCTCCTCGCAGCCCTCTACCAACTCTTTCTCAAAGACCTCCTCTTCACCAGCCTCGGCCTCGGCCGCACCATCCAGCCCCTCGCCGCCTTCCCGCACTACAGCTGCCGCCGCATCCATCACGATCTGCTCGAGGCGTGCGAGGACATGTGGCTCGACGACGAGGGGCGCCGCCTCTACGCTGCGTGCACGAGTAGTGCGGGGCGCAGGGAGTGGAACCCTTCGTGAGTTGGGCGAGACCCTGCCCCTATCCCTTCCGAATTCGAGCGACGGCCTACCTTCCCTCGTGAAGCCGGCGCTGACCGTGGCGCGTCTGCCGTGCAGGATGTCGAAACTGAACGTCACCGGCCGCCGCCCCGGCGCCGACCACGTGGCTGTGCTGGACGTCGACTCGCCGGGTGCAGACGGGGCGTTCGGGGTGCGGCGGCTCGGGGTGCGGGGGTACGAGGGCGCCGTGGGGGACGGGAGTCTGGATCTGCACGGGTTCGACGTGGAGGTGCTGGATGGGGGGTCGAAGTTGCGGTTTTGGATGATCAATCATCGGCCGCCGGTGGATGGGGCCGGGGGGTATCTGGATGCGGGGAAGGTCGGCGCCAATTCGACGGTCGAGGTGTTTGATTTGTTGCCGGGCGGGGAGGGGGAGGAGGAGGAGATGGTTCATGTGAGGACGGTTGCGAGTCCGGTAGTGGCGACGCCGAATAAGCTGGCGGCGACGGGGGAGGGGGGGTTCGTGGTGACGAATGATCATTCGGGGAAAGGTGGGTTGGCTGGTTGGCTGGCTGTTTCCTCGTTGTGATTATGATTAAGGAGATCTGAGCTGACGGAACGGTTTCGCGTCTCACAGTCGGTCTAGTACGTCACGTTACGCCACATCGCGGAGCTTCCCCAACCCCCATCGGGGGTACCCCAAGCTGACATTTCAACCCCCCACAGCGCCGCCAACTCGACCCCCTAATCGGCGGCGGCAGCCTCGCCTACTGCGGCGGCACCCCCGACAGCTGCCACATCGCGGCGTCCAGCGGCTTCAACTACCCGAACGGCATCGTCAAGGGCCTCGACAGCCTCTACTACGTGCCCAGCTCCTTCGTCGACCAGATCCGCGTCATGCAGCTGCAGCCCTCCAACCACACCCTCACCCCGGTCGACACCATCCACCTCGGTATGCCGGTCGACAACCTCTCCGTCGACCGCCGCTCCGGCGACCTCTACGCCGCTGCTTTCCCGGACGTCTTGACGCTGCTGAAGAGTTTCAAGGATCCGTATCATGTCGATTCGCCGACGACGGTTTGGCGGATTCGGAAACGGGCTGCGGGGCAGGTTGGGTCAGGGGCGGGGGCGGCGTATGAGGTGGAGAAGGTCGTGGAGGATAGGGAAGCGAAGGTTTTGGGGGGCGGGACGGTTGCGAGGCATGATTCGGAGACTGGGAGGTTGTTTATTGGCGGTATGTTTGTCTCGTGCGGAAAGGGGCTATTCTTCGGTCGAGCTGGCTGGGTTGCTGACTGGGTTGCTGACTGGTGTTTGTGCTGCAGGTGCCATCGCGCCGTATATCACGGTCTGCGATCCTCGGTAGGGCTTGGGCCTGGAGGATTGTGGGTTTACTAAGGTAAGGTTGCTTGCGGACAACGGTGTCTACTTGTCAGGGTGAGGTGTGAGGGTTGGGAGTGTGGTGTAGTGCTGTCGAGGTGAATACTATCTATGGTTTCAGGGCGTATATGAATCTATGCCCTTGTGGCTCATCTACAAAGCATAATGACCTCCAGTACTTGAGATGAGATATTTGTTTATGTTGCTGAAGTTCTCTAGGATAGAAACACTGGTGTTCATCTATGACCTCGAATTATAGATGAACACCCCTGGACTGTTTGCGCCGTCTCTTCATTATTGGAAGATGCTCATACGGTTCATTAGCAGTCATCAAGGTCCTGGAGACCAGGACTGATCAGGTCTGCCCATGCGCGCTATGGGACCCAATGGGTTGCAGTACTGTACCTCAGTCCGCAGAGTGGTCAAGGGCATCTATAATCTTGGGTTTGTCAATCAATGATCTATCAAAAAGATGCTAGGATGAGATTGAAGTATTTGATGTGTTTGACGTTAACATCATGTAAGTTAATAACGTTCTCAATGGCTGTTTCGTATGGGAATGGTGATGGATATCTTGACAGCTTTCAGCGTTCCCCGCATCTGCTGCCTGAATCTCCCTTGCAGATGCAGTGACGATATGAGACGTTAGCGCCGAAGCTTGGCATGAGCTAAACCATGTAAGGAGCCGTGGCTCGGGAAGCTGCATCAATCCGGTTAGAGCGAATATGATGGACGACTACCTTAATACGGAACTTGTCGACAACGTGAGGGGCTTGATCGTCACTAACGTCCCCTCTTCCCGTCAAGTAAGGTACTGGGATCTATGAGATCGAAAGTCATGACGATACCCGGTGTGTGGCAATGGCAACGTTCTTCTTCTTGTTCTCGGAAGGTGCGAATGCCTTCCTACCTACTCCTACATGACATAGACATGGAGCTATAACTTGACTTGACTTACCCTACCCTCGAGTACTTCTCGTCGTTCATCCTCACTCTCACTCTCACTCTCACTCTTCATTCCATTTTCACTGTACTGCAATTTTCAAACAAGACATCAGTGACCATGCGTTCCGCCATATTCTCGTTGGCTGCTGGCCTCCTGCCTTTGGCTTTGACAGCTCCACTCGAGAAACGAGCCTTGTCGACCACCGATGTGTCTGTCCTTCAGCTGGCCTTGTTCCTCGAGCATCTGGAGCTCAACCTGTACAGCGGCGGCTGTAAGAACTTCACCGATGCCCAGTACATGGCCCAGGGCTTTCCTCCTGGCTTCAGGGAGAATGTCTGTGTCATTGCTGAGGTACGAGAGCCCGAAGCTACCGGCCTTTCTGTCGTCACTGACAAAGTTCCTACAAATAGCAAGAACAAGTTCACATCGATACGCTCACCCAAGTGCTCACCAGCAACGGAGTCACGCCGGTGCCGCCTTGCACCTACAAATTCCCGGACACCGACCCAAGGTCCTTTGTCTCCCTCGCCAACATGATCACCACGTAAGCATATCCTCAACCACTCCCTCTCACCGAACCTCATCGTGACCATCGCTGAACAAACCACAGCGTCGGCATCGGCGCCTACATCGGCGGCGCCGCTCCCCTCTCCGACAACCCTCCCCTGGTCACAGCCGCCAGCGCCATCCTCGCCGTCGAGGCCCGCCACGACTCGTACCTGCGCGCCGGCCTCGGCGCCTCCCCCTTCCCCACCCCCTTCGACACCGCGCTCACGGGCGTCTTCGCCTACAATCTCGCCAACATGTTCGTCGTCTCCTGCCCGCAGCCGCTGCCCATCATCATCCTCCCCAAACTCACCCTCGCCTCCCCAACCCCGCCGCTGAACCTCCAACCGCCCGTCGCTGCCGGCACGGTCCTCACCTTCAACTGGGATCCCTCCACCTTCTTCGTCCCTGTCGACCCCTCCAAGCCCTTGTTCATCGCCTTTATCGATCAGATCGCGAATACCTACTTCGCACAGCTGACGAGCACGGGGACGGGCAGCGGCACGGTGGCGTTGCCCGAGGGGTTGGGTAATATTGCCTTCGCCGTCCTGACCACCTTCTCAGGCGGTTTGACGGAAGCTCAGTTGACGCAGTTTGGGACCTTGGCGGGGCCGTGTGAGGTGCCGTTGAGTTGAGCGGGTCGACCGATCCGCCGAGAAGGCGGGAACGGTGTTCTGGGTGCTGGAGACGGGACAGGACAGACAGGACCAGGAGCTGATTGGCTTGAAATCTAATGCATTAATTGCTTACTATCATGTGCTTACGAGAAAAGAAATACGTGTATGACTCGGTGTAAGTTGTGGCCTTTCGAAGTTGTTGCGATAACCTTTCTCTTTCGGATCAACACATCGCTCTCCTCCCTCCCCCTTTCCTCTCTAAACTTCTGCCCACCCAATCACCAATCTCGACACCCGGCTCCTCAACCTCGACATCCGCATGGATCGTCCTGACTAAACTACAATAGCAAGCCGAGATATTCCCCACACCCCACACTCACCATACCAATGAGGCCCGATATACAAGGTCCCGCACTTACTAATTCAGCAGTCAAGTTGGCAATATTTCATCGTCGAGAGAAACAGTGTTTCATTCTATTGGAGCTGTCGAAATACCGCGTGAAGGAAACTGAAAGGAAAGAGAAGGAAGAGAAGAGAAGGAAAGGAAAGAAAAGATAGGGGAATGAATGAGAAGCAAAGAGAAGGAAGGAAGGCCAGAAAGAACGGGAAGAGTGGTGTCGTTGGTCCCAGCTCAGCTAAGGAGTATTCTATGATCATCGAAGAGCTGATTGCTGATTCCGCTGTTTCCGCTTTCGTTTCATTTCCTTGCATGCATGCATGCATGCATCTCCCTCCCTTCCCAGCTTCCAAAGACCCCTGGTCGCAATGAACTCCGCTCCACTCCACTCCACTTCCACTCCGCACGAACGCATGCAACCGATACGGCTTTGGTATTGTCGCTAGCTACACGGTAGGTCATCCAGTCGAGCAGTCAACGCACGCATTCGCCGTAGCCGGTCGTCACGCCACACTCCCACTCCCACCCCTACCCCTCAGTCTCTCATCCCAACTCCACCGCTCCCTCCATCACCACACGCACCCCCACCCCCTCCATCCCCACCCCCTCGCGGTCGCGCTCTTTTGTCTCCCCCACACCCACAGCCAACGGCCCCAGCAACGGCGCCCTCCCCATCCCTGTACCCACACCCCCTTCCCCGCCCCCTACCCCTCCCCCTCCCAGCACCGGCGGCGGCACATAAACAAACCGCCCCTCCTCACCCTTACTCTTACTCGCCTCAACCTCAAGCCTCAGCTCCCACGCCCTCCCCGTCTTACTCTTAAAGAAAGCGCGAAAGGCGCGAAAGGCGGTCTCGAAAGTGCTACCAACAGGGGCGCGGATGTCAGAAGCGGTACGGAGGACGCGGGTGATGGCCGCCGTCATGGGCGCCGGGCCGGCGAGGGAGGAGGAGGTGTGCGGGGAGGCGGTGAGAGCGGAGGAGTAGGTGGCGTAGGTGGCGTAGAGGTGGGGTGGGGTGTGGGATTCGTAGAGCTGGAGAGCGTGGGGTGTTAGTTGGGGGTGCGGTGCGGTGCGGTGCGGTGTGGTTG
>JAABUJ010001911.1_pt1 | contig 28011 bp, 28 predicted proteins | sample 5559131 | NCBI WGS metagenome assembly JAABUJ01 (sample SAMN10711875, study PRJNA513366) | rock metagenome | isolation source: Antarctica rocks | place: Antarctica: Victoria Land, Mt New Zealand nord | collected 2016-01-07
TCCGAAGTGGGCAAGCTGATCGAGTCTCAGTTGCAGAAAAGCCCGCGACGCTCCAAGGCGGAAGCCGAGGCCGACGCGGAGGCGGATGCCGCGGAAGAGGGCGACGTCGAGGAAGCCGCCTGAGCGCCGCAACTCTTGGCCGTAATATTAAAAAGCCCGGGTTCGCACCCGGGCTTTTTCGTCGGCGCGGTTCACCCGCGAAGGCGCGTCGCGAAGATCCCGACCGCGGCCGCGACCATGTCGCTGTTGCGGCCCGCCACCGTGCCATCCGGAAGACTGCGGCCGTCCTCGAGCCCGACCCGGGTGGACCAGCGCCGTTCGGCCGCCATCGCGACCAGGGGCCAGACCGTCGCGTCGAGGCCATGCAGCAGCAATGGCCGTCCGATCTCGGCCTGCTCCAGCGCTGCCGCAATAGCGTCGACCTTGGCCACAGCCTGGGCGATGTCCTGTTCGCACACTTCGATCAGCACGCGGAAGACCTGGTGGCCCACCGGCGACCCGGCGAGGCGTTCGACATCGGCGATCGATCCGGTGCCGGCTTCGATGCCGATGCCCCGCCCGTGGAGCAACTCCATGACGGCGCCGGCGCCGGCCTCCTCCAGGTTCACGGAAGCGTAGTCGGGCCGCACCTGCCAGGACGAGATGGCGGCGAGGGTGCGCGAGTCACCCTGTTGGATCCAATGTCCTGTCGAGACGCCGAGGAGCGTGCCCGGGCAGGTGCGCCGCAAGGCCAGGATGGTGTCGGCGACGGTGGCGGCATCCAGCGTTTCGCGGCCGTCGAGTCCCCGCGGATGAACGTGCAACTCGCCCGCCCCCGCCGCCACGCAGGCCGCGGCATCGCGCGCCATCGCCTCCGCGGTGAGCGGCAGGGCAGGGTGGTAGCCGGAGGTTCGGGCGCCGTTGAGGCAGGCTTGGACGATCACGCGCCGCACTCCAGATAGCGTCGGAGCCGACGCCCGGCCGGCCACTCCTCGGCCATGCGCTTGATCTTGGACGCCTCAGACGATATCGACAAGATATTGGGCTCCCTTCTTCGGTTCGAGCCCGCGGTCGATCGAGGCGTGGCGTGGCGGATTCCGCTCACCAGGTGACCCGGACCAGCGGTGCGCGTAGCGCGGCCGCCCTTGCGCTCGTCCTGCTTCTTAGCCGCCCCTGAGGGCCGGCCGGGCATCGCCTGGGCGCTCAGGGGTCGCGGCGCAACATTCTCGTCCCCTCTCAGCCTTCGGCCCGCATGCGGCCCGTTCCAGGATTTCGCTCCATGACCCAAGCCTCGCCCCAGGCCGACCGCGTCCTCATCTTCGACACCACCTTGCGTGACGGCGAGCAGTGCCCCGGCGCCACGATGACGTTCGAGGACAAGATCGAGGTCGCCGAACTCCTCGACGAGATGGGCGTCGACATCATCGAGGCCGGGTTCCCTATCGCGTCCGAGGGCGACTTCGAGGCCGTATCCGAAATCGCCCGGCGCGTGTCCCGTGCGACCGTCGCGGGCCTCGCCCGAGCCATCGAGGGCGACATCGCCCGCGCCGCCGCCGCGGTGCGCCATGCGGCCCGGCCGCGCATCCACACCTTCGTGTCGACCTCCCCGATCCACCTGGCGCACCAGATGCGCAAGTCCGAATCCGAGGTGCTGGAGATCATCGCCCGCACCGTGACCCAGGCGCGCGGCCTGGTCGAGGACGTGGAATGGTCCGCCATGGACGCCACCCGTACGCCGCTCGACTACCTGTGCCGCTGCGTCGAGACCGCCATCCGGGCCGGCGCCACCACGATCAACCTGCCCGACACAGTCGGCTACGCGACGCCGGCCGAATATGCGGCCATGTTCCGCGACGTCCGCGCGCGGGTGCCGGGCAGCGACAAGGCGGTGTTCTCGGTGCATTGCCACGACGACCTCGGGCTCGCGGTCGCCAACACGTTGGCGGGACTCGAGGGCGGTGCCCGCCAGGTGGAATGCACGGTCAACGGCATCGGCGAGCGGGCCGGCAATGCGGCGCTCGAGGAGGTCGTGATGGCGATCCGCACGCGGCGCGACGTGCTGCCCTACGAGACCGGGATCGACGCCACCATGCTGACCCGGGCATCGAAGCGCCTGTCGGCCGTGACGTCCTTCCCGGTGCAGTACAACAAGGCGATCGTCGGACGGAACGCCTTCGCGCACGAGAGCGGCATCCACCAGGACGGCATGCTGAAGAACGCCGCCACTTACGAGATCATGACGCCCGAGAGCGTCGGTGTCTCCAAGACCTCGCTGGTGATGGGCAAGCATTCGGGCCGCCACGCCTTCAAGGAGAAGCTGCGCGAACTCGGCTACGACCTCGGCGAGAACGCGTTGCAGGACGCGTTCAAGCGCTTCAAGGACCTGGCCGACCGCAAGCGCCACGTCTACGACGAGGATCTGGTCGCGATCGTCGACGAGGAGATCGGCAGCGCCCACGAGCGTGTCGTGCTGGAAGCCCTGACCGTGATCGCCGGGACGGCCGGCCACCAGACCGCCACGCTGACGCTGGCGATCGATGGCGCGCACCGCACCCATCAGGCCACCGGCAACGGCCCGGTCGATGCGATCTTCAACGCCATCAGGGCGCTGGAACCGCACGAGGCGGAACTCGAGCTGTTCCAGATCCACGCCGTGACGGAGGGCACGGACGCCCAGGCCGAGGTGACGGTGCGGCTCGGCCTCGAGGGCCGCGCCTTCACGGGACGCGGCGCCGATCCCGACACGCTGGTGGCCTGCGCGCGCGCCTATCTCGGAGCCCTGAACAAGCTCCAGGCCTGGCGGCAACGCGGCAGCGCGCGAAGCGCCATGCAACTCGCCTGATTCCGGCACGGGCCAGCCCGGAAGCGCCGCGCTCGCCCCTATCGCCCCTGTGGGCGCCCCGCGGCTGGCCGGCAGAAAGCGCTTTACACCCCCGGCCGTGGTGGCTATACGCGACCGTCGGCTGGGCCAAGCCTGCCGGATGTGATGGGCGCTTAGCTCAGTTGGTAGAGCAGCTGACTCTTAATCAGCGGGTCGTAGGTTCGAGACCTACAGCGCCCACCATCACAAATCAAAGACTTAGCTAGGAAATCTGGCCCCTTCTGCTTCCCAAAAATCGCGGTTGGGAAGCGCATGGGAAGCAAGCGAGCCGCTCCGTTTCGAGGCTAGACGCCGAGACCTTTCGCCCTCCAGCAACCCCATCGCACCGCGACTCGCCAAGCCCATAACTTCACGCCCCCGGTCCATCGCGCTCCGCCGCCAGGAACTCGGCAACACGATCGGCCGCGTCGGGATACCGGCGCCATTCCGGTCCCCATCGATTGGCGAGATCGACGATGTCCCGGCCGAAGCCGGTCCGGGACCCGTGGCCAAGGCAGAAAGGGGCACGGCCATCCCGGCCTGGCGGCAGGATGGTCACGGCGTAGCCTGCCGACCGGAACGCCTGGACGTAGCCCGCCGCATCAAAGGCTGGCAGAGCCGCCTCAGAGGCAGTCACGCCCGCCCTCCCGCTACCGCCTGGCGCAGCGCCCCGAGCGCGCTGTCGAGCATGGCTAGCGTGAATTGGTCCATCCAGTCGGGGCTGGTCTCCTCCTCGACGTAGTAACGGGCAAACTCCTCTCGCGCCCATTCGAGAGAGGCCAGCGCGCCGGGCACCGTCGTGGCGCGTAGATCGAAGGCTTGCTGCTGGAGCCCGCTTAGCTCGTCATAGGCCCTGTCCGAGCCTTCATCCGTGGCGTTGTCGCCGTTCATGTAACCCAGGAGCACCATCGCCCTTCGGTGCATATTGACGAGGGGTTCAGTCACCGGGGCAGGCGGGCTCGCCAGCGCCGGCAGGGCGGCACCAGCGAGGGGCAGCGCGGCGAGCCCGCGAAGCACACAACGACGGTCACGCATCGTTACGCCCTCCCACCAGCGGGCACCCGACCGCGCTCAGCACGACGGCCGCGCGGGTCGAGGGCTGCGGTGCCTCTGGCCACCCCGCGAGTGGTCGGCCGGTGTACGGCTGCCTGAAGTGATAGTCGGCGCCGGGGTTGTTCATGTGGGTGCAACCCTCGATGCCCTGGGCCAGCCGGACGTCGTAGCCGGCCATCTCGTAGGACAGCATCCGGTGCTCGTAGTGCAGCCAGGCGTGATAGCTCTGCATCAGGTCCATGGTGACCGGCACCGCGGCTTGCGTGGGCTTGCCCAGGATGGCCACCGAGCCGCCGATGAGCGGCAGGGTGGCGAGGCCGCGTAAGAACGAACGACGATCAGACATTGGACACCTGCGGTGTGAGGGGTTGAGGGATGCCGACGCGACCGAGGTCGATGCCGAGCTGCAAGGCCCAGGCGGTCAGGAACCCGTCGAGCGCATCGGCAAGACGCTGTAGCGCCGCGGCCGTCAGGGGTTCGGTGGCGGCCATCGCCCTGCCTTCGTCGCGGATGGCTGTGGCGCAGTCCCGGGAGGCCTTCAAAGCGCGCGCTAATTCGACCCGGCGCATCACGACGGCACCGCCGTCGAGTGCAGCCGCACGAGATCGTCGGCCAGGCTGTTGCTCACCCGGAAATGATCGCAGTCCCGAACGGTCGGGACTTGCATGGCGCGCGCCTTCGCCAGGACGCCCACCATCGTGTCGGCCGGCGTCGCCGCCAGCTCGTCCTCGATCGGCCCGAAGCGCCCGATCATGGCGTAATATTCGGGGTGGCTCTCCTCGTCATCGTCCATGCCGAGGGAGGGATAAGCCGCCACCCAGCGGAAGGCGGCCTCAAGCTCGTTGGTGATCGCCACGAGACGAGCATCAGCCGGCGCCAAGGTGGTGGTCGCGGCCGGGACGGAACCGGACGTCAGCAATCCTGCTCCGCGGGCTGCGGAGCCCGCCAGCAGCCCCGTGGCGGTTACGGCACCGAAGATCGCGCGGCGTCGCGACAACGCTGCGGGCAGGCCCGGCAGGGGCGCCGGAAGGGGCATTGAGAGATCGTGGGCGAGGCTTCGCCGTTCACGCGTCAGCATGTTCTCAGTCTCCGTTGATGGTGGGTGGGTTTCGTCTGGCCGTCAGGCGGCGCAGCGGGACAGGTAGCGTTGCCGCTCGGCCCGGACATCTCGAGCGATGCGGGTCCGGAGGTTGGCCAGCGCTTCATCGCTCAGGGCCTCGAAGGTCAGCACGGCCGAGCCGAGCCGGAGGCGGTACTGCGGCCGGCACTCGGCCCAAGGTGCCAAGCCGGCGATGAGGCGAGCGCGGTGGGCGATCATGCCGCCACCTGCAAGGCAGCGAGTTGCGCGTCGATCGCTGTGATGCAGCGGATCATCTCGCGGGTGCTGTCGATGTGGACCGCGAACATGCGGGCTTCGACGAGGCGGGCTACTGGCGCCGGCATCGCGGCAAGCTCGTCATCACGTCGCGCGCAGTCGCGATAGGCGCGGGCGCTGTCCCACGCCACCGACAGGGCATGGCGAAGCTGGACGGTGTAGCGGGGCGCCTTCACCCCGAGTTCGATGGCGCGGGCCATGCGCTTGCGGGCGTCGACATGGGCGGCCTGCATGATGACGCGGCGGTCGAAGGAGCCGGAGGCGGTGAGGAGAGACATGTTCAAGAGCCTTGCTCTCGGTAGCGAAATCGCTACCATGTCTCATTCTATTGTCATTATTCGCTACATGCAAGCGATTTTGTGAACCTGTAGCGAAATGACCCCTGAGCAGTGTAGGATGGCGCGCGCCGGTCTTAGCCTTGGCGTTCGAGAGCTAGCTGAGAGGGCTCAGGTCAGCACGAACACGATCACACGCTTTGAAAGCCGGGAACCTCTGAAAGGGCGAACGGTGGAAGCGATTCAGCGCGCCCTTGAAGCCGCCGGCGTTGAGTTCATCCCCGAGAACGGTGGTGGGGCGGGGGTGAGGTTGAAGAAGGGCGAGCCACCGTCCGCCTGAATGCGGTCAGGGTGTACCCGAAGGAGCCCGCAGGTCATGGTCTGGATAATTCTCCTCAGCATCTACGCCGCGCCGCCCAACGCGACGAACTGGGACGGTCCCTGGACCCTGGGTATGTCCCGCGCCGTCGAGCAGACGTTCCGATCCGAGGGGGAGTGTCGGAATTCGGCAATTCAACTGATCGGGAAGATGCACCAGGGGATGCTCGCGCCCATGCGGTTCAAGTGCGTCCGGGTGGATGCGACCCTGCCGGAAGGCGCTCCGCGGTAGGACGTTTGCTCGACAGGAGACGATATGATGAACAAGTGCATGGTCGTGTCGGTGGCATTGACCACCATGCTTTTCGCCTCAGCTACCAAAGCGGCAACCCTCACCGACGATGAGGCCATGGCGACGCCGTGCCGGGCCTACCTCGCCAGCCGGGGCTCTGCGATCTATGGCGCCCTGCAAGACGCCGTCACGACGCGGTTGCTTGGCAGTCCACAGGCCCGCCGGTTCGGCTCGTCCTGCAATATGGCGGACTACGTCGCAGCCGAGTGCAAGTCGCACCGGGGGGACGACGTGCGTAGGGCCATCGATCGCCTGGAGAGGGCCGGTGCCGATGGCAAGCTTCCTAGCGTCGGGCCGTGTGGCGCTTTCTGAGCAGCCTGCCCCGCGCGGCCGGCATCCGGTGGGGCCGCGACGCGCTATGACCATACCGCCACTCACAGCGGCGCCCATGTTTAGCGCCGGGTCTTCGCCATCTCGCGCCGCACCCACCCGTGATGGAGCGGCGGGCCTTCGCGGCTTGCCGCAACTTCTCTTTCGTGTCGACCCAGGCCAGCACCTCGCCGTAGGACATGGCCCGCGCCGCCTTCGCGGTGTCGGTCCGGGCCACCTTCTCAAGCTTGGCGTAATCTCACGCTGTTCGTCGGACTCGGGCCTGAGATCCGTCCCGCAGGTCGTGCAGCGCGGCGCGCCGGCGACGCCGCGCTCTTGATAGGGGCGGAGGGAAAGGGGCAACTGATCCATCGCGTTGTACGCGCCATGATCCTGACGCGCTGAGCGCCGCGCTTATAGCGACTGCCGATCACACCATGCCTCTGCTCAATTGGAAGCCGATCTGCCCGAATTGACAGCCGCACCCGAGTCGCCGACAGCTTCCGATGCACTTGGAGCTGCGCTATGACGCCGGCCGATGGCGAGGACGTCGGCGTGCGGCTGCGGTAAATTGAAAGGCGGTAAGCCATGATGATGCGCCTGCGCCCTGCCCTCGCGGGCCTCGCCCTGATTTGCGGCATCGCTCCCGTCTCGGCTCAGAACGTGATGGTCTACCTTTTCGACCGCCTCGATCAGCCGGCCTACGCTCGGGCATGGGCGGCCATGTTGGGCGACCAGCGCCATCTTCCGCCCTGGCTGGTCAATAGGGCCAAGGGGGCGACCCAGGGAGCCGGGCGACAGATCGTCATCGAGGGGCAAGACGCGGAACTGTACGGCGCCTGCCAACCTCACAACTGCAGCGACAACCGCTTTGTGGTGATGTTCACGGACCGGGGCGTCCGGGCCAAAGGCGTCCTGATTGAGGACAACGGTACGCCGCGCTTCTTCGGCAATCCCGACCCCGTCGAGGCGGCAGCGTTGCTCCGTCCAGGGCTATGACCTCCCGCGTTTCTCGAGGCTTCCACCGGGCCATCTGGGGTGCTGAGCCTTGCCCGCATCCGGGGCGACGCTCACTTGCGCCCGACCGGAGGCAAGTGGCCTGCAGGAGGATCAGACCTTGACACTTACTCACAGCGACAACTCATCCTGCTCATAGGTTTCATACTTTTTCGGACAGAGCTTTAAGCGCTGCCGCTACCACATCCATTGCTTTTAAGCGCTCTTCCTGTGCTCTCAAAACTAATTCAATAAGATCTAAAGCACGTGCAATAGAGCGCGTGCTGCCCTCCGCCTTGGCTTCTTGCTTAATCGTCTCAATGGTGCTTCTGAGTGTTATCAGGTTCTCTTGACGCATGGCGGATAGAGCGGTTGGGTTGGACATGCTAGGTCTCAATGGTTGCGCAAGGGCTTCGGCTTCTCCGGCACTCGGAAGGTTCAGGAGCAAAACCGCCTCCTCGCATTCTGCTTCGGACTTCCAGAGGTTGTCAAAGTCTGAAACCAGGGCCGGTTCAGCCAATCCTGCGACCTACACCAGAGTTTGCGACACGCCCGAGGCGATCCGGCTGGCGCTGAAGGGTGAGCACAGCAGCCCGCCCGCCATGCAGGGCAGCACCTTCGGCTTGCCACCGGGCGTGTAGAAGGCACCGGGCGGGTAGTCCAGCTGCCTGGACGGCGTCGCGGCACAGCCCGCGAGGGCGAGGGCCAGGACGGCTGTGAGGGCGATTCGAACGTGAGCCATGGCCCGAGTGTGCCGCGCGCCGAGGTGCCGGTCCAGGGCCGTCCTGGCCGCAAACTTCAACCCGATCTCGTGCGGCTGCATCAGCGCGTCGGTTCCCACGTCTCAGATCGTATGGGTACGCTTCCCGAGATCGGCACCTCCCACCTAGTGCCACGGAGCGACGGCATGGCCAAGTTCCCCGAAGGCGTTGCTGTTGCGGGCTTCCCTACCTGCAGCGAACCCGTGGTGCTCGCGGGGTCGATCGTGACAGGCGGCTCCGGCACGGCCTTGCGGCTCGAGACGCTTGGTGAGCCCTGGCTTTCGACTGGCGCCATGGTGCCCCGTAGCCTCAGTAGGGAGGCCACTACGCGATGTGCTGGACGGGCGTGAGTGAAGTGCGGTCGAGGCACAGGCAACGGCACGCCGGGTCCCGGCGCCACGTCATGCAGCTTGGCCGTGTCCGGCACGAGCGCACAGGCTGAGAAGCCGAGGACGAGCAGGCTGCATGTAGGCAAGACGGAAGCGCCTCGGGCTCGCATGCTCGACTTTCAACATCGATCGACTCACGGCTGACCGACTTCCGAATCAGAACATGTTACCATCGGTTGCGCTGTCGGCAGGCAACGGAGCCGCTCAAATGTTCCTAGCGCTCGCCGGCCAGCTGCTTGCGTCCCGCTTTCGCCATGAGGTCAGGGTCGCGGCGGCGCCGGTGCGCGGCGGTCGCTGGAGGATCATCAATTCTGTCCCTGCTGCATCGCCATTGGACCAAGGATCAGTCCACGTTTCAGCAGCCGGGAGAAGCTGTGCAGCGTGCCGCTTTCGGCCGAGGTCGGCATCTTGGAAATGAGGACGCGAGCCAACTCGGGATCGGCCAGCGCCGCGATGTAGAGGTCAGCCGTCCGCTTGATGCCGGCCTGGCGAAGGCTGTTCGCCATATAGGCCCCCGCGGCGCCCGCGCCGGCCCAGGCCGCGCCTTTCAGCCCGGCATGGTCGAGGCCTTGCGCTATCGCTTCGACCGCCACCACGCCGAGCGTGACGTGCTTGCCGTTCGACTTGCTCGCCTCGCTCAGCGCCGAGAGGAGGTTTTTCGCGCTGTCGTTGCCGCCCTTGATGGCCGTGGACGTCCGCCAGGCCGCGCCTGCCTCTGCATCCCGTGCGACGGCGCCGAACATGCTCACCTGATTGCTGGGAAAGAGTTCGCGCAAGGTGTCCCGGTTGTCGCGCAGGAAGCCGATGAACTTCGCACCTGACAAGCTGCCGTCGGTCGTGAGATGGTTGCGCACCATCCAATCGATGCCGGCCTTCTGTAGCCCCTGGAGAGCGTCGGGATCGTCGGCCACGCTTTGCACGAGCCCTCGCATGCGCGTGGCGCCCGCGGTTCCGGTCTTGAGGAAGTTGCCGACCGCGTTTTCCACTTCGGTCGAGGCCACGCCATTGCCCCCGTTGGTCGCGAACCTCGCGGCCGGCGTCGCCTTCGCGTCCTGCACGATCCCCCGTACCGTCGACATCCCAGCCGCCATGTCGGCCTTCGAGGCCGCGGTAGCTGCCTTGTCGCTCGCGGCCCGATCATCGAGCAGCGACTTGGTCGCGATGCGATCCGATTGATTGGTGGCCCTGTCTGCGGCAGCCCGATCCTGCAGCATTGACCCGACCGCATCCTTGTCGCTCGCGGTGGCGGCCCGCAGCGCGGATTTCCGACCGGTGTTCTCCTCAATAGCTCGGGCTGCGGCTTCGGCCTGGAAATCGTCCATGGTCGCCTTATGCTGTTCTCCGAGGTCGAGCAGCGCTTGCGTCGCGTGGCTCGCATCGTCGAAGCGACCCGAGAAGCCCGGCGTAACCTCGTCCAAGGCCCGCAGCGCCGGCCCGTAACTCTCCTTCCACCGCGCCAGGGCGTTCGGATGCACCGTGCCGTTGCCGAGCGCACCCCGGCGGAGCGGGTTCAGCGCGGCATCCTGCATGGCCGCGAGGGCCTGCGGATCGTTCGCCGCGGCCCGAAGATATGCCCTGGCGTTCTCATAGCCCTCGGCACCCGGCTTGACGGCGCCCTTGATGAAGTTCGCGTCCGACCGCTGGTACTGCCCGGCGTAGCCCGTGGTGCGCAGGCCAGGCCCGACGATCGGGTTCTTGTACGTCTGGGCATACTGCGCATAGGCGGCGTTCGCGGCCTTCAGACGGTTGTCGGCGCCCTTGTCGAAATTGGGCGAGAGGCCCGAGCGCGAGACCCCCGGCAGGGGCAAGCCGTCCGGACCATAGATGTCATCCACGCTGTAGCTCGACAGCGGCGCCGAGGGCTGCGTTACGCCGAGCTTGGAGCGCCCATCGCTGTTCGCCTGCTGGCGATCATAGGCGGCCTTCGACTCGTCATAGTCGGCCCATCGCGCAGCGGCATTCTCGTCATGAACCGCATGACCATGCCCGCCGTCCTCGAGCCTGTTCAAGAGGTCGTTCGGCGTCGTCTCGGCCACGGCGCGGGCCGTATCGGCCCCAAGGTAGCCAGCTTCGGCAGCGGCCTCGCGCATCCGGTCCGCCGGGAGGCCGCGCCCCGGTTTGGCGATCAGGTTGTGGAGGCCCATGGAGGCGAGGTCGCCACCGGCATCCTGAATGCCGCCGTTCCGCCGGATGAAGCCCGCCAACGTCTCCGGGCGAGGCACGCCAGGCGAGGGAGGCGCCTTCGGCATGGCGTCGGGATCGTGGAACGGCGCGTCCGGACGCGGTCCGACCCCTACTTCTCGGGGGAAAGCGGACGAGACGGCGTTTCGGCCAGCAGTCGGCGATAGGCCTTCACCTCCCGGAGCATTTCGAGGTCCCCGGCCGCTCGATATGTCCGCTCCAGGTGATCCACGAAAGCTGACCGTTCCTGCAGTGGTATCCGTTGGACCACCAGTTCCAGTCTTTGCCCAGGCTTGAGGCTGTTGGGCGGCGGCGTCCCACTCATCTGCCTTCGCCCCAAGCCTTGCCATGATGGTGTCTTCAGGCGCCATCCGTCCGGCCTGGACGAGCTGCGCCTCATGGGCCGCTTGGTTATCGGCCGCGCCCGTCATCGCACCCTTGATCGAGCCCTTCAACTGGCTTAGGCGAGCCCAGGACGGCGTTTCTCCGGCCGTGCGGCGTTCCGTCGACATGGCCGCGCCCACATCCTTGTCGAGTGCGTGCAGCGCCCGGTAGCTCGTGACGTCGGGCAGTGCCGCGGCGCGGCGGAACAAGCCAGCCTCGGCCGCGCCCAACTCCGAGCCATCGGCCTTCACCTGGTCGACGATGTCCGAAGCCCGCGCTTGAACCGGGCTCGCCACCAGCGCCAGCGTGCCATCTGGGTCCACCGAGTTGTAGAGGTTGCGGTGGAGGCCTTGGGCACCCGACCGGACTTCCTCGACGGCGCCGCGAAGCGTTGCCCCGAGGTCGTTCATGTTGGCAGGATCTCCGAGCGGGGCCATTGCCGTCTGTGCCGCCCCGAGCTGGCGATCGTGGGCATCGGCGAAGCTTTGCACGAGCTGGGCATGGGCCGCGTCCCGTGCAGCCTGTGCCTGGCTCTGCTGATCGGCCGCTGCCTGCGTTCTGTCGGCCGTGCGCTGCACGAGGTCGGCCCGCGCCTGTCCCGCGAAATCGGCCCCGGCCTGCGTCCGATCGGACATGCGCTGGGTAAGGTCCGCATTCTGCCCGTCGGCGAAGCTCTGCCCGGCCGCGGTGCGGCTCGCCACCGCATCGGCATGGGCAGCCGTCAGGCGATCCACGGCGTCCTGTGCCGCGGCATCGATCGCGTCCATGCGCTGCGAAATGACCTGCCCGGGACGAAACACGTCGCCGGTGGGCTGGGCACCCTGGAGTGCCGCGATCTGGGCATCGCTCTGCCCACGATCGATCCCGTTGAAAGACTGCCCGCCATAGGTCTGGCCATCAATCGTGACGCGCGTCGTCGGCGTGGCGTTGTTGACGTTCCGGGCGTCCTTTTCCGCCTGGTAGAGGCCGCGATCATTCCCGACGGCCCCGGCAAGCGTCTGTGGCGAGCCCGGCACCACGGGATCTGCGGGCGGGGCGGCAGCCCACGTGCGCAGCGCAGCCGGATCGCTCGATTGGTCGAAGATCTGCTGTCCGACCTGATTTCCGCGAGCTGCCTGGATGGCGGGGCCGACGATCGGCGCCTTGCCGAGCAGCGCCGACCCACCCACCACGGGGCCGGCCATGCGAGCAATCCCCTTGCCGGCCGCCTCGGCCGCGGGTCCGGCCGCGATACCGGCGCCAAGCCCTGCAAGAGGATCGCCAGTGAGGTCCGTAGCACTCTGTCCGACTGCGCCCGCCGCTGCATTCGGCAGCAGCGCCTTGAGCCCGCCGCCGAAACCAAGACTGCCCGTCGCGGCCTCGACGCCGGCTTGCGCAACCCGCCCCCACTCCGACGTCGGTGCATATTCGCCTGTCTTGGCCAGAGCCGGTGCCGCAATCTCCCCACCGGACGGCAGGAAGTTGCGGGGGTCGAGGTAGCGGGTCCACGACGGGTTTTCGGCGCTGGCCTTTCGCTCCTTGGCTTGATTGGCCAGGATGTCATCAAGCGGCTGCCCGGTAATCTTCGATTGCCCCCGGGCCACGAGGTAGTCGCCGAGGTCCATGGCCCCGCCGAACATGCCGGGGATATCGGCCATGCCCTTGATGATGGCGGTCCCGGCTCCCTTGGCGGCGCCCGACAGGTAGCCGTCATCGGCCGCGTTCGACAACATGCCGCCAGAATTCGCCGTGTCGGCCGCGGCAGCATCCTCATAGGAGATCCCGACGGGCGTGGCCGCGCGAGTCGCTGCTGACGATGGAGCAGGAGCCGGGGGCGAAGTATCGGCGGCGACCGGCCGACCGGCATCGGCCGAAGGCAAGAACCCGGCCGGCAGCGTGGCGGCGGCGCCCGCGATCGGCGCGAGGCTCGGCCGAGGAGCCGGCGCATCATCGGCCGTGGCATTCACAGGGGGCGGAGGAAGACTCGCTTGCCGACCCCCATGGATGGTCAGGGGACGATCACCGCCAGTGTACGGTGCCGGCGTATCGCGATCGGACGCCCCGGCAAAGGGATCATGGTCGACCGGGACGAACGACGGCATCAGCGCGTCACCATCAGGAACTTGCCGGGTCGGTTCGGGTCCGATGTATACCAATTGCCGTCAGACGCCTGCCGAGCGCCCGGCACGGGAGGCTGTGTAGCGGTGCTGCCGGGCAGGGCCGGCGCCGTAGTGCCGGAGAACGGGACGAACTGGCTCGAGCCGGCATCCCACCGCGTTTTGGTGCCCTTCACGAGGTACGCCTGCCCGTCGACGAGTTGGCCCTTTGGCGGAAGCGGTACGCCCAAGGGCGAGATATCTTTCTTGGCCGCATCCACGTAAGTCGAGACCGGATGAGCCTTGGCCCATGCCGTTTCGAAGGTTGAGGCGTCAGTGGCGTAGGGGTTCGCCTGCCGCCACTGCGAATAATCGTTGTAGTGGGCATCCTCCCAGTTCAGCAGGCCTTTCTGCTGCGCCAGGATCGCGGCATTTGATGCCGGCTGCATGTTGGGATTGGCGTTGGCTTTTTGCAGCCCGTCAAGCTCCGAGACCAGCACCCGCCCGCCCATATCCTTCGCGTTCTGAAACACGTTGGAGGTCGCGTTCTTCGAGAACTGTTCGACCGCAGAAGGGCTCGCCGTGGCGCTGTCCGGCATGTCGAAGCCTGCCGCTCGCACCGCGGCAACCGCAGCGGCCTTGGCGTCGGCACCAGCCCCCGACTGGAACGTCTCCAACAGGTTCGACATCACGCCGATCCGCTCTTGCGCCACCTGTCGCTGCTGGAACTGCCCCTGCATGTCGCCGTCGAGCTTGCCGAGGGCTTCCTGCTTTTGTGAGAAGACGGCCGGCTGATCCTTGACCGCCCCACCGCCCGCGGCGAGGTCTGCAGTCGATCGATAGACGGTCGGACCGCCCGGCACCGGCTGCGTCGGCAGGAAGGTGTAAGGGGCCTTGCCCTGTTCCGTCCCGGCCGCGGTTGCCGCAGCCTGCTTCCCCGCAAAGTCGACCCGCGACAAATCCGTGTCGGCCGACAGGCGCAATTGCTCTTTCCGACGTTCCCGGTCCGTCTCGTACTGGACGGCCAGGGCATCACGGGCGTGTAAACGTTGCTCTTGTCGATCGCCGAGCTGAGGCCGTCCGCAATCTTCGACCAGCCTTCCTCGTTGGCTTTGCCAGCGCCGAACGGCAGCCCTCCGTTGATGGCGGCCTGCTGGCGAGCGTAGTTGACCCAATCACCGGCCGTGTGGCCGGCCTTGAGCCACGCCGGAGGCACCAGGCCGCCGAAGGACGGGTCGAGCATCTGCGTCGAGGTCGCCGGCGCGGCGGACACGGGCGGAGGAGCCGTCGGTTGCGTCGGCATCGGGGCCGGTGCTGGCGCGGCCTGACCCAGTCCGATCCCGCCGGCAGAAGGGGGAGGCGCGGCGGGCACCCCACCGTTGAGCGAGATCGGTAGCGGTGCAGGCGATCCAGCGCCGGGGACGCCAGCAGCCGGCGGCATCGCACCGCCAGGGGTCGGAAGCTGACCACCCACAGCAGACGGCGGGCGCAAACTTGGCCCGGTCGACCCTGTTATGGCGGTGCTGCCCGGACCGAAAGGATGGACACTTCCCGGCGGCGCGTCTTGGCTGGACCCGAAGGACACTGGACGGGGGATGCCGTCGGAAGGCCGCTCAGCCTGTTGCGTCAGGAGGGCGCGCGCGCTGGATGGATCACCACCACCGGTGCCCGACACGCCGATCGGCGCCGATCGGCCACCCTGTCCCTGACCACGCTGGTATGAGCCCCACAGCGCGGCATCGGCCGCGTTCCCCTGCCTATTCTGGAGCCGGGCCAGTGCGTCCGAAACATCGGACGGCATCGCGGCTGAGGTCGGCGCAAGTGATGCGGTGGGCTGGGCATGCTGCGTCGTATAGGCATCCACCGTTCCGGTGTCGGCCGTGAGTTGCTGTTGCTGGGCTGGCGTCAGGCTCGACGGATCGGCGTCCTGTGCCGCGGCGAGGCGCTGACGGGCCGCCATCACGGCAGAGTCACCGACCGGAGCACCTTCAGCGGTCGGCTGCCTCGCCGCGTCTGGAATGGCACTTGGAGAGGCAGCAGCGCGGGCTACCGAGCGGACGGGTTCCGCCGCAGCATGGGTCGGGTCGACGAGTGGTGCGGCGGCAGAGGCGCCTTGACCGGATGACTGCCCCTTGTCACCTTGGCTAATACCGTCCCAATTGCCGATCCCGAGAGCCTTGGCGCCGTGGAACGCACCCCAGCCGTTCTGAGTGACGTTGTCGAGTGAGAAATCGACCTGTTGCTTCCAGGTGGCTGGGTTGCGCGCATCAAGGCCGGTGGCCTTCGTGAAGTCGTCACCGAGCCCAGCCACGGCATTGCCGCCCGACGCTACGCCACCATAGTGAAGCTGGAACGGGCCAGCCGACGATCCCCCGTCACCGAGATTGGGATTGCCGTTCGGATCAAAGCCTTTCAGCCCCTCTGACGCCGACACTCGCATGGCGGTGTCTGGATTGATGCCGCGCGCTGCCGCTGAAGTGCGGATATAGTTCAGCACGTCGGGGTTTACGGGGCCGCTCGGCATAGGCGACGAGCCGGCGGGGGCGGGACCGCCGCTGGCCGGTGGTGCCAATCCGGGGACCGCTCCACCAGGTGCGCCGCCGTATTGCCCGACCCCGGTGGCGTTCCGCTGCGCAGCCGAGATGGCTCCTTGCTGCAGGCCGAACGTCGCGAGCTTGTCGGCCTGATCGTATGCGCCGAGCTGCATCAAACGATTGGTGGCGGCGCCCCAATCCGTGTTGCCTTGCCCGTCGACCGGCAGTCCGTCCTTGAACGCCTGTGACGCGCCAAGCTGGAGTTGCGTCTGCTGATTCGCGAGTTGCTGCGCCTGATAGGTCGGGTCGAGCCCCATGAGCAGGCCGGGCGTCGACCCGACATTGGGCGCGATGACATCGAAGTTCGGCATCACGTGCCCCCGAACGAGCCGGGGCCGACCGGCAGCGGCGCGGGGTCGGCCGAAAGATCGTGGCGGACCAGCTCGGCATCGATTGCCGCAATGGTGGCGAGGACTGAGGACGACCCGCGAGCCGGGACTTCGACGTCATGGGCGATATCGCCGGCGGGCGTGTCGCTTTCGCCTTCGATACCCGCCATCGACCAAACCTCGCACCGTCACTTCGACAGCAGAAACAATAAAGGATTGGGGGGCAGGATGCAATAATCAACGCAAGTCTGGCAGAGTGATTACTCCTGCCGACAAATGCTTACTTGTGCAGCCTTACGGGAATGGAGCCTCAGTGCTCGGTGACAAACTGTGCAGCCCACTCGTCAATCGTCAGGGGCTCGCTGGATACGTCGCGAACCGTCAACGTCCCCTCGCTGTTGAGGTCGACCGACGACAGCCGCGCGTGAATGTAGGGGGCCGCATCCTTGGCGATAGCCGCCGCATCATCCCATCGCTCCGCCGTAGCGTGTAGCCGCATGGCCCGCAGCATGACTTCGAGCGGCGTCAGCCCCTCGGCCGCCGCTTGGTCCGCGATGGCTCTGGTCTTCCGCGTTGCGGCACCTGCAGGCCGTCCGGCTCCCTTCCGCTTTCCGCCGCTTGGCATTCGATTTCCTATGATTGAATTTCACGGTCGCGCTGCCTTCAGCTCAGCCGCCCATGCCCTTCACTGCCATCTTCCCCGGCCAGCATGACCGCCGCTTCCCCATAACCCCAGTCGTTCATGGCGTTTGCCTAGCCCACGCCCCACGACTGCAAATTCCCTGTTCTCAACCAATACCGCCTTTGTGGCCTCGCGAAACTCACGAAACTCGGTTCTCCATCGATACATCGTGCCGAGAGCTATTCCGAACGCTTGAGCCAGATCGGTGTCCAGCGCTCCGGCCTCGCATAGCGCCTTGGCCCTTGCGCAGAACAGCCTGAGCGCGTTTGTTCTTTGAGCCGGCCGGACGACCACGGGGAAGCCCTGTAACCCTGCCCATTATCCCATTATCCCGATTTAATTTAATGGGCGAGCACCCGGCTTAGCCCCTCCACGTGCCATGGCTATCTATGGCTATTTTAGCCACTCCCCGCTATCTGGGCCGCTTGCGCGGGGATGGTTTGGCTTGCCCCGACCGAAGGTATGGTCGTGGTGACCATACCCTCGCGTTGTGGCCTCCGAAAACTCCGAAAACTCTACGCGAAAACCCGGTCACCGCCCCGCCGCCTCCCGCATCATGCCGGCGACCGCGATCAGGCACGCCTCGGCACGGCCATCCGAGCCCTTCGCAGCGAACAGATCGGCCCGTGCCGGCCATCGCCGGATCGCCTCGGATCGTGCCAAGTCCTTTACGCCGTCACGACCCGGCGGGATACCGACAGCACGCTTCCAGGTTGCGGGCGTCAGCATCTTCGACGGTATCCCGATTGTGCCGAGCGCACCGTCGATCACGCCGCGGGAGCGGCCGAACGCGAATGCCCCAGACGGAGCCTCGCCAGGCCGTGCCCCGACGAACTCGACGAAAGCCTCCGTCGGACACCACTGCCGGAGCAGGAGCGCTAGCAGCGGCGCGTTGACGGCTGGCCTACCGGCCGGACCATCGGCCAGAACTGGCATGTCGGCAACGTCGACGAGGTCGCCTGATCCCGTCACGAGCGAAAGCGCACCGCGACGGCCGATGTCGACGCCGAGGACGATCCGGGCGCGTGAGGTCCGGTTCATGCTGCTTCTCCTTCCCGTCGATCGGCGCCGTACCCGGCTGCCGCCATGATGCTGTCGACGAGCGCGGCGGTACGCCGGCTGTGTTCCGCATGGCATTCGCTGTGGAGCCACAGCCGCCTGCCGCCTTTCGCTTGCATAACGGCCACGACGGGTCGCGCATCATCGAGCACGCTCCCGCAGACGTGGCACCGGCCATCGTGAGACTGTCGCTCGCCCAGGACCGGGCTGTTCCTGATCTTCGAGCGCGTGATGACGATCGCATCCCGCAGGGCATCCGGCCCGGTGCAGCCATCCTCGGCGAGGGCGCGCAACTCCCGCTCGACACCGGCCCGGACGTCGGACGGCAAGATCGGTAGGGGGTCAGCCTGCACAAGCTGCGGCGCCAGGGCCGCCACGGTGGCGTCGGTTAGCCACTCGGCACGCCGCGGAGCTGCTTGGTTCAGGTCGATGATGGGGTGATCGAACGAGGCAGGATCTCTTCCCGTACTTCCCGTTTCAACATTTTCTAACGGGAAGAAAGAAGAGGTTGATCCTGCAAGCTTTTTTGCCTCTCTTCCCTCTCTTCCCGCACTTCCCGTAGCTTCAACATAAGAACTCGTCACGCGCGAACCCTCGGCCGAAAATTCGTGTTTTTCGGGCTTCGGATTTGAACCGCTATCGTTCAACTCATTTTTATCGCGGGAAGTGCGGGAAACGCGGGAAGTGCTAGCATAATCAGTGTCTTGCAAGATCCCGCGACAGTCTTCCCGTGCGGGAAGTGTGGGAATTTTGGGTGCGTCGAGGTCTGCAAAAACGTCCTCAAAAAGATCCGACAGACCCTTCATAGCCGGCCTTCGATGGACGTTTGGAAGTCTTCGAATCGGTCCGCCCCATCGTCGTTTTTGTCGTCTGGCTGCCGCCCAAAGTGGTCCCGCGACAGCGCGTAGGCCTTCAATGATCCGATTTTTGGCACCCAATTGACCGTGAAATGCGTGTTGTCCTTCGTCTTCGCGATCATTTCCGCTTCGCTCAGGCTCTTGCCGATCATCGCTTCCTTCTGCGAACCGCCGGCCGCTTCGACGAGTCGGTCAGGGGTGAGGTAAACCGCGGTGTCGTCCCACCACCCCAAGGCGTCACGGGTCGGCCGAGCCTCTGCATCAAGCCAGTGGATCGACGTGTTCCACCGCTCGGCGATCCATTGCCGGATATTGCCGATCGCCTGTGCCGAAGGGTCGAGGGCCACGGCGTCGCTCGATTCCCGAAAGCCGGTCCAGGCCCATTTAACGGCGGCTCCGACTGCGTTTCCGCCCGGCAGCAGTCCGAAAGCTTGGGCCATTTTTCCAGCCGTCGACAGGATCGCGAGGGGCATCGCGGCTCGGATCGTCGCGGCGTCTGCGCCGGCCCCAGCGAGGCGCCGCGCCACCTCATTGATGCCATCGCGGACCTCCGAAGCACGTTCGTGGTAGCCGGCCTGCATCATGGCGCGAATGAAGGCCGGGCCGGCATGGCCATAGTGCTGGCCGACGCTGGCGACCGCTTGGAACACCTTCGCGTCCAGCAGCCGGTTGATGCCCGTGACATCAACGTCGGCGATTCGAACGGCTTGACCACCGGTCCATGTTTCGCCGTCGGCTGTGATCTTGGCCTCGAGGCTCGTTTCGCTGGACAGGATGGCGAAGGTCTTCCAGCGATGAGGCTCCCGCGCCGTCGCGCTGGTGGTCATCCTGGTCTTGCCGATGCCGCTGGCCAGTGTGTAAACGACCCGCGCTGTCTCCTTGCCCGAGAGATGCGCCAATTCGTCGAGCGCGAAGACGGTCCCATTCGCCCGAGCCGCGAGGGCTTCGAAACCGTTGACGGTGGTCTTCGCGACCTGGAATAGCCCCGCCTTGGTCGAGTCCGGCACCGACCATGACGAGGCAGCCAGACGTTGTGCCGTGGTCTTGCCGGAGCTGGTCTGGCCCGACAGGTTAATCCCGCAACTGTCGAGCCCGCAGAGGTCGACCAACACGCCCGCGAAGCCTGCGGCGGTTCCGAGCGCGAAGTGCGGACAGTCCGCGGCCTGCAGCGCCGCGGCCACAGCCGTTTTCCACCCCGCGAGCGATCCAGCCTTGGCGACATTGGGCGCAAGGCGGGCCCCGATCGAAAGCTCCAGGGAGCTTCCTTCTGGTAATCCGATGACCTCGCCGCCCGGCGCGACATAGACTTTGGTGTTCTCAACCTCGTGCCACCCTGGATGGCGCACGACGGCAATCTCGTCTGATGGGTCGGCCCCTTTCAGACACGCCACCGCGATGACCTCTCCGTCCCCTTCGAACCTCACGCCATTGGACAGGAACAGCCGGCGAGCCTCGACGCCCGCCATGGAGGCGAGGTCACCGCAATCGACGTCGATGATCCTGGGGCTTCCGCGAGGATCCTGAGCGATCAAACGCAAGCCATAGGTGTCCTCGGCATCGGCCATCCGCAGCCAAGCCGTGATACCGAACGGGGAAGCGATTGCGACATCGACCAGATCGGCACTCTCGCCTTTGCCGACCTTCACTGTCTTGTGAACCCAGATTCGACCAGCCTTGGTGTGCTGATAGAACAGCGTCCGGCCATCGAGTTCCGGCAGCGGGTACGTGGCCGCCACGCGCCTCAGCTCTTCCTCCCGCCCGGCTCGCTCCGCCCGCTCGCGCAGCTCGGCTGCGGTCGGCACGAACCGGACTGCCGCCTCGATCCCGGCGCGCACGGCATCGAGGCCCTCGGCGCGAAGCACGTCGAGCCAATCCGTCGCCGTTCCCGGCAACCCGGGCAGCGCGATCGATGTCTCGACGCCGCCCCGGTCATGTTCTCGCATGCCGAATTCGCGGGCGGCGCGTTCCCCGGCTCTGGTAGGACTTGGTCGCGACGGCTTGATACTCTCGTCGCGATCGGCCGCGACCGTGACCTTCGACGTCTCCGGGTAGACCTGGAATGCTGAGACCCCACCAGCCGAGATCGCGGCCGCTATCGCCAGCGTTCCCGCGTCGACCTCCGGCCTGAATGCATGGGCTATGGCCGCCGCCGTCTCGATCCCCTCGGCCACAATGATTTGCGGTGCCCTGCGGGCGTCACCCCGCAGCACGCTTCTGCCGGCCGTGCTGGCGCCGTCCGAGGGGGCCTTCGCCGATTTCTTCGGATCGCGAGGCTTACCGCTAACGCTGTTGCCGAGGTCCGCCTTCCCGGCCCCGCCCGGAGCGACATAGATCCGGTGCGCGTGCATGCCGCCGTTGGCCGCTATGGTGCTGAAAACCACGCACGGGAACTGCCCTACGTCGACGGGCTTCCCGCCCTGCTTCGCCGGTGGATCCCAGAAGGCCAACGCCCGCCACCCGGCCGTCCTGGTCGACGGCATCAGCACGTCGGCGGCCTCGACCCCCAAACGATGGGAGAGGTATGCGCGAGAAAGGTCCGCGTCGCCGGCACCGGCCGGCGGGTTCAACAAGGACACGGCGTCGGAACGCTGGCCGCCCTTGCCGCCCTTCGTCTTCACGAGATCCGAGCGCCCGATCATCTCGGCGACGCGGATCTTCGCGCCTTCGATGTCGAGCCCCTCGCACTTCATCACGACGTCGAGGATGCCGTCGGCGTGGCCGGTCTGGCAGGAGCAGAAGGCCTTGGCCTTCCGGGCGTCCCAACGCCAGTTGTCGCCGTCGGACCCGTGCTCCGGGTAAGGACACGGGATATGCGTATTGTGGCTGCAGCGGCGCCAGTCGATCGACAAGCCGTCGAGGACTTCGGTCTCTCGCCCCTGGACGGCGGCCTTGATGTCGCGCGTAACGACGAAGGTTTCGGGACCGGTCACTGCACCACCGTCACAGTCTCGGCCGCGCGCGTGATAGCCGTGTAGAGGTGACGAGCCCTATGCTCGCGGAAGCACGCGCTTTCGTCGAAGAGAACGACATCGTCCCATTGCGAGCCCTGCGCTTTGTGGACCGTCAGAGCGTAGCCGTAGTCGAACTGGTCCACGTTCCGCAGCGTGCGGGGATCGAGCTTGCCTTCGTCGCCGGTAAAGAACTCGATCGGCACCGAGACCTTCGCCTTAACGCCCTCGACGTCTTCGGACGCGATGTCGATGTTGATCTTCGCGCCGTGGCCCTCGACCCGGTCGGCCTGCCAGAGGCCGCCGTTCAGCAGGCGCTTGGCGCGGTTGTTACGCAGGCAGACCAGCTTGTCGCCCGGAACCGGCAACGAGCTTCCACGACCGTGAAGCTCGCGGAATCGGGCGTTGTTGGCGCGGCGGCTCCGGTTCGTCCCGACGAGAACCTGATCAGCCGCGAGGACGCGATCGGCATCGAGATTGACGCCGGCACCCACCACCTCACTCGACCCATAGTGCCCGGGCCGGAGCCGACCGCCTTCGCGAACCGTGGTGGCCATGGCGATGATGGGATTGTCGGCCGCCTGGCGATGCACCTCGGTCAGCATGACGTCGGGCTCGGCGTCGGTGAAGAAGCCGGTCCCCTTCACGGGCTGCAGCTGCGCGGGATCGCCGAGGACCAGCACGGGGCGCCCAAACGACAGCAGATCGCGGCCGAGGTCCTCGCCGACCATCGAGACCTCATCGACAATGACGAGGCTGGCGCTGCGGAGGTCGGCGTCGTCGTTCCGCTCAAAGCGGACCTCGCCCGTCTCGGCGTCGTCCTTCGGCGTGTAGATCAGGCTGTGGAGGGTTCGCGCTCCCTCACACCCCTTGGACTGAAGCACCAGGGCGGCCTTGCCGGTGAAGGCGCCAAAGGCGACGGTGCCGTGCGTGTCGGCCGCGATCACGTTGGCCAGGGTAGTCTTGCCCGTTCCGGCGTAGCCGAACAGGCGGAACACCGGCTGGCCACGCTCACTCTGCCACTGACGAACGGCGCGTAAGACGGCCTCTTGTTGAGGAGACCAACTCATGCTCGACCTCCCGCATCCGAGGTCGCCAACAATCTCTCGATCCGTTCGCGATATGCGAGAGCCGCCCGCTGCGCTGCCTCGGCCGCCCAAGGCTCGGCAGCGCAACCGCACCTCGCCATCGTGGAGGCCCAGCCTTCCAGCATGGCCATCCCACCAGACACGATGTGTCGGTCGAGATCGTCGATCGTTCGCCCGGTCGTCATGAAGTCGTCGAGCCCGAGGAACGTGCGTTCCGCACGGTCGCGAGCGAAGGCCATGAGGAACCCGGAGATCCAGGCTCGCCCGTCGAACCCAGCGGCGACCCCGGCCTCCCGCGAGGCGGGAAGTTTAGCAATCCATTCCGCGGTGAGGCGGTCGGGCAACGCGCCCCTCACGACCGCGACTCCGTGAGTCGGGGCGTCAACGGCACCGCTCACGGAGCGCAAGGCCGCATCCGGTTGAGGAGACCACGCCATCAGCGGACATTCCCGAACCGGTTTGCCGATGCGACGGCCGCAGCCGTCGAGACGGTCAGACCAGTACGGCGGGCGAGCCACTGAATGGCGCGCGGTATCTGGACAATTAGGGAGATGTCGCTATTTTGAACTTCGCATCCCGCCAGGATTGCAATGTTCAGGGGGGCGCCTTCGCGAGGGGCGCCCCTTCTGTTTTTCAGGTCCATCTCACGCCGCCACCCTTCCGGCGTCGGACGCCCCGGTGGTCATGTCGATCAGCACACCCGCAGGCCAGCCGAGCTTGCGGCCGCCGATCTGGACAGGCTTCGGAATCCTGCCTGTGCGATACAAACGTCGGAAATGAGCGACGCTGAAGCCGAGACCTTCCGCCATCTGATTGGCGTTCAGGATGCGATTGCGATCGAGGAACGTCGGCAGCGTGACTGCCTTTCGTCCAGCATCTTGCACTTGGGACATTTCATGCTCCAGTAATTCGACACCGGTTGTCGTTTACAAAAGCGATGATGAGCACAGGTCTGCAAAAGGTGAAGACGTTATCCGTTCGTTAGGAGACCATACTGACATTGTGTCCGAAATAGTCGGACAGAATGTCATTCTGTCTTTTTGGACCGGACTGCCTTTGCGTACCGATCTACGGTCTTCAAGCTGATCGGAGCATGGAGGGGATCGTCATTCACCCCTTTCACCAGAGCTAGAGCAGCGTTTATGCGCTCAAGCTCCTTCCCCGGATTGAGCAACTTACCGTTAGGTTTGTAGGCAGCTTTTTCCAAAATAGGCCTTGCGATCGAGAGTCTTAAGTCTCGATTCTTTTTCTTCCCTTCGCGAGCGTGTATTGTATGCTCATTTCGATTTAGCTTTCTCGCTGTTTCCGTCACGTCCAGATGCTTAGCTACGAATAGCGCGCCGCCAACAAGAGCGCGCGCATGGCCTATAAGCCTTAAGATCTGCCGCTTTGTCTTCGGCACGTTTTCAGCAATTAGATCGGCATCCTTCAATAACTCTTTTATACCGCTCAACAGATAGAAGGTGCCCATTTGTAACTCGTGAGCATCCGTCTCACTCAGCAATCCGCTTTCGCACCTTTCAAAAGCGCCCTCGCCTATAACTTCTCCGAAGTCCACTAACTTTTGCTTCAGGTCAAGGTAACTCTGATCCAAAGCGCTAGGCTTCAAATTTTCAGACATCCCGTCGCGCTCCCCACCAACCCCTCGACGTGCCCCGCCCAGAGCGCAAGGGCTGCCCGCTTTTCGTCGCGGTAGGCTGCCCGATTGTAGATCCCGGCCACGCCAGCCTTGCTGCCGCTGATGTGGTTCAGCACCGCCTCGACGACGTGTGGCTGCACCCCGAGGTCGCCCATGCGGGTCGCGCTCGTTCTGCGAAGATCGTGATGGCGCCAGGGTGTCAGCGCGGCCTTGCCGCCTTGCTCGGCCTTGAGCGCCGCGAGCATGCGCGAATCCAGCTCCGCCTTGGCCTTCGACCACCCGCTGAACGGGCCCGCACGGGATCCGAACACGAGGTCGCGATCGTCACGCCGCGGCACCGCGGCGACGATCGCCAGGGCGGTCGCGGGGAGCGGTAGCTCCAGCGGGAGGCTGTTCTTCGTCCGGGCGCCTGGAATGGTCCATGTCGACCCCTGCAGCTCGCTGTCGGCCATCGCGGCGACTTCCTCGCGCCTGCAGGCCGTAAGGATCAGCAGGCGGATGATCGCGCCATAGTCGCCCGGGCCGGAGCATCGCCAGACCAGCGCCAGCTCCGTGTCAGACAGGACGCGGTCGCGCGGCACCTCATCGGCGGGCTTGTTGGTCCCGAGCACCGGGTTGCCGTGCGCCACGCCCGCGCCGATGGCCCAGGTGTAGAAGGCCGAGAGCGCGGCTCGGGCCCGGTTGGCCGCGAAAGGCCCGTTGGCCTTGGCGAGTTCGAGCAGCCGGACCGACACCCGCTGGCGATCAATGGTGGCGAGGCCGAGCCGGGCAAACGGGGACCAGTGCTTCTCGAAATAGCGCCGCGTGTCGGCATGGTGCCCCGGCCGCTGCCGGGTCTCGACGTACGCCAGATACTGCGGCACCACCGCTCCAAACGTCACGGCGGCCTGTGCCCTGGCCTCGGCCTTCGCGGTCTGCGGATCCTCGCCGAGGCTGACACGGGCAAGAGCCTCCTTCGCGCGACGTCGGGCCGCATCGGCGTCAAGTGTCTCAGGCGTGCCCAGCGTAATGCGACGCTGTTTTGTCCCGATTCGATATTGCGCGATCCAGGTCCGCTTCCCGCCGGCACGCATGCGCAGACCGAAGCCGGGCATGTCGGCATCGAAGACGATTGTCTCGGTCTTTCCGACCGGCAACGAGAGCTTGGCGAGGTTGCCCTTCGTGAGACGCATGAGCCCTGGGAAGCAAGCCGGCGGGGAAGCACATGGGAAGCAATTTTGTGCTTCCCAGAGATCTCCTATGCTCACATGTAACAGGGGGTCTGGCCAAAACGCAAGAAAGATCAGACGTTATGTGGTCCAACAAGCATTTATGCTCACTCGGAACCCGTCCCTCTTAATCAGCGGGTCGTAGGTTCGAGACCTACAGCGCCCACCATCATTTCCCAATGAACGCAACGACTTAGCAAGCTCCGCCTCGGCGGGGCTTTCGTCATTCAGGGGGTCCGGGTAACGCTGCGGGTAACGGCTGCCCATGGTGGGGCTCCGGTGAAAGGGGACGTGCGCCACGTGGACGGCTTGGGCTGCGTCCAGCGAGAATTGCTCCCCGGAATTGGGGAGCAATGGGAAACCTGCGCTACCCTGGCGCGTCATTGGCGCCCCACCGTGGGGCACGTCCGCCGGGATGGCGTCCAGCATCGTCACGGTTTCGGCCGTGAGGTCCGGCAGGGGGACGGGGACTGAGCCGGCCCAGGTTCGTAATCAGGCCCGGTGATCGGCGGGCGCGGTTGTGCTATGGGCGTCGATAGCCATTGCGAGAACTCCAGTTTCGCTGTGGTCAGGGCCGTTTCGGTGTTCGCTGCACCGTTGCGGCCCGCTTTAAATGAGCCTATAATTTCGTCATGTCAATTACTGGGCCTAAAAATTCTTTGCGTGGTCGGCCAGCGGTCGACAGCGAGCAACTGCGTGCTCGGGTCGAAAGGCCATTGATTGAAGCGCTAGATGCGTGGGCAGCGGCCGAGAACATGCCAGAGCCGCGTCGCCCCGAAGCCGTCCGCCGTGCGCTAGCCGAGCATCTGAGGGCGAAGGGATACCTGCCGGCTGCGGGTGGGCAATCGATTGGTTGAGACGGACAGGTCATACTGGCGCTTCGAGATCCTAGGTCAGAGCCCCATGCTGCATAATCTTCGTCTGTCGAAGGGCCAGACAATTTCGATGAGCGTCATGCAGGCGCAGGACACGGGCTTTGTACATGGAACGGATGTTAATCCGATGCTCGGTGATTTCGAAACGACTCTTGAACAGGTCCGATCCGAATGTTTTCAAGATCGTCCGAGCCGACGAGGTGCAATGTTCCTTTTTGAGGATCGTCATACCTGCGAGCGTTACGCCAAGGCGTGGCACGGTGAAAGAGAGGCCATAGTTTTCGAATGTGTGCCGCTCCAGCATATTGGTCCCGTACACCGCGGTCACCTCGGATGGGCACCACGTGTGACTCGCGACAACGCAAAAGAGTGCGCGCGATCGTACTGGGCGGGGTTGGAAGCGAGCGCTCCTCATGATTGGGAGGTCATCTTCCACGGCACAGCCTATGTTCCGCAGTGGGAGACGCTCCCTTCCCCTTCATTCTTCGGCGGATAGGGCGCCATCCTGCAGCGCGACGATCCCGAGATGGCTGATTAATAGACTTCTCAGCCATTGAACGATGTGGTTTTCTCGACTGTGGGTTGGTCGAGAGCCGAAGGTGCATCATGATCGTGAGCGAAGTCGCTAGTATATTCCAGGGGCTCATAAAGGGCTTGAGTGACAATGGCGTAATCACTTCCTTAACGACACTGCAAAATCACATTAGTTCCCGGAACGCCCAGAACTTACCGGCCATCATGCAGCAATCTGCTGCGATTAGGGCGCAGCTGTCGCCACTGTCAGGAATAGATGCATTCCAACATCGGTCAATCCCGATCAAAGAATTCCTACGAAATACAATCTATGGATCACTAACAATTGACAAAGTGGCCGCTAAGGTATTGACGTTTGCCGTAGAAAATCCGGATTACCTTCCCGCTTCAGGCGAAGTTGCAGCTTACATTGCGTTTCTAAATTTATACTTAGCTAGTATGAATCAGTTCATTCAAGTGGCTAACACGTTCCAAAGCACTGGTCTGACTCACTCTCCTGATACGATCTTTCTGGTTCTTCAGCTTCCGAGATCGATTTTTGATGAAGATATGAATACCCTTAGCAAAGATCTTGAGGAATTCGATCGCTTTATATCCGGTATTCATCAGCTCGCTACGGGCACAAGTCAACGTCCAAAGCTACTATACACATCAAGCAGCGACTTCCTCTATTACATTCAATACGCTGTCGGTGCGCTTCCAGCTTTCCTACCAATTTTCAATCAGTGTCTCGATTCAGCTGAAAGACTGGTAAAAGTTCTCTCAGAGTCCGTCCGGGAAGTCATGCTCGGGCCAATCGGCGCAAGAGGATCATGACCGATGCGGCATAGAGGAAGGCTTTTGCGGATGCGATCGTCGCCTCTGGGTCCTTCCAGAGCCGCCTGTTCCGGT
>JAABUJ010001913.1_pt1 | contig 27996 bp, 30 predicted proteins | sample 5559131 | NCBI WGS metagenome assembly JAABUJ01 (sample SAMN10711875, study PRJNA513366) | rock metagenome | isolation source: Antarctica rocks | place: Antarctica: Victoria Land, Mt New Zealand nord | collected 2016-01-07
GCGCGGTCACCCCTTCGGGGAACGCCGCCCGCGTCCGCAGGCCGCACGCTGCACAGCAGCAGCCGTATGCGCGGTGCTCGATAACGATCAGCGGCCGCGGTTCCGGCAGATCAAACACCTGCCGGGCCACATGATCCGTCGCCATCGCCGCAGTCAACGGCTCGCCGCACGCACGCAGGTCTCTGGGTAATGGTCGATGGTGGCATCGGGCTTTTCAACCCGGCGCAGCGTCTCGCCCGGATGGCCGTTCTGCCCGCCGCTCTTCTTGCCCGATGGTTCCCGCAGGCTGCTGACCCGCAGCGGCTTCTTCAGCCCGTCGCTGGAGGGTGGCTTGCCGCTGTTGCTGCTGTTCAGCCCGAGGCGACGCTCCAATTCCGCCAGCCGCCCGATCAGCGCCGCAGTCTCGGAGCGAAGCACCGCATTCTCCGCCTGCAATGCCGCCATGGCCGCTTCAATGCCAATCGCGGCCGATACGTCGTCTCCGGAGCCTGTGTCATCGGGCGGTGCCATGACACGTTGACTCGTACTCAGCCGTGACCTGTCAATGCCCCCTCCAACGAGATGACCTGGGCTGTTACCAATCTTCTAGTATTTCGGCGCTCTTGCGAGCCTGGCTCGCGGAGCAGGCAGAGACCGGTCTCGTCTGGCTCGACGGCGCAACGGCCGATCGGGCGGACGGCCTGCTCTACACGGCGTTCGCGGCGGCCCCCGGCATGTCGGCCGTAACGAGCTTCCGGCCCTCACGATCGAAGGGCATATTCTGGCGGGATGGACACGGGACCAAGCCGCCCGCGTGCTGCTGCTCCTGTCCCGCCGCCTGGATGAGCCGCACTTCCTGCAAACGCTCGATCGCCTGTTCAGCGCCGCCGACCTGGCCGAACTGGTGACCCTGTATCAGGCGCTGCCGCTGCTGCCGTTCCCCGAACGGCACGCGGCCCATGCCGCCGAAGGGGTGCGCAGCAACATGCTGCCGGTGTTCCGCGCGGTCGCGGTCGGCAATCCTTACCCGGCCGTGTGGCTGGAAGAGGGCGCCTGGAACCAAATGGTGATGAAGGCGGTGTTCGTCGGCTGCACGCTGCACGGCATCGATGGCCTCGACCGGCGCGCCAACCCGGCGCTCGCACGCATGCTGGTGGACTACGCCCGTGAGCGCCGGGCGGCGGGACGCGACGTGGCTGCCGATTTGTGGCGTCCAGTGGGGCCCTTTGCCGCCGACGATCGCGCCTTGCAGGAACTGCGGCACGCGTTCGAGAATGGCGATGCTGGAACCCAGGCAGCGGCCGGACTGGCGCTCGCGTCCAGCCCGCATCCTGGCGCAAGGGAAGTGCTTGCGACGCGGCCAGACGTGGCCGGCAGCATCGAGGCTGGCCGATTGTCCTGGAGGCTCCTGAGTGAAGATGCGGCGGCCTAGCGGGAAGTGCTGGCCGGCAACGTGCTCGCGCACGCTGCCGGCCAGCATCAGGACCTAAGCGCCGAAGCTGCCGAACATGCTGCCTGCGCCGGACCCGGAGGTGGATGTGCTGCTGCTGGCTCCGGGGTAGTTGGTGAACATGGCGCTGGTCAACTGGCCAAGGCCGGCGAATGGGTTGCCGCCGTAGGCACCCGACGAGCCGCCAGCTGCGCCAATGCTCGCAAACGGGTTGCCGCCGCTGTAATTGGCGGGATTGACGTTGCTGAACAGGTTCTCGGCAGTGATCCCGGGAAGGTTGAGCAAGGGCCCGAATGGACTCTGTCCAAGGAGGGAGCTCAGGCTGCTGCCCTGGCCGCCGGAAGCAGCACCTCCCCGGGGGCGGCTGGAGCGCCACCACCGGCTGCGCCAGCCGGAGCGCCGCCACCGGCCGGAGCGCCGCCGATGAACGACATGCCGTCACCTTGGCCTGCACCGTTCGCAGCGCCTTGCTGGAAGGTGCTGAGGTCGTAGGAATAATTTGGATCGTCTGCCATTTAAGATATCCTGTTCTGATGAATAGCCATCACAGTCCAGCGTCGCGTGGCAATCATGACATCGGAAAGCATTACTGCGATGCTGGCAGGATATGTATGATATAAAGACGCTAAATCAAAACATGAAAACTGAATTTTGAATGATGTTTTTATTGAACGTATTGTTGTTCGATTTGAACTTCTCAGGCAAGACTCGCAACCAGCAAGTCCCGCACGTCCGCATCCACCTCCGGAGCCTGACCGAACCATGCCGCGAATCCCGCGCCCGCCTGGTGCAGCAGCATGCCCAGGCCGTCGACCGTTCGCAGGCCGCGGGCGCGTGCAGTGGCCAGCAGCGGCGTTTCCAACGGCACATACACGATGTCGGCCACCACCAGTCCTGGACGGGCACGGTCGAGGCGCATCGGCAGCGGCGGCTGGCCTGCCATGCCGAGCGATGTCGTATTCACCAGCAGCGCCGAGTCTGCCATCGCCTCCCGCTGCTCCCACGGCAGCGTGCGCAATCCGGGCAGGGCAGCCGCGAGGGCAGCGGCACGCTCCGGGTTGCGATTGCTGACGGTGACAGGGGTGCCTTCGGCTAGCAGCGTCGCCGCGATGGCCCGCGCCGCCCCGCCTGCGCCGACCAGCAGCGCCGGGCCAGAAGCCGGGTCGACGCCGCTCGCCCGAAGATGGGCGACGAACCCGGCGCCGTCGGTGTTGTGGCCCACGATCGTCTCGCCGAATACCAGGGTGTTGACCGCCCCCGTCAACCGGGCCGATGGCGTCAGTTCGTCGCACAGCGTGGCTGCTTCGGGCTTGTGGGGCAACGTGACGTTGACGCCCGCGAACCCGGCGGCGCGCAGGCCCTGCACCGCTGTCGCGAGCATCCCCGGCCGGACTGGAAGCGGCACGTAGGCGCCATCGATGCCGTAGCGCTCCAACCATCGGTTGTGCAGCAGTGGCGAGCGGGAGTGGGACACCGGCCAGCCGATGACGCCGGCCAGCCGCGCACGGGCAGAAAGAATGGGCATGGCGGGAGTAGCCACACGAAGCGGCGCCGGATCAAGCCCGGCTGATGTCCATTCTACCTTCTACGCCACCGGCACGTTGTCCAGCAGCCGCACCGGTCCCAGCCTGGCCGCAGCGATCAGGCGCGCGCCACGGGGGATGGTCGTCGGCTGCAGCGACGCCGCCTCGACCAGCGCCAGGTAATCCACGTCCAGCCCCGCCTCGCGCAACGCCGCCTCGGCGTCCGCAAGCGCGTGCGGCTCGCCGGCCCGCGCTGCTGTCGTTTGCAGCACCGCAAACAACCGCGCTGCCACGACCCGGTGCTCGGGCGCCAGGAACCGGTTGCGCGACGACATCGCTAGTCCGTCCGGCTCGCGCACGGTCGGCACCGCCACTACCTCAATCGGCCAGTGCAGGTCGGCCACCATGCGCCGCACCACCTGCAGCTGCTGCCAGTCCTTCTCGCCGAACATCACCGCCGCCGGGCTGACCTGGTGCAGCAGCTTGGCCACCACCGTCGCCATGCCGCGGAAGTGGCCGGGACGGATCGCGCCCTCGAATTCCTCGGACGGGCCGCCGACCGTCACCGTCGTCGCGTCGCCCGGCGGATACATCACCTCGACCGTCGGCAGCCACGCCAAGTCGCAGCCGGCTGCCTCCAGCAGCGCGAGGTCGCCCGCCTCGTCGCGGGGATAGCGGGACAAATCCTCGCCGGCCGCGAACTGGGTCGGGTTGACGAAGATGGATGCCGCGACCCGGGGCGCATGACGCCGCGCCTCCGCCACCAGCGCCATGTGCCCGGCGTGCAGCGCCCCCATGGTCGGCGCCAGCGCCCACCGCTCGCCGCCCAGCGCCGCCCGCAGCGACGCGACATCCCGCGCGACGATCAATCGATGACGATCCGCGGGGCGGCCATGGCGGGCGCCTGCAGCTTGGCCCAGACCCGGCGGGCGATGGCGGCGTAGGCCTGCGCCGCCGGGCTGTCGGGGGCGGCGGAGACGATGGGAGTGCCGGAATCCGACGTGGTGCGGATGTCCAGCAGCAACGGCACCTCGCCGAGGAACTCGACGCCGAGCCGCTCCGCTTCCAGCCGGGCGCCGCCGTGGCCGAAAATCTCGGCGCGGTGGTTGCAGTTGGGGCAGCAGAAATAGCTCATGTTCTCGACCAGGCCGAGCACCGGCACTTGCGTCTTCTCGAACATTCGCACCCCGCGCCGCGCATCTGCGAGGGCCACGTCCTGCGGCGTGCTGACGATCAGCGCTCCCGCCAACGAGACGCGCTGCGCCATCGTCAGCTGCGCGTCTCCGGTGCCGGGCGGCATGTCTACTACCAGCACGTCCAGCGCGCCCCATTCGACCTGGCCGAGCATCTGCTGCAGCGCGCCCATCACCATGGGGCCGCGCCAGACCATCGCCGTTTCCTGGTCGACCAGGAAGCCGATCGACATCGCTTTCAGTCCCCAGGCATCCAGCGGCACCATCCGGTCGCCGCGCAGCTCCGGCTTGCGGTCGACGCCGAGCATGCGCGGCAGGCTCGGGCCGTAGATATCGGCGTCCAGCAGCCCGGTGCGCACGCCCATGCGCGCGAAGCTGACGGCGAGGTTGACGGCGGTGGTCGACTTGCCGACGCCGCCTTTGCCGCTGGCGACCGCCAGGACGAAGCGCACGTCCGGCAGCAGGGCGTCGGTCGGCTTGGGGGTCGCGAGCACCGGCGTCGTGCGATGGGCGGTCAGCACGGCGCTGACGTTCAGCACGCCGGGCTGTGCCGCCAGCACGGCAGCGGCGTCGCGGCGCACGGCTTCCATCGCCGGCGCATGGGCGCGGTCGGCCCGCAGCGCCAGGTGCACCAGGCCGTCGCGCGCGGTCAGGCTATCGATCAGGCCGGCGCTGACGATGTCCTGCCGGGTAGCCGGGTCCATGACGGCCCGCAGGGCGTCCCGTAGCCGGTTCGCATCGTTCTCGTTCGTTGGCTCGCTCATTGGCTTGCAAACCTCTCGTATGTTATCATTATTGCGTGTAGCCGCGACGCCGGCGCTGTTCGCCCGGGGGTATGCCCTAGGGACGCACGCCTGCCAACGCCGACAGGAGCCTCCCTTACCTATGCCTTGGAACACTGGCGGCAACGACCCGACCCCTGGGCCGTGGGGTTCGCCCAGCAAGGGCCAAACCCCACAGCGCCCGCCGAACGATCGCGTCCCGAACCGGGGGCCTTGGGGGAATGGCGGCGGGGGAGGCGGGTCGGGCGGCCCGCCCGACCTCGACCAGCTGATGGCGCGCGCCCAGGCGTGGCTGCGGACCCTGCTGTCGAATGGGCCGCAAGGTCCGCGCCGCATTCCGTCCGGCCGCCTGCCGCGAATGGCCGGGGGCCGCAGTATCGCGCTGCTGGCGGCGGTGGCGATCGCGGTCTGGCTCGCCACCGGGTTCTACCGGGTGGAGCCGGACGAGCAGGGCGTCGTGATGCGCTTCGGCGCGTTCGACCGCACCGCCTTGCCTGGGTTGAACTACCATATTCCCTGGCCGGTCGAGACGGTGCTGACTCCGGCCGTCACCCGCATCAACCGCATCGAGGTCGGCTTCCGCGCCGCCCCGGAGTCGCAGACGCAGAGCGTGCGCATCCAGGCCAACCGCGACCTCACGCGCGACGTGCCCGGCCGCGACTTGCCGGCGCGCCCGGTGCCGGAGGAAAGCCTGATGCTGACCGGCGACGAGAACATCATCGACATCGACTTCGCCGTGTTCTGGCGCATCCGCGACGTCGGCGAGTTCCTGTTCGACACTCGCAATCCAGGCTACACGGTGAAGTCTGCGTCCGAGAGCGTGATGCGGGAGGTGATCGGCAGCACGCCGATCCAGCCCGCGCTGACCGAGGCGCGCGCCCGCATCGAGCAGAGCGTGCGGACCGGCACACAGGCGATCCTCGACCAGTACCACGCCGGCGTCGAGATCACCCAGGTCCAGTTGCAGCGCGTCGATCCGCCGTCCGAGGTGATCGAGAGCTTCCGCGACGTGCAGCGCGCCAACACCGACGCCGAGCGGGTGCGCAACGAGGCCGAGAGTTACCGCAACGACATCGTACCCCGCGCGCGCGGGGATGCAGCGCGTTTGACGGCCGAGGCCGACGGTTCCCGCCAGGCGAGCATCGTCGAGGCGAAAGGCCAGGCGCAGCGTTTCCTCAGCGTGAACGCCGCCTACTCGGCCGCCAAGGACGTGACCCTGCGCCGGCTGTATATCGAAACGATGCAGGAGATTTTGACCCACACCCCGACCGTGGTGGTCGATGACAGCGTGAAAGGCATCCTGCCGCTGCTGCAGTTCGGCACCGGCGCCGCCAGTCCAGCCGTTCCGGGAGCCGCGAAGTGAGCCGCGCCGCCCTCGCCGCCATCGTCACGGCATTCGTCATCGTCATCCTGGCCTCCGCGTCCCTGTATACGGTAGGCCAGACCGAGCAGGTGCTGATCACCGAGTTTGGCCAGCCCAGGGGCGTCATCAGCGTGCCCGGCCTGCACGTGAAGGTGCCGTTCGTGCAGACCGTCATCAGCTTCGACCGCCGCCTGCTCGACTACGAGACCCCCGGCGAGGAGGTGATCCTGTCCGACCAGCGCCGGCTGATCATCGACAGCTTCGCCCGGTTCCACATCACCAACCCGCTGCAGTATTTCCAGGCGGTCGGCCCGACCGAGGACGGCATCCGCGCCCGCTTGAACTCGGTGATGACGTCGTCGCTGCGCCGGGTGCTGGGCAACGAGACGCTGCTGGCCGTGCTGTCCTCCGACCGCGGCCGGATCATGGGGCTGATCCGCGCTCAGGTCGAGGACGAGATGAAGAATTTCGGCGTCGCCATCGAGGACGTGCGCATCCGCCGGGCCGACCTGCCGGAGGAAAACACGCAGGCGGTGCTGAACCGGATGAAGTCCGAGCGGCAGCGTGTCGCCAGCCAGGCTCGCGCCGAGGGCGCCGAAGCGTCCGCCCGCATCCGCGCCGACGCCGAGCGCGACCGCACCGTGCTGCTCGCCGACGCCCGCGCCACCGCCGACCGCCTGCGCGGCGAGGGCGAGAATGCCGCCATCAAGACCTACGCCGACGCGTTCCAGCGCGATCCCGCATTCTTTAGCACCTGGCGCACGCTGCAGGCCTATCGCGACGCGTTCGCCAATGGCCAGTCCCGGCTGGTGGTGTCGCCGAGCGACGATTTCTTCAAGATGCTGCACGAAGCCCCCACCGCGCAATGAAGCCAGCCCTGATCCTGGCCGCTTTGCTCATTCCCGTGGCTGCGCACGCCCTGGTGGAACGCAGCGAGCAGCATCACGACATCTACGCGCGGTGCACCGGCAAGGTGGGCCATGTCGTCTTCGTCGCCCCGCTTGGCAGTCAGTCGTCCTCGTTGTGCCGGGAGCTGCTGGAGCATTGCGCCAACGACATCGGCGTGGGAGTCGCCTACAGCGACCTGCCGCGCCGTATGCCGCCGCCTTATCGTGTCTGTCACTAAAATGCGTTCTCATCGGCGTCGGCCACCCCATGTGACGGATTGCCGCCGGGGCAGGCGCGTGAGCATCATCACCTCAACTGAGGGCCCCATCTGAGGGAAACTATCACTATGCGTCTGAAATCCTTGCGCGCCATCGCTCTGGCTACGGTGTTCGCCTTGCCCGCGGCGGCGCCGATCGTGGCACCCGCCCCGGCCTATGCCCGCACGGCGCCCGGCAGCTTTGCCGATCTGGCGGCCAAGCTGCTGCCGGCAGTGGTCAACATCTCCTCCACCACGACCATTGCGGCCCACGCCGAGCGCCCGGACCGCCCCGGTGGGCCGGAGGTGCCGGTGTTCCCGCCGGGTTCGCCGTTCGAGCAGTTCTTCAAGGATTTTATGGACCGCAACCGGCGCGGCGGCGGCGGTGGCGGTGGTCCAAATCAACAGCAGGCGCAGCCGGACGGCCCGCCGCGCCACACCCAAAGCCTTGGCTCCGGGTTCATCATCGACCCGGCCGGTTACATCGTGACCAACAACCACGTGATCGACGGTGCCGACGAGATCACCGTCACCTTGCAGGACAACACGTCGCTGAAAGCGACGCTGGTCGGCCGCGACGAGCGGGTGGACCTGGCAGTCCTTAAGGTCACGCCCGACAAGCCGTTGGCCTCCGTCGACTTCGGCGACAGCGACGGGTCGCGCGTGGGCGACTGGGTGCTCGCGATCGGCAACCCCTTCGGCCTGGGCGGCACCGTCACCGCCGGCATCGTCAGCGCCCGCGGGCGCGACATCCGGCAAGGACCGTACGACGACTTCATCCAGACCGACGCCGCCATCAACCGTGGCAACTCCGGCGGGCCGCTGTTCAACATGGACGGCCAGGTGATCGGCATCAACACGGCGATCTACTCGCCGTCCGGCGGCTCGATCGGCATCGGGTTCTCGATTCCGTCCTCCATGGCGCGCAACGTGGTGTCGCAGTTGCGCGACTTCGGCCATGCCCGCCGCGGCTGGTTGGGCGTGCAAATCCAGCAGGTGACGCCCGACATCGCCGAAAGCCTCGGCCTGCACCCGGCGACCGGCGCGATGGTGGCCGGCGTGTCCGACAATGGCCCGGCGGCGGCAGCCAAAATTCACGGCGGCGACATCATCCTGAAGTTCAACGGCCAGGACGTGAAGGAGATGCGCGCCTTGCCGCGGATCGTCGCCGAGACCGAGATCGGCAAGCAGGTTCCGGTGGTGCTGTGGCGCGACGGCAAGTCGATGATCGTGCAAGCCTCCATCGCCGAGCTGCCGGACGACCAGCAGCAGCAGGCGTCCGCCACGCCCGACAAGAAGGCTCCGCCGCCGAGCGTGACCTCGGAGCTTGAGGGGTTGGGCATGAGGGTGTCGCCGATCACGGACGACCTTCGCGGCAAGTACTCGATCGGGGCCGACCAAAAGGGCGTGGTCATCACCGACGTCATGGGCAGCCCGGCGTCCGATCGCGGCCTGAAGCCCGGCGACGTCATCGTGGAGGTGCAACAGGAAGCGGTGACGACCCCGGCCGATGTGCAGAGCCGGGTCGACCGCTACCGCAAGCAGGACCGCAAGACGGTGTTGATGCTGATCCAAAGCAGCGATGGCCTTCGGTGGGTCCCGCTGCCGCTCGCGACCGACAAGAAGGGCGGCTGAATCCTTCTCCCGCTTGGGCGGGGCAGGGAGAAATTACTCGCTGACGAACGCTGCGGCTGGGTAGCCTTGCGCGAACAGCAGGGCGCGCAGGTCGCAGTGGTCGACGCGGAACCGCGCTTCCGCCGCGACGATCGGCTTGGCGTGGAACGCGACCCCCATTCCGGCGACGGCGATCATCGCCAGGTCGTTCGCGCCGTCGCCGACCGCCAGGGTGGCTGCGAGCTTCACGCCGCGCGCGGCGGCGAATTCCTGCAAGGCGGCGAGCTTGGCATCGCGATCCAGGATTGGGTCGCCTACCTCGCCGGTCAGCGCGGCGCCGTCGTCGATCAGCGTGTTGGCGCGGTGCACGTCAAAGCCGCATAGCGCCGCGACCCGGCTGGTGAAGTAGGTGAACCCGCCCGACACGAGCGCCGTTAGGGCGTTGTGGGCCCGCATCGTCGCCACCAGTTCCCGCGCGCCCGGGGTTACCGCGGTCGCGTTCCAGGTCGCCTCCAGCGCCGACAGGTCCAGTCCCTTCAGCATCGCCACCCGCGCCCGCAGCGCCTCGCGGAAGTCGATCTCGCCGTTCATGCTCGCGCGCGTGATGGCGGCGATGCGGTCCTTCAGCCCGGCGTAGGCGGCGATCTCGTCCAGCGTCTCGGACGTGACGATCGTGCTGTCCATGTCGGCCACCAGCAGCCCCTTGCGCCGTCCCCGCAACCGGTTGGCCAGCGCGTCGACCGGCGCGTCGCCCAGCACGGCGCGCACGGCGATCATGTCCGGCGGATCGGCGCACCGGATGTCCACGGCCTCGCCGGGGGAGAGCACGACAGGCGCCTGGCCAGAGATGACGTCCCGGATCAGAGCGACCGTGCCCGGAGAAAGGGTGGTGGCATCGCGGGCGGCAACGAGGGTGAGGATGTGCGGCATGGCCGGGCAATGGCAGGATCGGCGCCATGGAACAAGCAGCCGAACCACGCCGCGCGATCATCGTCGCCGGGCCAACCTGCAGCGGCAAGTCCGCCCTGGCCCTGGATTTGGCGCGACGCCTGGGCGGGACGGTGATCAACGCCGACTCCATGCAGGTGTATCGCGAGCTGCGAGTGCTGACCGCGCGCCCCACGCCGGCGGAGGAAGCGATGGCGCCGCACGCGCTATATGGAATCCGCCCGGCAGCGCTGCCGGGAAGCGCTGCATGGTGGCGTGGGGCAGCGCTGGACACCATGGCCGCCTGCGCCGTTCCGATCCTATGCGGCGGCACGGGCATGTATTTTCAGGTACTGACGACGGGCCTCGCCGAGGTCCCCGAACCCGGTGAGCCGGCCCGGGCGGAGGCGCGCGCGATGCTCGCCGAACTCGGCCCGGCCGGGCTGCACGCCCGCCTGGCTGCCGCCGACCCGGCCACGGCGGCACGGCTGCGTCCGACCGACAGCCAGCGGCTCGCCCGCGCGTGGGAAGTTTGGCGCGGGACCGGGCGAGGGCTGGCGGGATGGCAGGCAACCGCGTCCGGCGCGATCGGTTGGAAGTTTTTCGCGATCCTGCTGGACCCTCCGCGCCCGGCCCTGCGAGCCGCGATCGCCACCCGCTTCGAAACCATGCTGGACAACGGCGCTATCGAGGAAGCCCGCGCCCTAGCCGAGTTGCGCCTCGACCCAGCGCTGCCCGCGATGCGCGCCCATGGCGTGCCGCAGCTCATGGCCTGTCTGCGCGGCGAACTGGCCCTGGGCGAGGCGGTCCGTCGCGCCACCCTGGCCACCGGCCAATACACGAAGCGGCAGGCGACGTGGTTCCGCCATCACCACATGGCTGACCCGAGCCAAACGCATATAATAGATGCGCGATACGGTGGTGAAACGCAATTTTCAGAAACTCTGGAGGCCAATTTGCTAACTTTCTTGAAGAGCCGAGTTGACGATGCGGCGTCTCGCGCGTAAGTGAGCAGTCATGGACAGTAGCGCAGCACTCATCGATGCCCAGTCGCCCGACCGTACCCTGAGCGGGTCGGAGGCGCTTCTCCAGGCGCTTAGGGACCAGGGGGTCGAAGTTGTTTTCGGCTACCCGGGCGGCGCCGTTCTTCCAATCTACGACGCGTTGTTCAAGCAGAACGCGATCCGTCATATCCTGGTGCGGCATGAGCAGGCGGCCGTCCATGCGGCCGAGGGTTATGCGCGGAGCACCGGCAGGGTCGGCGTGGTGCTCGTCACCAGCGGCCCTGGGGCGACCAACGCAGTCACCGGCTTGGTCGACGCGCTGATGGACAGCATCCCGATTGTCTGCCTGACCGGGCAGGTTCCGACTCACCTGATCGGCAACGACGCCTTCCAGGAGGCCGATACGACTGGGATCACCCGTCCCGCGACCAAACACAATTATCTCGTCAAGCGCAGCGAGGACCTCGCCCGCGTGGTGCATGAGGCGTTCTACATCGCGCGCTCCGGCCGGCCTGGCCCGGTGGTGATCGACTTGCCGAAAGACATCCTGATCGCCCCGGCGCCGTATGCGCCCCCCGCAGTTGGACCGCATCGGAGCTACCGCCCGACGACCCGCCCCGACCCAGCCGCGATCCACCGGGCCGTCGAAGCCCTGAAGCGCGCGCGTCGTCCCATCATCTACTCCGGCGGCGGCGTCATCAACGCCAACGCCAGCGACGCCCTCACGGAGTTCGTGCGGCTGACCGGCGCGCCGTGCACCAGCACGCTGATGGGCCTGGGCGCCTTCCCGGCAAGCGATCCGCAATCTCTGGGCATGCTGGGGATGCACGGGACCTACGAAGCCAACCTCGCGATGCACGGCTGCGACGTCATGTTCAACATCGGCGCGCGCTTCGATGACCGAGTGACCGGCCGCTTGAACGCTTTTGCGCCGAATGCGACCAAGATCCACGCCGACATCGACCCGAGCAGCATCAACAAGAACGTCGCCGTGGACATCCCGGTCGTCGGCGATGCCAAGCTGGTGCTGGAGGCGATGATCGCCGCCTGGCGCGACGCTCCGGAGCAGGACACCCAGGCCGTTGCCCGCTGGTGGCGGCAGATCGACGCTTGGCGCGAGGTGAAGTGCCTGGCGTACGCGCAGGATATGCAGCCCGGCGCCATCATCAAGCCGCAGCACGCCATTCGCCGCCTGAACGAGCTGGCTCTCGCGACCGGCCGCGACACCTTCATCAGCACCGAGGTCGGCCAGCACCAGATGTGGGCCGCCCAGTACTTCGCGTTCGAGCGCCCGAACCGCTGGATGACCAGCGGCGGCCTGGGCACGATGGGCTACGGCCTGCCCGCCGCGATGGGCGTGCAGGTCGCCTATCCGGACGCGCTGTGCATCGACATCGCCGGCGAGGCGAGCATCCTCATGAATATCCAGGAAATGGGCACGCTCGCGCAGTATCGCTTGCCGGTTAAGGTGTTCATCCTGAACAACCAGTATATGGGCATGATACGCCAGTGGCAGGAGTTGCTGCACGGCAGCCGCTACTCCGAAAGCTACAGCGCCGCTTTGCCGGACTTCGTAAAACTTGCCGATAGCTTTCACGCGACCGGCTTGCGCGCCACCAGCATCGATCAACTGGACGACGTCATAATCCGCATGCTTGAGACCGATGGCCCGGTGATCGCCGACATCTGCGTGGACCAGAAGGAAAACTGTTTCCCGATGATCCCGTCCGGCGCCGCGCACAACGAAATGATTCTGGGTCCTAACCAGGAAGCCCGCACCGCCAGCATCACCGACGAGGGGCTGATGCTCGTCTGATGGACAGTTCCACTCGCCGGTCGGCCACCATATCGGTGCTGGTGGAGAACGAGGTCGGCGTGCTCGCGCGCGTCATCGGCCTATTTTCCGGCCGCGGCTACAACATCGACAGCTTGACGGTGGCGCCTGTCGACGATGAGCGCGGCATCAGCCGGATTAACGTCGTGACCTCTGGCACCGAGATGGTGATCGAGCAGATTCGCTCCCAGCTCGACCGCCTCGTGCCGGTGCACCGGGTTGCCGACCTCACGCGCGAGGGGCCGCACATCGCGCGTGAGCTGGCGCTGATCAAGGTGGTGTCCGAGGGCACCAGCCGCAGCGAGGCCTTGCGCATCGCCGACGCTTTCCGCGCCCGCGTGATCGACGCGACCATCGGCAGCTTCGTGTTCGAGCTGACCGGGGGCACCGAGAAAATTGACGCGTTCCTGGAGCTGATGCGGCCGTTGGGCTTGGCCGAGGTTTCGCGCAGCGGGGTCGCGGCCATAGCGCGCGGGCCCAAGACGATCTAATCCCTTCGCCTTTCTCTAGGAGCCATCTGCCATGCGCGTTTACTACGACCGCGATGCCGACGTGAACCTGATCAAGGGCAAGCGCGTCGCGGTCATCGGCTTCGGCAGCCAGGGCCATGCCCACGCCCTCAACCTGCACGACAGTGGCGTCAGGGACCTGGTCGTCGGCCTTCGCCCGGGTTCGGCCGGCGTCGCCAAGGCCGAGGCGTCTGGCCTTGTCGTCATGGACCCGAGTGAGGCGGCCAAGGCTGCCGATGTCGTGATGGTGCTCACCCCCGATGAGGGGCAGGGTGATCTGTATCGCGAGAATCTCGGCCCGAACATGAAGCCAGGTGCCGCTTTGGCGTTCGCCCACGGGTTGAACGTGCACTTCAACCTGCTCGACCCCCGCCCGGACATCGACGTGTTCATGATCGCGCCGAAGGGGCCGGGCCACACCGTGCGCAGCGAGTACCAGCGCGGCGGCGGCGTGCCCTGCCTGGTCGCGGTGGCGCAGGACCCGTCCGGCAACGCGTTGGAAGTGGCACTCAGTTATGCCAGCGCCATCGGCGGCGGGCGCGCCGGCATCATCCAGACGACGTTCAAGGAGGAGTGCGAAACCGACCTATTCGGTGAGCAGGCCGTACTGTGTGGCGGCTTGGTGGAGCTGATCAAGGCCGGGTTCGAGACGCTGACAGAGGCGGGATACGCGCCGGAGATGGCGTATTTCGAGTGCCTGCACGAGGTGAAGCTGATCGTCGACCTGATCTACGAGGGCGGCATCGCGAACATGAACTATTCCATCAGCAACACCGCTGAGTATGGCGAATACGTGACCGGTCCGCGCATTATCACCGCCGAGACCAAGGTCGAGATGAAGCGCGTGCTGACCGACATCCAATCCGGCCGCTTCGCGCGCGACTGGATGCTGGAGAACCGGGTCAACCAGTCCAGCTTCAAGGCGACCCGGCGGCGCATGAGCGAGCATCCGATCGAGCAGATTGGCGAGAAGCTGCGGGCGATGATGCCGTGGATCAAGCAGAATGCGTTAGTGGACAAGGCAAAGAACTAAGGCAAGGGGCAGTCGCCCCTCGACCCATTCTAAAGTAAAGGGGTCTGGGGCCGCCGGTCCCGGTCTTATGAGCTTCCTTGTCGTCCAATTCCTGACGGCGCTGTCCGGCGCTTCCTCGTTATTCCTCGTATCGGCCGGGCTGACGGTCATCTTCGGCGTCACCCGCGTCGTCAACTTCGCCCATGGCAGCTTATATATGCTCGGCGCCTACATCGCTTGGACGGTGCTGGCCCAGTTGCCTCGCGATCCTGCGTCGTTTGCCGCCGGGGTGGTCGCGACCGCAGCGGCCCTCGCGCTCGTTGGCGTGATGCTGGAGCTCACGCTGCTCCGCTGCATCTATCGAGCGCCGGAGCTGTTCCAGTTGCTTGCCACGTTCGGCGTCGTGCTGATGGTGCAGGACGTCGCCCTCCACGTGTGGGGGCCGCGCGACCTGTCCCTGCCGCGTCCGCCCTGGCTGCGCGGCTTCGTGGTCGTGTTCGGCGAACGCTTTCCCACCTACGACCTGGTGCTGATTGCGGTTGGCCCGGCGGTGCTCGGGGCCCTGGTGCTGCTGCTCCGGCGCACTCGCTGGGGCTTGCTCGTGCGCGCCGCCACTCAGGACCGCGAGATGGCGGCCGCCCTCGGCGTCGACCAGCGCATGCTGTTCACCACCGTCTTCGCGCTGGGCAGCGGCCTCGCCGGTTTGGCGGGCGCGCTCGCGTTGCCGGACGGCTCGGCCAACCTCGGCGTGGATGTGGCGGTGGTGACGGAAGGGTTTGTCGTCGTGGTGGTCGGCGGAATGGGCAGCATCACCGGCGCGTTCCTGGCGAGCCTGATGATCTCAGTCTTGCAGACATTCGGCATCCTGCTCATCCCAAAGGCCACGCTGGTGCTGGTGTTCGTCGTCATGGCCGCCGTGCTGGTCGTCCGTCCCAACGGCCTGCTCGGGCGGGCGATCCCGCCCTCTGCGCCGCTCGGCGCCGCCACCCTGGTTCGCCCGGCATCAGCCGGGTTGAAGCTGTTCGGCGCAATTGCCTTGGGCCTTGCCGTCGCGGCAGGCTTCCTGGCACCGCCTTACGTGCTGACGATCCTGACCGAGGCCGCTATCGCCGTGCTATTCGCTGCCAGCCTGCATTTCATGATGGGACCGGGCGGCATGCCCAGCTTCGGACACGCTGCCTGGTTTGGGATCGGCGCATATGCTGCCGGGCTGGGAGTGCAGCTGCTCGGGGCGCCGATGCCGCTGGCGTTGGTGGCCGCGCCCGTTCTCGCCGGGGCGGTGGCATTCGTGTTTGGGCTGCTTGTGGTGCGGCTATCCGGCATCTATCTCGCGATGCTGACCTTGGCCTTCGCGCAGATCGTCTGGGCCGCCGCATTCCAGTCGGTCGAGTGGACGGGCGGCGACAACGGCATCCTCGGCGTGTGGCCACCGGACTGGGCCGCCAGCCCGGCTCGGTTCTACTTGCTGGCGTTGGCGCTGTGCGTGAGCGGCACGTTGCTGCTGCGCCGTCTGCTGTTCGCCCCGGTCGGCATGGCGATCCGGGCGTCACGCGACTCGTCCGCCCGGGCTGAGACGATCGGGCTGAGCCCGGCGGCGTTGCGGCTCGCGGCATTCGCGGTGTCGGGCGCGGCCGCCGGGTTGGCCGGCGCGCTGTTCAGTTATGGCCACGGCAGCGTTTTCCCGACCTACGCCAGCATCCCGCGTTCGGTCGACGCGCTGCTCATGGTGCTGCTGGGCGGAATCGATACCGTATCTGGCCCGATCGTGGGGGCGCTGGCCTACACCGGGTTGTCCGATGCATTGCTGCGCGTAACGGAGCTGTGGCGCTTCGTGCTGGGCGCGGCGATCGTCGGGCTGGTGCTGGCCTTTCCAGAAGGCATCGCCGGGGTGGTGCATCGCCATGCTCGCGGTTGACCGCATCTCGCGCAGCTTCGCCGGCCAGCGTGTCGTGTCGGAGGTGTCGTTCAGCGTGGCGCCGGGCGAGATGGTGGCGCTGATCGGCCCTAACGGCGCCGGCAAGACCACGTGCTTCAACATGGTGGGCGGACAGTTGCGGCCCGATTCCGGCAGCATCCGCCTCGATGGCACCGAGCTGCGCTCCTCGCCACGGGCGGCATGGCGGCGCGGTGTCGGGCGCACCTTCCAAATCACTGCCACCTTTGGCTCCATGACCCTGCGGGAGAACCTCCAAATGGCGTTGACCTCCCACGCTGGCGGGGTTTGGCGGGGCTGGCGGCCAATGCGCCGGCGGCACGCGGCGGAGGCGGACGCGCTGCTGGGCCAAGTTGAATTGACGAGGCAGGCTGGCCGGGCTGCGTCCACGCTGGCCTATGGTGACCTGAAGCGGTTGGAACTCGCGATGGCGCTGTCCAACGCGCCGCGTCTGTTGTTGATGGACGAGCCGACCGCCGGCATGGCGCCGAGCGAGCGGACCGCCCTGATGCAGCTGACCCGGCGGCTCGCCACCATGGGCAACATCGCCGTGTTGTTCACCGAACACGATATGGACGTGGTGTTCTCCGTCGCCGACCGCATCCTGGTGCTCGACCATGGCCGCGTCATCGCGGAGGGGGACGGCCCGGCGGTTCGCGCCGACCCGCGCGTGCGCGAGGTGTACCTCGGCGCATGCTGATCGTCGAACGGCTGAACAGCTTCTACGGTCGCGCCCACATCCTCCGGGACCTTTCGTTCAAGGTGGCGGCCGGACAAGTGCTGGCCCTGATCGGGCGTAATGGCGCCGGTAAAAGTACCACGATGAAGTCCATCATCGGCCTGGTTCGCCCGGCGTCGGGCCGCATCGAGTTCGGCGGTATCGACATCGTGCGGCTCGAGGTATATCGCGTCGCACGCCTCGGCTTGGCCTACGTGCCAGAGGAGCGCCGCATTTTTGGCGAAATGACCGTTCGCGAGAACCTGGAGGTTGGCCGTCAGTCCCCCCGTGCCGGCTTGCGCCCGTGGACACCGGAGCGAGTGTTTGGTTTGTTCCCCAACCTCGGCCCGCTCGCCGACCGGCCCGGCGCCCGCATCAGCGGGGGTGAGCAGCAGATGCTCACGATGGCGCGCTCGCTGATGGGCAACCCGCGCCTGATCCTACTCGACGAACCGAACGAGGGGTTGGCCCCGCTGATCGTCGAGCAGGTCATGGCCGCGATTCAAACCATGAAGGCCGAAGGTGTTGCAATCGTGCTTACCGGCCAGAACCCTCGCTTCGCCACGGCAGTGGCCGACCATGCGGTCGTCATTGAGCAAGGCCAAGCCGTGTGGCAGGGCAGCATCGCCGAACTTCAAGCCGATGCTGTCCTTCCCACGCGCTACCCCGCCATTTAGCAACACACTTCTTCTCCCTCTCCCACCGGCGAAAGAGGGTTTAGACTCTCAGAAAATCGGCATGCCCCCGTTCACCGTCACCAGCGCGCCGGAGGTGTAGCTCGACTCCGGCGACGCCAGCATGACGTAAGCCGGCGCCAGCTCCGCGGGCTGGCCCGGACGCTTCATCGGGGTTTTGCCGCCAAAGCTGGTGATCTCCTCCGGGTTCATCCCGGTCGGGATGAACGGCGTCCAGATCGGCCCCGGCAGCACCGCGTTCACACGGATGCCCTTTTCCGCCAGCGACTGCGCCAAGCTGACGGTGATGTTGGCGATCGCCGCCTTGGTGGCGGAGTAAGGCAGCAGACTCGGCACCGGGTTCTTGGTGTTCACCGACGACGTGTTCACGATAGCGCTGCCCGGCGCCATGTGGGGCAGGGCCGCCTTGGTCAAATAAAACAGCGAGTGGACGTTGGCGCGGAACGTGTAGTCCCATTCCTCGTCCGGGATATCTTCGATCGACGGCCGGGCGGTTTGGAATGCCGCGTTGTTCACCAGCACGTCGGTTCGGCCGAACGCCTCAACCGCTTGCTGTACCAGCGCCCGTGCCGCGTCTGGCTTCGACAGGTCACCGGGGGCCAGCACGCAGCGTCGGCCAGCCTCGCGCACCCAGCGCTCGGTCTCCTTCGCGTCCTCGTGTTCGTCCAGGTAGGCGACCACGACGTCGGCTCCCTCGCGCGCGAACGCAATCGCGACTGCGCGGCCAATGCCGCTGTCGGCGCCCGTCACCAGCGCGGCCAACCCTTCCAGCCGGCCGGAGCCGCGATAGGTCTTCTCGCCATGATCCGGCACCGGGTTCATCCGGGCGGAACTGCCGGGCGAGCCCTGCTCCTGCTTGTCGAACGGCGGCTGTGCGTAGGCGGTGCGCGGGTCCTGCGACATCGGCAGCTCCTGAAATGGGGTGTTGCGTTCCCAACAGGACAGCCGCGCGTTGGTTCAGTTTAACGTTCGGAACAAGCCCGGGCGGTTGACGGCGAACGACGCCGCCACCATCAAGTACGGTCTGAACAGGGATCTATCGGCGTGAGCAACTTCAATACCGAGACCGTAACCCACGTGAAGCACTGGACGGACACGCTGTTCAGCTTCCGCGCCACCCGCGACCCGAGCTTCCGCTTCATCAATGGCCAGTTTACCATGATTGGGCTGGAGGTGAATGGCCGGCCTTTGCTGCGAGCCTACAGCATGGCCAGTTCCAGCTACGAGCCGGAGCTGGAGTTCTTCAGCATCAAGGTCCCCAACGGCCCGCTGACGTCGCGCCTGCAGCATTTGCAGGAGGGCGACAGCGTCCTGGTCGGCCGCAAGCCGACGGGCACCCTGATCCAGGACAATTTGCACCCTGGCCAGACGCTGTGGCTGCTTGGCACTGGCACCGGCATGGCGCCGTTCATGAGCATCATCAAGGACCCCGACACCTACGATCGCTTCGAGCGGGTCGTGCTGGTCCATGGCACACGGTGGAAGGCGGAGCTGGCCTATAGCGATTTTATCACCGAGGAGCTGCCCCGCGACGAGTACCTGGGCGAATTGGTGAAGGAGCAGTTGTTCTATTACCCGACCGTCACGCGGGAGCCGTTCCGCAACACCGGGCGGATCACCGGGTTGCTGCGGTCGGGCAAGCTGCCGGCCGATTTGGGTTTTCCGGCGCTCAGCCGCGAGCGTGATCGATTGATGCTGTGCGGCAGCCCGGCGATGCTGGCCGAAATGAGCGTCTTCCTGAAGGAGGAAGGGTTTGAGGAGGGCAACCACTCCGAACCAGGTCATTTCGTCATCGAAAAAGCTTTTGTCGAGAAGTAGCGCCTACCGCTTCGCCTTGACCCCCTGCGTGGTTTCCGCCACACCCCCCGGGCCTCGGCGTCCGGCCGGAGCGGCGGCCAGCCGTCTGTGTGGAATCGCGACAAGGGGAAAACAATTCCATGCGCGACAAGGGCGAATATCTGTTCACGTCGGAGTCTGTCTCCGAAGGCCACCCCGATAAGGTGGCCGACCGCATCAGCGATACGGTGCTGGATGCTTTCCTGACGGCCGACCCCTACGCCCGAGTGGCTTGCGAGACGATGGTCACCACCAACCGCATCGTGCTGGCCGGCGAGGTCCGCGGACCGGAAACGGTGACGCCGGAATACCTCGCGCATCTGGCGCGCCTGGCCGTGCACGACATCGGCTACGACCAGGACGGCTTTTCGTGGAAGCACGCCAAGGTCGAGTGCCACCTGCACGCGCAAAGCAGCGACATCGCGGCGGGCGTGGACAGCCAGGGTAACAAGGACGAGGGCGCCGGCGACCAGGGCATCATGTTCGGGTTCGCCTGCACCGAGACCGAGGCGCTGATGCCGGCGCCGATCTTCTACGCGCACCTGATCCTGCGCCGCATCGCCGAGCTGCGCCGGAACAAGGACATAGCGGTCGCCGGGCTGCAGCCGGACGCGAAAAGCCAGGTGACCTTGCGCTATGTCGACGGCAAGCCGGTCGGCGCCACCAGCGTCGTGGTCTCGACCCAGCACGACGCCGGGCTGGACCAAGCGGCAATCAAGCAGATGCTATGGCCGTTGGTCGAAACCAGCCTGCCTCCCGGCTGGATGCCGCCGGAGCACGAGTTCTATGTCAACCCGACGGGGACGTTCATCATCGGCGGCCCCGACGGCGACTGCGGGCTGACGGGACGCAAGATCATCGTCGACACCTACGGCGGCGCGGCTCCGCATGGCGGCGGCGCGTTCAGCGGCAAGGACCCGACCAAGGTCGACCGGTCCGCGGCTTATGTGTGCCGATACCTCGCCAAGAACGTGGTCGCGGCCGGCCTGGCGGAACGTTGCACCCTGCAGATCAGCTACGCCATCGGCGTGTCGCATCCGCTGTCGGTCTATGTGGATTTGGACGGCACCGGGCGCGACGTGGACGAGGTGAAGCTGGAACGCGTCCTGCGTGAGATGGTGAACCTGACGCCGCGCGGCATCCGCGAGCATCTGCACCTGAACCGCCCGATTTATGCCGTGACGTCGGCCTACGGCCATTTCGGCCGCAAGCCGGATGACAACTTGGGCACGTTCACGTGGGAGAAGCCGGATTTGGTGCCGGCGTTGCAGTCCGCGTTCAATCGTTAAGCCACCTGCCGACCGGCTGTACGGCCGGGCCCGCAGCAACCAGCTCCGGCCCCGGCAACGCTTGCTGCTCGACGCAACCCTTCCCCGCCTGCGCTTCGACCCGGCGCAGGCGGCGGACCCTCGCCTGGCGTTCCCGCGCGCTCCGGCCGAGTTGTGGCTGGAAGTTGGCTTCGGCGGCGGCGAGCACGCCCTGGCGCAGGCTGCGGCGCACCCGGACGCCGGGCTGATCGCCTGCGAGGTGTTCGAGAACGGCCTGTGCTCGCTGCTGTCCCGGATCGTGCCGGAAGGCGGCGAGGCGACGGCGTCGCTGCCGGTTAACCTGCTGCTGTGGGACGACGACGCCCGCATCCTGCTGCGCGCGCTGCCGGAGTGCTGCCTCGACCGGTTGTTCCTGCTGTTCCCCGACCCATGGCCGAAGGCGCGCCACGCCAAGCGCCGCTTCGTTCATCCAGAGAACATCGGATTGGTCGCGCGCGTGCTGCGACCCGGCGGCACGTGGCGCATCGCTTCGGACGACCCAACCTACCAGGCCTGGACCACGGAGGTGCTCGCCGCGCAATCGGTGTTCGACGTGCCGCCGCCGGCAAACATTCGCCCCGATGGCTGGCCGCCGACGCGGTACGAGATGAAGGCGGAACGGGCTGGGCGGCCATCGCTGTTCTGGACGCTGACGCGGCAATCTCGTCGCTCGTTTTAGTTTCAAAACAACTTGCGCTTCCTCCCGCGCCTCGGCATTCTCACTGTAACGCAACGATATCCTGCTTAGGAGTGTTCGATGGCCTTCACGATCGAGTTCACGGACACGTTCACCGCCAAATCTCCGGATGCGAGCATCGTGTCGGCGCCGAGTGCGACGGTGAAGTATTCCTTTGACGCCGATGCCGACCTCAAGACGGACGAAGGCAAACAGCTGCAAGGCATCATTGCCGTCGAATTCCAAAAAAAGATGGCGGGCTGGAAATCGGAACAGGAGAAGAAGTTCAACGAGGCGATCAAGTGGGCAGTCGAGAATTACAAAAAGAAAAAGAAGCGGCGATCAAGGCAAACGAGACCAAGAAATTTGCTGACGAAATGGAAAAATTCGCCGAGACAGCAAGCCAGATGATCAAGCAGGGTATCCTGGCGATGCAGTCGCAGGTTGAGACCGTTGGCAAGGAGCTGTTCAAGAAGGCAATCGAGAGCATCGCCAAGAAAACCAAGCGCGCCATCACACTCAAGAAAGTGGTCGCTGTCGTTAAAATCCTCGCCTTTACCGCCCTTATCATCGGCGTCGCGGCGCTCTCGATCGCCGCCACGGTGCTGACCGGCGGCGCCGCGGCCCCGCTGATCCTCGGCGCGATCGTGACGGGGCTGGGGCCGCCAAGAAAATCTACGACACCGCCAACAAGGCTTGGCCGATACGCGGCAAAGCTGCCACCGCGCTCGCTACGGCGTTCGACGCCTACGAAAAAGCTGTTGCCTACGAGAACAAGAAGCTCGTGGACGAGAAGATTCGCGACCTTGGTCCGAAAGAACGCCTCAAGCGCGTCATGAACTCCGTAGGAGGCAAGCGCAAGGACGTCATCGGCGCCATCAAGGAGCTTGAGGTGTGGAGCAAGCAGGTCAAGTCGGACGTCGAAAAATTGGCGCAACAGACCGACGGGATGTCGGGCGACGTCCTGAAGCTTGGCAAGTCCGGCTTCCCGGCAGATTCGAAGGAGTTCAACATGATGAATCTGGCGGAAAAGAAGCTTACCGTCCTGCTCACGCGCCAAATGGCCGAGAACAAGAGTCTCGATACACTGATCACCGAGGCCAAGGCCGCAGTCGCCAATCCCGCCCCCGAGCAGGGCGCGTTCACCGGATTGATCGGTAAATTGCAGTCGATTGCGAACAGCCCCATGGTGGCAGGAATCTCGGACGCGATCAGCATCCTCGCGGGCGGGGCGTCCGCCGCCAAGAAGCTGGCGTAGCCAATGGAGTTGGTCACCTTTTTGCGCGCTAACGCCACGGTGGTCATCGCAATCACCGTGCCGCTTTGCGTGCTGTTCTGGGTCTACGTCGTTTGGGAAAAACGGCACTAAGGCGTGATCGCCAAAGCCTGGTTCGATTTAGTGAGATGCATCGTCGGCGACGCAACAGTGCTGCCACGGTCAGCGTCCATACTGCCGGTGTCATCAAGTCGCGATCGGTTCCCGCCCTACGCTTCCCGATAGATCATCAGCATGGCCCCGCAGATCAGGAAGCAGATCGGCCATACCCAGCCTGCCACCCGCGCCGCCTGGCCCTCCAGCCGCAATTCCAGCCATCGGGCCCACCCGCCGGTTATTCCGCCCAGGGCCAGGGGCGTATGGGTCATCTCGATCAACAACTGATCTTTGACGTTGGCAATTGCGTGGCTGTGGGTCAGTAGCAACGCTCCACCGGCGGCGGTCAGCAACGGAAATACCAGGGCAGCACGGCGCGAGCGGATGCGTTCGACCCGCACGCCCCACTCGAACACGGCAAACACCACGATCAGCAACACGAACATCCGGTGTTGTAGGACCTCGACATCACGAAATCCGGCGAAGAACGGCACGTAGCCCATCGGCCACACTTCCGGGTCGGAGCGGACCAGCAGAAAGGCGGCCAAACCCAGCAGCAGCAGTGGCCAGTGCCTGGCCCATCGCGCGCCCGCCTGGTTGAGCAGCGCCAGGCCGCCAACCAGGAGCACGAACAGGCCGGCCCAGTGATGGTTGTACTCCGACCAGGCAATGTCGTCCGCGTTGCGAGGCGGCAGTTCGCCCGAGCCGGGGATTGACGCAGTGGGCGCTGTGCTCCGCGCCTGCGCGGCGATTTCCGCGTTCAGCTTGGCTTGCAGTTCAGGCAATGCCAGCGAGGCGTAGGCAGGAGACGTCATCCGCGGCCAGGCCAGCGTATTGCGCTCCAGCACCTCCGCCCAGGTTACCCGGTCCTGTTTGAGATCGACACCGGGTGGAACCGATGTCAGCGAGGCGGCTGCAAAGAAGATCGACACGCCGATGCCGATTTCGACCTCGGCGAAACGCTTCATCCGAAGCACCGGGGCCGCCGGGTCGCGCCGTAGCCGTTCGGTGACGAGGAAGTTGCCGAAGCCGAGCATCAGCAACGCCACGAACAGGGCGATTTTGGCGACAACCATCACACCGTAGGCCGTTCCGTACAACGCACTCCACGAACCGATATAGAACAGGCTCATCACCGAGCCGGACGCCAGGATGCAGGCCACTCCTGCCATCGACATGCGAGAAAACCGCGCTGCCACCCGCCGCCACGCGTGAGGCTCCTGCACACGGGCCAACACCATCAGGAAGGATGGGATGCCACCGATCCAAATGGCCGCTCCGAGTTGGTGAAGGGCCTCGGCCGCGAGCAGGAGGCCGCTGTCGCCGATTCGCGCGGCGGCGTGGGTCGTGAGGGTGGCAGCGGCCAGTTCGATGCCACCAAGCGTGAGCAAGATCGGCGCCGGCGCGGGGACACGAGACAGCAGGCAAATCGCCAATGCTGCAGCGGCGATGCACTTGACGACCCCTGCTACCGCAAAGTTGGCCGCCAGCACGTTCAACCAGGACAGGTCCACGGTGTCCACCAGGACGGATCCTTGCAGAGCCACCGTCGCCGCCTCGCACGCAAGCAGGGCCGCAGCGCTCCAGCCCGCGATGCGAGCCGTCATGTGGGACATTCCCAATCCATTGGGAACGTCGTTGGCCAGAGGCCGCGCCAGCAGCACCAGGAACAGGATGCCGCCGAGCGCCACCGACTGCGCCACGTTCGTCAGGCCATGGATGATGATGCTTAGATAGCCGAATAGATCGACGAGCAGCGTCATTCAGGGCGCAACAGCCGTGAAGGGCAGGTCCCCGCGCGTGATATGGCCGTCGACCGCGAGCACCTGCCAATGCAGCACATAGGCGCCGGGTGCCAGGCGTGCCTCCGTCGTCATGACGTCCGGCGGTCCGTTTCCACCGATCGTCAGGCGCTCCAGCGAAGCGTCGGGCTTCAAAAGGGCGAGAACCGAACGTGCACGGTCGATGCGGGAATTGAATCGGAGCTTAATCGGCGCAGGTCCGGCCGCAACCGTAGCATGAGGAACTGGCTGGCTGTCCTCGAGGATCGCATGGGCTTGGGCAACGTTGGCCGACATCATGCAGGCGAAAGCGAGAACGGCACGGGAGAACGTCATCCGGCGCATCTAGTCTGCGTCCAAATGCCTGTCCATGATCGCACCATGCACGAACGCGTTAGGCATCGTGGCTTCAACAACTAGAGCGACGGCTCACAAGGAGATCGAGGATGGATGTAGGCCTGTCCGGCAAGACCGCCCTGGTATGTGCCGCAAGCAAGGGACTCGGTCGCGCATGCGCCTTCGCACTCGCGCGGGAAGGCGCAGCGGTCACCATTACCGCGCGCGGGGCGGAGGTCTTGGAGCAAACGGCGGCTGAAATTCGCTCTGCGACCAGGGCGAACGTGCAGACGGTGGCCGGCGACATCACGACGGAGGCGGGACGGCACGCGGCGCTGGCGGCCTGTCCGGCGCCGGACATCCTGGTCAACAACGCGGGCGGGCCACCACCGGGAGATTTTCGCGACTGGACGCGCGAGGACTGGATGCGCGCGCTCGACGCCAACATGCTGACCCCCATCGCGCTGATCCGCGCCGTGGTGGACGGCATGAGCGAGCACCGGTTCGGCCGCATCGTCAACATCACGTCGGCGTCGGTGAAGTCGCCGATCCCGACCTTGGGCATGAGCAACGGGGCGCGCGCCGGCCTCACCGGTTTCGTCGCCGGTCTCGCCCGCCAAGTCGCAAAGCACAACGTCACCATCAACAACCTGCTGCCCGGCCCGTTCTTGACCGATCGGCTCCGGGCCAACAGTATGGCGGTTGCGGCAAAGGCCGGCCGCAGCGTGGAGGACGAAATCGCCGCGCGTGCCGCTCAGTCTCCCGCCGGCCGGGTCGGCGACCCGGCGGAGTTCGGCGACGCCTGCGTCTTCCTATGCGCGGCCAGTTCCGGCTTCATCGTCGGACAAAACCTGCTGCTGGATGGCGGCGCCTTCAACGCAACGCTCGGGTAGCCTGCCGCATGCTGGATGGTTTTGGGGGACGATCGCCTACGTCACGCTTGCCCTCAGTTGAGAAACATCTTGCCCGGATTCATGATGCCGCGCGGGTCGATCGCCGTCTTGACTGCGCGCATCACCGCCAGCGCTTCCGCGCCGACCTCCTGCTCCAGGAACTCGCGTTTGCCGATGCCGACGCCGTGCTCGCCGCTGCAGCTGCCGCCAAGAGCCAGCGCGCGGGCGACGATCTGCCGGTCGAGCGCCCAGGCCCGCTCCAGCCCGCCTTCGCCGGGAGGCACCAGGATGACGGTATGGAAGTTGCCGTCGCCGACGTGGCCGACGATGGGCGCCCATAGCCCCGACGCCTCGATGTCCTGCTTGGCGCCCAGGATCGCCTCCGCCAGCCGTGACACCGGCACGATCGCATCCGTGGCGAGGCCCTTGGCGCCGGGCTGCAATGCCAGACATGCCCAGTAGGCGTCGTGCCGCGCCTTCCACAGCCGGTTTCGCTCGGTGCTGTCGGTCGCCCAGCGGAAGCCGCGCCCGTCGAACTCGGCAGCGATCTCCTGCACCAGCCCCGCCTGCTCGGCCACGCCCGCCGGGGTGCCGTGGAACTCGAAAAACAAGGTGGGCGTGGCGTCCAGGCCGTCCAGTTTCGAGTAGGCGATGGATGCTCCCATCTGCACGTCGTCCAGCAGCTCCATCCGCGCGACCGGGACGCCGGCGGCCAGCACGGCGATAACGGTCTCGACCGCGCCGGACAGAGTTTCGAATTGGCAGATCGCGGCGGATTGGGCTTCGGGGATGCCGTGCAGGCGCAGCTGGATTTCGGTGATGACGCCGAGCGTGCCCTCGCTGCCGATCATCAGCCGGGTCAGGTCGTAGCCGGTGGCCGATTTGCGGACGCGGCCGCCGGTTTGGATCACGCGCCCATCGGGCAGGGCGACCGTCAGCCCCAGCACGTTCTCGCGGATGGTGCCGTAGCGGACCGCGTTGGTGCCGCTGGCGCGGGTCGCGCACATGCCGCCGATGGTGCACTCGCTGCCGGGGTCGACGGGAAAGAACAGGCCTTGGTCGCGCAAATGCTCGTTCAGCTGCTGCCGAGTAACGCCGGCCTCGATCCGGCAGTCCATGTCGGGGGTGTTGACCTCCAGCACGCGGGTCATGCGCGACAGGTCGAGGCTGATGCCGCCGCGGACCGGCGTCACGTGGCCTTCGAGCGAGGTGCCGGCGCCGAACGGCACGACGGGAACGCCGTTTTGGTGGCACAGGGCCAGGACGCGGGCGGCCTCGGCAGTGGTATGCACGAAGGCGACGGCGTCCGGCAGCACGGGGGGCTGGGCGTCCTCGCCGTGGCTGTGCTGTTCGCGCAGGGCAGTATTGGTGGTCATGCGGTCGCCGAGGAAGGCGCGGGCCGCCTCGATCACCGTGTCGGCGTGTTGTGCCATGATGTTCTCCCGAGAGGTATTCCTACGCGCGGCGGGCTGTGTTGGCGAGGTGTGGCCGATCGCCTGCGTCCCGGCCGAGCGAACTTGCCCGTCGGCGTCGGAATCAGTCCAGTCCATAGCGACGGCGATGCTTGGGCGACCGCCCACCACATAGGGCACCCATGCACCAGCAAGGCGTCCACATCGATGTTCGAACCTCAAGAACGATCGTTCGACTCTCAATGAAAAGTCGACCCGCGCCCGCAAACTCCTTTCCAACCAAAACGAGGGATGCGTGAGGCTTGTCACCCTTAGGTTTCGCGAAGGATGAGAGGCTATCTTTTATTGCGAACACATCATATTATTATCATATTGAATTGACTATTCATTTGCAATTGGCGGTGGTTGAAACCCTTAAACTGACCTGATGGCGAACCACGAGAAGACAACCCATGACTGGCGACGAGTCAAACGACGTCACGAAAGCTTTGGCCGCGTTGGGAGGTCCGGCGATTTGCTATCAAAGTTGGCTCTTATTGGGTTCCGGGGTGGTGAGGCCGGGACAGGGGAATAGGGCTGAAGGCATCTGGTGCGCGAGCAAGAGCGGGAGTAGCTGACCTGCTTGCGCGAGGAGCTTTTGTCATGGCGGCATCCGACTTGATCAACCTTTCGGGCCTGATCGACGACGCCAAGTGCTTCGCGC
>JAABUJ010001914.1_pt1 | contig 27996 bp, 14 predicted proteins | sample 5559131 | NCBI WGS metagenome assembly JAABUJ01 (sample SAMN10711875, study PRJNA513366) | rock metagenome | isolation source: Antarctica rocks | place: Antarctica: Victoria Land, Mt New Zealand nord | collected 2016-01-07
AAATCATGCACCCTCCCCCCGACCCCATCAACCCCATACCCACTTAAACTATCCGCCGTAATCGTCACCAGCGGCCGCAAATACGGCAGACACGACCACAGCCGATCGAGCGTGCTGACGTGCGACCGGTACAGCTGCCGCGTGCGCGCCGCCCAGAACCGCTCCCGCGGGTTCGCCGCGTTCCACACGTTCAGGTCCCCCACCTGCGGCCCTTCCGGCGTCGTGATCCGGCATACGCTGCCTTGCGGCACGATCCACGCGCGCCCGGAGCGGATGGGGACGAGGAACTGGGAGGTGAGGGTGCGTCCGTTCGGGGTGGAGGCCGTGGAGGCGATGCGGGCGTAGAGGGGAGGGGAGGCGAGGAGGTGGGTGGTTGGGTAGGCGGGTGGGGGGGTGCGTGGCGCGGGGGTCGGGGAGGACATGGGTGGCTGGTGGGGTTGGTGATTGGGGAGGGGGAGGGGTGGTTCGAGGACGGGTTGTGGGTGGGTGAGAGGCTGAGGATGCGGTCGAGGCTTGGGATAGCACTGAATGGATTTGATCGGGATCTGAGCGGCGGAGGGAGATGTGCAGGGACAGAATTTCGCTTTTCGCGCTGTGAGCTCATCGGGCAGAGCTCTCCCGATCTAATTTCCCCTCGGTGGGGCAAGGTAGAAGCTTGCTGACATAATCAACTATAGGTACCTAAGGTAGAGGGTACCTTACCTTAGGGGAAGCCACTGATTTCAAGAAATGCTGTTAGAGTAATTTTCATATGTAAAATACTGCTCTAACCTAGTTAGACATAAAAAATTGTCTTAACATTACATTTTAATAATGATGTATTACATGCTTACATAGTTTTCAAATCAGAACAATGTCACTGTTTAAATCTTATTTATTTGATGTTTACAAGAAAATATTTTAAATCTTAAAGTTTATGTCAGTAAGAAGTCACTTTCAACACACTGTTTGTATTAAAGCACATTGTTAACATCTACTTGATATTAAAGTATAATTTTAAAAATAATATTATTAAAAATATACTTTTCAACATAATTTTAACAGTCTTTTCAGTCTAAATGTGAACTCACAAGTCTCTTATCTATAAGAGACTGATGAGTAAGATATATAACAATGTGAGACACTGTGTTACAACAGCTATTTAATGAAGTTCTAATGTTAAGATCTTGTATTGATGAAGATTAACAATTAAAAAACTTAAAAGATTTATATATAAAGACTGTTTATATAGTACTTTGCTTATTAATCATTGCATAAGAAATTCAACTATAATTTAATATAAATATATAATGATATTATAATAATTGTCTTCTCTTCTATGTGCTGATTCTTCAATGCATTGACATATCACTGACATTATAGATATACTGTGATTCTATGAAATCAGATCAGCAAAATATAAACAATAATTTGTTTAACATTCTTATATATTTTACTTGTTATCTATCTTAACTAAATTAATGATCTTGTACAATACTTTAAGTTTGCTACATTTGAATAGATGATGATTCAGTTTTATTTAACAATGAATAACATGCAAAACATAAGTGAAATTAACTTTTCTTTATTTCTGAGTTGATTAGATTGATGATCTCTTTGTTTAATTGCAATATATAAGAAACTTTTTCTCATATATGACTTGCATTCATTTCATCTTCAACATCTTAATATATTAAAGTCATAGCAACTCTATGTCTTTGAACAGCATTTCTCTCTTGTAACACTTTGTAAATGACATGATAACAACAGTGTAACAACAGTAACATTATAATTATCAAGAAAAATAAAAGAGATATTCTTTTTACTGTGTCTTTCATTAAGAATTCAGTGAGATTGTCAGTAATTTCTATATATATAGCATTTAAGACATTAATGTGTTCTAATAATGTTGCAGTCTAAAAGATGTACTCATATAAATATAAAGAAATGCAATAAGAAATCTTTAGATTTCTGTTGTTCTCATCATCAGATACTGTTCATCAACATTATCTTAAATATTAATAAGTTAACAAATTTATCAGAGTCAATTCTAAAGATTAAGTCTGTGAAAGCTAAGTCAGTTAAGAATGTAATAAATATTATAAGTAATACTGTTAACATACTTGCTCTGTTGAAATGAAATGCAGAAACAGAACAAAATAAAAATAAATATTATGCATAAGAAATGTAAATGTCTTAAGATAAATTTGTTAATAAAACATCTGCACAACAATGATGAGATGCATGTTCTGAATAATATTATTGTGCAGAAGAAACAGCAGCAAAGACTTTATTGCTGTATATAAATATAGTTATATTTACTCAATCTTTTTAACAACAAAATGCTATCTTTTTACATTCTGTTTTCACTTTCTTAAGCTGCAGATAAATCATTATTGACAGATTTAATTGAAAATGCTTGCTTAATAATTATCACTGTGCTGTTAACATCACAGAATATCACTCTTAAAATATAATTAACTTATAAGAAACTTACTACTCAGAAGAGTGATGAGTCTGAGATTACAATTAATGAATATCTTTTTATTCTGTATCATATGCAACATTCTTCTTCTACAGTAATGTCATCACACACATTGCATCTCAATTTCATTTTTATTTCAGTCTTCAAAGATATTATCACTTCATAACATTATATTCTCAATAATTTTTCTATCTTCTTGTTTATTCATACTGACACCACCTCAATGTCACATTATAATTATTATATCAGCAACAAGTTAAATTCTCTTTGTTGTCTTTGCTGTTTTAAACATATCAGCAACAACATCAGTTAATGCAACATTGTTAAGAATCAGAATTGTGACTATTGCAAGACACTTTAAAAGTTGTGCAACTCAGTTTAACAGAAAATTTCTTGTTATTTTGTAATGCATTAATGATAACAGATTTCTGCATTCTTTAATTGTTGAATTAATAACTTGCACATATTTATTAATTATATCATTATCATGACAATCAATAATGTCTGTCAATCTTGACTTCAGTGTTGTCTCAATTGTATATAGACATTATTTATTAAGTGTGTCATTATCTACATCATTTATGTTGTAAAACATCACAGCAGTCATCATAAATCTGCAGAGATCTGCAATCTGTTATTGTTTATGATTTAAAAGCAGTGAGTGATCACTGCAGTGTAGATATTTATATTAAATATCTTTTACTTTATAATTTATTTTCTTAATTTTCTTACACTTTACTGTCATCATCATGTTACTTACTTCACTTTAAGTATGAACTTCTCTTTCTTTAATTGAGTAACAACATCTTAAAAAGCTCTTATGACTTAATGCTGTAACTTAATCACTTTAACAGTGATTATAACACTAATAAGCAGTCACTGTTCTTGTCTTTTATTTCTGATAGTAATGCAGATGCAGAGATGACAGAATGATTTAATAATGTTTTGTTGATGTATTAATTATGTTTTAACTTTACTTCTTTTAGATAATATTATGTAGAATATTTTTAATAGAAGTTTTTAATTTCTTAAATCTCATTTATGCTTACACTTTTTCTCTGTTCTTACATCATATTCTTATTACAACACTTTTACACTTTTCATATTCTTTACTTAAAGTCACTCATTGTATTCTGTTAAATATTCTATTCACTTAACTTTATATTGTAACTGTTCTTTTCTTTATCTTTTGCTTAAAATCTCTTTAATTTTATATTCTTTTTTATTATTTATGAGATTCAGAAAGAACAGTTCTGACAAAGAATTATTGTTTAGATAATGTTTATAAAACTTTAAATATGAGACATAGAATACATTATGAATTCTATAATAAGTAGATAGAGTTAGTCAGTATGCTTATTTGTTAATAAGATTAACAATTTAAAAAGACTCAATAAATTTATGCAACAGTTTCTTACTTAATCTGTGTTGCTTTAAGTTCTTAATGAACAATAGCATTAAATTGTCAACATTGTAGCTTTTTTAAACATAATTTTTGTCAAAGTACTTAACTTGCACTTTTACAGCAACTTATCATTGCTTTATTATTGTAACATAGATTTTCTTTATTTACTGTGCTCAATCTTTCACTGCTGATATCTTTTCTTCATAAATGTTGTTCTTAATGTGTTGAACAATTCTTAAATGATAGTTCATTAATATCTTAAATGATGTTTAACTGATTGTTACATGTTTTCTGTTTGCATATGCAAACTTTATCATTAACAGAAAGAACACTCAGTTGTCTTGTTCTTCATAACAATAATAATGTAGATAATATTCTAAAGTTTAATTCTGTCTTTTAATTTAATCATCAGTTTGTAAATAAAAGACAGTGCTTAATCTTTGCTTTATTTAAAGTTAATAACAGAATTCAGATCAATATGCACTAATAAAGATTGATTCTCAGTCTGAAACAATATCTCTGAGTTCTTCATAGTAATATATGATCTGTTTAATATATATGTCAGCTAACTCAATTGCAGTGAGTTTTTTTAGTAACAGAAATATATTGAGTCATCTTTGTAAGATAATTCACAATTATCAGTATAAAGTCATAAACATTAATTTTGTTATGACACTGACATCTTTCTTTTTCTTACTACACTAATTCATCATTATGACCTTTTCTTGCTTTCATCATTTCTTTTCATTTAGGCATTTGTTCTTGCTTTATTCATCATTATGAGAAATTGCTTCTGTCTATCTACTCTTATGATGTCATAGTTAGACAACTATATAGCTGAGACTTCTCACTTACTTAACAAGACAGCTTTTTATCTCTTAACATTATTTAACAGTAACAATTTAATAACATCAACAGTGTTTCATTAAAACAATTGTCAATTATTCATTAAGATTTTAGCTTATTAAATCATCAGTTCTATAGCTTAACTTCTGCACTGCATTAGATAATGATAAGATCAATAAATTAAATCATCAAGAAATCTCATCATCTTACTATTACATCACATCACTCTTTCACTTTATAACTTCATCTTATAGTCAAAACACTTCTCAACTCATTAAGCTGACAAATATCTTCAACAAATTCTCTTTATTTAATCTATCAAGACTATCTAATTATACAGTAACTCTAGCTTATCAGCTTAAAGAGTATAAATCAGTGAATCTTAACTTTGTCTCATTTATATTTGATAATGTTGTCATTCTTATTCACAGAGTTACAACTCTATACAAATAATTAAGTATTTAAGAAATCTAAATCACTTTCTCAATACTTTCTGACATATTTTCTTTTGCTTAAGCACATAATCAAATTCTATTCAATTCAGCACTACAGATCTTTAATTAAAATACAGCAATATTATATATAGATTCATTCTTTCTTTAATGAGCAGTTAAAATAGTCAGTCAGCAGTCAGAGATTGACAATATATTTAATTTAAACTTATTAAATTTCTTTATGACTAAACAAAGACTACAATGTTTCATTATCATCTCATCAGAAATTAATCTGAATATCTTAAAGCATTCTATTACATTGTAAGCATCTTAAGTCACTGAGTCTGAGTTTAGCTTCAGCATTATTAAAAATATTTCTTGAAATTCATCACAAAGCATAACAAACAATGATCAAAATGTTGATTCACAAAACAATAATGATAATACATCTTTTTTAATTAATATGAATTCTGCTGTTTAAGCATAGATTCTGCAGATCATCACTGTGTTAATTGCTTAATTATAAGAACAAGATGTCTTACAACAGAGTATATCTAAGTCACTTAGTTTACTTAGCTCTTCTGATTCTTACAGAGATGATGTTAATGATGATGATAACTTTTATGAAGATAATTTGACTTAAAAGTCAGTTAATATTGACTTATTCTACTTAAACTTGTTTAAGAAGTGAGAAGATGACAATATTGTTGATAAGAATAACAAGAATTATTATTAAAATGTTTACATCTTCATTAATTGAGTTAGAGTGACAGCTATCACTTAAGATATCAGGCAAATACATTAAAATCTTAATATTAATTTATGCAGAAAAGTAAAACTGTAATGAAATAGTCAGCTATCAAAGATCATTCATCTTGAATTAATAGCTCATTTTAACAGCATTAAAGAATGATGTAAGGCACTAAAGAAACACTTTAAAGTATTGTTCAGTGAGATTTAAAATAAATTTAACTTAATTAGATACATCATTGAAGACATTAAAAATCATTGTAGCTCAACAGAATACATTATTATTTTTATAACTGTTATTAAAAATTGTAATTAAAATGAATCAGAATTCAGTCTAATAATTTAGATATAAATGCATATTGATATGTCTCTTTAACAAGACATCAATAAATCTAAGAATGAAACATTTGTTAAAGATTTTGTCAATATTCTTTTAATTAAACAGATAAATTAATACAATAGCTATTTATGCAATTCTTAATCTGATAAATTCATTCAATGAAATCAGCAAGATCAGTATGATCACAGTAATTATAGTTAAGATAATTATGATTATTAATCTTTTTTTTACTCATTATATTCATCATTAAGATATGACAATTCCTCATATTTACTCAGATCACAATGACAGTCTAATAATCAGTTATAACAGTTTTAATCTCATCTATAAGATGCTCTGTCAAACACTTAATTGAGCTTTAAGACATCTTTTTAAATTATCTTTAAAAATAAAAGATTGTCATCTAAAACAAACACATCAAATCAGAGATTTAGAAATCAGATTAAAAAACTGTTTAACTGTTTAAACAGAGATAATAAGTCTTTATGATGAGATAATTGCAGTGAATACAGCAATTAAGCATACTTTACTTAAAAAGTAAATTCTTTTAAGAACAGATCTTCTGTCAATGATTAGACTGACTATTAAGAATTTGAGAATATCTATTACAATAATACATATTAGAAAGTTAATATACTCAATATTTAGAAAGAAGAAGAGATCTATGAGTCAGATTAAGAGCAAGAACTGAAGAACAAAAAGAATAAAGAAGAAGTTATGAATATGAATTACATAACTAAAACATAAAATAACTGTTATAACTATCATAAAATCTTTCTGTTCAACATGTGCATAATGAATATAATGATGTAAAATTGATCAAACAGTAGCTTAATAAAACAATTTAGAAGTTAAAACTCATTAAATTGTTAAGATCTACACTAATTAGATCTATAGCTAGCTCATTCTCTTATGTATTTATTAATTATGATTTTTAAGACTGAAGATACATCACTGTCTTAGCAAAACTGACATTTACAATAAAAGAAAAGTCAATCTATCTTGACATAGACTGCATCATGAGTCTAATTAACAGAAGCTTTCTAAAGAAACAGATTTTAGATATCTTAATTAAATGAATCTCATCACTTATTATAATTTAAGAATTAAGAACTAAAACTCATCATTATAATAAATACATCATTCTGATCATCTATCTGCCTGACAATAACAATTAACTAGCAGTAATCATTAAAGAAATGTATATCATCAATAATTTGAAGATTAAGATGCTTGTAAACATTAACATTCTTGTTTTAAAGAATATTTTTATCATGCTTTTAAGCAGAAAAGCAATTGTAAATAGTTATAATGACATTGAACTATTACTAACAGTCATTACACAGTTAATTGATTTAGTGCAAAAAATTATAATGACTCATAAAAATATAATTATACAGCTTAGAAATCACACAAATGTGCAAATAGTTAAGACTGCTTTATCTTAAAATCATGATCTTCTGTTTAAATCAGATTGCCATACAGAGAACACAGCAATATATATTTACATTGTTGATCATACTTTATTGACAGTACAAGTGCAAAATGACTTAAATGTATCTCTTATCATTTCACAAAAAATCTGTCTTGATCATGTTGTGAAATATGAAGTTAACAGATATTATCTAGTCAATTTGCAGAATTCAGAACTTACAGTCTTTACAATTAGAAAATGAATAAATTAAATTAAAATGTATTTTCAGAGTCTGTTAATCACAGCAACAGCATTTCATCTAAGAATGATAATTAGCTCTGAGAGAAAAATCATACATAAAGTAATGATTTATAAGTTTAATGTCATAGCAGCTTAAATTGCAACAGTTATGCATTTATATTCTCATCTTTAAACAAATTAAAACAACTTGATAAAGATCTTAAAGAAAGAATGAATAAATATTTCACTCATTGATAATTGAAAGACTCAGTACAAGCTAGAACAAGCATATGTATATTTAGTTGAGCAAAAGAATCATAAAGTAATTAATATAATGTTTGACAAGTTACAGGCACAAGATCACTTAAAGTGAATTACAAGCTTCACTTTTTTCATCTATTTCTGTTTTATGATATGAAAAAATCTACTAAATGAGACTTAAAAAGACAGAGTAGTAGTTAATATCTAAGCACTCAATAAAATTATTATGTCAAATGTTTATTCAATATCTAGTCAGACTGACATTTTAATTACAGTTTAAGAAGTCAAATATATCTTCACAGTTGACTGCAGCTTTTTCTTTTATCAATAAAGAATAAAATAAGCACATCAACACTGTCTGATTATCATTTTACACTGAGATTAGAAAATCTTCAAGATTGCAGTTATAAAGTATTAAAACTTGCTGATGTATGTTTAATAAATGATTAATAGAATTCTACAACAACAGAGATTATACATTAAAGCTTATGTTGACAATATTGTTATTTTCTTCAATATGTTAAAAGAGTACTTGAATCATCTTTATAACATATTTAATGTATTAGATAGGCTGGGTGCGCAGGTTGCCTATAGGTCATGTGAGTCAGAGTTGAATTCAGATATTGAGTTGAGTTGAGCTAACTTTTATTCAGCTGAGTCAGGTGCAGGTTAACCTGACCTGATCTGCATAGAGTCATGGGTTTTTTGTGAGTTATATATAGTCTTAGTAAGCATGTGTATGCGCTTAGTAAGCACATACACATGCTTACTAATGTGTGTTTCTAATGCGCACCTTCGCGAAAAGTCATGATTTTCGTAACTTATTCAGTAATATATCTTGCGACCATGTAATTTATCCCTATATGGCTAGTTAAGGTGTAATTTATTATGACTAATATATCAATAAGCTTTTGCATTTTTGAGCTCTAGCCCTGACCTTACTCATAATGGCTAGTCTTAACTGCATGTGAGTACTCACACAGGTTGTAGATAGAGTTGATTCATGCACAAACTTAACTCAACTTAACCTGAACTCTAGCACAGATTCAGGTCAGGTACACTTTTTTCTGACTTGACCTGACTCTACACTCAGCCTAGTATTAGATAAAATAAGAATTTATTTTTCATTAAAGAAGTTTTATTTAACATATTCATTCATTTAGCTGTTGAGTCAACAAATAGATGCTTTGAGCTTCATAACTTCAGAAGATAAGTTAATTACAATATTTAGAATTAAATTTTCTTTAAGTTTAAGTCAGTTAGAAAAGTATCTTGATTTAATTGACTATTTATAATAATATATCTTACATTATACAGCTATTATCAAATCACTTTAACAGCAAAAGATCTTCTTAAATTAAGGTCTTTAAGCATAAGAAACAAAAGAAAACACTAGAAAGTGAATAATCATTATTATCAGATTGAATGAGTTAACTTTAAAGAAGTTAAACATTTTTTATTATCTTTAGTCTTTATTCTCTCAGTTAATCATTCTGATGCATTTCTCATCAAAACAGTAACTCTACATTGATTTAAATGTGTTCAAAGAATTTGACTTTGAAGCACATATATATTACACAAAAGAGTTCACTGAAGACAGTACTTTAAAACAAAAGTTTATAAAGTCTGTTCTGTTTCTAAGCAGACTGCTTCAAGATATCAAAACACAATATTAATTAACTGAACTTGAAGTGACAGAATTGATCTGAGTAGTTAAGAAGATCAGATACATAATAGAAGTGATGATAAAAAATGTAATTATCTATATTGATTATATAGTCTTAATAAGAATTAGTTGTCAGTTCAGTCTAAATATCACTGCAGTGAAGAAGCTTAACTTATATTTTATTTAAGCATCTAAATATCTTCAGTGCTTTCATCTAAACATCTACTATAAGTTTAAGAAATTAAATATAATATTAAATGCTCTGTTCTAATTGCTTAGCAATAATGATATCTGCAAGTGTTTAGTTAATTAAGAGAATTAATTAAAAATGAACAATCTTATATTGAAAGTCTTGCAGATCAACTTGAGAATGATTATTTACATAAAAATCTTAATGAAAGTCTCAGATCAATTGTGACAGAATATTAAGTGTGAATATGTCAAAGAATCAAAATGAGAATACATTTTACAGATATTAAAAAGAAATAATGCTCTGAGACTTGACATCACAAAATTTTTATATGAAATAAGAGATGATCTTATCTTCTATAAAGATCTTGAGAAAGAGTTTTATCTATGTATATTAAAGAATCTTTATGACAGAATGTTCAAGATAGTTTATGATGACATTGATTACTTAGAATATGCATAAATTCATAAGAGATTAATTGATTTGCTTTATTTTTATAATCTATTAAAGAATTTTCATAAATACATACAACATTGCTCACAATATCAGCTCAGCTAAACATTACATTACAAGTCTTATGATGTTTTACAGTCAATAATTACATCTTCTTGCTCTTTTTATACATTGACAATCAACTTTATTCTGATCTTATCATTATCAAAATCAGATAAGTATAACATAATCATATCAGTCACTGACAAATTCAGCAAAGCTATCATTCTTATATTTAATTAAAACATTATAACAGTGAAAGATTGAGCAATTACATTACTAGACTGTTTAGCACTGCTAAACTGAGATTTATTTAAAATAATTATATTAAATTAAGATTACAAATTTCTGATAAGTCTATAAAAAGAAGTATTCAAGCAACTTAAGATAGATTTGCTTTACTTAAGTACTTATTATTTACAAATAAACAATAGCTCAGAAGCAATCAATTAAACAGCTAAAATTGTGCTTTAATATTAATTAATAATTTTAAAAGAGTCAGATCTCTAATTATTTATATTGATGTATCTATAAGTTACTTTAAACAACTTAACTAAGTACAGTTCAATCAGGCTCAATCTTAATCAGATTATTTTTGATATGCAAATGTACAAAGTTATGAACTTGCTTTAGATAGAAGAGTCTGACACAGAGTGAATAGACTTTAATTATAATGAAAAATAGATGAAAAAAAAGTCAGCTACTTTTACAATGATGAATCAGTACTAATCAGTGTATATTGATGTTAAAGATGCAATAGTATACATTGCTATAACAATGAAGTATTATTATGATTGAAAACATAAATCTCTTTACTTTAAGACAGAAGATTTAATAAATTTACATTTACACAAAAACTATACATTACTCAGTTTAAAGAAGAAAAATAAAAAGCTGAGACAGCAGTTTATGAGTTTGCTGAAAGTTCTTAATTGTGTTGAAAAACTGATATATTAACTGAAATTATTACTGAGTTAATGCATTCATGATGTTATATCAATAGCACATCTGAAATCAGCTCATATCAATGACTCATATTGATGGTCAAGATCAGAAGAGTTAGAAGAAGTTATAATGAATGATAAAAAGAAATGAAAAGTCAAAAAACTGCTGTTTAAAAGAATGTATTAAAGAGATAAAGATATAACTATTAAATATCTAGCTCATTAACTAGAGTATAATTCAGAATTTGACAGCTGAGTCAATATCAAAGATTTGAGAAATGTTAAAGAGCTAATGTAGCTGTATAAATTGAAATAAACATTTAATGCATAACTATATGACAGCATTTCTTATTCAAGCAATAAATTTCATATATGTGATCTAAACTTAAATGACAGATATTAGAAAAGTAAATAAACATTTAGAAATAAATAACATCATTATTCATCAGAACTTTTATCAACTACTATTCTTTACATCTTTTATGCAATTTCAGCACATCATTCATTTCTATAAGACACATACAGCATTCATTCATTCTTTATATCACAAAACATCAAAATGATTAATTAAAAGAAAAACTCAGAGTCAGTAAATCATAAATTATGATGTGATGATGAATCAGACAAAAAGATTAATACAGTTAAAGTAAGCAACATTTCTCAGACAGTATGAAAAGATTGAAAGCTCTATACTGAAATGTTAAATTATTTAAATGAATCATCATTAAATAAAATAAGATTTGATGACTATAATGTGTACATGATTATACAAAAGATGCAGAGAAACAAGAGAAATACAACATAATCTGTAGATTTTGATCAGCAAAGAGATATCAGAGCCTTAAGAATTAACTATAATAATAAGATTGTTATGATAAATAATGTTGATAAGAACTGCTATGTTGTTTTTAAGAATTATTATCAGTTATGTGAAGAAGAGAAGAGAGAAGCAGATATAAAGATACATTACAGTATGCATTAAATTGAAGATAATAAATCACTTTAATTTAACAATAAGATCATATATCTTAATTCATAATTAGCTTCTAAATCAAAGAAAATCATCAAAGACAGCAAAGCAAGAACATCTATTACAAAAGTTATAAAAGTCAGATCATTAAATTAAGTCAGTTTATTATTATTAAAATTAAATTTAACTTCATTCATCATAATGACATTGTCATCTACACTGAATTTAGCAAACATAATGACATCATTATCTATCTTAAATTTAGCAACAAAGCTCATCTTAAACTTCTTTACTCAATCAACACTGTCATTAAAGTCAATACTTCAAGATCTGATTGCATTTAATATCACTACTGCATCTACTAAAATGATTACATCATCATAAATAACAATTAGCTTCAATGTCTCTATGTTATTTACTATATCTCACATGTCTAAATGAAAGGCAAACAAGACAGAACTTGATGTTTTTTTAATGAATAAATAATGATTGATGAATTTATTCATTTTAAGATCAGTCACAACAACAATTAAGTTATAATCTTTACTTGCTGCAATTCTTATCACTGACATATCTCTTCTACAAGTCATAATACAAAAACTGCTTAATAGCTCTGCTTAACTGAGCACATATCTGAATAAATAAATGAAAGTAATGACTGAAATATGAAGCTATATTGCTGAAGTGAAGAATTGCATCATCATTTTGAAAAAAAAACTGAGCATCATTAAGAATTATGCAGCAAGGACTCAGAGCACTTTTGCAGAGATGATTAATATATTGAGTTTTATTATTAAATATTTAAGAAAAAATGACAGAATGGCAGATGCAGATGTAGTTGAGGTGACAGAAGATGAGTGAATAATGTTAAATATGAAGAATGAGAGAATCTTGATGAAGTGCAAGAACAAGAATGAATAAATAAAGTAATGAGTGAAGTAATGTCAGAGATTAATATCTTTTTTGTAATCAGCAACTTATTATAATACTGATATCTTTCTTTTTCTCACTACACTAATTCATCATTATGATCTTTTCTTGCTTTCATTATTTCTTTTCATTTAGACATTTATTCTTACTTTATTCATCATTATGAGAAATTGCTTCTGTCTATCTACTCTTATAATGTCATAGTCAGATGACTATATAGCTGAGACTTCTTACTTACTTAGCAAGACAGCTTTTTACCTCTTAACATTATTAACTTGTTATGATGATAGTGTCTTTCTTTCTCTCACTACATTAATTCATCATTATGACCTTTTCTTACTTTCATCATTTCTTTTTATTTAGGCATTTGTTCTTGCTTTATTCATTATTATGAAAAATTGCTTCTGCTTACTTACTCTTATGATGTCATAGTCAGACAACTATATAGCTGAGACTTCTTACTTACTTAGCAAACTAGCTTTTTTTCTCTTAACATTATCTGACAGTAACAATTTAATAGCATCAACAGTGTTTCATCAGAACAATTATCAATTATCTATTAAGATTTTAGTTTGCTAAATTGTTAGTTCTACAGCTTGACTTCTGTGCTGCATCAGATAACAGCAAGATCAATAAACTAAACTGTTAAGAAATCTCATTATCTTACTATTATGTTACATTACTCTTTCATTTTATGACTTCATCTTATAGTCAAAACACTTCTCAACTTATTAAGCTGACAAAGATCTTTGACAAATTCTCTTTGTCTAATCTATCAAGACTATCTGACTGTACAGTAACTTTAGCTTATCAGTTTAAAAAGTATGAATTAATGAATCTGAACTTTATCTCATTTATATTTAATGATGTTGTCATTTTTATTTACAGAATTATGACTCTATACAAACAATTAAGTATTTAAGAAATCTGAGTCACTTTCTCAACATCTTCTGACATATTCTCTTTTGCTTGAGCATATAACTGAATTCTATTCAATTCAGCACTATGAATCTTTAATTAAAATGCAGTAATATTACATATAGATTCATTCTTTCTTCAATGAACAGTCAAAATAATCAGTCAGTAGTCAGAGATTGACAATATGTTTAATTTAGATTTGCTAAATCTCTTTATGATCAGATAAAAACTATAACATTTCATCATCATCTCATCAGAAATTAATCTAAATATCTTAGAGCATTCTATTACATTGTAAGCATCTTAAGTCATTGAGTCTGAGTTTAACTTTGACATTACTGAAAATATTTCTCAAAATTCATCATAAAGCATGATGAACAATGATCAGAATGTTGACTCACAAGACAATAATGATAATATATCTTTTTTAACTAATATGAATTCTGCTGTTTAAGCACAGATTCTGCAGATCATCACTGTATTAATTGCTTAATTATAAAAATAAAATATCTCACAGCAAAGTATGTCTGAGTCATTTAATTCACTCAGTTCTTCTAATCTTCACAGAGATGATGTTAACAGTGATGATAATTTTTATGAAGATAACTTAACTTAAAAGTTAGTCAATATTGACTTATTCTATTTAAACTTGCTTAAGAAGTGAGAAGATGACAATATTGTTGATAAGAATAACAAGAATTATTATTGAAATGTTTACATCTTCATTAATTAAGTCAGAGTGACAGCTATCACTTAAGATATCAGACAAATACATTAAAATCTTGATGTTAATCTATGTAGAGAAGCAGAACTGTGATGAAATAGTTAGCTATTAAAGATCATTTATCTTGAATTAATAGCTCATTCTAATGATGTTGAAGAATGATGCAAGACACTAAAGAAATGCTTTAAAGTATTGCTTAATGAGGCTTAAAATAAGTTTAACTTGATTAAATACATCATTAAAGACATTAGAAATCACTGTAGCTCAATAAAATACATTATTACTTTTATGACTGTCATCAAAAGCTGTAATCAAGATGAATCAGAATTTAATCTGATAATTTAGATATAAATACATATTGATATATCTCTCTGATGAGACATCAATGAATTTAAAAATGAAACATCTGTTAAAGATTTTGTCAATACTCTTTTAGTTAAACAAACAAATTGATATAATAGCTATTTGTGCAATTTTTAATTTGATAAATTCATTTAATGAAATCAGTAAGATTAGTATGATTATAACAATCATAATTAAGATAATTATGACTGTCAATCTTTCTCTTACTCATCATATTCATCATCAAGATATAACAATTTCTCATATTCACTCAGACCACAATGACAGTCTAATAATTAGTTACAACAATTTTAACTTTATTTACAAGATGCTTTGTTAAACACTCAATTAAGCTTCAAGACATCTCTTTAAATCATTTTTAGAAATAAAAGATTGTCATTTAAGATAAATACATTGAATTAAAGATTTAAAAATCAGATTAAAAAACTGTTTAACTGCTTAAACAGAGACAATAAGTCTTTATGATAAGGCAATTGCAGTGAATACAGCAATCAAGCATACTTCATTTAAAAAGTGAATTCTTTTAAGAATGAATCTTCTGCTGATGATTAGACAGACTATTAAGAATTTGAGAACATCTATTACAATGATATATATTAGAAAGTTAATATACTTAATATTTAGAAAAAAGAAGAGATCTATGAGCTGAATTAAGAGCAAGAACTGAAGAATGAAAAGAATGAAGAAGAAGCTATAGATGTAAGTTACATAACTAAAACACAAAATGACTGTTGTAGCTACTGTAAAATCTTTCTGTTCAACAATAAATTGCATAAGTATGTGCATGATGAGTACAATGATGAAAAATTAATTAAACAGAAGCTTAATAAGACAATTTAGAAGTTAAAACTTATCAAATTGTCAGAATCTATGCTGATTAGATTTATAGCTAGCTTATTTTCTTATGTATCTATTGATTATGATTTTTAAGACTGAAGATACATCACTGTCTTAGCAAAACTGATGCTTACAGTAAAAGAAGAGTTAATCTGTCTCAACATAGACTGCATTATAAGTTTAATTAACAGAAGCTTTTTAAAGAAATAGATTTCAGATATTTTAATTAAATAAATCTTATTGCTCATTGTGATTTAAAAATTAAGAACTAAAATTTATTATTGTGACAAATATGCTGTTCTGATCATCTATCTGTTTGACAATAATGATTGACTAGTGATAATCATTAAAGAAGTGCATATTGTCAATAATCTGAAGATTAAGATGCTTATAGACATTGATATTCTCATTTTAAAGAATATTTCTATCATGCTTTTAAGTAGAAAAGCAATTGTGAGTAATTATAACAACATTGAACTATTATTAACAGTCATTATATAGTTAATTGACTCAGTGTGAAAGATTATAATAACTTATAAAAATATGATTATATAGCTCAGAAATTACATAAATGTGCTAATAATTAAGACTGCTCTATCTAAAAATTGTAATCTTCTGTTTAAATCAGATTGTCACACAGAAAACACAGCAATATATGCTTACATTATTGATTATACTTTATCAGCAGTATAAGTGCAAAATGACTTAAATGTGTCTCTTATCATTTCATAAAAAATCTGTCTTAATCATGTTGTGAAATATGAAGCTAACAGATATTATCTAATCAATTTGCAGAATTTGAAACTTACAGTCTTTATGACTGAAAAATGAGCAAATTAAATTAGAATGTGTTTTCAGAGTCTGTTGATCACAGCAATGACATTTTACATAGAAATGATGACTAGCTCTAAGAGAAAGATCATACATAAAGTAATGATTTATGAGTTTAATGTTGTAGTGACTTAAATTGCAACAATTATACACTTATATTTTCATCTTTAAACAAATCAAAACAACTTAATAAAGATTCTGAAGAAAGAATGAATGAATATTCTGCTTATTGACAATTAAAAGACTCAGTACAAGTTAAAATAAGTATATGTATACTTAGTTGAATAAAAGAACTGTGAAGTAATTGATATAATGTTTAATAAGTTACAGAAACAAAACTGCTTAAAGTAAACTACAAGCTTTATTTCTTTCATCTATTTTTATTTTATGATATGAAAAAATCTACTGAATGAGATTTAAAAAGATAGAGTAGTAGTCAACATTTAAGTACTTAACAAAATTATTATGTTAAATATCTATTCAGTATCTAGTCAGACTGACATTTTAACTGCAGTTTAAAAAGTCAAATACATCTTCACAATTGACTGCAGCTTCTTCTTCTATCAATAAAGAGTAAAATAAACACATTAACACTGTCTGACTGTTGTTTTATATTGAGGTTAGAAAATCTTTAAGATTGTAGTTATAAGATATTGAAATTCATTAATATATGTTTAATAAATGATTGATAGAATTCTATAACAACAGAGATTATACATTAAAATTTATGTTAATAATATTGTTATTTTCTTCAATACATTAAAAGAGTACTTGAATCATCTTTACAACATATTTGATGTATTAAACAAAATGAAAATCTGTCTTTTATTAAAGAAGTTTTATCTAACATACTTATCTATTTAGCTGTTGAGTTAATAAGTAGATGCTTTGAGTCTTGTAACTTCAGAAGATAAGTTAATTACAATATTTAAAATTAGATTTTCTTTGAGCTTGAGTCAGTTAGAAAAGTATCTTGATTTAATTGACTATTTGTAACAATATATTTTACATTACACAGCTATCATCAAGTCACTTTAACAGCAAAAAATCTTCTTAAATCAAGGTCTTTAAGCAAAAGAAACAAAAGAAAACATTAAAAAGTGAATAATTATTATTATTAAATTAAATAAGTTAATCTTAAAGAAGTTAAACATCTTTCATTATCTTCAGTCTCTATTCTCTTAATTAATCATTTTAATACATTTCTTGTCAAAATGACAACTCTACATTGATCTGAATGCATTCAAAGAATTTAATTTTGAAGTGTATGTATATCATGCAAAAGAGTTTGCTGAAGACAGTACTTCAAAATAAAAGTTCATGAAGTCTGTTCTGTTTTTAAGCAAACTGCTTTAAGATGCTGAAATATAATACTGATTAACTGAACTTAAAGTGACAGAATTGATCTGAGTAGTTAAGAAGATCAGATATATGATAGAAGCAGCAGTAAAAAATGTAATTATTTATATTAATTATGTAGTCTCAATAAGAATCAGTCATCAGTTCAGTCTAAATATCACTGCAGTGAAGAAGCTTAATTTATATCTTATTTAGACATCTAAATATCTTCAGTGCTTTCATTTAAACATTCACTATAAATCTAAAAAATCAAATATAATATTAGATGCTCTGTTTTAATTGTTTAACAATAACAATATCTGTGAGTGATTAGTTAATCAGAAAAATCAATTGAAAATGAACAACTTTATATTGAAAGTCTTGCAGATCAACTTAAGAACAGTTATTTATATAAGAATTTTAATGAAAGTCTCAGATCAATTGTGACAGAATATTAAGTATGAATATGCTGAAGAATCAAAATGAAAATATATTTTACAAATATTAAAAAGAAACAATGCTTTAAGGTCTGACACTGCAAGACTTTTATATGAAATAAGAGATGATCTTATCTTTTATAAAGATCTTGAGAAAGAACTCTGTCTATGTATATTAAAGAGTCTTTATGACAGAACATTTAAGATAGCTTATGATGACATTGATTATTTAGAATATGCATAAACTCATAAGAGATTAATTAATTTGCTTTATTTCTATAATTTATTAAAGAATCTTCATAAATACATACAACATTGCTCACAATGTCAGCTCAGTTAAATGCTGCATTACAAGTCTTATAATGTCTTGCAGTCAATAATTACATCTTCTTGCTCTTTTTATACATTGATAATCAACTTTATTCTGATCTTATCATTATTAAAGTCAAATAAGTATAACATAATCATGTTAGTTACTGACAAATTTAGCAAAGTCATTACTTTTATACTTAGTTAAGACATTATAACAGCAAAAAATTAAGTGATCACACTACTAAACTGTTTAGCACTGTTAAACTGAGATTTGTCTAAAACAATCATATTAGATCAGAACTGCAAATTTTTGATAAATTTATAAAAAAAAATATTTAAGCAATTCAAGATAGACTTGCTCTATTTAAGTGCTTATCATTTATAAATGAATGATAGCTTAAAAGCAATCAACTAAACAGCTAAAATTACACTTTAATATTAACTAATAACTTTAAAAGAGTCAGATCTCTAATCATTTATACTGACACATTTATAAGTTGCTTTAAACAACTTAACTAAGTACAGTTCAATCAGGCTCAGTCTTAATCAGATCATTTTTGATATACAAATATATAAAGTCATGAACTTACTCTGAGTAGAAGAGTCTAACACAGAGTGAATAGACTTTAATTATAATAAAGAATAGATGAAAAGAAAGTTAGTTATTCTTATAATGATGAATCAGTATCAATCAATGCATATTAATGTTAAAGATGCAATAGCATACATCACTATAACAATAAAGTATTATTACAATTAGAAACATAAACTTCTCTACTTTAAGATGAGAGATTTGATAAATCTACATTTACACAAGAATTGTATACTACTCAGTCTAAAAGAAAAAAATAAGAAGCTGAGATAGCAGTTTATGAATTTGCTGAAAGTTCTGAATTGTGTTGAAAAACTGATATATTGACTGAAATTATTACTGAATTAGTGCATTTATGATGTTATATCAATAGTACATCTAAAATCAGCTCATATCAATGACTCATATTGATGATCAAGATCAGAAGAGCCAGAAGAAGTTATAGTGAATAGTGAAAAGAAGTGAAAAGTTAAAAAACTGCTGTTTAAAAGAATGTATTAAAGAGACAGAGACATGACTACTAAATATTTAGCTCATTAATTAAAGTATAGCTCAGAATTTGATAGCTAAATCAATATTAAAGATTTGAGAAATATTAAAGAGTTAATGTAGCTGTGTTAGATATATAACTCATGATAGCTATGCTATTAGTGTGGTGTCACCTTTTAACAGGTTATGAGCTCAGGTTAGTGTGTGATAACTTGTGTAAAGTGATGCCTAGGCCACCTCTGCCAGTGGTTTAAGTTCATAGTGAGAAAGTAAGTTCAAAAAAGATCATAAGTTTGAACCACTGTCTGTGTGCACCCTTTATACCTGCGGGTCAGTTGTGGGCCGATCGCGGGTTAGGGAAAGTGTTAAATATATAACTCATAATAGCTATGCTATTAGTGTAGTGCCACCTTTTAACAAGCTGTATAAATTGAAATAAATGTCTAATGCATAACTATATAACAGCATTTCTTATTCAAGCAGTGAATTTCATATACACTATTTAAACTCAAATGACAGATATCAGAAAAGTAAATAAACATTTAGAAATAAACAACATTATTATTCATCAGAACTTTTCTCAACTACTATTCATTACATCTTTTATGTAATTTCAGCATGTCAATCATTTCTATAAGATGTATACAGCACTCATTCACTCTCTATATTATGAGATGTCAAAATGATTAATTAAAAGAAAAACTCAAAGTTGATGAATCACAAGCTATGATGTGATGATGAATCAGACAAAAAGATTGATACAGCTGAAGCAAGCAACATTTTTTAGACAGTATGAAGAGAATGAAAGCTGTACATTGAAATGTTAGATTATTTAAATGAATCATCATCAGATAAAATAAGACTTAATGACTACAATGTTTACATAATCATATAAAAGATGCAAGAAAACAAGAGAGATACAGTGTGATCTGTGAACTTCAATCAGCAGAAAAATATCAGAGTTTTAAGAATTAACTATGAAAATGAGACTGTTATAATAAATAATGTTGATGAGAACTGCTACATTATTTTTAAGAACTATTATCAGTTATGTAAAGAAGAGAAAAGAAAAGCAGATATAAAGATACATTATAACATGCATTAAACTGAAGATAATAATTCACTTTAACTTAACAACAAGATCATACATCTTAATTCACAATCAGTCTCTAAATCAAAGAAAACTGCTAAAGACAGCAAAGTGAAAACATCTATTACAAAAGCTGAACTGTTGAATCAAGCTGACTCATTGTGTTAAAACATCAATATAACTTCATTTATCAGAACAGCATCATCATCATCATTAAACTCAACTTTATTCATCATAATAGTATCATTATCTACACTGAATCTAGCAACAAAGCCTGTCTTCAACTTCTTTACTCAATCAATACTGTCATCAAAGTCAACACTTTAAGATCTGATCACATTTAATATTACTGCTGTGTCTACTGAAATGATTACATTATCATAAACAGCAATCAGCTTTAATGTCTTTACACTACTTACTATATCTTATATGTCTAAACAGAAGACAGACAAGACAGAACTTGATGTTCTTTTAATGAATAAATAGTAATTAATGAATCTACTTATCTCAAGATTAACTGCAACATCAATTAAATTACAATCTTTACTCATTACAATTCTTATCATCAATGTATCTCTTCTACAAGTCATGATACAAAAATTACTTGATAGCTTCACTTAACTAAATGCATGTCTGAATGAACAAATGAAGACAGTGATTAAAATATGAAATTATATTGTTGAAGTGAAGAATCACATCATCATTTTGAAAGAGAAACTAAACATCATTGAGAATTATGCAGTGAAGACTCTGAGCATTTTTGTGAAGATGATTAATATATTAGGCTTCATTGTTTAATATTTAAGAGAGAATGACAGAACAGCAGATGCAGAGATGATTAAGACAGTAAAAGATGAATAAATAGCACTGAATGTGAAGAATGAGAGAATCTTAATGAAGTGTAAAAGCAAGAAGTAATGTCAGAAACTGATGTCTTTTTTGTGACTAACAACTTATTATGATACTGATATAATACTAATGTCTTTCTTTCTCTCTCTACACTAATTCATCATTATAACCTTTTCTTGCTTTCATCATTTCTTTCTGTTTAGGCATTTGTTCTTGCTTTATTCACTATTATGAGAAATTGCTTCTGCTCACTTGCTCTTATGATGTCATAGTCAGACAACTATATAGCTGAGACTTCTTGCTCACTTAGCAAACTAGCTTTTTTTCTCTTAACATTATCTGACAATAACAAAAACTCACTGCAATCAAGTTAGCTGACATATATATTGAACAAATCATATGTTGCTATAAAGAATTCAGAAATATTGTTTCAGATTAAAAATCAATCTTTATTAGTACATATTGATTTAAATTCTATTATTAACTTTAAATGAAGTAAAGACTAAGCACTGTCTTTTATTCACAAATTAATGATTAAATTAAAAGACAAAATCAAACTTTAAAACATTATCTGCATTGTTACTGTTGTAAAGAATAAGATGACTAAGTATTCTTTTTATTAATGACAGAGTTTGTGTATGCAAACAGAAAATATGTAACAATTAGTTAAACATCATTTAAGATATTAATGAGTTATCATTTAAGAATTGCTCAACACATTGAGAATAATATCTATAAAGAGAAGATGTCAGCAGTAAAAGATTAAGTATAGTAAATAAAGAAAATCTGTATTACAATAATAAAGTAATGATAAGTTGCTGTAAAAGTACAAGTTAAGTACTTTGACAAAAATCATGTTCAAAAAAGCTACAATGTTGACAATTTAATGCTATTGTTCATTAAGAACTTAAAGCAATACAGATTAAGTAAAAAACTGTTGTATAAATTTATTGAGTTTTTTTAAATTGTCAATCTTATTAATAAATAAACATACTGACTGACTCTGTCTACTCATTATAGAATTTATAATGTATTTTATATTTCATATTTAAAGTTTTATAAATGCTGTCTAAATAATAATTCTTTGTCAAAACTGCCCTCTTTGAATCTCATAAACAACAAGAAAGAATACAAGAATGAAGAGATCTTGAATAAGAGATAAAGAAAAGAACAGTTATAATATGAAGTTAAGTGAATAAAATATTTAATAGAATATAATGAGTGACTTTAAGTAGAGAATATTGAGAATGCAGAAGTGTTGTAATAAGAATATGATGTAAGAACAGAGAGAAAGTGCAAGCATAAATAAGATTTAAGAAATTAAAAACTTTTATTGAAAATATTTTACATAATATTATTTAAAAGAAGTAAAGTCAAAACACAATCAATATATCAACAAAATATTATTAAATCACTCTGTTATCTCTGTATCTGCATTGCTATCAGAAACAAAAGACAAAAACAGTGACTGCTTATTGATGTTATAATTGCTGTTGAAGTGATTAAGTTATAATGTTAAGTTGTAAAAGCTTTTCAAAATATTGTTACTTAACTGAAGAAAGAGAAGTCTGCACTTGAAGTGAAATAAATAACATGATGATGACAGTAAAGTGCAAGAAAATTAAGAAAACAAATTATAAAGTAAAAGATATTTAATATAAATATCTGCATCACAGTGACTGCTTACTGCTCTTAAATTATGAGCAGCAACAGATTGTAGATCTTTATAGATTTGTAATGACTGTTGTGATACTTTGCAACATAAATAATGTAGATAATGACATACTTAATAAATGATGTCTATATATAATTAAGATGATGCTGAAGTCAAGACTGATGAACATCATTGACTGTTATGATGACAATATAATTGACAAGCATATGCAAGTTATTAACTCAGTAATTAAAGAATGTAAAGATTTATTATCATTAATACATTACAAGATGACAAGAAACTTTCTGTTGAACTGAGTTGCATAGCTTTTAAAGTGTTTTATAATAGTTATAATTTTAATTTTTAACAATGTTGCATTAATTAATGTTGTCACTGATATGTTTTGAACAGCAAAGACAACAGAAAGAATTTAATTTGTTATTAATATAATGATTATGATGTGACATCAAGATGATGTCAGTGTAAGTAAATAAGAGAATAAAGAAATCATTAAGAATATAATGTTATGAAGTGATGACATTCTTAAGAGTTGAGATGAAAACAGAATTGAGATGCAATGTATGTGATGATGTTATTGTAAAAGAGAAATGTAACATATAATGTAGAACAGAGAGATGTTCACTGATTGTAATTTTAAGCTTAATGCTTTTTTAAGTGATGAGTTTCTTATAGATTGATAATGTCTCAGAGATAATGTTCTGTGATGTTAATAATGTAGTAATGATTATTAAGTAAGCATTTTCAATTAAATTCATCAATAATGACTTATCTGCAGTAGACTGAGTATAGAGTCAGGTCAGATTGAAAAAAAGTGCACTTAATCTGAACTTGCACTAGAGTTCAGGTCAGGTCAGATCAGATTTGTGTACAGATTAACTCTATCTACAATCTGTGTAAGTACTTGCATACAAGTAAGACTAATCATAATGAGTTACACTGATCTTAATCACAATACTTCAAATGATGACTCTGATGATCTGAACAAAGATATAGAACTTAATATCTATGAAGATAGCTGACTGATGCATACACATTAGAATTTCTCATTAAAAGACTAAAATGCTACAACCTGAATAAATTGATCAATATTACAGCATCTTTACAATTAACTACACTATCAATTTTCTCAGCTCATCTCAAAAAGAGAGTCAGAAGAGATTTGCTTAATAGTTATGTCAATAAATGCAAAAAATTCATGAAACTATAATCTATTCAAAACACAATATCAACTTCTCTGCTTTCAAGAGAAATACATCATGCATTAGAAAGAACATTTGCATTTGAAGAACAGAAAGAAAGAAGAGAATGAAGAAAAATAAGTAATGAGTAATTCTGTATGAGAGTAATCTGACAGTGAATAATGCTAATTCTTAACAGTGAATATTAAATCAATTCTAATTACATCATCTTCACTTACATCACTTCTTCTTCATGCTTCACTATTTCATCATTCATCACATCACTCAATCACACAGTCAGAAACCTTTAATCTCTGATGAAATCATACAGTCAGAGATCTTTAATCTCTGATGAAATCACACAGTTAAGAGTCTTCAATCTATAATGAAATTACATAATTGAGACTCTTCAACCTTCAGTGAAATCACATGATAAGAAGTTCTCAATCTTCAGTGAAATCACATAATTGAGAGTTCTCAATCTCTGATGAAATTACATAATTGAGAATCTTTAACCTTCAGTGAAATTACATGATCAGAAGCTCTCAACCTTCAGTGAAATTACACAGTCAGAGGTTCTTAATCTTCAGTGAAATTACATAATCAAAGATCTTCAATCTTCAGTAAAATCATATGGTCAGCCTTTGATCTCTGATGAAATCACATGATCAGAAATCTTTAATCTTCAGTGAAATTACACAGTTAAGAATCTTCAATCTTCAGTGAAATCACATAATCAGAGATCTTCAATCTTCAGTGAAATTACATAATTAGAAACTCTCAATCTTTATTGACAGAGTAATGTCTAACATCACTTCATCAGTAAAGTAATGTTAAATGATGATTATTTGTGTCTTAAGTCTCTTAATGTTGAAAGATATAGATCTTTAAACAGTGAATAAAGATAAATTCTCATCAGTAAATGATGATGATTATTTTAAGTGCTGATTAGACTTTGTAGCATAGAGTCATAGCATAGTCAGTGACAACATCATTATGTACTTTTAAAGAATAGTATATGCTATGATTTAAGATGAAATCTTCATTTTTAATGTGTAATTCTAACATGCACACTATCAAACTAACTGACAAAAACTTCTGCATGTTTATATTAACTTATACTTACTTAGTCAGACTAATTCTTGCTTACTTAGTCTGCAAATAATCTGCAATTCACACAGGATCAGATCAGGTTAATTTACACTTAACTTAAGTCAAAAAAAGTTTATTCTATCTGACTTGACACCTGAACTCAACTCAGACCTGTGTGACCTATAGGTAACCTGTGTACTCAGTCTAATCTGCAGCTTAAGAAAGCAAAAATGAGGTGCAAAAAGACAGTATTTCATCATTAAAAAGATTAAATAAATATAACTGTATCTGTATACAGCAGCAAGATCTTTGCTGCTGTCTTTTCTGTACAACAATATTATTCAGAGTGTATATCTCATTATTGTTATGCAGATATTTTGTTAATGAGTTTATCTTAAAATATTTACATTTCTTATGCTCAGCATTCTTTTTTACTGCATTCTATTTCTACATTCTGTTTCAGCAGAGCAAATATGTCAACAGTGTTACTTACAGTATTTATTGCATTCTTAACTGACTTAGCTCTTGCAGACTTAATTTTCAGAATTAATTTTGATAAGTTTGTTAATTCATTAATGTTTAAGACTGTGTTAATGAACAGTATCTAATAATTAAAGCAATAGAAATCTAAAGATTTCTTATTGTGTTTCTTTATATTTATATAGATACATCTCTTAAACTGCAACATTATTAAAATGTATTGATGTCTTAAATATTATATGTACAGAAATCACTAACAATTTTGCTGAATTCTTAATGAAAGATACAGTAAAGAAAACATCTCTTTTATTTTTCTTGATGATCATAATGTTGTTGTTGTTATTCTTTCATTATCATGTCATTTATACAGTGTTATAAGAGAGAAGCATCATTCAAAGATATGAAGTTACTATGACTTTAATATATTAAGATGTTGAAGAAAAAACAAATGTAAATTGTGTATAAGAAAGAATTTCTTATATATTGCAATTAAACAAAGAGGTTACTGATCTAATTAATTTGAAAATAAAGAAAAGTTAATTTTACTTACATTTTATATGTTATTCATCATTAAATAAAGCTGAATCATCATCTATTTAAATGCAACAAACTTAAAGTATTGCACAAGATTATCAGTTTAGTTGAGATAGACAATAAGTAAAATACATAAAAATGTTAAATAAATCATTGCTTACATCTTGCTGATCTGATTTCACAGAATTATAATATATTTATAATGTCAGTAATATGTTAATGTGCTGAAGAATCAGCACATAGAAGAGAAGACAATTATTATGATATCATTATACATTTATACTGAATCATGACTGAATCTCTTATGCAATGATTGATAAGTAAAGTACTATATAGATAGTCTTTATATATAAATCTTTTAAGTTTCTTAATTATTAATCTTCATCAATACAAGACTTTAACATCAGAACTTCATTGAATAGCTGTTGTAATGTAGTGTCTTACATTGTTATATATCTTACTCATCAGTCTCTTATAGATAAGAGGCTTGTGAATTTACATTTAAGTAAGTAATAATAAATATATTCATTTAATAACTTTTAAAACACTCTTTATTAATTGAAGTGATATCTTATTTAAAGATGATGAAGAATGTTAGTGAATTTTATATAATATAATAATTACAAATGAACATACTAATGAGTTTTAAGATATCAGAATGTTAAATATTATATTATATAATAATTATTGAAGAATTCTGATCTCTTAAGAGTAATTAATGTTTAATTCATTATTAATATATTTAAAATAAATTAAGTATTCATTTCTTCAAAACTTATTACAGATCGACCTTTGAGCGCCCAGAGGGCGATACCATGGCGTTTGGCTTCGTGGACGACACAAACCTGGTCACATGGGGCATCTCTGCCCAGGTGAACTGCCGCAGGCTGGAGTCAGCTCACAGTCGGTGC
>JAABUJ010001915.1_pt1 | contig 27964 bp, 21 predicted proteins | sample 5559131 | NCBI WGS metagenome assembly JAABUJ01 (sample SAMN10711875, study PRJNA513366) | rock metagenome | isolation source: Antarctica rocks | place: Antarctica: Victoria Land, Mt New Zealand nord | collected 2016-01-07
CATCATCACCAACATCGGCCTGTTCCTGCCGGCGCTGATCGGCGGCGCGGTTATTACCGAGACGATCTTCAGTTGGGGTGGACTGGGCTACCAATACATCACCGCCATCCAAGAACAGGATTATCCGGTCATCCAGGCGCTCTCCATGGTGAGCGCGCTGGCCGTGCTCATTGCGAATCTGCTGACGGATCTGGCCTACGCCTGGGTTGATCCGCGCATTCGATTCGACTAGGTCAGAAAGGACATTTTGACATGATGGATCCCGCGCACGAAGAACAGGCGGTTCTTTCAGATGAACTGCCAACCCCCATCGCCGGTCCCTCCACGGTTGCGGCGAACCTGACGAGCGAGACCGAGGTTTCGATCATTCAGCTCAGCCAGGGACAGCTGATCTGGAGGCGGTTCCGCAAGCATAAGCTCGCGATGATGGGAATTGTGACGCTGGCCCTGCTCGGGCTGATGGCGATCTTCGCGCCGATCATTTCGCCCGAGAGTTTCAATGTCGGGTGGAACTATTTCGCGGCCAACTACCCGCCGCGCTTGACCTACCCCGGCGCGGCCGACTGGAAATACCTCATGGGTTCCGATGCGCAGGGTCATGCCTTGCTCATGTGGATCACCTATGGGGCGCGCATCTCGCTGGCCGTTGGATTGGTGTCCGCCTTTCTCACCATGGTCATCGCGGTGATCGTGGGCGGGGTAGCCGGATACTTCGGTGGCTGGATCGATGCCGTGATGATGCGGATCACCGATGTGTTCCTCACCTTGCCGTTCCTACCTCTCTTGATTCTCATCAGCTACTACCTCAGTGGTGGTAGTGTGACATTGATCGTCGTGATCTTCGGTGTGCTCAGCTGGCCCGGAGCTGCCCGCTTGGTGCGGAGCTACTACCTCACCTTCCGCGCCCAGGAGTTTACGGAAGCGGCGCGCGCCGCCGGCGTCTCCGATGCTCGCATCATCTTCCGCCATATCCTGCCCAATGCGATGAGTCCGGTTATCGTACAGACCTCATTGTTGGTCGCCGGTTTCATCCTGGCTGAGGCGGCCATTGACTTCCTGGGCGTCGGCATCAGGCCTCCCAACGTGAGTTGGGGATTGTCGCTCACGCTGGCGCAGTCGGCATACGGCTCCGGCAATTGGTGGTGGGCCGTCTTCCCGGGTCTGTTCCTGTTACTGACCGTGCTGTCCATTAACTTCGTGGGCGATGGCCTGCGTGACGCACTTGATGTGCGGGCACGCGCCTAACCGACCCTACTGTCGACGAGATAGAGATTTCGCTTAAGTGTCGCGAGCCCGGCGGGCGCCGGGCTCGCTCACTACCTGGAGGAGAGGGAATTGAGTACAGGGGCACGTCCTGTTCAAAGCAGTCAGCCGCAGCCCGCCGCTGCGAATGACAAGATGCTGGAGGTGCAGGACTTACACACACACTTCCGCACGATGGATGGCGTCGTCAAGGCGGTGGACGGTGTCAGCTTCAGCATCGACGCCGGCCAAAGTACCGGCGTGGTCGGTGAGTCTGGATCGGGGAAGAGCGTTACTTCCCTGTCCGTGATGCGGCTGATCGACCCGCCGGGTTGGGTCGCCTCCGGCCATATCTATTTTCGGGGAAAGGATCTCGCCAGCCTCAGCGAAGAGGAGATGCGGAAGATCCGAGGCAACGAAATTTCGATGGTGTTCCAGGAGCCGATGAGCGCCCTGAATCCGGTCTACACGGTCGGTGATCAGGTAGCTGAAGTCGTGCGCGTCCACCGCGACGTCAGCCGCAGAGAAGCCACGAACCGCGCGATTGAGCTGTTCAAGAAAGTTGGCATTCCGGCGGCGGAGCGCCGTGTGCACGAATATCCGCATAACCTGAGCGGCGGTATGCGTCAGCGCGTTATGATTGCCATGGCGCTGGCCAACGAGCCGGATTTGCTGATTCTTGATGAGCCGACCACGGCGCTTGATGTGACCATTCAGGCGCAGATTCTCGAGCTGGTCAAGGACCTCCGGCGTGACTTCAATACCGCCGTGCTCCTGATCACGCATGACATCGGCGTTGTCGCGGAGATGGCGGATAACGTGGTCGTCATGTACGGCGGCAAGGTTATGGAGCGCGCCACGGTGATGCAGCTCATTCAAGACCCCAAGCATCCGTACTCCAAGGGGCTGCTGGCCTCGATTCCCTCGCTCGGCATGAAAGGGCAACGGTTGAACGTCATCGCCGGAGCTGTGCCGAACCCCCTTAACATGCCACCAGGCTGTCCTTTTGCTCCACGTTGTCCGTACGTCATGGACGTATGCACGACCATGCCGGAATATAAGACCCTCGAGGACGGGCGTGAGGTCTTCTGCTGGTTGTACTGACGACCGGCCCATTCGACGTTCCCGCATATTCTTGACAGAGAGCGAGACGGAAAGCTGATGGACCAACAAAACGGCGCCGAGAATCCCATCGCGCCCAAAGACGCTGATATTCTTTTGGACGTTCGACACCTGAAGACGTACTACCCAGTACTCGGCGGCATTATGCGTCGCCGCGTGGGATGGGTGAAGGCGGTGGACGATGTATCCTTTGCGATTAAGCGTGGTGAAACGCTGGGATTGGTGGGCGAGTCCGGTTGCGGTAAGACCACAGCCGGCCGCTCAATCATTCGTCTGCTGAAGCCAATCAGCGGAGAAATTTTCTTTGAGGGCCAGGATATTCTGAAGTTGCCGCGCGATGAAATGAAAAGAGTGCGGAAAGATCTCCAGATCATCTTTCAGGACCCGTATGGCTCCCTGAACCCACGCATGCCGGTCGGCGACATCATTGGCGAAGGTCTGATGGTGCATGGCATGAAGAATCGTAAGGAACGCGAAGAGGTGGTGCAGTACTTCCTCTCGGTGGTCGGGCTACGCAAGGAATACGTGCGCCGCTATCCACACGAATTCAGCGGCGGCCAACGTCAGCGTATTGGAATCGCCCGGGCGCTCGCGTTGCGCCCTAAATTCATCGTGGGTGATGAGCCCGTGTCCGCGCTCGACGTGTCGATCCAGTCTCAGGTTTTGAACCTGATGAAGGATTTGCAGAAGGAGTTCGGACTGACCTACCTTTTCATCGCTCACGACCTCAGCGTGGTCGAATACATTAGCGACCGCGTCGGGGTCATGTATCTCGGCAAGCTGGTGGAGCTGGCTGACGCCGACGAGCTCTATGCGAACCCCCGTATGCCGTATACCCAGGCGCTCCTCTCAGCCATCCCGATCACCGATCCCACGATCAAGAAACAGAGGATCGTGTTGCAGGGCGACGTTCCGAGTCCGATCAACCCGCCCTCCGGCTGCCCCTTTAGAACGCGTTGCTGGCTCGCGCAAGATATCTGCGCCGAGAAGACACCACCCCTGCGAGAGGTCAGTCCAGATCACTGGGTAGCGTGCCACTTTGCTTGAGCCGCCGGCGTTACGCGCAGTAGTATCGTCGCGATTTACGCGCTACGAGTGTCCCGCCTGCTAGTCAAACGGCAATTGCAAGGTGCGAGTGATGATCCGGTAGCCCGCCAGCGTCTCCGCCGAGAACGGGGGAAGGGCCGTGACCATGCGAACGTCATATTGCCGATGCCGGGTATTGGTGATGGTGTCGATTTCGGTCAGGTTGCCCGGAACCAGATGAGCGCTGGAGAATCGTTGAATATACATGGAAGGCCAGCCCGACGTGCGAAGGTGATAAAACCGTAAACGGTGGGTAGGGTCACCCGTCATGGTGCTTACCAGCCCATTCTGAAAGCTCGGGAAGTCGCTGCTGCGTCCACCCAGCGTCACCTCGATCTGTGCCTTGTTGCCAGGTATCGTGACCGGCAGGGTATACGTGTTCGCTCCCGATGCGGTCACCACGTGGCCGTGTGCGGCGACCTGCCACCCTCGTGGGTGCCGAAAGCTGAAATTCAACGCTGTATCACTGTATTTGGCAGTGGCAATGGGACCGACAGTGGCCGTTGGCGCCGGCTGGCCGGACGACGAGCCGCAGCCCACTACCAGGACGCCGAGGGCCAGGATCGAAAACACCAGTCTGTACAACAGAGCCTCCGGGGCATACGTTAATCGATAAAGGGTTGAAAGCGGGGCAGCAACGAGGCTGGAAGGCGGCCCATGATGATGGTGCCGTCCGGTTGGTGATCTTCTCGTTCCACCGTCCCGCGCGAACGAAAGAGGTGCACGAAGTCAGATGCGCCATACGGAATACGCGCCGTGACCGAGACAAAGCTGCGAGCGATATCCCCGACCAGGCGTGTCTGCAGGTCGCCCATACCGGCGCCGGTGAGAGCCGAGACTAGTACCGGTTCCGCAAAGCGTCGCTCCAGGAGACCGAGCCGGTCTTCCGGTACTCGGTCAATTTTGTTCAGGGCCGTGATGCGCGGCTTGCCATGTACTTCTAACGCCTCAAGCTCGTCTTCCACCGCCTCGGCCTGTTCCTCCGCCTGAGGGTGCGAGGCGTCGACGACGTGCAAGATAACATCAGCCTCAGTAATCTCTTCCAGGGTGGCGCGAAACGCGGCGACCAGATCGGTGGGAAGCTTCTGAATAAAACCGACGGTGTCGGTCAGCAGCACTTCCTGGTGGTTGGATAGTGCAAGGCGACGGGTCGTGGGGTCGAGCGTCGCGAAGAGGAGATCGCTGCTCAACACGTTGGCGCCGGTCAGTGCGTTCATGAGCGTGGACTTGCCGGCGTTGGTGTAGCCCACCAGGGCAATCACCGGAATGCCGGCGGACCTGCGCTGGCGTCGGAGCAGGCCCCGCTGCCGGCGCACCGCTTCGATCTCGCGGTTCAGCTCGGCAATTCGCGTGCGGATGCGGCGGCGGTCGCTCTCCAGCTTGGTCTCACCGGGACCACGCGTGTTGATGCCGGCGCCCAGCCTGGAGAGTTCCACGCCGCGTCCGGTGAGCCGCGGCAGACGGTAGCGATACTGCGCCAATTCAACCTGCAGCCGCCCTTCGCGGGTCCGAGCGTGCATAGCAAAAATATGTAAGATCAGGGCCGTGCGGTCAGTCACCTGGCAGTCCAGGGCCTCTTCCAGATAGCGCTGTTGCGAGGGAGAGAGTTCGTCGTCGGTGATGATGGCGTCGTACTGAAGGTCGCCCTTTTGTTCTCTCAGCTCGCGAATCTTGCCTTTGCCAAGATAGGTATGCGGCTGCGGCGCATCCAACCGCTGGACTACCGCACCGACTACCTCGACATCCGCCGTGCCGGCCAGCCGCGTCAACTCTGCCAGGGACTGCGCACTGGACCACCCATCACCGGTATCCGCCGCCAGCAGCACGGCCCGCTGGACGTTTGGAAGTGGGACAACGGTTTGATGCGTGTGACTCAACGAAAAAAGCAGCCTCCTGGCTGTCGGAAAGCGCGCTACTTGACAGGGTTTTATTGTACCAGTCGCGAGATTGTTACCAGGTGTAGATCGTGGTACCGCCCGAGCGGTAGGCCTGCCGCATAAAGTGTCCGAATTTGGCCAGGGCCGCGGGCGAGAAGCAGCGGTCCTTGGTACACATCCGCTCGCTGTCGCCCACGACCACATAGCGCACATGATACTGATGCAGCAGTGCGGCGGCACGAGCACTGCTTCGAGTGCCGTAGATGGTGTTCACGTCGGCCACGCGGGTCTGGATCTCCGGCTCGTTGCCCCGCCATTGATACTCGTGGCCGGCCCAGCCCATCACCGTGGGTAGACCGGTAAAGGTGCTGATGCGCGCGGAATCGGTTTGATCCTCGTTATACTCGGCGCCGGTGGCCTCCAGCTCCACCGGCTGGCCACTCACATGCTGTTGCAGCCAGCGAATAGCCGCGTAGTCGCCAGGATGCTGCGAGGACAGCCACTGGGCGCCGTTCAGACTGCGGTCGCCGAAGTCCTGGATCGCCGACTGGGGCGCATAGTAGGTGTAGGCCGCTCCTCCCAGGGCGCCGGCAGTCAGTACCGCCGCCGCGGACCAGGCGAAGATCGGCGCGAAGTGATCCCGCAGGATTCGCCACACGCGAAGCGTGGCATAGCCCGCAGCCAGGCCCAGCAGCGTCCACCCCTGGTAATAGAACTTGAACATGGTGTTCATGCGATAGCTGGCGCCACCATCAAACGAATCCCGCACATAGAGGACTTCGGGCAGCGCCACCACCAGGCAGCCGATGGCGAGGAGCACCAGGGCCATAGCGTCGCTGCGATTTGGTTCCTCGCTTAGCAGGACGCGCCGCAGCGCGACCAACGTTGCCCCGCCCAGTGCCAGCAGCAACAGCAGAACCCACAGGTGGTAGCGTGCCGCGATTACCACCAACACCAGCAGCGCCACGGCCACCGCCGCCTGTGCGGCATTCGAGGCGCGTGCCTGGCCCCATTCCAGCGAGGCGCCTTCGGTGGAAAGCGAGGCCGGTTCCCTCTCCTCCACCTCCTGCTCGCCGGCCGGCTGCAATAACAGCGTCACCGCCGACACCAGTAAGATGGCAGCCAGCACAAACAGCCCAAAGACCTGGAGAAATTGCCACATGGTGGTCGGCGTCGTCACCACGCCAACCCCATGAGCGAGCGAGCGAAATTGCAGGTAGAAGGGTGTAAAGAGCAGCACACTGCTCAGCCCCAGCACCACGATTCGCACCACCGGCCCGCGCCACCAGCGCGAACCTGGATCGCTCAGGTACCCGTGTACACCGATACAGGCCGCTGCTACCAACGTATAGGTGGGGAAGTCCCAACTGTTGATGGTGAAGAGGGAGCCAATCACCAGGGCCGCCGGCAGCAGCGCCAGCATATTTGAGCGGGCGGCCCGAGCAGCTTGGGCCGGCGCTAGCAGCAGGGCGTATCCCAGCGCGATGGCCAGGAGTGTCACCGGCAGCGCCATGACGTGCGGGTGAAGATCGCCCAGCATAAAGCTGAAGAAAGGGAACTCATTGATGGTGTAGTCCGATGCGGTCTGGATGACGCGTGTGCTGTCGAAGAACCACCAGGTCACCCCCGGACTATTGGGCAGCTTGTGATTGGGGAGCTGGGTGGCGATGGCATACCAATTTCCTAGCAGGCAGACGAAGACGGGAGGAACGAGCGCCCAGAGGTACCGCCGGGTCAGGGCATAGCCCAGGCTGAAAAGGCCGGCCAGACAGAGGGCAGGCAGGGTGGCCAGCGCGAGGTTGTAGCCCACCGCCTGGCCTACTCCGCTGAGCGTGGTCAGCAGACCGAACATCAGGTACCCGAAATAGTAGTAGTTGATGCCATGGCCGCTCATCCACGGATCGACCGGCGGATAGGAGGCGGCGTGCATTGACGAGCCGAGTAGTGCCATGTCCATAAACTGCTCAGTGTGCGAGATCGCGGGGTGGAATACCTGGGCGCGTAGCACACTCCACACCACCAGGGCGCCGAGAAAGAGAACTTCCTCCAGGACGATGAGGCGACGACAGGAGTTCAGCAGGTCAATCGTTTGCTGCCGCCACCGCCACCAACTGACCGCCGCCACCAGCAGGACGAGTACCGCCGGCGTCACCTGGTTGCCGCCAATCGGCACAAACGATCCGACCAGCCAGACGACATAGGTGATGCCGACCATCCCCAGCGTCTTGGCAAAGATGTAGCCGCGATCCGGCAGCCGGCCGAGCGCCCAGACGGTGAGCGGCAAAAAGGCCAGTCCCACCGCTTCCAACACCAGCGCCCATCGGACCACGTCGATCATCCGCGCGTTACCTGGTAAATGGTGATGTCCGGCGCGTGTACTGCCACGCGACGATGACGCACCTTCCGATAGGTAATGATGCCCGGCGCGTGAAACGCGACCCGCAGCCCCTGTCCCACCATCTGCCGGAATTTGGCAAGACCGGCGGGCGAATAACATGGCACGTCCGGCGGCGGCGAGCACTGCTGCTCCGAGAAGCCGACAAAAATGTAGCGTACACCATAGGTGTGGATGACGTCCCAGGCTTGCGCCACGCTGGGCGAGTTATAGAGCGTCCGTACATCATCGGCACGAGCGTGGGTGTGTTGCAGGCAGGCATCCGGATTGCGTGTCTGACCACACAGGCCGGTTGGATCAATCTCATCGCCCCAGCGCTGTTCACGCTCATGGATCCCGTTGAAGATGTCCGGGAGGCCCGTGAACTGGCTCACTCTCGATTTCCAGTCATAGTTGGTATCGGCCGCTTCCGCGATCACCTGGGCGCCGGCCACGTGCGCGTTGAGCCAGCGGATACCGGCGTAATCCTGTGGGTAGGCAACCTTCATGAAGGCCATGCCGTCGAGCGTCAGCGGGACACTGCGTTCCGGCAACCAGGTGGTGCGATAGGTCTCGCGGCTCACGGTTCCGGCGTAGGTATAGACCAGCGAACCGGCAAGCAGCAGCACGAAGCACGAGCCCCACACCGGCCGGCGTTTGAAGCCATCGAGCAACGAGCCGGCAGAACGTCGCGATCCGCGATCACTCCGCTGCGAGGCCGGGTCGATCTCGCGCTGGAGAGGAATCACTCCCGCTGCTTGGGTTCCCGAGGTGGGCAGTGGACGACTGTAGACCTCGCTCGGTGGCGTAGTCGACGCGGCGAGGGTGAGGTGGGCTGTCCCTGCGGCGCTGTCCCCGGTCGCGCCGATCGGTAGCGAGGACAGTAACCGGAGCCGGGCTCGACGCTGCCGGGGATGATCAACTCGTCCGGCGTCCTCGGCGCCTGCCCGCTCCGAATTGGACCGTCGGTCCAGGAAGTAGGTCAGAGCGCAGGCCGCGCACACCGCGTACAGCAGCCACGCCTGGTCGTAGAACTTGAAGATGGTGTTCATGCGGAAACCGGCGCTACCGTCCAGGAAGTCTTTGACGAAAAATACCTGCGTGCCGATGGAGAGCGCGAGCGGAATAAGCAGCAGGGTGAGGACGAACAGGACGGCGGGCGCCAGGCGTTGATGGAGTCGTACCAGGAGCAACACCACCAACCCCAGCAGGAGGGTCAAGAAGGCGAGCAGGAAGAACTGCAGGATCAGAAGACCGACCAGCAGAATAGCCAGCCCGGTCAGCACGTTGCTATCAAGCACCGGGGACGGAGCGGACGTCATCCGGCTGGCTATTTTGGCAGCGTGACGAACCTGCCTCCAACGTTCGCGATAGTACAGAGCGAACTGCGCTCTGGTTCGCCAGCGGAGCAGGCGCGAGCGCAATCCCGTATCCAGCCAGAGCGTCAGGATGAGATACGACAGGATCAGGAACAGGAGGAAGCCGAAGTGCTCCAGGTAGATGTGGAGCGGCGTCACCAGCACATCCCGCACGTCCTGTGGATTGACGTTACCGTTTTCCAGCACGGCTGGAGTGATGCTGCGAACCATACCAATACCAGTCTGGAACACGGTCTGGTAGTGGGCTTTGAAGGGCCAGAACAGGATCGTGCTGCCTATGGCCGGGATGCCAATCCAGAGCAGCGGTCGCCACCACAGTTGCCAGTTGAGCTGGCGATGCCGCGCATACACGCCCACCGCGGCTCCCAGCCCCACCACCAGTACGTAGGTCGGGTAGTCCCAGGGGTTGGTGACGGCGATGCTTCCCAACAGGAGGGCCGCGATGGCCAGACCGAGGATGGTCTGGAGCCTGGAGCGGAGTGGCGCTACCAGATTCACCGTCAGTGCCAGGGCCGCGGCGGTCATGGGGTAGGCGATCAGATGGGCGTGCAGATCGCCGAAGAGGTAGGTGAAGTACGGGAACTCCGCGATCGAACCGCCCACTGGCGGCACGATGCGCGTAGACTCCCAGTAGTCGAACGCCGGCAAGGGCTGCCGGTCCAGGAGCGCTGCGCGCAGCCCTGAGATCACGTCGATCATGCCTCCCACCAGTGGCAGGTCGGACTGGACGGTCGCGATCGACATCAGCCCGCGTATCAACTGCCAGCCACCATTGAGATTGCCGATCACGCCGACGAACAGGACTGCGAGCAGGCCGGTGGATACCCGCTTGGTCAGGGTCAAACCAATCGAGAACAGGCTGCCGGCCAGCAGCGCGAAGAAGGTGGCGATTGCCAGATTGAAGCCGAGCGCGGGAGCGATGCCGGTGAGTTTGCAGAGCGTACCCACCAGAAAGAAGCCGTAATAGTAGTAATTGATGTAGCCATGCGCGAAGAAGGGATCGTAGGGTGGAAAGACCCGACTGCGGACGGTGGCGTTGAGAAACGCCAGCTCCATCTGTTTTTCGCCCATGCGACCGCCGCCGGCATTGCTGGTGGACACCGGCGAAAACTGGTGTCCCAGATCCGGATACCACATGCGTAACAGCACCATCGCGGCAAATGCAGCCAGAAACACCACTTCGGCGGCGAACACACGACGCCACTCCCGGCGCAGAAAGTCCAGCATCTCCGCTCGTTGCCAGTAGGCCAGGGCGCCGGATCCTAGGGCCAGCACCAGCAGCGACAGGAAAATCATCCCACGGTCGTAAGTGGCCACTCCCAGACTGACTGCGATCCACACCAGGTAGCCCAGCACCAGCAGACCGATGGTTTTGGCGATGATGAACCCGCGGTCCAACAAATTCCCCAGCACGAAGAAGGTGACCGGTAAGCCCAGCAGGCCCAGCAGTTCCAGTACCAGCAGCCAGGTGATGAGCGGGTGGCGCATGGTGAAACCGTTGGGCGGGAACATCTGGTCCATGGTCTGGCCCTGCTGATCCTGTTTCCATTGATGATTGGTCAGCATCAGCCGGGTGTCGGGTTGTAGCGTGGCCGGAAGCGGCCCACCCTCGGCCACATCGCCCGCGGCCGGGACGGCGGCGTAGAGGAGGGCCGCCACCCGTTTGGGGTCGATCGCGCCAATCCGCTTGAAGATCTGGACGTTCGGGTGGTCGTACACGTGGAAACTCTCGTCCGCCGAGTAATCGTGTACCACGAAGGGGCCTAACTGTGGATGCCGCTGAAAATGCTTCAGTAGCCGGAAGTTCAGCCGGTTGGCGAAGAGCAAGTCGTAGTAACGGTTGGCGATGGGATATCGCCCCGGTATGCGGGGAATCGAGCCGATCATTCTCTCGCTCGACATAACGATATAGCGCGCGTGCATGAGCACATTGGTGATATCGCCGACCTTGTGCTGCAGGTCGCTGGTGCTGCTTTCGCCATCGTACAGATTGAGCTGCAACTCCGGATAGACGCTGCCCACGTGTCCCTGCTCGTCAATTGGTAGCGGGTCGTCCCAGTTTCCCTCTTCAGCGATGGTGGTTCCTGCCGGGATGTGGCGAAACATCCAGCGCGAAGCGGCCACCCGCGTGTTGGGGTGCGCGTAGATATTCATATAGGCCAGGGAATACAGGAACGAGGCGGCGGTGACCGCGACCAGAATGCCGCCGGCGCCCACTCGGATGGTCCCACGAAAACGCCGGACCATCCAGACCAGAAAGGCCGCGCCCATCAGGGTCATGACCGGCATGATCGGCAACATATACCGGTCGAACTTCGCGAAGAAGCGGCCCACAAACAGGAAGTAGGGGATGATCCAGAGCAGCAATACGGCCTGGTCCAGCTTCACTCGATGGCGCGCCACCTGGTACAACCCGAAGAGCACACCGCCAAAGGCAGCCAGGGCGAGCGGGATGCCCATGCCCCAGAAGAGGATGTTCTTCAGTTGGTACAGATACGGCGCCGTGTGGGCGTACTGCAGAGTGTATGGTACCTGGAAGGGCGGATCGTTGGTCACCAGGATTTCGCTCTGCCCCTGGATGTCGTGGAGCAACTGTATGCGGTCCAGCACCGCGTATGGCTCGCAGATCACAAAGGTCAGCGCGCCGATCACAATCGTCCCCAGAATCCACTGCAGATTCCAGTTCAGCCGCGAGGCTGTCGCGGCATACTGCCGCCGAAGCGACTCCGCAAGGGGACGATTGCCGTGCCACGGTGCGCTGCCCCAGGCGGCCAGCACCGCAGCCGACACCAGAGGGGCCAGCAACAGGAGCGCGGTGGTTTTGGTTGCCAGCGCGGCGCCAAAGGCTATCCCGCCCCACACATACGGCCGCCGGCTGTCCGATTGCACGATGTGCACGGATGCCAGCACGGTGAGCAGCGCCAGAGGCAGCAACACGGTGTCAACCGTATAGAAGTGCGAGAGCTGGATATCCAGGACGGTGAACGAGGTCAAGGCCATGGCCAGCACACCGGTCCAGTAGCCGTACACGCGGCGCCCAATAAAGAACACGAGCACGACGCTGAGCAGGTCCAGCAAGGCCGAAAGACTACGGCCCAGCACGGGCAAGCCGCCATAGGTGTTCACAGCGGACCACTGGGACAGGAATGAAATGTGTTGCGCCGCGGTGGCAATGGTCCCGGCCACCAACGCCAATAAATAGAGCGGCAAACTGCCGTAGGCGAAGAAATGCGGGTCGAGCGGCGAGCCGGTGCTGACGGTGGCGGGCGCACCCGCGGGTGGCTTGCTTATATCCAGGAATTGACTGAATGAATGAGGCCAGGCCAGAGCCGGGTTGCCTCCCGCGCCGGAGACAATCTCGTAGATGGCCCGCTCGTCTGGATGGAGCTGGTGACCGTTATCCCAGTTCAGGTTGTACAACCGGAATGCCCCGCCGAGCAGGAGAATTAGGACGGGAAGAACATACGGATAGCGGGCACACCAGTCGCCGATCCGCACCAGGGGCGCACGGCGAGGTGACGTCAAATTCTTAGTCTCCCACTAGCGCACTATGAAAAACGTGCTGCGAATGCAGCACGCTTCTCCCGATCCAGGCTGGCATGGTGATTGTACAACCTGCTTGCCGACGCCCTCAAGCAGAGGGCCTATATCCCCAGGACATGATGGCCTTCATCCACAAAAATGATCTCCCCGGTGACGCCTCGGCTCAACTCGCTGGCAAGATAGACGGCGGTGTCCCCCACTTCTTCAGCCGTGGTGGGCCGGCGCAGTGGTGCGTGTTCGGCGTGCTCCCGGGCAAAGTCGGTGAAGCCTGAGACGCCGGCGGCAGCAAGGGTCTTGATCGGGCCGGCGGATATGGCGTTAACGCGGATGTTCTGCGGCCCTAGATCGGCGGCAAGATACCGGACGCATGCCTCCAGGGCGGCCTTGGCCACGCCCATCACGTTGTAGCCGGGGAAGACCCGCTCACTGCCAAGGTAGGTCATGGCTATGATGCTGCCGCCCTCGGTCATCAGTGCCAGAGCCGGCTTGGTTACAGCCACCAACGAGTACGCACTGATCTCCAGCGCCGTCCGGAAACCGTCACGCGAGGTGTCCACAAAGCGCCCCTTGAGTTCGTCTCTGGGGGCAAAGGCGATGCTGTGAATGAGGATATCGAGCTGCCCCCACTCTTCGCCCAGGCGCGCGTACACCGCCTCGATCTGATCGTCTTCGGTGGCGTCCAGGGGCAGCAGCAGCGTACCGGGGATCTGCTCGGCGCACTCTGCAACATTCTTGCGCAGCCGCTCCCCCTGATAGGTCAGGGCCAGGCCGGCGCCCTCGCGACTCAAAGCCCGAGCGATGGCCCACGCAATGCTACGCCGGTTTGCCACACCGATCACCAGGGCACGCTTGCCGTCCAGAAGTCCCATAGCTGTCTCCTCCATCTTTATTGTGACGAGGGTTCGATACCCGGCCGTCATAACACTGATACTGCAGTAGTATGGGGCGAAAGCAAGAGGGGGATGTGAACGAGAATTTGCGCAGGGCCATGGAGGCCCTGGAAACCGGAGCTTCCGAGGTCCGCGATCTGTCCGCCCACTCCACCGGTCAGCTGCGGGACCGCCTGAGACGCACGGTGGAGGAAGTCCTGGATCACCTGGAGGCGGAGGAAAGCAGCGAGCCGGAGGATATCTTTTCCTCCCTGGATCGTCAATCGCGCGACATTGCCGAGAATCTGCGCCGGGCGGAACGCCTGATGAAACGACGGACGGGGCAGGAATAGCCAGATGGAACCCGGCGGCGTCCGCGACAACCTGCTGCACGTGCTACGCGACCAGGCGGTGCTGCGTGGAGATTTCGTCCTCAGCTCCGGCCAGCGTTCGTCCTACTACCTGGACGCGCGCCTGGTAACTCTTTCCGCTCGGGGCAGCGCGTTGGTTGCCGTGCTGCTGCTCGACGCCTTCGGCAGCAACCCGCCCGACGCGGTGGCCGGACTCACCGTGGGTGCCGATCCGATCGTCGCCTCCATCGCCTGCATGGCCGGGCTGCGTGGGCTTGGCGTCGATGGGCTGATTGTTCGAAAGGAACCAAAGTCGCATGGGACCAGCCGACGAATCGAGGGACCCTGGCGAGAGGGTATGCGCGTCGCCATTGTGGACGATACCTTCACCACGGGCGCCTCGGCGCTGCAAGCGGCCCAGGTCATCAGTGCGGCCGGCGGCAGGATAACCGGCGTCTACGCCCTGATCGATCGAGAAGAGGGGGCACGCGAAGCGGTCGAGTCCGCTGGGTACCGGTACCAGGTGATGTACACGGCGAGTGAAATCCTGAATTGCGGCTAAACCTGGAAATTTGCCCATTCCCAATTCACCACTCCCGCCCTACCTGCGCGAACGCACCGTACATAGGAGGATGACAATGAGAAGGCTCGTTACTGCAGTGACGATTGTACTTGCGCTGATCCTTCTACAGCGCTCTTCAGTCGTATTGAGCCTTCAACTTCCAAACTGGCTGAAGGAGTCCGGAATTATGACTGGGCCAACGTCTGCGACGCAAGCTCGAACGGGCGGACGCGCTGCCGCGCACAAGCCATACCGACTCAACAACCAGTTGTCGCCAGATTTCGCGGCTACAGCCTTTTCCGCAACCTCAAGCCACCCGCAACTGACGGCGGCGCAGGCAATACGGCTTGTTAGCTCGACCTACTGGGACCTCAGCAAGGCCACAGCCGTCTCGGCAAGCTACAAGAGTTGGACTTCCGCCACCTTGCTCACTCATGCTTCGGGCAAGGTGTGGCTGGTGGTGGCGCACGGCATGCGTACTTACGACCCGGGCGGAGAAGCGGGTGGGTGCACCCTGCGACCGGCGACTCCGAGCAACTGCGCCGCCTTACGCAGCTGGGACAATCTTATGTTCATCGTTGACGATGCGGCGAGGAAGGTTATCGAGGCTACTCCTTTTTCGAGAGTGGAGCTTTGAGGCCCCGGGGTTGGATCTCCGTGGGCACGGAGGCTCTCCAGGTGAAGCGGGATAGCCTCGCGCATCAGCTGCTCCGCTTCCTCCGCACTTTCGCCAGCTGCAACACACCCGGGGAGATCCGGCGAATAGGCAGAGAAGGATTTCCCGGACCCCTCGATGATGACCAGATAGTTCACTCTTCTCGTTCTCCTGCCATACCGTGCGGTTATAGCTGGTAGCTGGCTCCCTCCACGGCTAGCTCAACCGGCTTACCAAAGGCCTGTTCCGCGGCCTCTCGGGTTGCCGCGGCGTTGAAATCCGCGTAGTGCGTGAGCACCAGCCTTTTCACACCGGCTTCCCGCCCCAGCCGTCCCGCCAGCTCGGGCGTGAGATGCTGGCGGTCGGTCCCCGCTTCGTCATAATTGAGCACAGTTGCCTCGACGATGGCCAGCGAGGCATGCCGGGCCAGGTCCACCACGGCCTGACTCCAGGCCGTGTCACTTGAGTAGACGATGGTGTGCTCGGGCCGAAGCTGCTCGGTGAATCGCATAGCGTAGGCGGGACCGTGGTGGACGGTCACCGCAAACTCGACGCCGATATCGCCCACGGCCATGCCGGTGCGCGGTTCGTACTCCGATAATGCGTAGGCCTGGCTGAAGAACTCCGCTGGCTCCTTCAGCGCGTCGTTCAGCCGGTCGATGGTCGTCGCTCCGCCGGGTGGAAGAAACAGCGGGATGGGTGGCATGCCTGGACAGGTGAAGCGATGGGTATAGAGCAGAGGGATCAGATCGAAGAAGTGATCGGGGTGCAGGTGGCTGATGATCACCGCGCTCAGCTCGCACGCGTCGGTGATGGCGCGCAGCCTGGCGCAGACGCCGTGGCCGGCATCGACCAGGACCGTCACACTGTCCGTTTGGAGCAGGTAGCCGGAGGTCGCGCCACCTGGATTTGGGAAGGATGGGCTACACCCGAGCACGGTTAGCTTCATGTTTGATCCTTGTTACGTTTCAATTCGGCCGCACCTGTAGCCAGTAATCGCAGTGTTTTTGCAACACGCATACCTCACAGCGCGGCCGTCGCGCCTGACACACCTGACGGCCGTGGGCAATGACCGTGACATGAAAATCGTACACGTCTTCAGCCGGTACCAGTGCCTCCAGTGCGTCGTGCGCTCGTTCCGCCGAATCGGTGGCGCCGATCAGGCCCAGGCGTTTGGTGACGCGGTGGACGTGGGTATCGACCGGCAAGGCGGGTAGGTCGCAGGCGAACAGCAGCACGCAGGCCGCGGTCTTGGGACCGACACCCGGTAGCGTTCGCAGCAGCTCCCGCGCCTCTGCCAGGGGCAGATCGTTGAGACACGCGAGGTCCATGCTGCCATACCGGCGATCCAGCTCGTGCAGCACGCTGTGAATGCGAACCGCTTTGATATTCCCCAGGCCGGCCGGTCGGATTACTGTCGCCAACTCGTTGACATCGGCGTTGGCGATTTCCGCCCAACTGGCGTAGCGTTCTTTCAGGCGCTCAAAGGCCAGACCCGAGTTGCGGTCGGCGGTGTGTTGCGACAGAATCGTGGCGATGAGCGAATCGGTCGGATTGCTCCGCGCGTGCCGTCGCCCGGACCCATACTCAGCGCGCAGCAGGCGCAGGACGGCCGCTGCTTGCGCGCGGCGGTGGTCCTCGCTGTCGGCTGGTGGTTGCTTAGCCGCGGCTGTCCGAGTCACCGGATGCTCTCTTCATCGTCCTCCCCAATAACACATCTCCCGAGCGAGCTCTGATGGTCCATCCCTTCGTGGTGCGTCCGGCCACCTCGGGCACGGGGCCGCTCCACGCGCTGTCGATGGTGACGGCGCCGATGGAATCCGGCAGATCGACCTCGATCTGCTGGTCGGTGCCGGTGGCGTTCAGCCCAACTATGGCGACATCCCCGTCTAGATGGCGAGCGAACACATACAGGCCGTTTCTGCCACCCAGGCCGGTGTAATCGCCGCGTCGCAGCACCGAGTTCGCATGGCGCAATGCGGTGCAACGTTTCAGGTAGGCGTGGAGGTCATCATCCCAGGTTCCACGGTCCCAGGTGAAGCCTCGGCGGGCGTCCTCCACGTTTTTCCCGCCGACCATGCCAATTTCATCACCGTAGTAGATACATGGCGCTCCGGCGAAGGTCATCTGAAAGAGATATGCCAGCCGCAGAGCGGACGTGTCACCACGGGCCATGCTGAGGAAGCGGGCCGTGTCGTGGCTATCCAGCAAGTTGAGCTGGGCCAGCGTGGCAGCCCAGGGATACATGCCTAGCAGATGGTCAATGGCCTGGGCGAATCCCTCGGCGCTCAAGCTCTCCACAGGGTCGAGGCCGGTGCCGGCGATAGTCGATCGGTCGATCCCTCGCTCTCCGGCGAAGAAGCCGAGGCAGGCTTTGGTGAAGAGATAGTTCATCACCGCGTCGAACTGATCGCCGGCCAGCCAGCGTCGCGCGTCGCCCCAAATCTCGCCCACGATATAGGCATCCGGGTTGGCGCGCTTCACCCGACGGCGGAACTCCCGCCAGAACTCGTCGTCGTTGATCTCGTTGGGCACGTCGAGTCGCCACCCATCGATGCCCTGGCGCACCCAGTGTTCAGCCACGCCCCATAGAAACTCCCGTACCGCCGTGGTGCTGGTGTTGAACTTGGGCAGCGCCGGGTTGTCCCACCAGGCCCAGTAGCCAGGCTTGCTATCTCCTGGCCCGTAGGGGCGCAGCGGCCACTGATAGACCGTGAACCAGTCGAGGTAGGGAGAATTGCCGCCGTTTTCCAGAATGTGGTTGAACTGGAAGAAACCACGGCTGGCGTGGTTGAAGACGCCATCCAGCACCACGCGCATCCCTCGAGCATGGGCCTCCCGCACCAGCCGGGCGAACACAGCATTGCCGCCCAGGATCGGGTCCACGTTGTAATAGTCGTGCGTGTGATACCGATGGTTCGCGGTGGACTGGAAGACCGGGCAGAAATACAGGGCGTTGACGCCGAGGTCTTGCAGATAGTCCAGGTGCTCGACCACGCCCATCAAGTCGCCACCCTTGAAGCCCTGAATGCTGGGTGGGGCGTCCCACGCCTCCAGGTTATTCGGCTTAGGCACGGTGGCGCTCTGGGCGAACCGGTCCGGAAAGATTTGATAAAAGATGGCGTCCTGCACCCAGGCCGGCGTCTGGAAAATTTCGGCGGGCGCTGGGGTAGCTTCGATCTGCATGCATGGCACCTTGAGAGTTAAGTTTGGCTAGTCAGCCTGGCGACCTGGCGTTGCAGCGCCCGTCGCCGCGGCACAAGAGCATGTCGAGCGGGAGCGGCACGTGCCGGCCACGACACCCGCGTAGCGCAAGTTTCAAGCCGCTGCGTGCGACCCGGAACGAGTGGCGCGACGAGCTTCCATCCACGCGCTATGGCGGTATGCTACAGGTCAATCGTATCTTTCACCCCTGGAGGCGGCGAGATCGTTTTCGCCAGATCCTCAGCGGGCTCTTCCCGTTCCAGCACCAGCAGGGCGAGCGGCGGTAGCCGGAGGCTTACGGAGAACGGTTGGCCGTGCCAGGGGACCTCTTCCGCCTGGAGAGCAGCATCGTTGGTCACGCCGCTGCCACCATAAATCTCCTCATCGCTGTTGAACACCTCTCGGTACGTTCCGGCCTGTGGCAAGCCGATGCGATAGCCCTCCCGAACCACCGGCGTGAAATTGAACACGAACAGCAGGCTGTCCGCGCCGTCGCGCGAGCGCCGCAGGAAGGAGAGTACGCTGCTCTCCGCGTCGGTGAAGTCCACCCACTCGAAGCCTTGCCAGTCGAACTCTACCTCGTACAGGGCCGGACGCTCCTGATACAGGCTGTTCAGCGCGCCGACGAACCTCTGGAGACCGCGATGTTTGTCGCCGGCCTCTCCGCTCATATCCAGCAGATGCCAATCCAGGCTCTGCGCGTAGTTCCACTCGCGCCATTGACCGAACTCGCCGCCCATAAAGAGCAGCTTCTTGCCGGGGTGAGCCCACATATATCCGTACAGGGCGCGCAGATTGGCAAACTTCTGCCAGAGATCGCCCGGCATCTTGTCCAGCAGCGATCGCTTGAGATGGACCACCTCGTCGTGCGACAGCGGAAGCATAAAGTGCTCACTGAAGGCGTACATCATGGAGAACGTCAGATCGTTCTGATGGTCGCGCCGGTAGATGGGATCGAGCGCAAAGTAGTCCAGCGTGTCGTGCATCCAGCCCATGTTCCACTTCAGATCGAAGCCGAGTGCGCCCTCCTCGACAGGACCCGTCACTCTGGGCCAGGCGGTCGATTCCTCGGCGATGGTCAGCACACCTGGATACTCTTCGTGGAGCACCGCGTTGACGTGGCGCAGAAAGTCGATTGCCTCCAGGTTTTCCCGCCCCCCGTACCGGTTGGGTTCCCATTGGCCGTGCTCGCGGGAGTAGTCCAGGTACAGCATGGACGCCACCGCGTCTACCCGCAGCCCGTCGATATGGTACCGGTCGACCCAGAACAGGGCATTCGAGGTCAGAAAGCTCCGAACTTCGTGACGGCCATAGTTGAAAACCAGCGTCCCCCAGTCCGGCTGCTCGCCCCGGCGCGGGTCCGCATGCTCGTACAGGTGAGTACCGTCAAAACGGGCCAGGCCATGCGAATCCTTCGGGAAGTGCGCCGGCACCCAGTCGAGCAGCACACCCAGCCCGGCCTGGTGGCAGCGGTCGACGAAGTACATGAAGTCGGTGGGCGATCCAAAGCGGGCGCTGGGCGCATAATACCCGGTGACCTGATAGCCCCAGGACATGTCCAGCGGATGCTCCACCACCGGCAGCAGCTCGATATGGGTAAAGCCCAGACCCGCCACATACTCCGGCAACTGGTCGGCTAGGTCCCGAAAGCTGAGAAAGCGATCCGGGTCGTCCGGGTCTCGGCGCCAGGAGGCGAGGTGCAGCTCGTAGGCGGAGATAGGAGCAGCCATCCAGTCGGTCGAGGCGCGCTGCTCAATCCAGCGGCTGTCTTTCCACAGGTACCCATTCAGGTCGGCCACGATCGATGCGGTCTGGGGCCGGTACTCCGCGGCGAAGGCGTAGGGGTCGGCCTTTTCCACCCACGGGCCATGGCCGCGCGGCAGAATAGCGTACTTGTAGGTCGATCCAGCCTCGATGCCCGGCACGAAACCGTGCCACACGCCCGACTCCCCCAGCGATTGCAGGGGGTTTCCAAGCGGGGACCACTGGTTCCAGTCGCCAATGACGCTGACGGCAGCAGCGTTGGGCGCCCACAGCGCGAAGGTGACGCCTCTGGCGCCGTCCTGCTCGCCGGGATGCGCTCCGAGCTTATCGTATGCCCGCCGGTGTGTGCCGGCGCCAAACAGGTACAGGTCGAAATCCGAGAGCGCCATGGAATCACCTACAATCGTGGCAAATGGCGGCGAGCCGGGCGCTCACCGTGCGGGCGAGGGAATATGGCTTTTTCACGTGTCGCCGGAATCTTGCTCCATCCGACCTCATTGCCGGGGCCGGGCGGCATAGGCACGCTCGGCGAGTATGCTCGCCGCTTTGTCGATGCCCTGGAGCGCAGCGGAATCGGCCTCTGGCAGGTGCTCCCGCTGGGACCAACCGGATACGGCGATTCACCGTACTCCGCATTATCGGCCTTTGCCGGCAATCCCTTCCTGATCGCGCTGGAGCCCCTCGTCGAGCGAGGATGGCTGCAGGCGACGGAGCTTGCCCGCCTTCCGCAATCCCCGTCCGAGGCGGTTGACTTTGGCGAACTGGTTCCCGCCAAGATGGCCGTGCTGCGGCTGGCCTTCGACCGCTTCGACGTCCACCAGGTGGGAGAATCATACCACCATTTTCTGGAGGAAAACGCCGGCTGGCTGGACGACTTCTGTGTGTACATGGCCATCAAGGACGCTCAGGGCGGAGAGCCGTGGAGCCGATGGTCGGCGGATCTCCGGTCCCGCGATGCCGCCGCCCTGAGTGCACAGCGAGGTGACCTGGCCACTGAGATCGACTTCCACCGCTTTGTGCAGTTCACCTTTTTTGAGCAGTGGTCGGCGTTGAAGCAGTACGCCAATCAGCGGAACATTCAGATCGTTGGCGATATTCCGATCTTCGTTGCCCATGACAGCGCCGATGTCTGGGCCAACCAGGCGCTCTTTCAACTGGACGACCGAGGTCTGCCCATCGTGGTAGCAGGGGTCCCGCCGGACTACTTCAGCCCTACGGGTCAACTCTGGGGCAACCCGCACTATCGCTGGGAGGTGATGGCTGCGAATGGCTACCAGTGGTGGATCGACCGCTTTCGGATGTGCCTGCGCTTGGTCGACATGGTCCGGCTGGACCACTTCCGCGGGTTTGCCGCCGCCTGGGCGATTCCCTACGGCAACCCGACGGCGGAATGGGGCGAGTGGACGCCATCCCCGGGCCACGCGTTGTTCTACGCGCTGGAAGCCGCGCTCCCGAGTGCAGCGATTATCGCGGAGGATCTGGGCGTCATCACTCCCGACGTGGAGCAGTTGCGCGCCACCTTCGGTTTCCCCGGCATGAAGATTCTTCAGTTCGCCTTTGGGGCCGGACCGTCCGGCGCCGGCCTCCCGCACAACTATGAGTGCAACACGGTGGTGTACACTGGCACCCACGATAACGACACGACCGCCGGCTGGTTCACGACCATTGAACCAGGCGAACAGGAGTTTGTGCTCCGCTACCTTGCCAGCACGGGACAGGATGTCGTCTGGGATCTTATCCGACTCGCGTTTGCCTCCGTTGCGGATCTGGCCATCGTGCCGCTGCAGGATGTGCTGCGCGCCGGTGGCCCCAGCCGTATGAACAGCCCCGGCCAGGCCGAGGGTAACTGGTCCTGGCGGTTCGTGGATGGAGCTATCTCTGAGCTTGATGTGATGAACCTGCGGGCGCTGGTCGAAACCTACGGTAGGTTGCCCGCAGGCGCCGAACAAGCCGAGTCAGACCCCGCGATCGGGACTTCATGAGTGGACGGTTTCGAGGCTTCGTGGTCACCTGGTGGGTCAACAGGCAGCAGTGCTGTGCCGACACGGTCCCGACTATTGACACAGTCATCTCGTAGGGGACGTGGCTCCTGCCCGTCCCGCCTTCGGGTGTCTCCGGTGGGTAATGGTATGGCTTTCCCTTCTCCACTATCCGTTACACGCACCGGCGGTTGGCGCACTTTGTCGCCGCCTACGACCGCACCGTACCCTGGAAGCATGCCGGACCGATCCTTCCCCTGGAAACATGCCCTTATCGTCGGCGCCTCTTCAGGTATAGGCGAGGCGCTGGCCTATCAGTTAAGCGCGAGCGGCGTAGCTGTGGCACTGGTGGCCCGGCGCATAGACGCGCTGGAACGGATCGCACACGATATAACAAGCTGTACCCGGGCGACGGTTACGGTGTACAGCCACGACGTGCGCCACACCGACGAGGTGGAGGCGCTCTTTCAGCGGATCGCGACTGAACTGGGCGGCCTCGATCTGGTCATCTACGCCTCCGGTATTATGCCTCTGACCGGCCCGGAGGCATATCCTACCGCCGACGACCTGGCAACCATCGAGACCAACTTCTCGGGCGCGGTGGCGTGGCTCAATCAGGCTGCTATGCGCTTTTCGCGAGCACAAGCTGGCGCCATCATCGGCATCTCGTCGGTGGCAGGGGATCGGGGCAGACGCGCCAATCCGGTCTATGGCGCGACCAAGGCGGCGCTCAACGCCTATCTTGAATCACTGCGGAATCGCCTCGCCGTCCAGGGGGTGAAGGTGCTGTGCGTGCGGCCCGGCTATGTGGAAACGGCGTTGATCACGGAGCTGCGCACACCCGGCTTCTTGCCACGGGCTGCGCCGGCTGCCGTGGCCACCGAGATTCTGCATGCGGCGGCTGCAAACCGGCGCGTGCTGTACACGCCGAGCTGGTGGCGTTACATCATGCTGCTGGTGCGAATGATTCCGCCACGCGTTATGGAGCGATTGAACTTCTAGCTTCGAGCGGAGCCAGCCGCTGAAACCAGATCCTGAACCGGGGCCGTGGGGTGCATGGCAGGGAGCGTCGCGGTGAACATGGCACCTCCATTGGAGTTGTTTGCAGCGGTGAGGTCGCCGCCGTGCGCCTGCATGATCCGCTGGGCGATGGTGAGGCCGAGGCCCGCGCCGCCGGTCCGCCTATTGCGCGAAGTCTCGCCTCGGTAGAGCGCCGTGAATAGATGCGGCAGGTCCTGCGCCGCGATCCCTGGACCGCTATCGGCCACCGTCACTATGAAGCGTTCACCCTGTCGCCGCCATCGCACATCGATCCGCTCGCCTTCCGGGGTATGGCGCAGCGCGTTGTCGAGCAGATTCTCCACCACGCGGGCCAGCATGTGGGCGTCACCGATCACGAGGCAGGGCTCGCCTGGAGGATCCACCGCCAGGCTGATGCCTTTAGACGCCGCCAAAGGCTGCACGCCCTCGACCGCCCCCTCCAGTAGCGCGCCCAGTTCCATCTGGACCCGCTCCGGCTCCTGCTCGAGGAACTCCAGACGGGTGTAGGCAAAGAGGTCTGAGATCAAGCGCTCCAGGGCGTCCGCTTTGGCGCGGCAGGCCCTGATGTAGTGCGCTCGCTTCTCTGCCGTGGCGGCCACACCGCTTTCCAGTCCCTGGAGATAGCCCCGAAGCATGAACAGCGGGGTGCGGAGGTCGTGCGCAATGGCGCCGATAAACAGCTTTCGGTCCTCTTCGAGCTGGGTCTGCCGGGTGAGCGCGTCGCGCAGAGCAGCGCTCATGGCCTCCAGAGCCCTGCTCACCTCCGCCACCTCGCGCGCGGCTGACCGGGGCAGGTGAACGTCCAGCTCGCCCCCGGCGATCCCCTCTACCGCTCGATTCATCGCCGCGAGTGGTTTCAGGACGGAGCGACTAAAGAGCAAGAGGGCAACGACCACCACCGCCAGAATGGCCCCGGCGGCGGCCAGCGGCCACAGAAAGGGCGAGGGAGATCCCGCCGCCGGGCGTGTGAACCAGAGAAAGGCGACTCCACGGATCGGGCTATGGCGCTTCGGGCCGGGTATCACGATTCTTTCGAAAGTGGGCGCCTGCCGGCCACTTTCGGGAATCAGCTCGTTAGTCGGACCCTGCGACGAGTACGTCCCGGCGCCGACTGGGTTGGGAGACCGGGTGGCCAGGAGTGCCGGCGCGCCCGGCGTGGTATAGATCAGACGTCCCGACGACTTGCCGGCTATCTGAACGATCTGTGTCTCTACCCCGATCGACCTCAACTCTCCCGCCGCACTGCGCTGCCAGGTAGGGTTGTGCCAGGGGGCGGGGGAGGCGCCGATGATCCGGCGCACGGCCGACAGTCTGGCGTTGTCGGCGTGCAACTGCCACGAGCCCATGGCGCCCGCCAGTGCAACCCAGACGACGCCGGTGCTGATCACCACAGCCAGCACGGTCAGAATCAGCCAGAGGCGCAGGGGCAAGGCCCTTCCACGTTTCACCGCCGTACTCCCTCGAACCGGTAGCCCACACCCCACACTGTCACGATGTAGCGGGGCTGGGCCGGCTCCTCCTCGATCTTCTCGCGGAGGCGCCGGATATGCGTGGTCACGGTGCTTTTGTCGCCGTACGACTCCCAGCCAAGGTCGAACAAGCGATCGCGGCTGAACGCCTGCCTGGGATGTGAGGCGAAGAGCTGAAGTAGCTCGAACTCCCGCGCGGGCATGGGTACCGGCGACCCGTCGATGCACACCTCGTGGGCCCGTATGTCGATCACCAGACGGCCGAAGTCCAGCACGCCATCTTCCGCCGTGGGTAGCGCGGCGCCAGCGGGGCGGTAGCGTCGTAGCACGGCATGGACCCGCGCCACCACCTCATCCGGCGCCGCCGATTTCACCACGTAGTCATCCCCGCCCAGGCGCAGACCGCGGATCTTGTCGCTGTCCGCGTCCCGTGCCGAGAGGAACAGGATGGGCACATCGGCTGTGGCACGGATTCGCCGGCAGACATCAAAGCCGGAGGCGCCGGGCATCATGACATCGAGCAGCACGCAATCGACGTGCTCGCGCTCCAATACCGCCAAAGCCTGCGCACCGTCGCCCGCGGTTCGGACCGCAAAGCCGTCGACCTCCAGAAAGTCGCGCATGAGCTCGACGATCCCGTCTTCATCATCGACCACGAGGACTGTTGCTCGCTGTGCCATGATTCGCCGTGCCCTTTCTCGTGGACTGTCCATGCCGGAAACTGCTCGCCTTGCTATCAGTATGCCGCACCGGAACGCCAAAATGTTGACGTGCACACGCTGTTCAAGGTCGGTTCAAAAACCGTTCAAGGTCGCGCCCCCTCTTTGTTCAACTTTGGGCCTCATAGTGGAAATCAGGGCGGGAAACATCCTCGCCAACACACGACGCTCACCGAGCGAAAGGACAGCAGCATGAAGACTTTGACACAGTGGATCCTCCGGCACCGGCTCATCGTTGGCATCTCCTGGATCATCATCGCGATTGCAGGTCTTGCCTCCGCATCATCTGCCGCCAAGGCACTCACCCTTAGTTCCGGCGCCATGCCCGGCGAAGGGATCGCGACCAACGGCGCCATCATCCACACTTACGGCACGGGCGGCGACACATCTCCTTTGGTTCCCGTCATTACCTTGCCGCGCGGCGAAACCATCGCCACACCCGGCGTCAGGAGCCAGCTGGCCACCGCCTTCGCCGCGGTTCAGGGCGTGCTGCTCCACTCTCGCGTGGTCTCCTACGCATCCACCGGAAATCGGTCCTTTGCCTCGCGTGACGGCCGCGTCACCTTTGGTCTCATCTACCCGGCGGGTCAGTACGGCCTCCCCGCGTCTCCTCCGCTTCCGCTTCACGCTCTGCAACGGGTACTGGGCGCCCACCTCGCCGCCGGAACCCGGATCGCTATCACCGGCTGTGACGCGCTGGCCACGTCCACCGGCGGCAGTGGGGGCTCGAGCGTGCTGGCCGAAACCCTGATCAGCGGCCTTGGCGCGCTCCTGATCCTGATCCTGGTGTTCGGTTCCTTCCTGGCCGTGGTTCCCCTGCTGATGGCGCTGGTCGCTATCCCCACGACCTTCCTGCTGGTCTGGGGCCTGACCGCCGTCACCGACGTTTCCTTTATCGTGCAGTTCCTCATCGCGCTGGTCGGCCTGGGGCTTGCGATCGACTACTCGCTGCTGATCGTCCGCCGCTGGCGTGAGGAGCGGGCCAACGGCCACGACAACCTACGTGCTGTGTACATTGCGATGGAGACGGCGGGCCGCGCCGTGGTCTTCAGCGGCACCACCGTTGCCATTAGCCTCCTGGCCCTGGTCGTCCTCCCCGTTCCCTTCCTGCGCAGCGTCGGCTACGGCGGATTGCTGATCCCGCTGGTCACCGTTCTGGTGGTCTGCACCCTGCTGCCCGTGCTCCTCTCGACCGTGGGCCCGTTCCTCGATCACCCTCGCCACCAGAACGCTCAGCGCCCCAGTCGCTTGTGGACGGCCTGGGCGAAAGGCGTCGTCCAGCGTCGCTGGATCGCGGCTGGGGTAGCGCTCGTCATCCTGGCGGCCCTGCTGGCCCCACTGCGCGGTCTCGTGCTTGGTAATCCCTCCGCGAACGCACTGGCTACCGCCGGTCCGGCGTTCACTGGGCTGCACACGCTGGAGACGAGTGGCATCGGCGTTGGCGTGATCGATCCCATCGAAGTGCTGGCGACGCCACGCACGGCCTCGGCGCTTGCCGGCCGCCTGGGCCAGGTAGCCGGCGTCCGCCTCGCGGTAGCCCCTTCCGGTCCTGCCTGGCAGCGCTCCGGCACGGCCCTGGTCGCGGTCCTCCCGGCCGTCGATGCCACCTCGGCGGACGGACGCGCCACGCTCGACCGGGTGCGAGCGGTAGCACATACCGGCTCGGCGCCAGCCACGGTGGGCGGCGTCGCCGCAAGCGACGGCGACTTCGTGGCGGCCGTCTATGGTAGCTTCCCCCTGATGATCGGCCTCATCATGCTGGTGACCTTCATCCTGCTGGTTCGAGCCTTCCGCTCGATACTCCTCCCGCTCAAGGCGCTGGTGCTCAACGTGCTCTCCGTCGGCGCTGCCTGGGGCGTGTTCGCGCTGATCTGGCAGGACGGTCGCGGTTCGTCGCAACTCTGGGGCATCGCGGCCACCGGCTCGATCTCCACCTGGATCCCCCTGATGGTCTTTGCCTTCCTCTTTGGCCTCTCCATGGATTACGAGGTGTTCATCCTCTCGCGGATGCGTGAAGAGTATGACGCTACCGGTTCAACCGACGCGGCAGTGGTGCGCGGTATCGGCCATACCGGGCGGCTGGTCACCAGTGCGGCAGCGATTCTCATGCTCACCTTCATCGCCCTGGCCTCGAGTCCCGGCACCGAGATCAAGATCATGGCCACTGGGCTGGCCGCGGGAATCTTCCTCGATGCGACGGTGGTGCGGATGCTCCTGGTCCCGGCATTGGTCTCCCTCTTCGGCCGCTGGAACTGGTGGCTGCCGGCACTCCCCGCTCGCCTCCTGCGCGTCGAGGCCTCCCTGGGACCGTCGCCACTCAACCGGGGGTGTATGCCTTGGAAGCAGCACAGCGCAGCGCCTAACTCGTAACCGCTTCATAGCGAGGGGATCGGGTGCACCACCCGATCCCCTTCGCATTCCCGTGGATAATGCGAAGCTCTCCTACGCCCTGGCCGCATCCGCCGAGATTCACCGACACGTCTGCTTTGATGAGGGTGGACTACACGCCAAGACGGGTGACGTACGCGGCTCTGGAGCCGACGTCCGCCACGGCGCCTGTAGCCCGGCCGTCCTGGCCCGCAGGCCAGCACGTTCGGCTGTGCTAGTGGGTCATGCTGCAAATAAGTAGCGCCGAGTCTGGCTGTGGTGCAAGACTGCAGTGGAAGCAAGGAGATCAGTCATGGCAACGCCACAGAAAGAACAACTCCGAGACCTGGCGGAGACCGAGC
>JAABUJ010001917.1_pt1 | contig 27961 bp, 26 predicted proteins | sample 5559131 | NCBI WGS metagenome assembly JAABUJ01 (sample SAMN10711875, study PRJNA513366) | rock metagenome | isolation source: Antarctica rocks | place: Antarctica: Victoria Land, Mt New Zealand nord | collected 2016-01-07
GTGCATGAGAAGCCTCCAGGTGGTGGGGATGGTTCTACCACTATCCTGCCAGGCTCCCTCGCACCTTCCTCTCCTTCACCACGTTCTGCGCCTGTCAAAAACCATTACCACCCCTTGTTTACCCCCCAACCCCCTCTCCCGCCCGCGGGCGAGGGGGAGATCCTTTAGAGACGCTGGAGGCACAAGAACTCCCCAGCGCCGTCGGGCGGCCTGTCCCCAGCGCCATTGGGCTGGACAGGCCGCCCGACGGCGCTGGGGAGAAGGGTCGGGGATGAGGGTGCGATGCCTGCCATCTGGGCTGCACCTCTATGCACCCTCATCCTCACATCCGGCACACTCGATGCACGTGGCGCCGACACGAGAGCCATCGACGGTTGAAGCCCGTCCGAAGTCTCGAACCTGTCCGCTTATGTACTTATGCCGGGGGAGTAGCAAGCCTTTCGTTCCCAGTCCGCGCATGGACGGAAAATCGCTGTGCCCTATCGCGCTCGACAGCAGTACGCGTCGGTGGTGTACTTGAGCGTGAGGGGGTCCGGGAGGTCGCGAGCCAGGTCGCGTATCTGGCGTTCGATGCCGGCACGGTCGGCTGGCGGCAGGGCTGCCATGAAGCTCACCGACAGTACCCGATCGATCAGCCCCGCTACATCGACCTCCTGCCCGTACGGAGTGCTCCATTCCTCCAGCGGCGTGAAGAGCCGGGTACCGTTGAATACCGCACACCAGTCAGCGCTGCGGTGTTTCGGCACGTCCCCGCGGTACGGCTCCATGAGTGCGCCGAGCGCTTGCTGTACCGGTTGAGTGGTGTCGCGCCGATTCCAGGTCAGGGCCAATCCGCCTCCTGGTCGCAACACCCGATGGATTTCCGCTAGCGCGCGCTCGTTGGCGAACCAGTGGAATGCCTGAGCAATCGTGACCACGTCCACGGAAGCGTCTGCCAGCGGTATGGTCTCGGCACTCCCGCTGAGGATCTCTACCGCGAGGTTGTGCGCCGCCAGTTTGGCGCGCATTCCTTCCAGTGGTTCTACCGCGATGATCCGCGCTCCGCTGGATACCAGCAGCCGCGTGAACTTGCCGGTCCCTGCTGCCAGGTCGAGGACCGTAGATGATGGCGAGATACTGAATGTCTGTATCAGATGCGCGACCGCTTCCGCTGGATAGCTCGGCCGGCCACGCTCGTACGCATCGGCGACTTGATCGAATGCCTGGGCCGCGTGGTGGATCACGCTGCTCTCCTCCCTTCCTGCCCTGGTATGGCACCGCGCTGGGGACTAGGCCAATGCACCTGTGCCGCCATCCACTTTAACCATGCAGCCCTCGTGTGATCGCAACGTGAAATTGGCGAGATCGACCCTTCCGTCTCGATCCAGATGGGTGGACACGACCATCTCGCCACCCGGCATATTCAGCGCCGGCATCGTCACCTCCTCGGCGCTGAAGTTGAGCGCCACCAGGAAGCGTTCGCCCTGGTCCTCGCGCAGATAGACGAAGCAGCTTTCCGGCGCCGGATCGACCGGTCGGTAGCTGCCGCTGTACAGGGCAGGATGCGCCCGACGAAGACCCAAGAGACGACTGGTGAGGGTCAGCATCGAGCGCGGATTCTTCAGTTCCTCGGCCACGTTGATCTCGCCATAGCTGCCGGCGAGCGGGAGCCACGGCTCGACCCCGGCCGGGCAGAAGCCGGCGTTGGGCGTCGCATCCCATTGCATCGGCGTCCGTTCCGGGTCACGTCCCAGCCCCCGATCCGGCGTCAATTTTTCAAACGGGTCCTGAATGCGATCCAGCGGAATCGGCACGTCCACCATGCCCAGCTCGTCGCCATAGTAGAGCGTGGGCGTGCCGCGCAAGGTGAGCATCAGCATCATCGCCAGTCGAGCTTCGGCCTGGCCGATGCGGCTGGCAATGCGGTGCGTATCATGGTTGCCCAGGACATAATTGGGCCAGCCCCCGAGCGTGCGCAGCGCCTCTTCCACGCCGTCCACCACCTGCCGGATCGTCGCCGCTTGCCACCCGACGTAGATCAGGCCGAAGTTAAAGGGGAGGTGGAACTCATCGAGTTGAGCGCCGTAGTACTGCGCCCAGCGCGGCCAATCGAAGATGTGAATTTCGCCCACCATCATGCGTGGCCGCTCCCGGCTGTACTCGTCCAGCACCTGCCGCAGTTCGCGGTACACGGTGTGTACGTCTGGATGGCCTGCGCTGTGGACCGTGAGCAGCGAGTCGTGCTCAGGGAGTTGCGAACCGGGCCGCCAGTCTGGATTGGGCGGATTGTCGCGCAGTTCCGGGTCTTTCATGATCGCATGCGCCACATCGATCCGAAAGCCATCGACGCCGCGCTCTAGCCAGAACCGGACGGCATCGAACATGGCCTCCTTCACCTCCTGGTTGCGCCAGTTCAGGTCCGGCTGCTCCTTCAGGAATGAATGGAGGTAGTACTGCTTGGTCGCCTCGTCCCACTCCCAGGCGATGCCGCCAAAGTAGGCCAGCCAGTTGTTGGGTGGCGAGCCGTCCGGCCGCGGGTCGCGCCAGACATACCAATCGCGCTTCGGGTTGTGGCGAGAGCTGCGAGACTCGACGAACCACGGGTGCTGGTCGCTGCTGTGGTTGGGCACAAAATCGATGATGACGCGAATATCCCGTCGATGTGCCTCCGCCACCAGCCGATCGAAGGTGGCGAGATCGCCGAACTGGGGATCGATGTCCACATAGTTGGCCACGTCATAGCCGAAGTCTGCCATGGGCGAGGGATAGAAGGGCGAAAGCCAGAGAGCATCCACCGGCACGGTGTGCTGCAAATACTCCAGCTTCTGCAGAATGCCGGCCAGATCCCCGACACCATCCCCAGTACTATCACGGAAGCTCCGCGGGTAGATCTGGTAGACCACCCCACGCTGCCACCAGAGCGGCTCATTCATGAGTACTCCTCGAATCTCGCCACGTGTCGCTATTGGCGTTCGTGCCCTCGGCAAGACCTCCCATTGTAGAGGCAGGAAGAACCTCCTACCCGTCCGTTATGCTGTGTGTGCCGTCAGCCAAAACGTGATCCGAGCGCCGTATGCAGAATTCGACCAGACGCCATGCCTACCTGAGCCTGGCGAGCGGAAGGCATAGTGCTTCGAGCGAGTCGTGTTTGGTCGCAACGAATTCGAGTGCCCAAATGAGCTCTCCGAACGCTCGACGGGGAATGCTCCGCTCGCTTCCCCAGAGTATGCCGGTGTGAGTGAGGCCCTTCATTCGCCCTTGAGCATCCAGAATCTGGGAATCGGCTCGGTTGTATGTCACCGGGACCCGTGCTTGTGCGGTGGCAAAGGTAAGCTGCTGCTCATCTGCGAGCCCAGTCCGGTTCAGCTCATGGACGGAGAGGGCATCAACTCCCTTGAGGCGCAGACCTTCGGCAACACGGCCACTTAGATCTTCATCGAGCAGGAGCCGGAGACTCACGTCCCACTATTCAGCGCAATGCGAGCGTTGATCTCGTCCGGATAGCTCTCGTAGTACCGAACAGCAGTCTGAAGCGTTGTCTCATCAATATCGGGATAACTGTCGCGCAGGATCGACCACTCCTGGTGGCCAAGGACATACGGCTCGAGAATTTCCCAGACATCGGGTCCACGGCGGAAGGATGCTCTGCGGCCGCTGGGGCCAGACGTGAAGATGACATCGGGGAACTCGCGCATCGTAATTGCCTCTTCAGCCAGCATTCTTAGAGTATCGGCAAGCGAGCGATGTTCCAGTGCTGCAATGGACTCAACCTTTTCTCGAAGGGCCGTCGGAAGTCGCAAGCTCAGTGGCGACGTTGTCATCTCCCGTTCCTCACCCAGCACTGTTACGTCTGTCGCTGCTGCAGTTTACCTGTGGCCTTACACTACCAATCGCAATCCTGAATGGCACAGCCTGCGACGCCAAACTCTATGATGAGCTATTCACACCATGAGACTATCCCCTCCCTTCAGGCCTGGATGGCGCCCTTTGGCGCCGTCATGATTCCCGTTGCTGCCACTCCCGATCAGGTGCGCGCCGTCATGGAGACCCTGGCTGCCACCTACCACGGTCGCGGTTCGGTCGAGCTGGGCGATCCGTATAAGGTATTGGTCGCCACCGTTATCTCGGCGCGAACCAGAGAGGAGCAGACCACGGCGGTTTCCGAGCGGGTGTTTGCGCACTATCCCGATGCCTTCGCCCTGGCTGCCGCCGATGAGCGCCAACTCTATGCGCTGCTGGAGGGCAGCCAGTACCGTGAAACCAAGGCGCCGCGGCTGATTGCCATGGCCAAAATCCTGGTCGAGAAACACGATGGCAAGGTGCCGGACAGCGTCGAGGCGCTACTCGCGCTGCCGGGCGTTGGCCGCAAAACTGCAAACTGCGTGCTGATCTATGCCTTCAACCGGCCTGCGCTCTGTGTCGACATTCACCTGCACCGCATCACCAACCGGCTGGGGTGGGTCTCGACCCAGACACCGGAGCAAACCGAGCGGGCGCTGGAGACGGTGATGCCGCGAGACCTGTGGGCCGGCAGTAACCGGCTGTTCCTGCAGCACGGCCGGGCCATTTGCACGCCGGGCGTACCGAGATGCGGTATCTGCCCGGTGCGGCAATGGTGCGCGTATGGACAGGATGAAACGACGCCCAAGCGGTAAGCGTGCTCGGGCGCGTAGTATCTAATGGAGGCGAGAGCACCACACCATATGGCTGATGTAGCACCGAGCACAGCGACCGAGCCGGGAATCCTGGCGCCCTCCGGCGCACGGCCCATACGGCATTATGGCCGGGTGAGGAGCTGGCTCCTGCAGGAGCCGCCGGATCCGCCGGAGGGATTCTACGAGAGGGCGGCGCACCACCCGACATATGCCTGGTGGCGGGTCGTGTGCCTCACCGGCGTCGATTACTTCTCCTCGCTCGGCTATGCGCCCGGCATTGCCGCCCTGGCGGCCGGCGCCCTGTCGCCGATTGCCACGCTGATTCTGGTGCTGGTTACCCTGTTTGGCGCGCTGCCGATGTACCGCTACGTCGCCGGGAAAAGCCCGCACGGCGATGGCTCGATCTCCATGCTGGAGCGCCTCCTTCCCTGGTGGCAGGGGAAAGTATTCGTCCTCTGCCTGATCGGCTTCGTCTCCACCGGCTTTGTCATCACCATCACGCTGTCGGCCGCCGATGCCGCCGCGCACATCGTGGGAAACCCCGCCGCGCATGCCATTCACGGCTACGCGATTCTGGTCACGCTGGTCCTAATCGCCTTGCTCGGTGCCGTCTTTCTCAAGGGCTTCAGCGAGGCTATTGGGATCGCCGTGGTGCTGGTGTTCGTCTATATTGCACTCAACATCGTGGTGATCGGCGATGGCCTGCTTGCTATCGTCCAGCACCCTCAGCTGGTGAGTACCTGGCACAACTCGCTGGTCCGGGTCCACGGTAATCCCCTTTTCATGTTTCTCGCGGCCGCCATTCTCTTTCCCAAATTGGCGTTGGGCTTGTCCGGCTTCGAGACCGGCGTGCTGGTCATGCCGCTCATCCGGGGCGATCAGGGAGACGATCCGGTTCACCCGGCGGGCCGTATCCGGAATGGACGCAAGCTGCTGACGGCGGCGGCATTGATCATGAGCGTGCTCCTGTTTACCAGCAGCATCGTCGCGACGCTGCTGATTCCCGCGACGGCTTTCCAGCCGGGTGGACATGCCAACGGCCGGGCTCTGGCCTATCTAGCCCACGCCCGTTTTGGCGACGCCTTTGGCACGGCATACGACATCAGCACCATCGCCATCCTCTGGTTCGCCGGCGCCTCGGCCATGGCCGGCCTGCTCAACATTGTGCCGCGCTACCTGCCACGCTACGGCATGGCGCCCGATTGGGCACGTGCTGCCCGTCCCCTCGCCATCCTGGTTACCGCCATCTGCTTCCTCGTCACCCTGATCTTCGCGGCCAGCGTCGATGCCCAGGCCGGCGCCTATGCCACCGGCGTGCTGGCCGTTATGACCTCGGCCTCGGTGGCCGTGATGCTCTCCGTCCGTCGCCGCGGCGCCCGGACGCTGACCATCGCCTTCGGTATCATCGCCGCCATCTTCATCTACACCCTGGGGAACACCGTCATTAGCCAGCCGGAAGGCATCAAGATCGCTGGCTGCTTCATTGCCGCGATTATCGTGACCTCCCTGATTTCCCGAGTGTTCCGCTCCACCGAGCTGCGCGTCAGCAAGGTGGAATTGGATGAGACGGCCCAGCGCTACATCGATGAAGCGACTCACGGGACCATCCGAATCATCGCGAACCATCCCGACGAGCGGAACGGGCGTGAGTATCTGCTCAAGGAACGGGAACAGCGCGAGGACAACCACATTCCGCCCGGCGACCCCGTGTTGTTCCTGGAAGTCACGGTGAGCGATGCTTCGGAGTTCGCGCCGATAATCCGCGTGCGAGGCGAGGAGATCGATGGCTATCGGGTGTTGCGGGCCGACAGTTCGGCCATACCCAATACCATCGCGGCGATCCTCCTCTATATCCGCGATATCACCGGCAAGCGCCCCCACGTCTACTTCGGCTGGACCGAGGGCAACCCGCTCAAACACCTGGCCTCCTACATCCTCTTCGGGGAAGGCGACATCGCTCCGGTAACCCACGAAGTCCTGCGCGAGGCCGAACGCAACCCCAAAAACCGCCCCGCGATCCACGTGGGCTAAAAGCCACATCGGCATGCTTCTTGCCAAACCTTACTGTCAACAGGAGGAGAGCATGACGACCGAGGACGACCAGACCAGCCGCGATCCAATTGCGGCGACGGACACCAATACCATGGCGGACGGTGATGGGGGCATGGATACCACCAGGCCAGCGGACACGCTGGGTGGCGCCGCCGGCGTGGCCAATGCTGAGCTCGGGACCAGCGGGCCGCCGGCGGAGACGATCCTCACCCCGGAGCAGTTGGCCGAGACCGAGGTGATCGGTGGCGCGGGACTCGACCCCAAGGCCATCAGCGGCCACAAACTGGACGGCTACTTCGACGAGGAGTCGAATACGACCGGGGTCTGACGATACTGATCGATCGTATCCACCACTTCCGTAGGCGCCATTCAAAAGGGAACCTTCACAATACCCCATCTGGGCGTATACTGAAAAGAGGCTCGCTCTCGGGCCTTCGTTTCAGGTTATGTAGTCCGGGCCATACGTCGCGATCATAGACCTGTTTCGAGCGTTGCTACGCCGTGCACGGCCTCTCTGTACTGACACGAGGATCGAGCACCAGAAAGGACAGGTTATGCCACCCAACCGTCGCCACCGGGTACCCGAAGTCTTTGCCGAGGATGATCGTCAGGGCGCCAACAGCCAGGTCTATTGCAAAGGCTGCGGGCAGAGCCTGGAAGGCCAGCCGCGCCACGTCCAGTCGCGCACCCCGGTAGCGATCATGATGTGCGCTTCCTGCCGTGAGAAGCACGGCCACGAACTTATTCCCGCCTCCGGCGCAGTCACCTTTTGCTATCGTTGCGGCGGAGAGGATGAGATTTTTCTCTCTAAGGGCATGTCGCCGGTCACGTACCACGTCTGCCCCCGCTGCGTGCCAGATCGGGCAGCTCGCTATCGCACCGGAGACTTTGAAACCCCACCGCCTCCCCCACCTGCCGAATAATCCCCTCCTGATAATCCCCTCTTGGCGGGGGCAGACGATGGTGTTCTCCCGCCCTGAAAGAAAGTGTAGCCCTATGGCTGTTGAAGAGATGGATCGCTATGCCCAGCGCGTACTGACCACGGTGAGTCGCTTGACCGCCGGCGGCGTCACCGGAATCAATGTGGTAACGGTGGTAACGGCGCTCGACGAGAAACCGGGCGGACCGGGTATCGCGCCCGAGCCCGAATTCGCGGTGGTGGTGGCCCAACTGCGTTCGCACGGCTTGCTGATGACCAATCCGGCCGGCGACTTGCGGGTCACCTCCGCGGGCCAGCACTGGCTGGCGGAGGCGCCCGTCGCCGGTACGGATGGACCGACGCCATGAACGCGCGGGATATATCCGCGCTGGTGGCGGAGACCGTGGATGCCTATGGCGCCACCACCGCCAGTCCGTTCGACACCGGGAAGGTCGAGCTGCGGGTGCTCAATCACCCCTCCGTGGCCGGGTATCGCGGCACCGAGGCCTACGAGGATCTGCAAGACACGGTGCAGCAACAGGCGGTGCAGTACCTTGGCGCCAAGACGGACGAAGCAGGCCAGCGTGTCTACTTCGCCGGTCGCGGCCAGCGAGGACGGTACGTCTGGTATCCCGTCCGCCTGATCCACGACCGAGCCAACGGCGATCAGGCGCTGCTGGCCAAGCTCCTCCACGCCCTCGAACGGCAGGACGCGGAGTATCTCGCGCGGTAGCACCTGACATGAACCGACGCGATGCCGCCATGGGCCAGCAGCCAATCAAAGTGCCCGCAGACAGTGATCTGGCTGTCTCTCTGAAGGCCGCGACGGCCGGTGGCGAGCCCCTGACGGTCGATCTGGGCGACGGCCTTTATACCGTCTTCATTGGCCGGCGCATCCCACGAGATGTGCCGGCAGGCGATGCTGCCCATACCCAAGCGGCGATACGAGCGGCTTCCGGGTCCTGGAAGAACCTCGACGTCGAGACCTTCAAGGCTTACCTCACCGAGCGGCGCCACACTGCCAGCCGGCCCTCCGTGGAGTGGTAGCTGAAACACTGGTCGATACCGACTGGATGGCAGGCTCCGGGGAGGCAAGATGCTCTAGCCTACACCTACCAATCATCTCTATCGAACCTTTCTAGACAACCCACCAGTCAACCTGGGTGTATCGATCACTTAGAGCGCAAGGTTGACAATGTGGCGGCGGCATGGCCACAGTTCAATGGCGTGGTGCTCACGCGTCAACTACGATCGGTACATAGGTGTGAAGTAGGGGTGGGACCGCATGATGAAAGACGGCGAGGATCGCTGTAGCGAGCACGATCCGGTAGCGTTGGCAGCCCACCTGCGGGGGGCTGCGATCGAATTGCTGCACGGGCATGAGTTCGAGCCTGAGCGGTTGGCGCTCCTCCTGGAGGACGCTGCGACGGCTCTCCTTGACCAAGGGGACCAACGTCGGGGAACTCCCTCCTCAGCGGCAGTGAAGCGACTGGCGCAGATCAAGGATCGCTACCGACGTGCGTACGAGCGGTGGACGCCGGAGGAGGACCTGTCGCTGCGGCAGCAGCACGCTGAGGACCGTTCTGTGGCGGAGCTTGCCGAGGCATTCCAGCGGCAGCCGAGCGCGATCAGGTCGCGACTGCGACGGCTCGGCCTCGAATCACCCGGCGGACAGACCCAGTAGTTGGTAGGCCGGGTCAGTTGCGCCAGCACACCTTGCGGGTACACCGGCGACTGGAACAGGGAGCCAGCCTGATGTAGCATCGCAGGGCACCGATCGATCGAAAGTGTTAGGACGGAGCCGCCGAGCGCAGCCTCGCCACGATCCTCACGAGTTTGGGTCCATTCTTGACTCTGCTCGTCCGTCAGAGCTTTCTGGACACGCCACCAGCATGTGCACCTGTGCCTCTGACGAGCAATGAGGTAGATGTGAACTGTCGAAGGCTTTCCATTTGTACAGCAGAGAATGCCATTGTCCTTGGCAACGTGCTCATACCAGCAGTTGTTACATCATCTATCACAGGAAGCCCTGCACTGCGAAGCTGCTGAGCTAGTTCATTGCTGTCTATGCCGTTGATTTCTAGAGGTAGGCCCTCAAGTCGTATGCCCCGGCTTGCGCTGAGGAATTCCAGGCTTACGATCCGGCCAGAGTCGTCAAAATCAACAAGCCGGCAATCATCGACCACGCGCGTAAAAACGGCAGTAGTATCCTCGAAGATAGCATCAGCGGCGTCAACGTTATCGTCGTATTCCACGTTCATGTTCGCCTCACTCTCAGGGTAGATAATAGTTGCTCACAACAACTATTTCGGTTACTTCCACGGCTAAGACAACGCGAAGACGACGTCCCGCTGCCAGGGTTGCATCAACGCACGTTCTTCCGTCGTGGCATGGATGGGTAATGCTAGGATTGCGAACAATTGACTCGACATCTGCAGCTACTATTCGGCGCTTACGCATTTGTTTGCGCGCATGGGCACTGTATATGAGCGGAGGGTCACCACTCCAATTCATGACCCCAGGGGTACTGCCCGAAAGGGAACCCGAATTGGCTGCTCATCACCTAAGGTGGCCAGCACCACATAAAGCCCTAAATGAGGAACTGAGAGATTGATTCCAGGGATCGCAAGAGCCATCCTCTGAATGTCTCCCTGTGGCAGGTGTGGTGGTCAGCCCGCCGTTGCGCTGAACTCCGCACTACCCAATTCCTGTCCTTCTTCCGTCTGGAAAGACAATCGGACCTGCATTGGCTGGTTGGTGGCGTTCCACGGTACAACGATGCCCAAGGCTACGCTGAAATTGATGGCGCTTGGAGTTTCGGAGACAAAAAAGCGATCTAGAATGCCTCCCATGACGTATAGCTTTCCGTTGCACACCTCCGCTCTATCGGCCAGCATCACAAAGTCAATGCGCGACACTTGGTCAGTAATTGGCGTCAACCCGGCGTCATTCATGTCGAGGCACGGTCCGTTTGATCGGCTGTATCTTGCTTCTGTTGCGGTTTCGTCGTCAGTAGCCCCCGCAGCACATCCTCGAACCTCAAAGGAGGTAGGTGTACCTTACCCGGTTTTGGGGTGTGCGTATCGGTGGGGTGTGTGGGGTTGGTCATCTCCCTGCTCCTCGGGAATCGCACCCTGGCACATGTCGTACTGCCGTTTCCGGCCGTAGTTGTTGCCTATCTCATCCTACTTGAAAGCGATTGAAGGGAAAGTGCTTTGCGGCGGTCCGATCAGATAGTCGTCCTGGAGGATGGCCGGGTGGAGGACGTCGGTCGTCTAGACCATCCGCTCGCCACCAGCGAGGAGATGCACGGCCTCTACAGCGAGGGAATTGTGGCAGCCGCGCCTTAGCCGGGCTGGTTGGCCACAACAATGTCGATACGCTAGCAACACTCCTCCCGCGCTCCTGTCGATACATGCTGGCGCGTATACTCGGGTAGAGGTCATGCGCACACCGAGCGTTGTCTCGTCCGACACCTGACGGTACGGGCACCATCGGGAACGGGGCATCGCGAAGGGACCGGAGATCACCGTGATGATGAAGCGTCTGGGAATCAAGTTGCGAGGTTCGGCCTGGTCGATCTGCGCCGTACTGGCCCTGGTAGCCGGCATCGGCGCTTCCCCTCGCGTCTCCAGCGCGCAAAGTACCCCATCGGCAAGCAGTGCGCGTTACAGCCACATCACCATGGAGGGGGCGTCGATGGAGCCGTCGCTGCATAACGGAGAGGTGTTGAGGGTTGACCGGCAGGCGTACACGCATCGTGCTCCCCACCGCGGAGACATCGTGGTGTTCAAAGGATTTATCGCTGGAGCGACGTTTCATTACCTTCTCAAGCGGGTGATTGGGTTACCCGGTGAACGCGTCGATGTCCATCGCCATGGCGTCTTTATCAACGGCCATCGCCTATCGGAGCCGTATGTCCGTGTACCCGCCATGTATTTCTTCCTGCCACGCCGGGTTCCGAGGGCAGCGTACTTTGTCCTGGGCGATAACCGGAACAATAGCGAGGATTCTCATCTCTTCGGCTCGGTACCGGCGCGAGACATTGTGGCCCGGGTCATCGTCCCCCGAACCAAGTGATCGCCCCAGAGGCGAGTCCCGCTACGGCGCCACCTGGGTTACGCCTTGGGCGCTAACCGCAGTTAGCCAATGCGGGTGACTTAAGCGGCACTCAGATCGACGTACGTCACGGCGCCCGTGGTCCGGCCGTTCTGGCCGGATGGAACCGTGGTGTCGGCCTGCGGGCCGATCCGCCCACAAGGGGCGGGGTACAGACCCCGTCGGGTGACGTACGCCACAACGCCTATAGCCTGGCCGGACTGGCCCGCAGGCCAGCACAGTCGGCTCTGTGAGTGGCTTGTCTCCATCCCGGTTAGCTAGCCCCAACGGGCGCCGCCTCCTGGTCGAGCGGAGCGATCAGAATGCGATCGGCCAGTTCTCCGCCAATCGCCTGAGTGCGTTCGCTGCCTGGTTCGCCCACCCGCACGGTCACCACCCCACCAAAGGGCGCGATGCCCTCCAGGGTGACATGGGCGTTGAGGACCAGCCCCAGTGAGGCCAGATATTCCAGCACCGGCTGCTCCTGTTGCTCGATCCGCGCCACCATCCCGGCTGTGCCGGGGGTGAGCGTCGTCAGCCGCAACACCGTGCGGGATGGCATCACACCCTCCCGGCTGGGAATCGGATCGCCGTGCGGATCGAAGCTGGGATTCCCCAGCTTGGCGGCGATCCGCTCCTCCAGGTCTTCCGACAGGACATGCTCCAGCCGCTCCGCCTCCGCATGAACCTGATGCCAGGGCACGCCTAGAAGCTCGGCCAGGAAGGTCTCGATCAGCCGGTGGTGGCGCAAGATCTCGACGGCCACCGCCACGCCACGCTGGGTCAGCGCTACGTCGTGATAGGGTGTGTGCTGAACCAGCGGGCCGCCCTCGTCCTCCGCCAACCGCTTGATCATGGCGGTGACCGACGGCGGCTTCACCCCGAGCCGATCGGCCAGCATCTGCGTCGTCGCCCGGCCCGCACCTTCCTGCAGCAGGTAGATCTGCTTGAGGTAGTCCTGCTCGGCCGCGGAGTGAGGCGCCATCACCAAAGCCCACCTTTTATATATAGTTCACTCTGCCTGAATCCCAGGATACATACCGGCACGCGTCAATCTATCCGCCAATTCTACCCAACCAGGTCAATCTCGTGCCCATCGCTCGTGTATACTTTAGATGAGGCTAAATTATGAGTAACGGACGGCGATGAGAGCGTATCAGCCAAAGGACCCGGAGGGCGATTCACCAGAATCTACCCCGGTGGAAACCAGGCTGGCCAGCGCGGCGCGTGCCTCTCTTGAAGGCCGGCGGCGCGGACTCATGGCTCTCCTGCCCTTTCTGGGCCCGGCCTTCGTTGCCTCGGTGGCCTATATCGATCCCGGCAACTTCGCCACCAATATCCAGGGAGGCAGTGCCTTCGGCTACAAGCTGCTCTGGGTGGTGTTGCTAGCCAATGTCATGGCCATGCTCATCCAGGCGCTCTCGGCCAAGCTGGGCATCGCCACCGGCCAGAGCCTGCCGGAACTCTGCCGGAAACACTTTCCGGCGCCCACCGTCTACGTCATGTGGGTGATCTCCGAGGTCGGCGCCATGGCCACCGATCTGGCCGAGTTTCTGGGGGCCAGCCTGGGGCTGAACCTGCTGCTGCATGTGCCGCTGCTGCCCGCCACCATCCTCACCGGCATTGCCACCTACGGCATCTTGATGCTGCAGCGCTACGGCGTGCGGCCCATCGAGGCAGTAATCACAGCAATGGTGGGCGTAATCGCGGCCAGCTATGTGGTCGAAACCATCCTGGCGCGGCCAGCCTGGGGCCAGGTCGCCTATCACAGCTTTGTCCCCTACGTGAGTTCCGGCAGTGTCCTGATCTCGGTGGGAATCATTGGCGCCACCATCATGCCGCACGTCGTGTACCTGCACTCGGCCCTGATGCAGGATCGGATCGTGCCGCGCAGCGAGGCCGAGGCCAAGCGCATCTACCGCTTCACCATTCCTGATATCGTGATCGCCATGGCGCTGGCCGGCGTGATCAACATGGCCATGCTCTACATGGCAGCCGCGACCTTCTTTACGCACAATATGAGCAATGTGGCCGATATCCCCTCGGCGTACCACACCCTCACACCGCTGCTGGGGCCGGCTGCCAGCGTGGTCTTCGCGGTCTCGTTACTGGCCTCCGGTCTCTCCTCGTCCACCGTGGGCACCATGGCCGGGCAGGTCATCATGCAGGGCTTTGTCGGGTTCACCATTCCCATCTGGATTCGTCGCCTGGTCACCATGCTACCGGCGGTGATCGTGGCGGCGCTGGGCATCGATGCCACTCAATCGCTGGTTATCAGTCAGGTGGTGCTCAGCCTGGTCCTGCCCCTGCCGGTGATCGCGCTGACCTACTTTACCCGCCGGCGAGACATCATGGGAACGCTGGTCAACGGCAGGATCACCACGACGCTGGCGGTGATCTGCTCGCTGCTGATCCTGCTGCTCAATGTGCTGTTGCTCTACACCACGGCTGGTGGCGCACTACCCGGCTTGAGCTAAGCTGAAGCCTCATGTACACTCGCCTCCTGGTGCCCCTCGATGGGTCTCGCCTGGCCGAATCGGTCCTCCCCCTGGTCCAGAAGCTGGCATCCGCCTGGCGAGCCACCGTGTTGTTGCTGCACGTCAGTGAGAAGGGCGCGCCCGCCGCGGTCCACGGCGATCGCCATTTAACCACGGTTGGCGACGCCACACCCTACCTGGAGGAGCTGGCCGCTCGGCTGCGGGCCGAAGGAATCTCGGTCCAGACGCATGCCCATCCCGCTCCCGAGGGAGACGTGGCGCGCAGTATCGCGGCGCACAGCGCGGAAGAGGGGGTGGACCTGGTGATCCTCTGCACGCACGGCCGGGGCACGGTACGCGGCCTGCTCTTTGGACGAATCGCCCAGCAAACGGTGCGGCGAGGCAGTATCCCGGTGCTCCTGGTCCGGCCGGACGATGCCGGCGCCACCCCGCCCTTTGAGCCCGACAAGATTTTGGTGCCGCTGGACGGGACGTCCGGCGCCGAGGCGGCCTTGCAGCCGGCCGCGCTCTTCGCCCAAACGTTCTCCGCCGCCCTGCATCTGGTGATGGTGGTGCCCACCCAGGAGACGGTGCGGGGCGACCGCCAGGCGGTGACCGCTCTGCTGCCCGCCGCCACCCGAGCCACGCTCGATCTAGCCCAGGAGGATGCGCAGACCTATCTCAGCGCGCTGGCGGAGCAGGTGGAGAGCGTGCCGGTCAGTATCGAGGTGCGGCGTGGCGACGTGCCGGCCGCCCTGGTCGACGAAGCAGCGGAGCCCGGCGTCGGTCTGATCGTCATCGCGACCCACGGCCGAGCAGGTCTGCAAGCCATCTGGGCCGGAAGCGTTACCGCCCAGATCCTGGCCCGCGTCCACGCCCCCATCCTGCTGCTGCGCATGATCGTGGAGTAACCGATCGCTACACCGCGCTCCAGCCCCTGAGGTGCTGGACCGATTGGCGATACTCCCACTCGATGGCGTCCTTCAGCGCGCTGGCCATGCGGCCACCGATGGTGATGCCGCCGACATCGGCCACACCTTTTTTCTCGCCCACCGACACCACGAACCCTTTGTCCTGGAAGTTCAACGCTTTCAGTGGCCGGCCATCGATCTCGGCCTGAAGATTGTGGGCCACCAGCGCGCCCTCCGCCAGAGCGATCTGCGCCTGAGGATTGAGTACCTTCCCGGTCCTGGGATTCACCACGGAGGCCAGATCCCCGGCCACGAAGATCTCGGGATGATCCAGCGCCCGGAGGTACTGATCGACCTTGAGGCGCCCGTTATAGCCAATCTCCAACCCCGATCCCGTGACCACCTCCGGCGCTTTGATCCCGCCGGCCCAGATAAAGACGCCGCCACTGATGACCTCGCCGTTCTTGAGCTGGAAGCCCTCACGTGTTACCTGGGCGATCATGGCGTTGGTGCGCAGCACCACGTGCAGGTCGCGCAGAATCTGGGTGGCCCGGCCGATCAGCCCGGGCGATGAGCCGGCCAGCACGGTATGCCCCGCTTCCACCAGCACCACCTGACAGAGGGCGGCCGGCGCCCCATACTGCCGGGCCAGGCCGGGAAGCTCCTCGGCAAAGGCGCCGGCGAGTTCCACCCCGGTCGAGCCGGCGCCGCCGATGACCACCGTGAGCAGGCGTCGCTGCTCTTGCTCATCATTGCTCTCCGCCGCCCGCCGCACGCTGGCCTGCACCGCTTCCCACACCCGCTGCGCATCATCCACCGACCAGAGCGACAGGACCCGCTCGGCCAGTCCGGGAATATGAAAGTCATTGGGCCGGCTCCCCAGCGCCAGCACCAACCAGTGGTACGGCAGGCGCTCGGCTTCGGTCAACAGCGCCTGCCCCGCCAGGTCGAAGCCGGTGACCGTGGTCTGCACAAAGGTCACCCGTGGCGAGAGCACAGAATCGAGCTGCACTCGCACCGCCTCCTCCGATCGCGTGCCGGCGGCCACCCGTGGCAGCTCCGGCAGCAGCGAGTGATAGTCGTTCTGATCCACCAGGGTGACGGCCACCTCGGGATGCCGATCCAGCCATGGCCCACAGCGCAACGCCACATGGAGCCCGGCATATCCCGCCCCCGCAATGACCACCATCTTCCGCGTGTTCGCTCCGCTCATCCATCCCATCCCATACGAGTCGTGCTTCGCTGCGTCAAGATCAGCCATAGAAGAGTATCGGCCGCTTCCTGAGTGGTCAGTTCCATAACAGCGACCTCACGCGTGCCACCAACCGCCCAAGCACCGAGTCACTATGGCGTTGAGGGCTGGGTGGGGAGCCGGCGGGCGCGGTTGTTGCGGCAGGATCGCTGAGCACCGACTCGCGTCCCTGCTGATCGACGGCGGTCACCGCGTAGAGGGCGCCGGAACCGGTATCAACAAATGTCGTGTCGTGTGCAATCCCGGCCAGCTGGAGCGCTCCGCCCATACGATACACGCGGTATTCGGCAATATTCGGGTCGTTGGGCGCGCTCCACTGCACCACCGCGTCGCCGCTCGCGCTTCGGCCGACCGATACGTTGGTCGGCGCCGCCGGCGCCCCCAGCACCACGTCTACCGCCGGACCAAGCCTTTGCGGCTTGAGCGTGATATCAATATTCGGCGTGGCAAAGCTGGCTCCGGCCAGGAACTGGGCGTTGGGAGCGATAGTTGCGCGTGGACGAAGCGTGACCAGTACCCGATTCCCCGCCAGCACCTGGACGATGCCATCGGACTGCGCCGCGCTCAAGCCGACATCCCGCAACGGTACCACGATTCGCACCCGTTGACCGGGCGAAGGATGGTCTGTATCCAGATGGGCCGACGTCAGATCGGCCACGACCTTGCCAGTGAGCGGAAGCTGCGCTGTCTCCAGATTTGCCGTGCCATCCAGCACGGTAGTCTGTGGGGCCAGCGCGAAAGTCCAGAGGGCATTGTGTGCCAGCGGCGCGTCCTGCATCGGGAGACGCTGGTAGAGCAGGCGGACGGTGCCGGTCCGCGGATCAATGCCTGTCGCGGCATCACCCGCCTGGGCCGCCTCCCGGGTAATCTGGCCAATCGGGGAGAACGTACCGGTGCTCAACGCCACTGCATAGGCAATCTGGCTCACGCGGCCCGAACTGCCGGCCTGCTGGGGCAAGGTGAAGGTGAGCACCGGGAGCGTGCCCGGCGTACCGCTCAGTCGCGGCGTGTCGCCCTGGGCGGCAAGCTGCGCCGTCTTCCAGCCGCTGCCCCGGTTGACGGCGGTGACGATAGACGGCTCGCCAAGCACCAGCGCCTTGCCACGCCGGGGGAGCATCGCCGCGGCGATGGCTACGCCGGCGCCATCGGGCGCAACGGTCACGTCGCTCGGATTCCCCACCATAGTGGGTGTCGATTTCTCGCCATGAAATCCAACCACATGAACCGTCCCGTGCGTATAGGGGCCACCGATCCAGGCCAGCGCGTACCCCCCACTGGCCCGCGAGGTCAGAGCCGGTTGCCGGGCAAAGAGTCCGCTGGTACCCGGTACCACAATCGGTCGAGTCCAGGTCGAGCCGATGAACTGACTGGCCTCCAGGCTGTTGCTGGCGCCGATATCAACGCGTGACCACACGACCAGCGCGGTGTGGTGGGTCGTATCGGCGGCCAAGGCGGGATGGGCGTCCATCACCGCGTCATTGGTGAGCCGCTGGGGAGAGGACCAATGCCCGTTCGCATAGGTCGCCCAGGACACCTCCTGCTGACTCAGAATCGAGTCGACCTGGCGGGACCGGAGTTGCTGGGGCAGGGCGGCAGCAGCTGCAGCGCTGAGTTTGTTCTGAATCCAGGTGACCATGACCCGGCCGTCGCCCAGCTCAGCCACCTGTGGATCCAGGATGGCATTGGCGCTCTGTGTGAGCCGCACCGGCTTGCCCCAGCCGGCGCCTTTGGCCGGCGCTGCAAACAAAAGGTCCAGCCGCCTGGTGGCATCGGAGCGAACCCACACTCCCATTCCTTGCCCCTGACTATCGAAACTGATAGCAGGCGAGGCCGGATGGCTGGCCGGCGGTTGCGGGGCGCCGGCCTGCGGCGAGAGTGATGCTGGGACGTCGACAGACGCCGACGGGCACGAGCCGAGGTTGACATCCGCGAGCCTGGTCGGGCCGTAAATAGAACTATCGCGTTCTTGCGCCTTCCAATCGTAGAACGAGTAGCGCGCGTAAAAGTTGATCGGTCCATGCGTGCAGACCTGACCCAGGAAGCCCCCCACGGGATGGGTGAGCGCTGCTTGCAGCACGTTGTCCAGGTCGATGCCGGCGGCAATTCCAGTCGCTTGCAGTGACCGGGGGATTGCGGTATCGAGCGTGACCCGAGATGCCCCGGCCAGCGTGAGATCGAACTGCGACAGCTGATTGTGCACGGTCACGTCGGCCAACGCATTGGTGACGGCCGTCGCGTCTCCCTCGACACTCAAGGCGAGCGATTGATCGATCACCGGCACCTTTATTTTGGCGACTGGCGCCGAGAGATGCTCGAACACCGGGCTCGGCCCAGTACCGGGCAGTACAACTCGGGCCTGATAGTCTGGGCGTGCGGCGCCGTGATCTATCACGTTCAGGGGATACGCGACATGGGCGATCACCACCTGATTGAGCACGGTAAGATCCGCGGTCAACGTACCGGACGAACCTTTCCAGCTGCCCTGGGTGCTGAAGCGCTCGTCCAGGTGCACATCCGCGCGCGCCCTCGTCTTCTCGGCGAAGCTCTTGCTCGGAACAATGACCGTGCCGTTGACCGTGTAGTTACCCCAGCCCGCGGTGGCTGCTCCCAGCGGACCGCCCGGGATATCCAGATTCTCTTTAGGGGAGCTCTGCGGAATATGGCCGCTTGCATGATAGCTGCGGGTGGCGGGATCAAAGCCTGGCTCGCCATCTCGCTGGAAAATTGGGCTGTCGTACCAATTGGAATCGACCATCTCGACTGGAATATCCCGGCTGACGCCACTGGCAGTGAGACGAATGGTACCGCCGGTGGCCGGGAACTGCCCGGGATTCACGTGCTGGAGGATAAATTGGAGAGAACCCGGCTGGGCCAGCGCCGGCGTTTGGGATAGTCCGAGCGCCCCGGTGGCCTGCTGCACCAGGGCGGCATAGTCGGTGCTCGATACAGGACCACCCGAAGAGATCGTTGAGATTACGGAAGGGCTTCCCGACAGCGAACTGGAAGAGATGAGGCTGCCGGTAATCTGCGGCACACAGGCCGGATCGAGCGCCTGCCCGCTGGCCGTAACACTCGGGCTGTACACATCGACGAGCACCGCGTCGCTGAGGGGCACATCAGTCAGAAAGTAGCCGAATGAACTGCCACTCAGCGCACCGTCGGTCCCGCTATACAGGTCGACGGCACTGAAGATCTGCAGATCCGCCGGACAGCCGCGCACACTGGGTGTTCCCTGTGGCGTAGCGGATACCACGTCGAAGGAGGTGACGCCGCCCGACGCGGCAACCAATCCGCTATTGACCACCGCGCCTCCACCGCCCGGAAAGCTCACGGTGTTGTCGCCGGACTGAACCAGCACCGTGGCACTGCCATCAGTACCGATCGTAGCGCTGCAGGCGCCGGCCGCGGAGGCCGTGGAATCGCCCGGAGTCACGACCACCGGCGTGCCGGCCGTTCCTGTAAGTCTGAGCTGTGCGCCCATCGGCGCGACCTGGAGATCCCACGACTTGAGCGAGCTTGCCCGTGCCTTGCCGTTGGCGAACACAACGATATGTGCCGTCCCCTGGCCGGTATCCACGGGCAACTGTACCGGCACGGTAAGACTTCCGTCGCCGGCTATGGTGGCTTGACCCACCGGAATCGACTGCCCGATAGTTTGACTGGCTGTTCCATGCACATCACGCAACGGGCCGTCGTACAACACACTCACGGCGGTATTGGGCGGCAACCCAGTTGCCTGAAGCGTCACCTGGCTGCCACCCAGTTGCCGTCCGCTACCGTCGGTAGTGGGAGCATTGCCCACCGGTGTGCAGGAGGGAGCTTGGGGCAAGGCGGCCGTGATGGCTGTGGCCGGCGGGGTCACCGTGGCGATCTGAGTGGGAGTTACCGTTGGCTGAACCGGGGTGTTCTGAGGGGTTGGGGTTGGGGTGTCGGTCACGGTGGTGGGTTCAGTGGTTGGCGTCGGCGTCACGGTGGACTCGCTCACCACCACGGTAAACGTGGCGCTGGCTCCGACCGCACCGTCGCTGACTGAAATGGTATGTGTTCCTGGCGCGACAATCAGCGGCACTTGAATCCCAACTGCCCCTCCGCCACACCCAGCACCGAAACCGGCGCTTGACCCGCTACCGCAGCGAACGACGACAGCGCTGCCGGCCAAGGAGCCATCGAAGGCAATACTGGCGGATCGTCCCACATCGATCACGGGAAAATTCGTGGCCGAAACCGAGACGGTGGCCCCGGGAGAGCCGGTGGCGGGAGACACTGAGGCAGACGGCGCCACCTGGGCATCCACCGGATGGGCGGCGGGACGTGCCCAGAGCAGCGAGGCCAGCATCGCACACACAATAAGGAACGGCCGTGCACGTCGAACACGGCACGCGAATAGATGCACCACGGGCTCCTTTTCCATCTTCCCCTTTACACCGCGCGCGCACGCGACAGGCCAACGGGGCCTGGGCTTTATGATACGCCTCAGAGCACGCTAGGCGGAACCGGTACGGCGGTTTCCGGCCTGCCACAGCGCGCTCCAGTCTCGTTCCTGCCGCTTCGCCTCGTGCAGCGCTTGCTCGGCACGCCATACCACCGCTTCGGGTGTCAGGGTTTCGTCGGGCTTCACATGCGCCACGCCGGCGCTGAGCCCGATTTCGCCCCCGGCAAATTCCACGGCGAGCACTCTCTCGTGGAGCTGTTCCGCCAGTTCCCGACCTTGCTCTTCGTTCATCTCCGGCAGTATCACCGCGAACTCATCGAGCCCATACCGGGCCACCGTGTCGATGGGTCGAACGCAACTCTGCACCAGCCCTGCCAGAATGTGGTTTCCGTAGCGCCGTCCATAGGTGCGATTAATGCTGTCGAGACCCTCGACGTCGAGGACCAGCAGCGCGAGTCTCTTCCCGGCAAAGCGATGACGTTGCATCTCGTATTCCAGCGTTTCCAGCAACCGGCGGAGGTTCGCCGCGCCGGTCAGCCGATCGACCACCTCCAGGTTCTCGACCCGCTTGAGGAGCAGCGCATGATCGAGCACCAGGAGGATCTGGTTCATCAGACGCATCATAAGCTGCTCCTCCTCTGGGGCAAGCGACAGAGGCGCCGATGAGACCAGCGACAGACTTCCCACTCGGCCCGAGCGAGTCTCGGCCGGAAAGGTCGCCATCCAGGCAGGTGGAGACAGGTTGTGCCGGGTGACGATTCGCTGTGCCGGGACACCGACCTCAGAGAGGTAGTGATTCAGAATCTCGACCATGCACTGGCCGGCCTCCTCTGCCCAGAGCGGATCGACTCCCTTCCCGGTTCGCAGGTAATGGCCGGGGTGGTCGACTTCCTGGACCGACAACACCAGCAGCGGACTGACCACCACCTGTTCCAGCAGATCGAGGAGTGCCTGTACCAGGTCGCGGTACTCGTGCCGCGAGCATGACAGGCCGGCCATCTCGGTCATCACCCAGTTCTCGGTGTGCGCTCGCTCCAGTGCCGTCCCCTCGGTGTTCAATGGATCAAGACCTCCGTGTTCACCGGGGCGCGCCGAAACAAAAAACACAGAAGGGGTGGCGTGCCACATGCACGCGACTGGACCCTTCGTGCCGTAGCAGGGCCCAGTCGACTAACGCGTTGACGCCTGCGAACTCAGGCCGCGAGCGCAGCCGGGAGGCAGTCGACCAGGGCAGGCGGAACCGCCGGACGAGAGCACTGACTACTTGCCAGACCACCGAGAAAGGCCGACATACCTGCATCGAAGTATCCTGAAGCGCCGCGGACTGCTTGCCTGCATCCCATTACTCCCAGCCTAGCGCGTGCCTGCGGAGCATGCAAGTAGAAATTTCAAGTAGGAAGTTTTTCGTGTTTGAATCAATTACCCTGGTCCGCGCCGGCGCGCTCGGCGACACGGCGCTCACCCTACCGGTAGTGCAGGCACTCCGGGATAGCTATCCGAAGGCACATCTCAGGGTGATCGGACACCCCGGACCGTGGGAGATCGCCGGCTCGATGGTGGACGAGGTCCTTTCGGTTGATCGCGCTGATCTCGCCGGGTTGCTGACCGGCACTCCTGCACCGGCCCTCATCAGCCGGCTCTCTCAGGTCGATCTGCTCGTTCTCTGGACCCAGCAGGACCGCAGCTCGATGTTGCGCCCAACCGCCAAGCCCGAGATCATCAGTGCCTCACCATACCCGCCGCCCGCTGTCCACGCCTCCGCCTGGCTCCTTCAGACGCTTGCTCTGCCGGACGACGCTCCCGCCGTCTTCTGGCTAACCTTCGATCACGAGGAACGGACCGAGGCAACCTCCCTGCTGCGCGCGCTGAATCTATTCTGCCCGGTTATGCTGCACCCCGGCGCCGGCGCCCACTGGAAGCGCTGGCCCGCCGAGCGATTCGCCGCCCTGGCGGACGCGCTGGAGCGCCAGGGTCGACAGGTCCTGCTGGTTGAAGGCCCGGCCGATGTGGAGAGTATTCAGGCGGTTCAAGCGCACGCCGCCCGGCCATACCCGGTGCTGCGCGAGACTTCACTTCGCCGCCTGGCCGCCCTGCTCTCCCAGGGTTCTCTCTTCGTCGGTAACGATTCGGGGGTTACACACTTGGCTGCCATCAGCGGCATCCCCACCGTCGCGCTCTTTGGCCCTACCGACCCCGCCAACTGGGCGCCACTCGGGAACAGCCGGGTGGTTCGATCCTGCACTGCCCGGGCAACCGATCAGGGACAGATTCGGGTCTGTGACGATCCGGACTGCATGAGCGCCATCAGTGTGGCAGAGGTCATGGCCGTCATTGACCAGACCTTCCCCAATCAACCGGGATAACCCGCCGGCAATGGTGACTGGGAAGCCCTTTCCACAATGTTCAAAACCTGGTCAATATACGTCGAAATGCGCGTCGAACAGCGTTGAACGCCGGGCAGCAAAGGCAGGTTATCATCATCTCAACATCGGCTCATCATCCCGACGGAGTTTCTTTCCACACGCGATCTGGCGGCAGCATTGGGCCTTTACCGGTTTTCAACAAATCCACTGCACCTAGTACTGATACCTCTATATCTAGAGAGAGCTGGGAATAAGAGTACGTAGGCGTTGGGGATAAACTTGGTCATGGAAGAATTTGCACTTCAAGCGCTTGATGAAGCATCTGCGCAGGGCGCTGGTTATGCCGACGTTCGGGCGATTCGTCAGCGTGTTGGTTGGGTAGGCAGCCGCGATGGCGCCCTGCATGAAGTCGGGGAGGATCTGAATACCGGTTTCGGGGTGCGGGCGCTGATGAACGGGGCCTGGGGGTTCGCCGCCCATAATGGGCTGAACCGCGACCAGATTGGGCCGGTGGTCCGGGCGGCGGTGGAGGCCGGTCGGGCCGCGTCGACGATTAATTCCCGACCGGTGGAGCTGGCGCCGAATCCGCCGGCGGTGGCAACTTACCGCACAGCGGTAGAGCGCGACCCCTTTGCCGTTTCGCTGGAGGAGCAGCAGGCATTGGTGCTGGAGGCGGAACAGGGATTACGTGCCCATGGCAGTGTGCGTACCAGCCGCGTCATGCTGCTTCGCTATCTCACCGAAAAGGTATTCTGCTCCTCCGAGGGTGCTCGGATCCGGCAGGAGGTTACCGAGTGTGGCGGCGATCTCTTCGCCCTGGCCACCGGCGAAGGCAAGCCGGCCCGCCGTAGCTTTGAGAACTATGGCCAGGCCGGATGGGAGTACATGGAGCGGCTGAACCTGCCGCGGGAAGCGGCGCGCGTCGGCGAGGAAGCGGCTGGGCTGTTGACCGCGCGGTACGTCCAGGCCGGAATCACCGACGTGGTGCTTGGCTCCAGCCAGCTGGCGCTGATGGTGCACGAAACGTGTGGCCATCCCACCGAGCTGGACCGGGTACTGGGCTTTGAAGATGCCTTCGCCGGCGGCAGCTTCCTGCAGCCCTCCGACCTGGAAACGCTGCGATACGGCTCGCCGCACGTCAACCTCTCAGCCGATTCCACCCTGCCGGAGGGACTCGGCACCTTTGGCTACGATGACGATGGGGTCGCCGCCCAACGCTTCTCGCTGGTGCGCGACGGCATCTTCTGCGGCTACCTCTGCTCGCGTGAAACCGCGCCGCTGATCGGCTGGGATCGCAGCACCGGCTGCTCCCGTGCCGATGGCTGGGGACGGGTACCCATCGTCCGCATGGTGAACGTCAGCCTGGAAGCCGGGACCATTCCGCTCGACGATCTGATTGGCGAGGTGAAGGATGGTCTGTATCTCGATACACCGTCGAGCTGGAGCCTCGACGACAAGCGGCTGAACTTTCACTTTGGCGTGGAGTATGGCCGCGAGATCAAGAACGGGAAGCTGGGCGATCTTCGTCGTGGCGCCACGCTGCAAAACATCACGCCGCGCTTCTGGGGCAGTTGCGACGGGGTAGCGTCACCGGATGCCTGGCGGCTCTGGGGCCTGCTGTCCTGCGCCAAAGGCGAGCCGCTGCAGAGCTTGCACGTGGGTCACGGCGCGGCGCCGGCGCGCTTCCGCCGGCTTGAGGTGGGAGTGGAGCAATGATCGGGAAGGAAGCGCTGCTCACTGCCCTCTCCGCTGCACTGAAAGACAGCGGCGCCGATCAGACCGAGATCGTCGTCGAGTCGACCCACCAGGGCGTAACTCGCTATGCCGGCTCGCAGCTCCACCAGACCACCGTGCTGGATGATCTCACCGTCGGGGTGCGCGCCGTGGTGGGTCAAGCCGTGGGGCAGGCGATCGGCGCCAGCTTCCGCCCGGAGGACCTACGTGGGTTGATCGAGCAGGCCACGGCCGTGGCTCGGATCAAAGAGCCCAATCCCGAGTTCGTCTCCCTGGCGGAGCCGGAACCGGTGGAGGCCGTCGAGGGCTTCGACGCCGAGACCGCGTCCATGAGCGCCGAGGCTCGCGCCCAGGCCATCGGGAGCATCCTGGCCTGCAGCGCCGAGCGCGGCTGGACTGCCTCCGGCACCTATCTTACCGAGGGGCGCGAGCTGGCCGTGGTCAATTCACTGGGCATCGCCGCGTACACACCCAGTTCCATGGCCTTTCTGCGTGCCCTGCCGGATAGCGGCCGGGGCACCGGCTATGCCGACGCGCTTTCGCACCGCGCCTCGGACCTCGACCCGATCGAGGTCGCGCAGCGCGCCATGGCCAGGTGCGAGTTGAACCACGACCAGCGAGAGATCGCGCCCGGTGACTACGAGGCCATCTTCGAGGATCTGTGCGTGGCCGAAGCCCTGTTCTATCTGGCCCGTTATGGGTTCAGCGGCCGTGCCTTCGAGGAGGGCACCAGTTTCATGTCCGGCCGGCTGGGGGAACGTGTCACCGGAGAGAACGTCACTATCTGGGACGATGGGACCGATCCACGCGGGCTGGCGGTGGCAGCGGATTACGACGGCGTGCCCAAGCGGAAGACGCCGCTGATTGGCGCCGGGGTGGCGCAGGGGGTGACCTACGATAGCTACACCGGCCATCGTGCCGGTCGGCGATCCACCGGCAACGCCGCCGGGCGCGACCTCACCGCCCTGGAGCCGGTGCCGGCCAACCTGTTTATGGCCGGTGGCGACGCGTCTATCCAGGATATGATCCGCGCCACTACACGCGGCCTCCTGTTGACGCGTTTCCATTACACTCATGGCCCCGATCCCAAGCGGGTGGGGATGACTGGCACCACCCGCGACGGCACCTTTTTGATAGAGAATGGCGAGATCACGGGGGCGGTGAAGAATATGCGGCTCACCCAGTCGGTCCCCGAGCTGTTCGAGGGCATCGAGCTGCTGGGAAAGCCGCGTCTCTGCCGCGATTGGTGGTGCATCAATGGGATGGGCCGCCTCAGCTATGTCTGTCCGCCGATCAAGGTGCGGCGCGCGGTCTTCAGCAGCGGCACGCTTTTTTAGCGCCGCGCGGACTTTTTTCCCCAAGCACCAGGAGCGTTTCATGAATCACCACGGCACTCCCACGCGACTGCAATTCTATTTCGATCCGCTCTGTCCCTTCGCCTGGCTGACCTCGCTCTGGATACGCGAGGTACGGCGCTTTCGGCCCATCGAGGTGGAATGGAAGTTCTTCAGCCTGGCTGGAGAGGAGGAAGATAAGTGGCAGGGTCCCTTGCGTATCGCCGCCCTGGCGCGACGAGAGGGCGGCAACCAGCTGGTGGATCGCGCCTATCTGGCGCTGGGCCGCTTTGCGCACGAGCAGCCAGACTCGTTCGACCAGATCGACGTCCTGGCCGATGTCATCCAGCCATACCTGGCGGCGGTGGGACTGGACCCCTCTCTGGCGCCACGCGCCCTGGAGGATCCGTCAACCTTCGACGAAGTCCTGGCCGAGCATCGTGAGGCAGCGCAGCGACTGGGCGCCTTTGGCGTGCCCTGGCTGATCGTCGGCGAGGACCAGATGGGTTTCTTCGGCCCGGTCATCGGCCAGTCGCTCAAAGGGGAGGAGGCAGTGCAGCTGTGGGATCACTTCCAATGGGTCGGCACCCGTCCCTATCTCTACGAACTGAAACGCGGCCGCAAAACCATGCAGGACCTGGCCGGCCTCTCGGCTGACTTTATTGATGAGGTCCCGGCAGTACGGTAGTGAGTGGGACGTAAATAAACCGGTTTCATGAGGAAGGGAAGCAGGTGCAACGTGCAAGGGTGCTTAGAAAGGTATCATGGAAATGTCACTGCGTAGGAGCGTAATAGCTGTCAGCCTGATGATTGCGGGTCTCGCACTATGGATCGCGATGGCGAGCGGAGCCATCGGGAATGAGAGTCACGGGGCGGCACACGCCCCATCATTACAAGATCCTACCTATGCGGCATGCGTCAACAGCGGCACGATTATCTGTAACCCAGCGGCAAACCAAACGGACGTAGCTGAAAACCCAGTGGGCCGGCCACCCAATCCCCACGCGCGTATGATGTCGCGCAACGATGCAATCGCGTTGGCACGTCAGTCAGCGGCAAGCGACTACACATAGGCAGCGCCGGCATCGGCGCCAGTGTTTGCGCGGATGGTGACGGAAAAGGAATATGAAGCCCTCCAACCAGGCGGAGTGGATCACTTTGCAAATCAGCAGCGGCTCTTCTGGGTGGTCACCGTCCATGCCCCCACGGCAGCGGCGGAGCGGATACTACAGCATTATGACGTGTACACCGTGCAAATCGATGCGGAGACGAGTCAGATTTACAGTGTCTGTCTTGGGTGTGACGCTATCCGGTCGTAGCGTCTTGGCGTGATTGGGTAAGGGGGCCGAAGCCCCCTCCCCACCGAACCGGACATGCGGATCTCCCGCACCCGGCTCTCCAGTCGGTTGTTTCCTCATCGGGGATACCCTGCCGCCTTCCGGGCTGCGATCATGGTGAACAGCCCGTGGGCGTCGAAGTAGGCATTGGGCCAGCGATAATGGTCAGTGCCTCGTCCTCGTCCTTTGCCACCGTGGCGCTTTCGCAGAATGCTCCGAAGTCGCATCCGAACGTAGCCATCCAGCCGTTCAAAGGTCGTCTTGTGGCTATGCCGGTAGTAGCCGTACCACCCCCGGATGATGGGGTTGATGCTACGGATAATCGTCACCAGACTGTCGCCGCTGCTCCGCCTGGTCTTGGCTTTGATGGCCTGTCGGAAGTGTGTGGTACTGGCAGCCTTCGGCCAGTGCATCCCCC
>JAABUJ010001921.1_pt1 | contig 27952 bp, 23 predicted proteins | sample 5559131 | NCBI WGS metagenome assembly JAABUJ01 (sample SAMN10711875, study PRJNA513366) | rock metagenome | isolation source: Antarctica rocks | place: Antarctica: Victoria Land, Mt New Zealand nord | collected 2016-01-07
CCTTCATACGCGAGAACGGCAGCATTCCGGTCATCTGTCCCGCACGCCCGATGAACAGGGCCATGGGTCCACCGTGCCGCCGGCGCACGTAAATGTCTCCCTTGAGCAAAAAGTTGAGATTACACGCGGGTTCGCCTTCGCGAAAGATCAGCGCACCGGCTTCTGCCATACGCTCGTTGCCGTGTTCGGCCAGCCAGCGATACTCGTCGTCTGTCAATCCAGCGAGAGACCCAATGGAACGCAGCGCCTCCGCGATCTCGGCCACAGGCGTTGCGGTCGCCGGAGACATCGAGACCAGATAGGGTTCGGTCTGCACCTGCTCTTGCTGTAGGGTAGCCATCTGTCTATGATGCGCTCACGGCTTTTGGGCCGCAATCTCTTCTTTAGCCCCGCACCGCAGGGTCAAGCTTTAACAACCGCGCCATCCACAATCTTTACGGGATCCATAAACGGCATGCCCGCCCGCAACCCGGCGCCCACCTTCTCGATCGTGTCGTCAGCTTCGGCTTTCCGAAAGCGTCCAAACTCGTGCCGCCCAGACTCATTCTCCTCGATAAATTTCATGGCAAAGCTGCCGTCCTGAATCTCCTTCAGAATCGCTTTCATATTCTTCTTCGTTTCTTCGGTCACAATGCGCGATTGCGCAAGATAGCCGCCCCACTCAGCCGTATCCGAGATGGAGTGATTCATATACTCGAGGCCTCCGCGATACATCAGGTCCACAATCAGCTTCAGCTCGTGGAGGCACTCGAAATAGGCAAGCTCCGGCTGATAACCAGCCTCAACCAGCGTATGAAATCCGGCCTTCACCAGCGCCGCCGTCCCGCCACATAGCACAGCCTGCTCACCAAAAAGGTCGGTTTCGGTCTCTTCGGTAAAGGTAGTCTCGAGCACACCGGCGCGTGTACAGCCAATTGCCTTGGCGTAGCTCAGGGCCAGCGCCAATGCGGTGCCACTTACGTCCTGATCGACCGCCACCAGAGCGGGCACGCCGCCACCTTCGGTAAACACCTCACGCACGCGATGGCCGGGAGCCTTGGGGGCCGCCATCGAAACATCCACGCCTGCGGGAGCCTTGATGGTATCGAACCGGATATTGAAGCCATGCGCGAACATCAAGGTCACATCCGGCTTCATATTGGGCGCAATCTCCGCGTGATACACCTTGGCGGCGGTCTGGTCAGGCGTCAGGTTCATAATCACGTCCGCCCACTTCGACACCTCGGCCACGCTGTCCACCACCAGCCCCGCATTGCGCGCGCGCTCCGCATTCTTTGAGCCCACGCGCAACCCCACGCGAACGTCTACGCCTGAATCCTTCAGGTTCAGCGCATGCGCATGCCCCTGCGAGCCGTAGCCGATCACGGCCACCTTCTTTGCTTGAATCAGAGAAAGATCCGCATCCGCATCGTGGTAAGTCTTCGCCATATTGTTTACTTTTCCTTTTTATTCCTCTTACTAAAATTTCGAACCGTCATCCTGAACGAAGTGAAGGATCCCTGTATTCCATCGTCCACCACAAATTCACCTGGGAAAGGTCAACCGTTCCCGTACCAACTCGTTCTCGCGCATCAGGTCAAGCGGAACCATTTGCTTGCCCCCATCCGCACCTAAGGTCCTTCCAGAGCGGATTAGTCCCGATAATCAATTCCAACTTGCGAACCCGGAGCCAACCTTTGAGTTGCTTTTCACGTGCGATCGCTGCCGTAATACTCACAAACCGCTCGTAATACACAAGCTGCGTGATGTTGTATCTGGCCCTATGACAGTGCGGGTCAACCTTCCTTTTATGTTGCTGCAACCGAATCTCGATCTGAGTCGTGACGCCGATGTAAAGCTTTTTGTACCCGTTCGCAAGAATGTAGACATAGGCGCACTTCTCCTCCACCTAGACCTCCTTATAAGCAACAGCATCCCACCACGCGTTCGTCATCCTGAGCAACGCGAAGGATCCCTGTATTTCCGTGCTCAGCACAACTCCAGAGACAGATCGCTTCCCCTCTTTCGACAGCGCATTTAGCCGCAAAGAAATACAGGGATCCTTCACTGCGTTCAGGATGACGCTTAACTCTTGATCCGCTACTCCTCTTCCTCTTGCACATCGACAAACTCATTGGGCAAAATCTCGTCCGCTGCTACCCTCGAGGAGAAATCAGGGTCCTCGTCCTCTGACGTCGCGGTGCCAAGCGCCCGCAGCACGCGACTGGTATGGTGACCGCGCCGCATTGCCATCCTGCCCGTGCGTGCGGTTTCAAGAATCGTATACCCACTCTCCGTGATCACCTGCACAAGACCTTCAATCTTTGAAGAACTTCCTGTCATCTCGAGCATGATGGACTCCGGTGCCAGGTCCACAATGCGAGCGCGAAACACATTCGCAAGCTCAAAGATGTGCGAGCGCGAACTCTGCCCCAGCGGCGTATTCGGACCTGCCGCCACCTTGATCAGGCAAAGCTCTCGAATCACCGCCTCGGCACCCCCGACCTCATCCACCTCTTCCGTGATCTCAAGCTTGTAGAGTGAAGCCCGGATCCGGTGCGCGGCATGTTCGGGAGCATCGCAGACAATGGTCATACGCGCTGTACCCGCACGTTCACACTCACCCACCGTAAGCGAAACAATGTTGATATTCAGCCGCCGGAACAGCGAAGCCACACGCGTCAAAACGCCCGGTTTATCCTGCACCAGCGCAACGAAGGTATGCAGCATCAGGCATCCTCTCCCGTCTCCAGCAAAGGATTATGGACTGGCCTTCGAACCATCTCGTGCAGAGCAGCACCCGGTGCAATCATCGGGTAGACACCGTCTTCCTTCTCCACCTGAAAGTTGATCAGGTAAGCCTTACCGCTCTCTCGTGCATATGTAATGGTCGAAGTCACATATTTTCGTTCGGCCACATGCGCTCCGTCGATTCCATGCGCCGCAGCCAGCTTGACAAAGTCGGGCGACAGAATGGGAGAGGCAGAGTAGTTCTTTTCATAGAACGCCTCCTGCCACTGCCGGACCATGCCCAAAAACCCATTGTTGATGACGGCTATCTTGATCGCGAGCCCCTCCTGCACAATCGTGGAAAGCTCAGAGGCTGTCATCTGGAACCCGCCATCGCCTGCAATCACCCACACATCTTTTTGCGGGCAGGCAAATTTCGCCCCGATCGCCGCAGGCAGCGCAAACCCCATCGTGCCCAGACCGCCCGAAGTCACCAGCGAGCGCGGCGCTTCGTGCTTGAAGTATTGCGCCTCCCACATCTGGTGCTGTCCAACGTCCGTCACAATGATCGTCTCGCGCTCGCGCCCTGCAGCCACTGCTTCCCGCCAGATGTCGTTGATCACATGAGCAGCATACAGATGGCCATTGTCCGGCAAATTCACAATATCGCGCACGGCCGCTGAACCTTTGCTCGCATTGATCTTACGCAGCCATTCACTTTGTCCACCGCTTGTTTTGTCATTCCACAGCGCAGCGGAGGAATCTGCTTCTTTCCCGCCACGTACACCCAGCGCCTCGATCAAAAGCTGAAGCACCTGCTTTAAATCCCCAACCAACGCCACATCCGCACGTACATTCTTTGAAACCTCGCTTGGATCGATCTCCACATGGATCTTCTTTGCACACGGCGCGTAGTGCGCCAGATTTCCAGTCACGCGATCGTCAAAGCGCATGCCAAACGCAAGCAGCAGATCTGCATCCTGAATCGCCTGGTTTACCCAGCTCTCGCCATGCATGCCCATCATTCCCAGCGACAAAGGATGCGCGGCCGGGATGCCACCCAGACCCAGCAGCGTCGACGCAATCGGCACCGCGAGCGCTTCGGCAAATTGCAAGACCGCAGACTCTGCACCGGACTGAATCATTCCATGGCCGGCCAGGATCACAGGACGTTTCGCTGCGCGAATCAACTCCACAGCCTCTGCCAACGAATCCGAACCCGGAGTGAGCGCCGGCTGCATCGGATGCGCACGCTGAACCCTTGGCGCGGCCGCCGCAAAGTCGTAGACAGCAGCCCCCTGCTGCGCATCTTTGGTGATGTCGACCAGCACCGGCCCGGGCCGCCCTGACCGCGCGATTTCAAACGCCAGCCGCACCGCCGGCGCAATCTCCTCCGCGCGCGTGACCAGAAAGTTGTGCTTGGTGATGGGTAGCGTGATGCCGGTTATATCGACCTCCTGAAATGCATCGGACCCCAGCACCTTCGACGAGACCTGCCCGGTAATCGCGACCACCGGAATCGAATCCAGCATCGCCGTCGCGATACCGGTCACCAGGTTGGTCGCGCCCGGCCCGGAGGTCGCCATGCACACGCCCACCTTGCCCGAAGCGCGCGCATACCCATCGGCCATATGCGCCGCGCCCTGCTCATGCCGCACCAGTACATGATGAACAGGAAACTTCCGCAGAGCATCGTAGATTGGCAGGATTGCCCCGCCAGGGTAGCCGAAGACAGTCGTCACGCCCTCGCCCACCAGGGTAGCCCAGAGTATCTCCGCTCCGGTCAGTGTCGGATTGTTATCTGTCATTGGCGGTAGCTCCCTTGCTTGTGATTCGACAGCGCAGCCGTGGAATTTGCTGCTGCTTCGGCATTAGGTTGTAACCGCACCTTCACTTGCACTCGCTACACTCGCCGCATACTTCGCAAACACACCGCGTTCGTACCGCAGCTTCGGCGCGCGCCACTGCTTCAGCCGCGCCGCAATCTCCTCGTCCGCAACCTCTAAGGTCAACGTGCGATTCGGAATATCGAACGTGATCTTGTCCCCTTCACGCACCGCAGCAATCGGTCCGCCAAGTTGAGCCTCCGGAGCCACATGTCCGCACATCAAACCACGCGTCGCTCCGCTGAACCGCCCGTCTGTAATCAACGCCACGGTTTCGGACAACTCCGGAATCCCCTTAATCGCCGCCGTCACGGCCAGCATCTCGCGCATGCCAGGCCCGCCGCGCGGCCCTTCGTACCGAATCACCAGCACATCACCCGCATTGATCCTTCCGGCCTCAACCGCGGCAAAACCTGCATCTTCGCTCTCGAAAACACGGGCGGTCCCGGTGTGGTGAATGCGCTCATGTCCCGCGACTTTGATCACAGATCCTTCAGGCGAAAGATTGCCCTTCATGATCACCAGCCCACCCGTCGGCTTGAGCGGCGCCGACCATGCGCGAATCACATCCTGTCCCTGGGTCTCGCGCGCCTTATCAGCTTCCTGATACATCGTCAGACCGGAGACGGTTGGCCCATCGTGCAACTGTCCGCGCTCCTTTAAACGTGCGGCGAGCACACGCGATCCACCCGCATCCTGATAATCCTTCGCCACATATTTTCCGCCCGGTGAAAGATCGCAGATAAACGGCGTCTGCTCCGAGATGCGATCGAAGTCCGCAAGCTCAAGCGGAATTCCACACTCGCGCGCAATCGCGATCAGGTGCAGCACCGCATTCGTCGACCCGCCACTGGCACACACCGCCGCGATTGCATTCTCGAGCGACTCGCGCGACAGAATCTTCGACGGCCGCACATCCTTGCGGCACAGATCCATGATCATGCGCCCGGCTTCACGGCTGGCACTTGCCTTGTCCGCAGCCGTCGCCGGCACACCGGTCAGCAGCATCGGCGAGATACCGAGAAACTCGCCCGCCATCGCCATGGTGTTCGCCGTAAACTGGCCACCGCATGCGCCTGGACCGGGACACGCAGCCGCTTCCACCGTCTCAAGCTCCGCATCCGAAATCTTTCCCGCGGCGTGCGAGCCAATAGCCTCAAAGACATTCAGGATCGTAATGTCCTTGCTGCCGCCACTAGCCAGCGGCAGCTTGCCGGGCGCAATCGATCCGCCATAAAGCATCAGCCCCGGAATATCCAGGCGCACCATGGCCATAATCGTTCCGGGCATATTCTTGTCGCAGCCCGCGATGCATACCAGCCCATCGAACAGGTTGCCTCGCGCTACCAATTCAATCGAATCCGCGATCACCTCACGCGAAATCAACGAAGCTTTCATCCCCTCCGTCCCCATGGTGATCCCGTCCGAGATGGTGATGGTGTTGAACTCCATTGGGGTCCCACCCGCGTCGCGAATCCCCTGCTTCACTGCCGCCGCAACTTCGCGCAGGTGAAAGTTGCAGGGCCCAATCTCCGTCCACGTATTCGCCACCCCGATGATGGGCTTGTGCAGGTCTTCTTTGCTGAATCCGATGCCACGCAACATGGCGCGCGCAGCCGCGCGACTGGGGCCTTCGGTCAATACATTCGAATATTTCTTACCGGGAACTTCATTCATTGCAGCCACGCCTCTCGTCAGCATTTCTGATCTGAAATAAAAATTTCAGTTTGCGTGTTCTTTTAGTTGTCATTCCCGAAGGGAATCTGCGTTTGTCTTTGCCCTGCGTTGTGATTCCCGCGGAAGGCTGCGCAGCCGCACAAGCGCCGTCTATGCCTTGCATTCACGCTGCCCCTCTCACCGCGAACCAGGCTTCGCCATCATGCTGGCGTTCATATGCGTTCAGTTCCTTCTCGTGCCGCAGCGTCAACCCGATATCATCCAGACCATTCAGCAGGCAGTACTTGCGGAAGGCGTCGATTTCAAACCTGCCGGAGTACCCCTCATCATCCACAATCGTCTGCGCTTCGAGATTGATAGTGATGGTATGTCCCGGCCGCAGCAGTGAGCGATGCGTCAGCAGGTTCACATCCTCTTCAGAAAGCCGCACCAGCACCATGCCATTCTTGCCCGCGTTCGAGAAGAAAATATCGGCGAAGCTGGGAGCAATTACCGCCAGAAATCCAAAGTCGGTCAAAGCCCACGCCGCATGTTCGCGTGAACTGCCGCAGCCAAAGTTTTTGCCTGCAATCAGAATCTTTGCTCCCGTGTACTCAGGCTTGTTCAGTGCAAACTCAGCATGGGGTTGGCCGCTGTGAGGACCATCCTGAATGCGGCGCCAGTCGTAAAAAAGAAACTCGCCGTACCCGGTACGCTCGATGCGTTTTAGGAACTGCTTGGGAATAATCTGGTCCGTATCGATGTTCGAGATATCGAGCGGAACGGCAATAGAAGTCAGCTGATTGATTGGCTGCATTAGAGTGAACCTCCGCTGGCAAGCATCTGCTCGGTGTCGAATGTCGGTCTGCCATTGTCAGGCGTCTCGGCCTTGAACTCCCACGTGCGCACGTCCGTCAGGTGGCCTGTAATTGCCGCCGCCGCCGCCATCACGGGTGAGACAAGATGAGTCCGCCCGCCGCGCCCCTGCCGCCCTTCAAAGTTACGGTTGCTGGTGGAAGCGCAGCGCTCACCCGGCTCCAGAATGTCGGGATTCATTCCCAGGCACATACTGCATCCCGGCTCCCGCCAATCGAATCCAGCCTCCGCAAACACCTTGTCCAGACCTTCTTTTTCCGCCTGCGCTTTCACAGCCTGCGAACCCGGCACCACCATGGCTTTCACCGTGGTCGCAACGTGGTAGCCACGCACCAGCTTGGCCGCGGCGCGCAGATCCTCGATCCGCGCATTGGTGCAGGAGCCAATGAACACGCGGTCGACCGCGATCTCCTGCATCGGCTTGCCGGATTCGAGGGCCATGTACTCGAGCGCGCGTTCATATCCGCGACGGTCCGCCTCGCTTGCATTCGCCGGCAGGGCGGGCACGCTCGATTCGATCCCGGTCACCATACCGGGCGACGTTCCCCAGGTGACGGTCGGCGTCAACGTCGTCGCGTCAATGTTCAACTCGCGATCGAACCGTGCGCCTTCATCACTGACCAGCGTCGTCCAATGCGCGATAGCCTCGTCCCAGGCGGCACCCGTCGGAGAAAAGCGTCTGCCTTTCAGGTAAACAAATGTCGTCGCGTCCGGTGCAATCATTCCCGCCCGCGCGCCGGCTTCGATACTCATATTGCAGACGGTCATGCGGCCTTCCATCGAAAGCGCGCGAATCGTCGAGCCTGCATACTCGACCACGTATCCCGTGGCTCCGGCCGTACCGATTCTGCCGATAATGTGCAGAATCAAATCCTTCGCAGTCACACCCAGCGGCAGATCGCCCTCTACATTGATGCGGAACGTCTGGGGCTTCTCCTGTGGCAGCGTCTGCGTCGCCATCACGTGTTCCACTTCGCTGGTCCCAATGCCAAACGCCAGCGCGCCGAAAGCACCGTGCGTGGAAGTATGCGAGTCGCCGCACACAATCGTCATCCCCGGCTTGGTCGCGCCAAGCTCCGGTCCGATCATGTGCACAATGCCCTGCTCCGCCGCCTGCACGTCATAAAGCTGCACACCAAACTCCACGCAATTCTTTCGCAGCGCATCAATCTGGCGCGAGCTGATGGGATCCAGAATGTGTAACCGATCCTGAACACTTGAAGTGGGCACATTATGGTCCACCGTCGCAATTGTGCGATCGGGCCGCCGCAGCTTGCGTCCGGCCAGACGAAGACCATCAAACGCCTGCGGCGTGGTGACTTCGTGAATCAGGTGCAAGTCGATGTAGAGAATCGTCGGCTCGCCCTTGGTTTCCTTCACGACATGCTGCTGCCAGACTTTTTCAAAGAGAGTGCGTGGTGCGGTGTTTTCGTTCAACATAAGAGCCTCGGAAGTGCATGGTTCTAGTGAATCCAAACTATTCGGAGAAGCGGCTAAGACGGCGAGTGCCTCGGCAACTGACGGTGGTCGTTCACCGGTGCCGAACCAATTCCCGGCACAGGGATCTGGTGCGGAACGCCATCAGGCTCAACCAAGATCGCCGCGCGAATCTTCTGCACGATTCCCGATCCAGCCAGCGGAGTTGCCATCCAGCGCGTGAGCGAGCGAGAGAAGGCTGGCGGAAGCGCAAGCGGAGCATCCGCCGTACCGGGCGGCCGATCGGTGAAGATCCACAACGTATATTGCGCGTCGGCCTCCGCAGTGGTGTGCGCATCCCTGATCCAATCAATGGCGGAGAAAGCGATCAGAGGATTCGGGCTGTCAAGGTCTGCAAACAACAATCCACGGGATGCGCTGAAGTGGAACACCGCGCCAGTCACCGTGATGTAGCGATTGTCGTCTGCCATCACCGTTCCGGGCACGTCAAGGAAATCCTCGATGGTATCCGGCAGCGACTTGCGCCGTGGGTCCTTCACGTTGTCCGGCTGCAATCCCCAGAACGACTGAGGTGCCGTGAAGTTCTTCTGCAGGAAGGCGCGAAAGTGCGGGTCCTGGATGAACTCGTGTTCGCGCCCACCCTCGGGCGGCGGACCATATTGCCACATCCACTCGAGATCGTGGCTCTGCTTCTTCTTCTGCTGCTTCTGGTGCTTGGGCGGCAAGGGCGGCTCGCCGATCAGCTGCGCCCGCGCCAGTTCGCACGGACCGACAACCGCCAGCAGCAAGCCTCCGAGCAGCAACGCCGAATTAGTCTTCGCAACAAAGCTCATCTGCATTAACCTGCCCAGTAGTCCCGTTCCCGCTGCCGCTTCAGAGCGCGTTCTTTCGCGCCCGTCAGGTAAATCGCTCCATTGCCAAACGCTAGAAATACAAGTCCGCCCACCACCACAATCAAAGGACGATAGCCCCGGACCAGCTGAATCAACGAAGCCGTGAGTACCGCAGCCGTCAGCAATAAATACCGGGTTCGCGGAGAAAAGCTCAACGCCCTGCCAATCTAAACCGCATGCATCGAACGGTTCCGCTCGAACATTTCCGACAACGCATGATGCACCATGCGCCCCATCTCTTTCGTTGTGACTGCATTGACGTCCGAGCCGCGCACCAGGTCCGCCGTGCGGTGCCCTGCCGACAACACCTCAGCAACCGCGCGCTCAATCGCCGCTGCCTCCTGCTCAAGGCCAGCGGAGTGCCGCAGCACCATCGCTGCCGTTAGAATCGCACCCAGCGGATTGGCCTTGCCCGTGCCGGCGATATCAGGTGCCGAACCATGTACCGGCTCATATAAATTCACCTTGCCGCCGATCGTCGCCGAAGGCAGCATACCCAGCGAGCCGGTGATGACCGCTGCCTCATCCGAAAGAATGTCGCCGAACAAATTCTCGGTCAGCACCACGTCGAAGTTGCGCGGCGTATTCATCAGGTGCATCGCCATCGAGTCCACCAATTGATGTTCCAGCGTCACACCCGGGTAATCCTTGGCGACCTCGCTCACCGTCGCACGCCAAAGTTGCGAAACTTCGAGCACGTTAGCTTTGTCGACGCTCGTCACCTTGCCGCGCCGCTTGCCCGCCTGCTCAAACGCGATCCGCGCCACGCGCACCACCTCATCGCGCGTGTAGCGCATTGTGTTGATCGCTTCGCCTCCGCCGGGCGCACTCGCCTCGCGATTCCACCAGCGCGGTGCGCCAAAATAGAGTCCGCCCAGCAGTTCGCGCACAAACAAAATGTCAGCATTTGCCGTCACCTCGGCCCGCAGCGGAGAGTTCGCCGCAAGTGCCGCGTACGCAATCGACGGCCGAAGGTTTGCGAACCCGCCAAGTTCCTGGCGAATGCGCAGCAGCCCAGCCTCCGGACGCTTATCCGGCGGCAGCGCCGCGAACTGATTGTCCCCTACCGCCCCCAGCAGCACCGCGTCCGAATCAAGCGCCACATCGATCGTCTTCTGCGGCAGCGGCGAGCTGGCTGCCGTGATCGCCACGCCTCCAATCAGCGCCTCAGTAAACGTAAACTCATGGCCTCCAGCTTCTGCGACAGCGTACAGAATCCTGGTAGCCTCCTGCGTCACTTCCGGCCCGATGCCGTCCCCGGCGAGTACTGCAATCTTCAACTTCATCGTGCAATCCTTTGCGTGCGGCTGCGTTACAAGCGCACGTTTATGCGTTGACAGAACTGTGATCAGGCTTCAGCAGACCAAGCAGATCCTGGTCATAGATATTCTTCTTCCGGTCCGCGAGTTCTGTAAAGCGTCCGTACACTTCTTCCAGCTGAGAACGGTCGAGCGCATGTCCCATCTCGCGCAGACGTTGTTCCAGCAGCCTTCGTCCGGAGTGTTTGCCCAGCACCATATTGTTCGACGAAACACCGACCGACTCCGGCGTCATAATCTCGTACGTTAGAGGATTCGCCAGCACGCCATGCTGATGAATTCCAGATTCATGTGCAAAAGCATTCGCCCCCACGACCGCCTTGTTCGGTGAGCAACTGAAGCTGATCACCTCGCCCAGCATGCGGCTGGTTGGAAAAAGCTGCTGCATCACAATGTTGTTGCGATACGGAAATTTATCCCGCCGCGTCGCCATCGCCGCCGCGATCTCCTCGAGCGCAGCATTGCCCGCGCGTTCGCCGATCCCGTTGATCGTGCACTCCACTTGTCGCGCGCCGCCCTCGAGCCCGGCCAGCGAATTCGCAACGGCCATACCTAGATCGTCATGGCAATGCGTGGAAAAAATAATCCGGTCTGCACCGGGAATTTCGCGCTGCATCCTCGCAAACAGTTCCCTGTACTCGTCCGGCGTCGTGTACCCCACAGTATCCGGCAAATTGATCGTCTTCGCGCCCGCACCCACCGCCGCCTTGACGATCTCCACTAAAAAATCAGCATCGGAGCGGGTAGCATCTTCAGCTGAAAACTCCACATCGTCCGTGTACTGGCAGGCCAGCGAAACCCCCGCAGCCGCCTGCTCCAACGCCTCCGCGCGCGTAATCTTCAGCTTCGCCTGCAGGTGCAAGTCGGAGGTCGCAAGAAAAACGTGAATCCGACTGGACTGAGCCGGCTCGACCGCTTTCGCCGCCGCTTCGATGTCCTCCCGCTTGCAACGCGCCAGCGACGCAATCCGTGGTCCACGCACCTCGCGCGCAATCGTACGAATTGATTCCAGGTCGCCCTGCGAGGCGATCGCAAAGCCTGCCTCCATCACGTCAACGCCTAGGGCCGCGAGTTGGTGAGCGATACGCAGCTTTTCCCCATGATGCATCGTGCAGCCCGGGCTCTGCTCGCCGTCGCGCAGGGTGGTGTCGAAGAACACAATGTCCTTTTCCGCTGCCTGCGTCGTGTCTTGTACGTTTGCGGTGTTCACGGTACGCCTCACCCCAGCCCCTTCAACATAACTCATTCTTATGCGGCAAGGAACCAGTATCATTCTTTCTAATTGGTTCATTGTGCAGGCGATTGGATTCAACCAGCCGCCCACACCACCGCATCATAAACCGCCCCACTCACGGCTGAATACCCCGAGTCCGGCAGGAGACCTTCGAACGATGGATCTATTTCAGTTGGAAACTTTTTTAGCTGTCGCAGAAGAGCGCAGCTTCAGCCGCGCCGCCGCTCGTCTCAATCGCACCCAGCCCGCGGTCAGCCAGACAATCGCCAAGCTCGAAACGGAGTTAGGCGAGACGCTGCTTGACCGCTCTTCGCGCGACGGAACCGTCACGGCAGCAGGGGAAATCCTGCTTGATTACGCCCGCAAACTCCTCAATCTGCGGGGCGAGGCAACCGGCGCGCTCGCCGAGCTGCGCACCCTGCATCGCGGACGCCTCAGCCTCGCGGCCAACGAGTACACCTGCCTCTATCTGCTGCCGCTCTTGCATCAGTTCCGGCGCCAGCATCCGTTTATCAAAATCACCGTGCAGCGTTCGCTCGCCAGTCGCATCCCGGATGAGGTGCTGATGCACGCGGTCGAGATCGGAGTCCTCTCGTTCAAGCCGAACGACCCGCAGATCAAATCCGTGATGGTCTACCGCGATCAGCTTGCACTCGTCGTCAATCCCGGGCACGCACTGGCACGTCAGAAGTCGGTCTCCATCCGGGAGCTTGGGACGCTTAATTTTGTCGCGCACAATGTGCCCTCGCCGCAGCGCCAGAAAGTAATCGAGGCGTTCCAGCGTCATCGCACACCGTTGCAGATGGGGGTTGAACTTCCCTCCATCGAGGCCGTCAAGCGATTCGTCGAAATGGGCAACGGCGTTGCTCTCGTCCCGGGCCTCACCGTAGAGCGCGAAGTTGCCGCAGGCTCGCTCGTCCGGATCGAGGTCAATGATCTCCAGATCGAACGCAGGCTCCGCCTCGTCTATCGTCGCCAGACCAATCTCTCGCACGCAGCCGTCGCTTTTCTCAACGGAGTCGAAGCGTTCGCCGCATCGAATGGAAGTCCATTCGAATTCCGAGCCGGATAGCATCGCCGAGCAAAACACGCTCGTTCACCACTGGCGACTGGCTGAGCATTACCGCCTGAACACGTGGTGAACGAAACATTTAGTGGCGATTCGCGTTTGAACGGAAAGCATCACCGTCCGGGAACCCTGAAGGGTGGCTCGAACGGATTTTGGATCTACGAAAGCGAGTTCTACTATGCACACTCAGAAGACCCGGACCATTCTGCAATCTTTCGCGCCGGCCGCCCGCCGCACTGGCATGTTGCTTGCTCTCGGAAGCGCGCTGATCGCTGCACCGCTACTGGCCCAGGACGCCGGAACAGCACCGTCCCAGCAACAGTCCCAACAGCAGCAGGATCAAACCCAAGGCAACATGCAGGGCATGCACGGTGACATGCATGGAATGCATGGACGGCATCAACGCCAGATGGAACATATGAAGCGCGAGTTGAATTTGACCGATGACCAGGTGACACAAATCAAGCAGATTCACGAGCAGGGAATGGACCAGATGAAGGCGCTGCACGACAACACGTCCATGAGCAAACAGGATCGCCACGAGAAGATGATGGATCTGCGCAAGGACGAGCACCAGAAAATTCGCGCAGTCCTGAACGACGAGCAGAAAGAAAAGTTCGACAAGATGATGGCGAAGCGCGACGAGCATCGCGAGAAAAGCCACGAGCGGAAAGAGGACGCGCAGCCCACGTCTCCTCCGTCTGTCTAAACCATCCACAGATTAAACAGAGGCCGGGCGCTCATGGCGTTCCGGCCTTTTTCTGCGCGCAGCACCGCCGCCCCAGACGGAACGGTTACAATCAATCAGAGCAGAAGCGCTGTGGCCGCATACCCGTTTGGCCGTCAGACGAGTCCAATGCGTGATGTCCCCGCCCTACTGAAAGGTTTTAGACAAGCATGAAGAAGACGTTTGTGTTGTGCGCTTTGATGCTGGCAAGTGCCGCAGCTTTTGGGCAGGAAAGCCGCCAGGATGTCAGCCTTAGCGGCGTCGGGATTCTTGCCCCCACCGTTCATGGAAACGGGGTCACGGAAACGCCCACCATCACCGGCGGAATCCTGGCGAGCTATCGGTACTTGCTGACGCCACGCAGCGGTCTTGAGTTGAACTACTCGTTTGCCCAGTACACCGACAAATTCCAATCCGGTGGACAGGCGGTTAATACCTACAACCCGATCCACGTCCGCCAGCAGGAACTCTCAGCCGCCTACGTCTACGGACGCACGTACGGCAACTACACGCCATTTCTTGAGGCCGGTGTAGCTGGTGTGGTGTTCACGCCGATCCTGGAGGGTTCGTTCTCGCTCGATGCCAAGCAGAACACCACCATCGGCGGTCTGTTCGGCGGTGGTCTCGCGTATCAAATCAGCCCCAGCTTCGACGTTCGCATGCAGTATCGCGGCATTCTGCTTAAGGCGCCCGACTTCCACCTTGCCGGCAATCGCTTCAATACCGGACGCTACGAAGTGATCAGTATGCCTGCCATCGGAATCGCTTACCACTTTTAAACAAGGTTGACGCAGAACGCGAATCAGACCCTCCTCGGAGGGTCTGATTCGCGTTGTGGCGTACGAGCGAGCCTCAGCACCTGAAACAGGCAACACTCAGTAATGGCGTCCGCGCTCCAGTCGCCCGGGGAAATGATAGGCAACCCCAATCGTAAACACCATGGGGGTCAACCCGTCCGGCGGAAAGCTTAGCCAGCGCTGATATTCATAATCGGCTCGCAGGTTCACTCGGCCGAGCAGAGCGTAATCCACTCCAGCGCCGGCGGCAAACAGGTTGTAGGCGAGATTGGCGACGTCCTCGGGATAGTTGAACACTCCGCGCCCATACATCGCTTTCATGTAAGGCTTGAACCGCCCGTACGTTCGGTAGTAGCGCGGCCCGATTTCGTACGTGCGTTCCGCTGCGTGGTTGCCGTTCGGTGACCTGGCCTGATGGAAGACGAACTCGCCGCCAAAGTGACTGCTGAAATCGAGGGTGGTGTAGAGGGCGAACCCTTTGAAATAGCCCCCGTAGTCGGAGCGGACCAACGAGAATCCGCCGCCCGCCTGGAAGTCCAGACGCCGGTCTGCCGTCGAACTTGCCTGCCCATCGCTCGAAACCCAGGCGCATGACACAGCGGCAAGCAGAAGAACCAATCGCTTCAACATGTATTCCCTCACACGAAGTCCGGGGAGTCAAAACCCACCCGTCACATAACCCCGCAGACTACCTTCCTCACCGCTTCTGAAGAAGACTGCGCTAGGGGATGACATAGGAATCTCCTGGTCGATACCGGAGCGCCGAAAGCTTCTGCACTCTGTATCGACCAGGCCATGCCCGTCCTTAGCCGTTAGACCGTTGAAGCCGGGGAGCAGCTTAGCTCTGCGGTGGCGGCGGTGGCGGCGGCGGTGTGGTCGCCGGAGTCTGATCCGGAGTGGCCGTTCCCGTGGTCGCATCCGGCGCCGCCGTTGCAGGCGCCCCACTCGAAGTTGCCGCGCCGTTGGTTGAGTCTGTAGCGGCGCCACCAGCACCGGCAACGCTGCCCGCTGGAGCGGAAGCCCCCGGAGCAGCGGACGCCGGAGCAGCAGTTGCATTTCCTGGGGTGGCTGTACCGGGCTGCGCAGCCGGCGTTGCGGCAGGCGGTTGAGGCGGTTGATAGTAGCCCAGCTTGATGTACACCGGCGAAACTTCAAACGCCATCTTGTCGCTCGGAGACAGAATCGGCTCGAACGCCGTATGCAGTGTAATCACCTGGTCGGTCCAGGGGTCAAAACGCAGGAAGCTCGAGAGCGGCTCAGCAGCCTGCTGCTTCAGATTCTTAATGTTCAGCTGGTCTGCCTTGGGCATCAGCGCCGCAAGCCAGAAGCTGGAATCCCGTTCCCCGCGCGTGAGCCCGTCTCCAATCACGGGTTCGTTCAACGCGCGCAGCCCACTGATCTCGGCCTGCAGGTTTTGCAGGTACAGACCGAAGTAGCGCTGCGAATCGACCAGTTCTTTGGTCTGCAAGAGTTCGATTGCCTTCTTGGCCGCCGCCTCATTCTCCGCATCCGTATGGTGCATTGGGATTCTTTTGAACGATGCATTATCGGGGAAGAGCAGCCGGTCATTGAACGCGTACTTGGTGTCGAGTTTGTGGCCAAGAATGATGTGTGCCAGTTGGAACGCGAGAATTGCATTCAAATTCCCTGCCTGCTGGGCTCCATCCTGCGTGATTACCGCCGTCGTATCGATCAGGCTCTTCGAAATGACGATGGTGTTCCCAATGGACAACGATTCGAGCGGTTCGGTCAGCAGCGTGCGGACGCGGACCGGGCCCCCCAGAACGATGTTGTTGTACGCAAGAATATTATTTGCCAGAGCCTCAAGCGTCTTATCAAAATCGCTTGGTGCATCCACCAATCCGGCCTGGTACAGACGCTCGACTATGTTGTCTTCAGCTTGCTTGGCGAACGCACGCTCCGCACCGAGGGGGCTCAGATCCTGTGCATTGTTGGACGTATCGGTCGCGCCCACAACCTCCATCGAGGTGTTCTCCGCATCTTTCTGCGGAACCTTGAGGGCATAGCCCCACACGTGATTGATGGCTTTGAAAGAAAGCGTGTTGGTGCGGCTGCGCGTGTCGCTCTCTTCAACGTAGAAGCTGGTTGGCAGCCACAGATCGGGCTGGATGTTGGTACGCCAGCTCTCGAAATGGAAGTACTCGCGGTAGTCTTTTTCGGATCCGGCGAAATCTCCGTTGAAACGAACCACGTTGCCGTTCTGATTTTCAACCCAGATGCGCCCGTAGAACCGGCCGCGCTCGTTCTTGCCTCCGCTAGGCACAACATCGAACACCGACGTGGCGACGGTGCCCAGGAATTCGTTCCGGACGAAGGTAAAATTGTAGTGCTGACGGTCGATCCCATTCGAGTCCATCAACATCATCTGGGTGAATCCGGCCTCGTGGAACTGCAGCTTCATCGACCCGCCCAGGCTCGAGAAAAAATTCAGCGGGGAATGCGCGATGCTGCTGAATTTGCCCGGCTGCTCCCCTGCTTTGGGTCCGGTTTCGTACGTAGTGTCGCCGATGATCCGGCCGAATTCGACGCGCCCGAGATAATGCTGGTCCGACTCCGGAACCTGGCGCATGACGGGATCAGGTTTCATCCGCTGCACGTAGGTTTCAACCAGCGGAGCGCGCTGCCGCACCACCTTGATCACTTCGCGTTCGCGCACAATCGCCCGGTCAATCAGAGCCGACTGCGCAGCCGTCAGCTTGCGCGTTGCGTTGGGGTCCACGCTCTTCTTTTTCTTGAAAATTGAAGCCGAAGCAGTGCCCGGTACCGCCGTCGTTACCAGCATGGCGAGTGAGACTCCGGCAATTGTTTGCTTGTTCCAGATCATGGTGCGGCTCCTGTGGTAAAGCGTCAGATCTTCGCAGTACACGTTTGACTCAGTTGGATGCTAGACGGAATTGTGGATGCTAGACGGACTTGCCCGCGCCGCAGAACAGCCAAGGCAGACTTAGCCTGCCAGTTGGAAGGTGACATTCACCACGCCCTCCCAATCGACCGGCTTGCCGGAATTGTCCAGTGCGGGCCGGAAGCGTGTTGCTTGAATTGCGCGCACCGCCGACTCGTCCAGGCCGTGTCCCAGGCCGCTGGTCACACCCAGCACCGACACCTGGCCCGCGTTCGAAACTTTGATCCTAACCGCAACCCGGCCCTCCAGATGCATCGCGCGCGCTTCCGGGGTGTAAACCGGGGCGGGCTTATAGATCACCTGTGGCCCCTGGCGGATCGGAGGATGGTCCAAATGCACGGCCGAGGCTACCGGGTCAGGAGCACGCCCCAGCCCAACCTGCGCCGGACGGCTTCCTAGACCGTTACCCGGGCGATTGCCCGTGCCTCCCGTGACTCCACCAAGCTTCACGCCTTGGACAGCGTGCGATCCAGCGCCGCCGAGCGAACCCTGCGGTTGACCGGAACCTAAATTGACTGCAGCAGAGTTCGGTCCACGTCCAGAACCCGGAGGCATGCCGCGCAGCCCCGTATGACCCAGGTCGATTGCCGCTACAGCCGGGCGATTGGACGGAGCGATCGGATTATTTTGTGCTCCCAGGGAGACGGCCGCAGGGTGCGCGTCCTGATTGGGAACCGAGGCGCTGCGCCCGAGATTGATCGTCGTCGGTTTGGGCGCGGCGGCAGCCACCACCTGCTTGGGCGGAGCAGGCATAACCGCCGGCAGCGGATGCGGCATCGGGTGCGGCTGGGGGATATCGATCGGCTTTACCTCTGGCAGCACGATCTTAGGCGGAGGTGTCGGAAGAGGCTTGGGTGGAGGAAATTTGGGAGGAACAACCTTCGGCGGAGGCACTGGCTTGATCTCAACCGGCATCACCAGCACAGCTTCCTTCTTGCGATTGTCGAGAACCGTGCGGCGCGCGGCAGCACCCAGGATGAGCACAATCAAGGCCAGCAGCACGTTGATTGCAATTGATCCAGCCAGCGACGACCGGCTCTGGCGCGGACGCTCCATAACGCCAAAGTGACGAAACTGCAGGTCACTGGATGCTGGATGTTCGCTCACGAGAGGCTTGGGCATGGTGCAAAGGTCCTTGTAAAGGGCCTCCTACAGAAGAGGCGTGCGATCGTTGATGGTTGATTCGCCGTCGAGCCAATGCGCTCAACGGTCCGTCTTCTATTCTATCGTCTGCGTCCGGGCTCGCCTCAGTGAGTTTCTTGCGCGCAAGTACCCAATTTTAGCCCATCGGGTTAGCTTCGGGGTATTGTTTTCTGCACAATACCAAAACGGATAAATCCGTGTGTAGATCTTTTGCGACATTCCAGAGCCGCCCCGGGACGGTAAACTAGCTTCGCAAGCACCTGCCGGTCAGATTCTGTTCGAAGAAAAACTGCAGCAGGTAAGGTTTGTGAAACGCCAATCTTATCGGCTAAATCCATTCAAGAGGCAGGTCAACGATGAACATTCTGGTCACCGGCGGCGCCGGGTACATTGGTGGCACGGTCAGCCGGCTCCTGCTGGCAGCAGGCTATACGGTGTCGATCTACGACAACCTGTGCCACAGCCGCCGCTCTGCCCTGCCTGAGGGCGCCAACTTCATCGAGGGTGCCCTCGCCGATCGAAGCTTGCTTGAGCGGACCCTCAGATCTTCCCATTTCGATGGCGTTCTGCACTTCGCTGCTTTGATTGAAGCGGGCGAATCGATGCAAAAGCCAGATCTTTATTTTCGCAACAATACGGCTGGAACCCTGACGCTGCTTGAATCCATGCTCGCCACCGGACACGATCGCCTGGTCTTCAGCTCCACCGCAGCCTGCTACGGCGAACCGGAGAGCACACCGATCCTCGAATCCGCGCGGCTTGCCCCCACCAACCCCTACGGCGAAAGCAAGCTGCTGTCCGAACACATGATGCGTTGGATCAGCCAGGCGCATGGCCTGCGCTACGCGGCGTTGCGCTACTTCAACGTGGCCGGCGCTATCGCTGGCTATGGTGAGAACCACGAGCCGGAGTCGCACCTGATCCCGCTCATCCTCGACGTTGCGCTGGGCCGGCGCGAAAGCATTCGGATCTACGGGCAGGATTACCCCACACCGGACGGCACCTGCATCCGCGATTACATCCACGTCGAAGACCTGGCCAACGCGCACGTCCTTGCGCTCCATGCGCTGGAAACCCGCAGCCACATCGTGTACAACATCGGCAACGGCCAGGGCTTCAGTGTGCGGGAGGTCATCGAGGCCGCACGCCGCGTCACCGGCCACCCCATCCCCGTCGAAGAGTTTCCCCGCCGCCCGGGCGATCCAGCCATCCTCGTCGCCAGCTCCGAAGCCATCCAGCGCGACCTCGGCTGGGCTCCCAAACACCCCAGCCTGGATGACATCCTGGATAGCGCCTGGCACTGGCACCAGCGGCTTCACGCCTGAGACAAGCCAGCATTGGCAACTTGAGCACAACCTGCCCTTGTGCGGCCTGTATGCTTGCGACATCCATTCCTAAAGAACAGAATCTGACGCGGCCCTCTCTCGTCGGGTGCCTGGGAGCACACTCATGTACGCAAGCATGTTCCACATTGAACTGCCGATTCTCGAAAAGATCCTGCGGCCCATCATCGTGTATCTCGCGCTGGTCGTCTTCCTGCGCCTGTTCGGCAAACGCGAGCTTGCGCAGCTCAATCCCTTTGACCTGGTAGTTCTGCTCAGCCTGTCGAACACCGTGCAGAATGCCATGATCGGCAACGACAACAGCGTCTCCGGCGGCATCATTGGAGCGTTGTCGCTCCTGACGGTGAACTGGGCGCTCTCGCGTGTCCTGTTCCATACGCCCCGGCTGAACCAGGCAATCGAGGGCTCGGCAGCCATCCTGATTGATCACGGCGTGATCGACCATCGCGTGATGAAGCAGGAAACCTTGACCGACAGCGAGTTGCTCTCCGTGCTGCACAAGCAGGGCGTTGACCGCGTCGAAGACGTGGAACGCTGCGTGCTGGAACCGAATGGCACGTTCTTCGTTCAGTCCAGCAGTCCCTCGGCCACAAAACGAGACGTTACGGATTTGCTCAACACAGTCGGCGCGCTTACCCGCGAGATCGAGCAGATGCGGCTTGAGATGCGCGATCTACGCCCGGCACGTTAAAGGCCGCCTGACTCACCGGTCTACCTGTGCCCGCGCGATCGCCCTGTCCAGACGTTCCGGATGCGGATGTATCTGCATCTCCTTGACAGCCCGGCGGTAGCCGCCCATGTAGATGGAGTACATCACCGCAAGGGCACAGCCCACACCGAAGGCGAAGCCCAGAAAGAACCCGATCACCGCGCCCGAAGTAAATCCCACCTGCTCAGTCTAGCAACGCAGCGTGGCCGCCTGTTCCGTGTTCTGGATGTCATTCCCGAAGGGAATCTGCGTTTGTTGTCGCTTTTCCCAGTATCCAGACAGTCTGCAAAATGCGTTCCAAGCGCATACAGTGTGCATGAGACAAACGGCAAGCCCTGCACGTTGCAACTCAATGAGCAGCAGGAGCAACAGCCGGGTGCGCCGGTGCCGCGGCGGCCGGTGGATTCTTGAACAGCTTCAAAGCGTTCTGCACGGTAAACGTTAGACCCCACAGCGTAGGAACCACGACGACAAACCACGCGATTGCGATCAGAGCGGGTGAAGACTTACGAACCGGTTCAGCCATGCCTAGTCCCTCGTTATCCAAAGCAGTTGTGTACGGCCGTGCACGGCCTGATTCATAGAACGCGTCGGTCTATAGCTAATTTCGTAATGGTGTACAGCGTTACGAAGTTCGGGGAATACAGGGATCCTTCACTGCGTTCAGGATGACGACTCTCCAGTAATAGGAAATGGGGTTTACAACAAGTGAGTAAGTGAATGTAGCAAGGCTCTTCCGTCTTCTGGTTGTCATTCCCGAAGGGAATCTGCGTTTGTTCTTGCTATTCCAGGTTCTCTACACCATCTGTAAATCCGCGTCTAGTGTCCGCCGCCAACCGGCTCCGGATTCTGCTCCTTCATCCAGAATTTTTCGTTCACCGGACGCACCATCAGGTTAGCGACCAGACCGACGATCAGCAGGCCGGTCATGATGTGCAGGATCAAGGGGTACGCATCCTGGGCAGCGCGCTTTTGCGCGGCGTAATGATCGAGGATTCCGTTCACCACCAGCGGCCCAATAATGCCGGCCGTAGACCACGCCGTCAGCACGCGGCCATGAATCGCCGAGACGTTGTAGCCGCCGTACAGGTCCTTCAGGTACGCCGGAATCGTCGCAAAGCCGCCGCCATACATGGAAATAATGATGGCCGCGATCGCCACAAACAGACCGACCGAGTTCAGGTGATCCGCGCGCGTAAGCGGCAACACAAAGAACAGCACCGCACCCAGCGCAAGGAAGACCAGATAAGTATGCTTGCGCCCGATGAAGTCTGACAGCGAAGCCCACACAAACCGTCCGCCCATGTTGAACAGGCTCAGAAGACCTACAAAGCCGACCGCCGCCACCGCCCCGATATGTCCCTTGAAAAAGTCCTGAATCATGGGACTCGCGTCTTCAAGAATGCCGATGCCCGCAGTCACATTGCAGAACAAAACTACCCATAACAGATAGAACTGCGGCGTCCTGACGGCATTTGAAACGTTCACATTATGGGTCGAGATCAGTGCGTTCGCCGCGTTCTGGCCGCTCCAGCCCTCCGGCTTCCAGCCTTCCTGCGGAACCCGTATGGTAAACACCCCGAACATCATAAAGATGAAGTAGATGATCCCCATGGTCAGCATGGTCGACGAGATCGCCGCCCCCCCATGCCCCCCGTAAAGCGCCATGAGTTTGCTCGCCAGCGGACTGCCAATCAGCGCGCCGCCGCCGAAGCCCATAATGGCAAGCCCGGTTGCTAGGCCCGGACGATCAGGAAACCACTTGATCAACGTTGAAACCGGCGCGATATAACCCAGCCCCAGACCTGCACCGCCCACCACGCCATAGCCCAGGTAAACCAGCCAAAGCTGGTGGCTGCTCACACCCGCAGCCGCGATCAGGAACCCCGCGCCAAAACACACCGCAGCATAAAACATCGCACGTCGCGGTCCGGCCTTCTCGAGCCAAGCTCCAAATAGCGCTGCCGAAAGTCCAAGCACAGCGATTGCGACGGAGAAGATATAGCCAATGTCCTTGTTGATGTTCGCCGGGTTCACGAACGGCTTGAAGTAGTTCACCAGCGGAAGCTTGAAAACCGAAAACGAGTAAACCTGCCCAATGGCAAGATGGATCGCCAAAGCAGCGGGAGGAACCAGCCAGCGGTTGTAGCCGGCGGGTGCAACGGACCGTTCACGGTCAAGAAACGAAAGCATTCAGGTTATCTCCAACGATTGAAAGTCGGCATCGTTACACGCCTTGCCTTTCTACGCTAAGAACGCAGCTTTGAACAGCGCACATCGAAATCTTTAACAAGGCTGTTTTATGCGACGCAGGATTCGCCATCCGGGTTGGGGTTGCGATACCTTTTTCCTGTCGCTCATTTCCCAGGCCCCAAGTTGTTCCGCAACATACGGCTCAGGGCCGACCAGGAGAAACGGATTGCCGGATCCCAACAGCATCCCCGCTGAAGCAAATCACATGGACTCGCTCTTGCGCGAGAACCGTACCTTCCCGCCGCCGCACTGGTTTCAGGAGCACGCCTGGATCGACTCGCGCGCCGAGTACCAGCGTCTCTACCGCGAAAGCATTGACCACCCCGATCAGTTTTGGGGACGCGCCGCCAAAGAACTCGACTGGTTCAAGCCCTTCACCTCCGTCCTCCAGGGCACGATGGGCAACGCGACCTGGTTCAACGGTGGGCAATTGAACCTGTGCCACAACTGCGTCGATCGCCACGCCAACAGCTCGCGCAAAGACAAGGTCGCCCTGCTGTGGGAAGGAGAGCCCGGCGAAGTGCGCCGCATCACCTATGGCGAACTCCTCGAGCACGTCGAGCGGTTCGCCGCCGCGCTCAAGAGTCTGGGCATACGCAAAGGCGACCGCGTCGCCATCTACATGGGCATGTGCCCTGAGCTCGCAATGGCTCTGCTCGCCTGCGCCCGCATCGGCGCCATCCATTCGGTCATCTTCGGGGGCTTCGCCGCACACGCCCTGGTCGACCGCATCAACGACTCTGCCTGCAAGCTGGTCATTACGCAGGACGGCTCCTGGAGACGTGGCGCAGAAATTCCGCTCAAGCCAATTGTTGACGAAGCACTCCCCTCCTGCCCGTCCGTTGAACACGTGCTCGTCTTTAAACGCACCGGCACAGCCGTCACGATGGAGTCCGGACGCGACCTCTGGCTGCACGACGCACTCGCCCAGGCTGAGGGAACGGCCTGCCCGCCGGAACCGATGGACTCCGAGGATCCGCTGTTCATCCTCTACACCAGCGGCACGACCGGCAAGCCCAAGGGCCTGGTCCACACCACCGGCGGCTACTCCGTCCAGACCTACCTGACCAGCAAATATGTCCTCGATATCCACGAGAAGGACGTGTTCTGGTGTACCGCCGACATTGGCTGGATCACTGGCCACAGCTACATCGTCTACGGTCCCTTGCAAAATGGGGCCACCGTCATGATGTACGAAGGCGCACCCAACTTCCCTGAAAACGACCGTTTCTGGAGCATCATCGACGCCCACCAGGTCACCATCTTCTACACCGCGCCCACCGCCATCCGCGCGTTCATGAAGTGGGGCGACCAATGGGTGCATCGCCACGCGCTCACCTCGCTACGCCTGCTTGGAACTGTCGGCGAACCCATTAACCCGGAAGCCTGGATGTGGTATCACCGCCAGATCGGCAAGGAGCGCTGCCCCATCGTCGACACCTGGTGGCAGACCGAAAACGGCGCCATCATGCTCGCGCCGCTGCCCGGAGCAATTGCCACCAAGCCCGGATCAGCCACCGTGCCCTTCTTCGGAGTCGCCCCCGAAGTAGTCACGAAAGCCGGTGAGCCCGTTCAACCCGGACAAGGTGGTCTGCTGGTCATTCGCAAGCCCTGGCCCGCCATGGCACGCACCATCTACGGCGATCCCGAACGCTACCAGACTGCGTATTTCTCTGAGATTCCCGGCGTCTACTTCACTGGCGACGGCGCGCGCCGCGACTCCGACGGCTACTTCTGGCTGATGGGCCGCGTCGACGACGTCATCAACGTCAGCGGCCACCGCCTGGGCACCATGGAAATCGAGTCCGCCCTGGTCGCGCACCCCAAGGTTGCCGAAGCCGCCGTCGTAGGCCGCCCCTGCGATCTGAAAGGCCAGGCCATCGCCGCCTTCGTCACGCTCGAAGAAGGCCACGAGCCAACGGAAGCTCTGAAGCAGGAACTCCGCACCTGGGTCGCCAAGGAGATCGGAGCGCTCGCCCGCCCCGATGACCTCCGCTTCACCCAGTCTCTGCCAAAAACCCGCTCCGGCAAAATCATGCGCCGCCTCCTCCGCGAACTAGCCTCAACCGGAAAAGTAACCGGCGACACCACCACCCTCGAAGACTTCAACACCATAGCCAGCTTGCGCGCAGAGGACGAATAGTCTAGAAGACCGTGCAGAAAGTTAACTGCTCTCGATACCGGACATTTGAGGAGTAACGTCGAAAGTCTCAGGAGCGCGGAAATGAGAAACCGATCGAAGCACTCTCCTTCAACTCCGTTGAATTCGTGATCTCGCCTCGGCGCTGAACCAAGAAAATTCCGAGAGTTAGCGCAAACATTGATCCGGAAGATGGACCATCTAGGTGAGCAGGAGGATGCCAAAATCAGCGAACTTACCCTCAATCAGTACGGCTAGTCTAATCCGGCGAACACCTGAACCAAATCCAGATAAATCGGCGTTTGTTCAACTTCAAGCTTCGACGTCTCGACCCTCTTCAGCCCGGCTTCTGCATACACAAACGCCACGCGTTCGGCGGGATCCAGCAACCACACGTTCTTGATCCCCATCTTCCAGAAATCTTCCAATCGCACCAGGACACGCGGCAGCCGGTCTTGCGGAGATAAGATTTCAATCGCAATCAGCGGCGGGGTTACACGCACCTGCTCCGATATGGCGGCGTCGTCGTACGCCACGGTGATATCTGGTATGCGAACACGGCTTGCGCCCACGCGCGTACGCAGTTCCGCAATGACGCGCACCTTCCATTCTGCCCGTCGAGACCGAAACCAGAAGCCGACCTCCATCTGCAAAAGACCGTGCTCCGTCTCACCTAAGGTTCGCTCCTCCACCCGGCCGTCTACGAAATCGCAGTCCGGTCGAAACGAGGTCTGCAGATACTCTGCCATCGTCAACAATCCGGATCCAACCACAGTGTCGATAGCTGCCATACATACCTCTCCCGTAATTATGTCATCACCATAGGCATGGTCTTCTCAACGTCTGGCACCACCTTGGCAGTCTCCGCTTCCACAACCTCAGTCTGCTTCGGCGGCCCGATCAGCCGCTCGTACGTACACTCCGGCGTAGTCGGAACCTCAGCCGGTTGGCCTTTTTTCGGCCGCCGCTTAGGCAGAAACTCCCGGTTGTTCGGACACACCAGGTAGGTCCCTTCCTTGTTTCCATACTCCACCAGGTAGGCAGCGTCGCACTGCGGGCAGGTCTCATTCACAAGCTTCAGGTTCGAGCTGAAATCGCACTTGGGATAATTCACACACCCATAGAACGTGTCACCGCGCTTGGTCTTGCGCACCGCCAGATCGCCGCCATCCTTCGGGCACTTCACGTCGAGCAGTTCCTGCTGGACGTACTTGCACTTGGGATATCCCGAGCAGGCCACGAACTCGCCATACGCACCGTCGCGCAGCAGCAGCGGCTTGCCGCACTTCGGGCAGGCTTCGTCGAGCTGCACCGGAGGCTTGGTCTGCACCTTCTGGGTCAGCTTGCGAATTGTCTTGCATGGCGGATCATCCGAGTATCCCGGGCACGACATGAACGGACCCCACGGCCCATTCTTCAGCACCATCTGGCGTCCACAGTTGTCACAGAACTCCTCTTCCGGAGCCTCATCCGCGCCCGGCGCACTCAAATCCGGCTTGGCGGCAAAGTTCTCCTTCGTGAAGTCGCACGAGACGGGCTCAGCAACGACTTTCTTGCCTTTCGGCGCAGCCTCCGCCACCGCCTTGGCGAACTCTTTCGCGTCCGCAACCTCCTGCTGGAACTTAGTCTCGTCGGACGTGACCGACTTCACAAACATTGGAAAATGGAAGTTGCCCAGCACCTTTTTGAGCACCGCCTTGGGATCCTTCTTCCACGGCCCAAGCGCAATCGTTACCGGCTTGGCTTTGGTAAAGCTGCTGCAGGAATAGAAGCTGCCGAACTTACCCCATTTCAATACCAGCTTCGACCCGCACTTGTCGCAGATCTCTTCGGTTGCTTCTTCTCGGCGCTTGATGTCTTCCATCTCAGTGCCGGCCACCTTTAGCTCTTCCTCAAGGTGGTTGTAAAAACCGTCCAGCAGATCGGTCCAGCGCTCGTGGCCGGCTTCAACTGCATCCAGTTCCCCTTCGAGCTTGGCTGTATATCCAGCTTCGAAGATGTAAGGAAAGTTCTTGACCAGCAACTCCGTGACAACCATGCCGATCTCGGTCGGCACAAACTTCGCGCCGATCTTCTTCACATAATCACGATCCTGAATCGTATTGATAATCGAAGCGTAGGTGGAGGGACGGCCAATTCCCTTCTCTTCGAGCGTCTTCACCAACGACGCCTCGTTGAAGCGCGGCGGAGGCTCGGTGAACCGCTGCTCCGAGTTCACGCCTAGGGATGCCAGTGCGTCACCCGCCTTCACATCCGGAAGAATCGTATCTTCGGACGCATTCTCCCAGACGGCAAGGTATCCCGGGAAGACCAGAATCGACCCGCTGATGCGGAAGTCATAGCTGCGATCCGCTTGGGCTGCGATTTCGATCGTCGTCGTGTCCGACACCGCCGCCGCCATTTGCGACGAGACGAACTTCTGCCAGACCAGCTTGTACAGCTTGTATTGTTCGTCGCTCAGATAGCTGCGAATCGCATCCGGCGTGTAGTCCACGTTGGTTGGACGAATGGCTTCATGCGCATCCTGTGCATCGCTCTTGCCCTTGTAGAGCATCACCTCTTTCGACAGATACTCTGCGCCATGCAGCTTCTCAACATAGCCGCGCGCTGCCGCTACCGCATCCTCCGACACACGAGTCGAGTCGGTACGCATATAGGTGATCAGGCCGACGATTCCGTCGCTGCCAATCTCCACGCCTTCATACAAACGTTGCGCGACGCCCATGGTGCGGCGCACATTGAAGCCCAGCCGGTTTGAAGCGTCCTGCTGCAGCTTACTGGTGATGTACGGCGCGGTCGGATTGCGGCGACGCTGCTTGCGTTCAACGCTGGCTACCG
>JAABUJ010001922.1_pt1 | contig 27952 bp, 22 predicted proteins | sample 5559131 | NCBI WGS metagenome assembly JAABUJ01 (sample SAMN10711875, study PRJNA513366) | rock metagenome | isolation source: Antarctica rocks | place: Antarctica: Victoria Land, Mt New Zealand nord | collected 2016-01-07
CAAGAAGCAAAGAGGCCCTCGACCACGCCATCGAACAACTTATCCCAACCATACGACCGCAAGATGCAGCCGCCTGGTTCAGACTGCCGTTCTCCGCGTTACATCAATAGCTAATTAGCTCTAGCGCCCGCAAGATCCAACAAGCGCCGCACCCTAACTCGATTGATTGGGCGTCCGGCAGCAAGTTGTGTTTTCCAGTAGTTAGCTGAAGTTTCCAAATCCATGCGAAATAGTAGCATGCTGCAGGTGGGAAGCAAGGGAACGGCAAGTACAAAGCCAATACAGGGGTCGTTCGCTGCGCGCAGGAGACGTGAGTTTCTTGGCGGAGAGAATGAGGCTGGAATGCACAAGGGCCGCTCTGGTGAGCGGCCCTTTTAGTTGTCGTTTACAGTTGGTGCGGAGTTTGGGTGGTGGTTAGTTATTGTTGTCGTTGTCTTCGCGTTCGGCGCGTTTCCAGTTTAGGAGGTCGCCTAGCGTGGTTGAGGACGAGGAGCTGGTGGAGGATTGGGTGGGCTTGTTGTCGCGGCCGCCTTTGCCTTTGTTGTCGCGGTCGCCACGGTTGCTGTCGCTGCGGTTGCCTTCACCGCGGCTGCCCTGGTTGGAGCCTGGGGCGGTGTTGGCGTAGTCGCGGGTGGAGGCTCGGGAAGCGGAGGAGGTTTCCTTGTAGGCTTCTACTTCGGCGCGGCTGGCTTCTTCGCCTACGGCGCGGATGGAGAGGCCTACCTTCTTCTCTTCCTGGTTCATCTTGACGATTTTGAACTCGTGCTCGTCGTTGACCTGGAGGTCGATCTGCTTGCCATGTTCGTCGACTGCTTCGGAGACGTGGCAGAGACCTTCGACACCTTCGGCGATTTCTACAAAGGCGCCGAACTGTGCGGTGCGGAGGACCTTGCCTTTGAGGACGTCGCCGATGCGGTGCTGGGCGAAGAAGGTATCCCAGACGTCGGGCTGAAGCTGCTTGACGCCGAGCGAGAGGCGGCGGTTTTCCGGCTCGACGCCGAGTACGATGGCGCGGACCTTTTCACCCTTTTTGAGAACCTCGGACGGGTGCTTGATGCGCTTGGTCCAGCTGAGGTTCGAGACGTGGACGAGGCCGTCGATGCCGTCTTCGATCTCGATGAAGGCACCGAAGTCGGTGAGGTTGCGGACGCGGCCTTCGATGATGGCGCCAGCCGGGTACTTGTCCTCGAGCTGCTCCCAGGGATTGTCCTGGAGTTGCTTCATGCCGAGCGAGATGCGGCGGTCGTTGGGGTTGACGGCGAGGATGATGGTGTCGACTTCGTCGCCGGGCTTGACCATTTTGGACGGATGCTTCATCCGCTTGGACCAGGTCATTTCGGAGACGTGGACGAGACCTTCGATGCCCTGCTCGAGCTCGACGAACGCACCGTAATCCGTTACGGAAAGGATGCGGCCGCGAACCTGGGCGCCGATGGGATAACGCTCTACGGCGTCTAGCCAGGGGTCAGGCGAGAGCTGCTTGAAGCCGAGCGAGACGCGCTGCTTATCCTTGTCAAACTTGAGGACCTTGACCTGGATTTCGTCGCCGACGTTGACGAGGTCGCGGGGATGGGTGAGGCGGCCCCAGCTCATGTCGGTGATGTGGAGCAGGCCGTCGAGGCCGCCCATATCGACGAATGCGCCGTAGTCGGTGAGGTTTTTGACGGTGCCGGTGAGGACGGAGCCCTCTTCGAGCGTGGCGAGGGTGACGTCCTTCTTGGCAGTCTGTTCCTCTTCGAGCAGCTCCTTGCGGGAGATGACGACGTTGCCGCGCTTTTTGTTGAGCTTGATGACGCGGACTTCGATTTCGGTGCCGACGTAGCCGTCGAGATTGCGCACGGGGCGAACTTCAATCTGCGAGCCGGGCAGGAAGGCCTTGATGCCGATGTCCACGGTAAGGCCGCCCTTGACGCGGGAGACGACCATGCCTTTGACTGGAACCTTGGTGTTGGCCGCCTCTTCGAGCTTGTCCCAGATTTTGTGGCGCAGAGCTTTTTCGTGGGAGACGATGTAGCCGCCGCCGTTCTGCTCTTCACGCTCGACGACGACGTCGATGGGGTCGCCTACGTTGAACTTGAAGGTGCCATCGGGATTAGCAATCTGGTCGAGGGCGAGCAGGCCTTCGCTCTTGAGGCCGATGTCCACGATGACGTTCTTGTCGGTGATCTTGACGACGGTGCCGGAGACGATGACCTCATCCTGGGTCATGTTGGCGGCGACGTCTTTCTCTACAGCCTGCTCGCGATCGAAGCTGGCGAGGGCGGCGGCAAAGTCGGAGTCATCGTAGTCGCCGTCAGAGGCGGCCTTCAGATCGACGGCGTGGACCATTTCGTCGGACGCGTCGCCTGTCTCAGGAGACAGCGAGGGTGCGGTGTGTCCGGAGTTCGGATCTTCGCTGGGCGAAACGGGGCTGGGAGTGTGGTTGGAGGTGAATTCATTCGACGTGGAGGAGATCTCCGCCGTCGCTTCCGGGGCGAGGGTTTCGGTTTGGGTGTTCAGGGGTGTGCTCTCGGTCCAGCTAGGATTATGGTCGTCTACCATATTGATGCGTACTCCGGGGTCCTGGAACTACGGATGCTGCTCTCTCGTCGCTTGGGGCGGCGATTGGGCCTTCGAATCCTTGGACGCGGGGAAGACTCTTGGAGGTGCGGAGGCTTCCGGTCTGGTTTCCGGTCTTGGGACTCGGCGGCGAAATTCGCGCTCAGGAGCGGACGGGTGTAAAGCGAGTCGGGCAGGGTTAGGTCGATCGCCTACGTTCTGCATCAGGATCCCACACGCAGCGACTCAAATGAAAGCATAGCAACGGCAATGGTGCTCGGTCAAACGACGGGTATAAGGGATGGAAGAATTCTTGCGAATAGCCTTCAGGTGGATGGGGCTAAGTGTTTCCCGGAGCCACGGAGGTAAAGGCAGCGGCAAACGCAGCGGATCCACTCTGAGCCCTTTGCTTCCTAAGCCCCACGCAGATTCCCTGCGGGAATGACAGCTAAAAGCAAAGCAGATTCCTTTCGGGGCTCCCGTTGCGATCACCCGATTCGGCACAGTTGCGGGCGAGTGATGGGATCTAACGGTGGTCGCGCGAAGCTGGGTTGAACGTACTTATGCACGCGAGAGGCGCACGGGACTGTATCGTCTGTGGAGTTCGGGCTGGAGGAGAGTCAGGGCTTGGGCGACTGCGTTGGGGTGATCGCCTGGGAGATTCAGGGTGTGGGTGGGGTGGAGCTGGGCGGCGCGGCGGAACCAGGTGAGCTGGCGTTTAGCGTAGTTGCGATGGCCTTGCTGGGCGGCTGCGATGGCCTCGGATTCGGTGAGTTCGCCGCTTAGAACGGCGGCGGCCTGGCGGTAGCCCAGGGACGCGAAGGCCGGGCAGGCGGGACCGTACTGGGCGATGAGCGATTCGGTTTCAGCGATCAGGCCGTGCGAAAACATTTGCTGGGCGCGCTGGTTGATGCGGGCGTAAAGCTCCGGGCGGGGTGGGTCCAGGTTGATCCGGAGGATGCGGTAGCCCGCGAGTGGTTCGCGGGCGTGCTGGGTCCACTGCTCGGACATGGGTGCGCGGCCTGCGATTGAGACTTCAATGGCGCGAATGATTTTGGCGGTGTCGTTGGGGTGAATGCGGGCGGCTGCTGCGGGATCGAACCGAGAGAGCGTGCGGTGCAGGTGGGCTGGGCCTCGGCGGCTGGCTCGCGCGGTCAGCAGGGTGCGGATAGCGGGGTTGCGGGTGGGTGCGGGGGAGAGGCCTTCGATCAGGGCGCGGGCATAGAGCCCGGTGCCTCCGCTGACGATTGGCAGGACGCCACGCGAGGCGAGCTGGGCCAGTACGGTGCGTCCGGCGCGGGCGTAGTCACCGGCGGTGCAGGTCTGGTCCGGGTCGTAGAGATCGAGCAGGTGATGCGGGACGAGAGCCATGTCAGCGGCGGAGGGTTTGGCCGAGCCGAGGTCCATGCCCCGGTAGACCGCGATGGAGTCGCAGGAGAGGATCTCTCCGCACTCGCGCTGGGCCAGCGCGAGTGCGAGAGCGGATTTGCCGCTGGCGGTGGGGCCGGTGATGAGGACGAGCGGACGCATTCAGGCTGGGATTAGGGTACAAGTGCGGCGCGGGTGCAAACGCAGATTCCCCTTCGGGAATGACAGCTAAAAGGCAACAGAGGCAGCGGCAGAAGCAGAGGCAAGGGCCATGCGGAGGTGCTGCTGCGCGCCGTTACAAGCGCCACCAGCCGGGGTGGAAGAGATGGAGGGCGCGGGCTCGGAGGAGGAGGAACAGAAGCAGAGTGACGGCTAGCACGAGGAGGGCACGGATTTGGGAGCGGCGCTCAGCTTGGAGACCGCGCTTGTGATCGGTTGCGGGGCGGCGCTCGAGTGGGTTGGTGGCTTCTTCCATGCGGATAGTTTAGAGTGCATGCGCTCGGGTGGCGAGATATGGGACCTGATACGACAATCCAAAGCTCTATGCGGACCGCGCGCTGTAGTCGATGGATACTGTAAGGCTCACCAAGCCTTTATCGCAACTTTCCCCAGAACCATGGGAAGTAGAGAATGAAATTTTCTCGTAATCAGGATCTGTGCAAGCTCGAACAGCTCTCTTATCCAAGGCCTTCCGGGAGGTGGGCTCTTGGTTGTAATAGCGATGTCGAAGCAAGAGTACCCCAAGATACAAACTCTTCAGAGAGGTTTTCTTGCGATACTTGGTGCAGGCAGCTTCAACGTTTACTGGTGTTTGCCTGTTGTGGGATACGAAGTGCGGAGGGATAAGCGCGGATGGCGATTGTGGCTGGGGTTGATTTTGGGACGCTGAGTGTGCGGGTGACGCTGCTCGACAGCGAACGTGGACGCCTGGGGACAGCCTCGGCATCCTATCCGTTGCACCGGCAACGCGAGAATCCTGACCTTGCAACGCAATCGCACGTGGACCAGATGGCGAGCCTTGTGCAGGCTATGCGCGAGGTGCTGAACACCTGTGGCGTCGATGGTGAATCGGTAGTCGCACTGGCTCTCGACACGACCGGGTCAAGCATCATCCCCGTCGACGCCAATCTGCAACCGCTGGATGAGTATTTGTTGTGGTGCGACCATCGCGCGCACCTGGAAGCGGCGCAGATCACCGCGCTTGCCCATGCCATGAGGCTTGAGGCCATCGAGTGGTGTGGCGGCGTCTACTCGCACGAATGGGGGTTTGCGAAGCTGCTCTACTGGCTGCGTCACAATCCCGAGCTGCGGCCGCGTTTTGCAACTGCGCTTGAACATTGCGACATGGTTGCGGCAACTCTGATCGGCATCCGTGACCCGGCGCTGGTGCCGCGCAGCATCTGCGCCATGGGACATAAATGGATGTGGAATCCGCGCTGGGGCGGGCTGCCGCCGCAGAGCTTTCTATCGCAACTGGACCCGCTCTTCGACGGTATTCGCGAAAAGCTGCAAGGCGAGTACAGCACGTCGAACGTCAAGGCTGGGCTGCTGAGCGCGGAGTGGGCGGAGAAGCTGGGCCTGCGCGCGGGGATCCCAATTCCCGTGGGCGCGTTTGACGCTCACTGGGATGCTATCGGCGCGGGGTGTCGCGAAGGCGATGTGGTGAATGTGGTGGGGACCTCTACCTGCATCATCGCGATGAGCCGGGAGACCAGGCTGGTGCCGGGTGTGTGCGGCGTTGTTCCCGGCAGCGTGCATCCGGAGTTCACCGGCATTGAGGCAGGTTTGTCCGCTACGGGAGACATCTTTGAGGCGATAGCACGGCGCGCAGGGACAAACGTGCAGAGCCTGTCTGAGGATCTGGACAAGTATGGGCCTGGGCAGACCGGACTCCTGCGGCTCAGTTGGGATAACGGCGATCGCACGGTGCTGGTGAATGCTGAACTGGGCGGTGTGACGCTGGGGTGGAACTTGTTGCATACCGCAAAAGACGAATTGTTTGCAGCGATTGAAGGCACGGCCTTTCATACGCGCATCATTCTGGAGCGCATGGCCGAATACGGCGTGCCGGTTGAACGCGTGATCAATGCAGGCGGCATTCCGCAGAACAATGCCGTGTTGAATCAGGTCTACGCGAACGTGCTGGGCAAGCCTGTTCTGGTCCCCGATGGCGTGCCGACAAGCCTTGGATCTGGAATTTTTGCAATGCTGGCGGCAGACGTGTTCCCATCGATTGAAGCCGCTCAGGAGAAGCTCTGCTTGCCGTTCCGAACCTTCCAACCGCAGCCTGAAGCAGTCGCTGTTTACAAAAGACTGTTTGCGCTTTACCGCAAGGTGTATTTCAGCCTTGGGGACCGCGATGCACCCGCCGCCCAACTGGGCGATGTGCTCCCGGAATTGCGCAGAATAGCAACCGATGTGCGGAGTTCGTAGCGGAGTCTGATGGTGGTCAGACGAGACCTTAGAAGCAGATACAACGTCTTGCAGACCGGAGTGGCAGCACAACGTTTCAACCCTCAAACATTTGCGTTCGCAACGACAACAGAGACAGCGTTTTACATTTGAAGCAATCACGTTAGGCAGAGGCAATCTCAATGATCGAATTGCGAAGTCTGGAAGTTTGGTTCGTTACCGGGAGTCAACACCTTTACGGCGCGCAGGCGCTGGCGCAGGTTGCGGAGAATGCCCGGCAAATCACGGGCGCGCTCGCCGCTGAGCAGGTAATTCCGGTGACGATCGTCTACAAGCCGATCGTCACGTCTGCTGAAGAGATTCGTGCGCTCTGCCGCGAGGCTAACGATTCGGACGCTTGCATCGGCCTCGTGCTCTGGATGCATACGTTTTCGCCTGCGAAGATGTGGATCGGCGGCCTGAAGTCTCTGCAAAAGCCGTTCCTGCATCTGCACACGCAGTTCAACCGTGCGCTGCCCTGGTCCACCATCGATATGGACTTCATGAATCTGAATCAGGCTGCACATGGCGACCGAGAGTTCGGATTCATTACGGCGCGTCTGCGGCTTCCACGCAAGGTCGTCGTAGGCTTCTGGAAGGACGCCGACACAATCGCCGAGATTGCCACGTGGACGCGTGCCGCAGCGGGATGGCATGAATCGCAGAACCTGAAAGTAGCTCGCTTCGGCGATAACATGCGCGATGTGGCCGTGACCGAAGGCAACAAGGTCTCCGCGGAAGCCGTGCTGGGTTACAGCGTCAATGGATACGGCGTGGGCGATCTGGTTGCGCGCATGCAACAGTACTCTGAAGCCGAGGTGGGTAGCCTTGTGCAGGAATACCGCGACGCCTACACAATCACGGCTGAGCACGACCGGCCGGACGCGTTGCGTTCTGCGGCGCGCATCGAGCTTGGCCTGCGCGGCTTTCTCGAAGAGGGCGGCTTCGGCGCCTTCACCGATACCTTCCAGGACCTGCATGGCATGGATCAACTACCCGGCATTGCGGTGCAGCGCCTGATGGCCGAGGGCTACGGCTTTGCGGGCGAGGGCGATTGGAAGACCGCGGCGCTGGTGCGCACCATGAAGGTGATGGCCCAGGGGTTGCCGCAGGGCACGTCGTTTATGGAGGACTACACGTACGATTTCAGCGGAACGCCGAAGGTGCTGGGCTCGCATATGCTCGAGATCTGCCCGTCGATTGCGTCAGGCAAGCCGACGCTTGAAGTGCATCCTCTGGGCATCGGAGGAAAGAGCGATCCGGTGCGCCTGGTGTTCACGGCACCGAGCGGGCCTGCGGTGGTCGCATCACTCGTCGACATGGGCGATCGCTTTCGGCTGATTGTGAATGAAGTGGACGTGATCCAGCCCGAAGAGGCGTTGCCGAAGCTGCCGGTGGCGCGGGCTGTGTGGATTCCCAAGCCTGACCTGAAGATTGCTGCGGCGGCCTGGATTTACGCCGGCGGCGCGCACCACACGGCATTTTCGCAGGCGCTTACCACCGAGCATCTCGAGGATTTCGCCACCTTTGCGGGGATCGAACTGATCGTGATCGATGAGCACACCCGCCTGCGCGATCTCCGCAAAGAACTGATGCGCTGAACAGCAAACCTGCGCGTGTCCGCATGCAAATAAGAGAGCCGATATGTTGCTGAAGCAATTACGCGAAGAGGTGCTCGAAGCGAACCTGGAACTGGTGCGCCGAGGGCTGGTGCTCTACACCTTTGGCAACGCTTCGGGGGTGGACCGAGAGAGCGGACTCGTCGTCATCAAGCCCTCGGGCGTGGACTACGCCGAGCTCAAACCGGAGCACATGGTTGTGACCGACCTCAATGGCAACATCGTCGAAGGGGAGTTGCGTCCGTCCTCCGACCTGGACACGCATACGCTGCTCTACCGGGAGTTCCCGGAGATCGGCGCGGTGGTACATACGCACTCAGAGTTTGCTACGGGGTTCGCGCAGGCGGGGCTGGAAATTCCGGCCCTGGGAACGACGCACGCCGATTACTTCCACGGTCCTGTTCCGGTGACGCGACCTTTGCACGATGCAGCGATTGAGGGACGCTACGTGCATGAGACCGGCATCGCCATTGTGGAGCGATTCCGCGGCGAAAGTGCGGTTGCGGCTATCGACCCGCTGGCTGTGCCTGCCTGCCTGGTCAATGGGCACGCGCCGTTTGTCTGGGGCAGGCACCCCAAGGAAGCGGCCCATAATGCCGTAGTGCTCGAGGCCGTAGCCCGCATGGCATACCGTACGCTCACGCTCTCGCCGCAGGTGGCCAGCGTCTCGCAGGCTCTGCTCGACCGCCACCACTTTCGTAAGCACGGCAAGGACGCGACCTACGGACAGACGAAAGCCTGATGCGAGCATGTTGGGGACCCGGTTCAGCAGAGGCAAATGCTGAACCGGGCCCACCGTGCACCAGGCCAAAAGAGGCTACACGGTGTGAATGATGTCGAAGCGATCCAGGTTCATCACCTTGTACCACGCGTGAACGAAGTCTTTGACGAACTTCGGCTTTGAGTCTGAGCACGCGTAGACCTCTGAAATGGCCCGCAGCTGCGCATTTGAGCCGAAGATCAGGTCCGTGCGTGTGGCTTGCCACTTGACCTCATCCGACTTCCGGTCGCGGCCTTCGAAGGTGTTCTTCCCCTCGTCCGTCGCCTTCCACGTGTACTTCATCTCAAGAAGGTTCACGAAGAAGTCATTGGTCAGGGTCTCGGGGTGGTCGGTGAAGACACCGAACTTCGTTCCGCCGAAGTTCGTATTCAGCACGCGCAGGCCGCCGATCAGCACCGCCAGCTCCGGCGCGGTGAGACGCAGCAACTGGGCCTTGTCCAGCAGCGCCACCTCAGCCGGCTCCGGGTCTTTGTACCCGTAGGAGCGGAAGCTGTCCACCTTGGGCTCGAGCGGCGCGAAGGATTCGGCGTCCGTCTGCTCCTGCGAGGCGTCGGTGCGGCCCGGCGTAAAGGGCACGTTGACGTCGATGCCAGCGTCCCTCGCAGCCTTCTCGATGGCCGCTCCACCCGCGAGCACGATCAGATCAGCGATTGAAATCTTCTTGCCGCCCGCAGCCGACCCGTTGAACTCACCCTGGATCTGCTCCAGCACCTTGAGCACACGCGCTAACTGGGCCGGTTGATTTGCTTCCCAATCCTTCTGCGGAGCCAGGCGGATGCGCCCTCCATTCGCGCCGCCACGCTTATCGGAGCCACGGAAGCTGGAAGCCGAAGCCCACGCAGTCGACACCAACTCCGAGACGGAAAGCCCGGAGGACAGCACCTTACCCTTCAGCGCCTGGATATCGGCATCTTCGACCTTTGCATAGTCAACCGCCGGCACTGGATCCTGCCAGATCAGGTTCTCCTTCGGGACCTCAGGCCCCATGTAGCGTGCCTTCGGACCCATATCGCGGTGCGTCAGCTTGAACCACGCGCGGGCGAAGGCATCGGCGAATTTGTCCGGATTGGCGTAGAAGTCGCGCGAGATTTTTTCGTACGCAGGATCGGCGCGCAGAGAGATGTCTGTGGTCAGCATTCCCGGCTGCTGCTTCTTGTTGGGATCGTGCGCGTCGGGCACGGTGTTTGCGCCCTGGTCACCCTTGGGCTTCCACTGGTGCGCGCCGCCGGGGCTCTTGGTCAACTCCCACTCATATTTGAAGAGGTGCTCGAAGAACTCGTTGGTCCACTGCCGGGGTTTGGTGGTCCAAGTCACTTCAAGCCCGCTCGTGATGGCGTCCCCCGCAATCCCGGTCTTGTACGCGCTGGACCAGCCCAGGCCCTGGTTCTCGACCGGGGAGCCTTCAGGGTCGTGCGCGAGATGGTGCCCCGGGCCCGCGCCATGCGTCTTTCCGAAGGTGTGGCCGCCGGCGATCAGCGCGACGGTCTCCTCATCGTCCATTGCCATACGGGCGAAGGTGACGCGGATATCGCGCGCTGCGGCGACCGGGTCAGGCTTGCCCTCAGGGCCCTCTGGGTTTACGTAGATCAGGCCCATGTGCGTCGCGGCGAGCGGATTGGCCAGCTCGCGGTCCCCGGAGAAGCGCTTGTCCGTGCCCATCCACGTGTTCTCTGCGCCCCAGTTCACGTCCTGGTCCGGCTCCCAAACATCAGGGCGTCCGCCGCCAAAGCCGAACGTCTTGAAGCCCATGCTTTCGAGCGCCACGTTGCCCGCGAGAATCAGCAGGTCGGCCCACGAGATCTGCTTCCCGTATTTTTGCTTGACGGGCCACAGCAGGCGACGCGCGCGGTCCAGGTTGACGTTGTCGGGCCAGCTGTTGAGCGGTGCGAAGCGCTGCTGACCGCGTCCTCCGCCGCCACGTCCGTCTGAGGTGCGATAGGTGCCGGATGCGTGCCAGGCCATGCGGACCATCAAGGGGCCATAGTGACCGAAGTCGGCAGGCCACCACTCCTGCGAGTCGGTCATGACGGCCGTGAGGTCCTTCTTCAACTGCCAGTAGTCCAGCTTCTTGAACTCATCCGCGTAGTTGAACTCCTCGCCCATGGGGTTTGAGAGCTCCGAATGCTGATGCAGCAGATCGAGCCGGAGGTGATTCGGCCACCAGTCACGGTTGCTCATCGCTGCATGGCGCTCGGCCACGTTGCTCGGGGCCGCACCATTGGCAGACGCAGGGTCAAAGGGGCACTTCGCCTCGCCCGCCACTTGCGCGTTGGGTTCGGATTTTGCTGGAGCCGCGTATTCGGTCGGTTGGTTCGCCATTTGTATCTCCTTGGGTGCAGCTTTTGTTTGTGGAGCGGATCGACCGCCCACGTGAAGGGCTTTCGTTCAGTTTGGGAGTGACCTTCCCCGGGGTTTTGCCTTCTGACACGCGGCGCAGATTCCGACGACGTCAATGGAGTAGCGCTCCACCTGGAAGCCTCCGGGCAGCTCTCGCAATGCGGGGAGTATCCCCAGATCCTTCTCTTCGATGTCGCTGATCGCTTTGCAATGCGAGCACACCATGTGGTGATGGTGGTCGCCATTCAGTTCCACGCGAAGCGAGCCGTGGTGCATGCTGAGTTCCTTGAGCACGCCTCGCTCGACGAAGAGGTGGATGTTCTTGTAAACCGTCGCAAGGGAGATTGCAGGGATACGTTTTTTGACGCGCGCGTAAACCTCTTCCGGGCTGGGGTGCCCAGGCATGGTCCGCATCACCTCATAGAGAACCTGGCGCTGGTGAGTGACGGCAAGCCCATGCTCCGCACAGACATCACGGAAGGTGCGGGCACTGGGAGGAGGTCGCATCAATAGCTAGTAAACGATAATGTTTGTTATTCGTCAAGCAGCCCGCAACGTATCACTCGCCCCTCATGAAACAGAACTGAGAACCAGATGCCCCACACACGATGCATTTGCCTTGAATGGGACCAAACGTGAGACGCATACCCAGTGCGCGGCGAAGGTACATCACCAAGACAGGCATTGCCAAATGCAGCCACCACGCCCCAAACGATCAGAGCGTGCCACTCCCAGCGCCAGATGTCGTGAAACAGTCCGGCATCACCCGATTGGTGATGTAGTCCAGATACTCGTAGACATTGACGATGCGTGAAAGAGGCGTGACCTGCTCGCCGTCGATGAGGCAGAGGTGACGGAGTTGCAGGTCGGGAAGCAGCACGGAACGGGGATGAAATCGGAGACCATGAATTTCTTGTCGGTCTGCTCTTCAATCATTTTGAGAATGTCAGGAATAGTGATGCGCTGCATGGGATCGTGTTGCATGTGACGGCCGACGTGGAAGGCTGGCTGAAAGTTGATGCCGCGCACTGCCGGGTGTTTGATGGCGAAGTCGATGATTCTTCCGATCTCGTGTTCGTTGACTCCGCGCTCTATCGCGGGAACCAGCGTCACGTTCAGGCCGATGGCGGCGAGACGGTCGAGGGCAAGAAGCTTCTCGGCCAGGATGTCGGGCTCTCCACGAATGATGCGATAGGTCTCGGAGCGCCATGCAGCACAAACTTAAGGTGAGCGATATCGCCAGCATCATTCATCCCTACCCAACCTATAACTCCGGGATTCAACTGCTCGCAACCGAGATGGCAGTCGAACATAGCATGACCGGCGTGTCCGGCAACTTTTATTCGCACAGCCTCCAAGATGGTTCGCTAAATCTGGAGCTAAGGCACTCTGTACAGGTATGCGGTTTAATCGGATTTGCAGATGGTGTGGAGAACAGGAAACAGCAAAGACAAACGCAGATTCCCTTCGGGAATGACAACCAGAAGTACTCTCCGAACGTTCAATGCTGTACACCCTTCGCGGCAAAGTGTCTTTTCGACGATTCACGCATCTGAGTTCCCAAGGCGGTCTTTTGCAGTTTCCGCACAAGAAGCTCACAGGTCGCCATGCACGTTGAGCGCCTGGCTGAGCAGGAAGCTGCCCCAACCACTGAGGACCGCTCACCGAGCATTGCACGAGGCATTCATGACTAGTCATAACTCCCCTTCTTTGCCGATCAACGAACAGACCGCGTCCCCGCTTGGCGCAGAAGAGCTCCGCCGCATCGATGCCTATTGGAGAGCCTGCAACTACTGCTGCGTTGGCATGCTCTACCTGCGTGCCAACCCGCTGCTGCGCGAACCGCTCAAGCCTGAGCACATCAAGAACAGGCTGCTGGGCCACTGGGGCTCCGATCCTGGCCAGACGTTTACGTGGGTGCACCTGAACCGGCTTATCAAGAAGTACGACCTCGACTTGATCTACCTCGCAGGCCCTGGCCATGGCGCACCTGCCACGCTGTCGAACTCTTACCTTGAAGGTGTCTACTCTGAGGTGTACCCGGACAAGAGCGAGACAGTGGAGGGCATGCTGAAGTTCTTCAAGCAGTTCTCGTTTCCTGGCGGCATCGGGTCGCACTGCACACCGGAGACACCGGGCTCGATCCACGAAGGCGGCGAACTTGGGTACAGCATCTCGCATGGGTTCGGCGCGGCGTTTGATAACCCTGACCTTATCGTCACGGTGATGGTGGGGGACGGCGAAGCAGAGACCGGGCCGCTGGCTACCTCATGGCACTCCAACAAATTCCTGAATCCAGTGCGCGACGGCGCGGTGCTGCCGATTCTTCATCTCAACGGTTACAAGATTGCGAACCCCACGATCCTTGCGCGCATCACGCCGGAAGAACTCGATAGCCTCTTTCGTGGGTATGGCTGGACACCCTACATCGTCGAGGGTGACGACCCGGCCCTTATGCACCAGCGCATGGCGGCCATTACGGAACAGTGCATCGATGAGATCCGGTCCATTCAGCAGAAAGCCCGAAGCGCCGCGCCTGGAACGCCGGTCGAGCGGCCGCGCTGGCCGATGATCATCCTGCGCACGCCTAAGGGCTGGACATGCCCTAAGGAGATCGACGGGCACAAGCTGGAAGGCTCGTGGCGTGCGCATCAGATGCCGATTCTTGATCCGGTCACCAATCCCGAGCACCTCGCGCTGGTGGAGTCGTGGCTGCGCAGTTACCGTCCGGAAGAGCTGTTCGATGAAGCTGGTGGGCTGCTCCCTAAACTCAAGGCCATGGCACCTGCCGGGCAACGCCGCATCAGCGGCAATCCCCACGCCAACGGAGGCCTTCTGCGCAAGCCGCTCGATATGCCCGACTTCCGCAGCTACGCGATTGCGGTTGCCACGCCCGGGCAGAAGGAATGCTCTTCCACCGATACGGTCGCGCACTTCCTGCGCGATGTGATGCGCCGCAACATGACCAACTTCCGCGTCTTCGGACCCGACGAGACCGCTTCCAACAAGCTGCAGGTCATCTACGAAGGCAGCCACGGCAAGACCTGGATGGCGGCGCTAAAACCTGAAGATTCCGACGGCGGTGATCTTTCCACCGAAGGCCGCGTAATGGAAATGCTCTCCGAGCACACGCTTGAGGGGTGGTTTGAAGGGTACGTGCTGACGGGGCGCCACGGCTTCTTTTCGAGCTACGAGGCATTCGTCCACATTATCGATTCCATGTTCAACCAGCACGCAAAGTGGCTGGAGAAGTCCAAGCTGGAACTACGCTGGCGCGCGCCAATCTCTTCGATCAACCTGCTGATCACGTCGCTGGTCTGGCGCCAGGATCATAACGGCTTTACGCACCAGGACCCCGGCTTCCTCGACATCGTGACGAACAAGAGTCCAGACGTCACACGCATCTATCTGCCTCCGGATGCCAACTGCCTGCTCAGCGTCACGGACCACTGCCTGCGCAGTACGGATTACATCAATGTCATCGTCGCGGACAAGGCGGAGCACCTGCAGTACCTGGATATGCATGCGGCCATCGACCACTGCACGAAGGGAATTGGCATCTGGGACTTTGCCTCGAACGATGATGGCGGCGAGCCCGATGTCGTAATGGCGTGTGCCGGGGACATTCCTACCTCAGAGTCACTTGCCGCGGTCGCCATCCTCCGCGAGCACTGCCCCGCGCTCAAGATTCGTTTCATCAACGTCGTCGATCTGTTCCGCCTGATGCCCGAGCACAAGCACCCACACGGTCTCTCGGAGGAAGAATTTGACGAGCTCTTTACTACGGACAAACCGGTGATCTTCAATTTCCATGCGTACAGTTCGTTGATCCACAAGCTCAGCTACAAGCGCCGCAACCATGCCAACTTCCACGTCCGCGGTTATAGCGAAAAGGGCAATATCAATACACCGCTTGAGCTCGCGATTTTGAACAAGGTCGATCGCTTCCACCTTGCGATCGATGTAATCGACCGCGTCGCGTCGCTCCAGAGCGCGGCTGCGCACACACGGCAATGGCTCGAAAATCAGATCACGGACAGCATTGCCTATGCTCACGAACACGGCATCGATTCACCGGAAATTAGACAGTGGAAATGGACTGTTGCCTGATCCGAAGCGCGTCGACCGCGCCGAGATCAGCAACTGGACCCGGCTGGAGTAGGGATCAAGTGACAGAACAGGGCAACAGCATTCTCGTGTTGAACAGCGGCTCCTCGTCACTGAAGTTTGGGCTCTTTCGCCCCGGCCCGGGTGGCGAGGAACTGCTGCTCCATGGCAGCGCGGAAGGCATCGGACGGCAGAGCGGAAGTCTATGCATCCTTGATGCTCAAGGAAAAGCCGTGCTGGAGCAGGAGTATCTTCTGGAATCGCAAGCCGAGGCGTTGAAGGCTCTCGCGGCGACGCTCGAAAACAATAGCTATCCCCCTCTGGTAGCCGTGGGCCATCGCATCGTTCACGGCGGCCCGCGTCTCCGGGAGCACCAACGCATCACGCCGGAAGTGCTGGATACGCTCAGTGCCTCGGTACACTTCGCTCCGCTGCATATTCCGTTGGCTTTGGAGCTGGTCAAGCAGGCGCAGCAGACGTTTCCGGTACCGCACTTCGCGTGCTTCGACACAACCTTCCACCGGACCTTGCCCGAGGTCGCCTGCCATCTCCCTCTGCCCGCGCGCTACTTCGAACAGGGGGTTATGCGCTACGGCTTCCATGGGCTTTCCTGCGAGTCCGTGCTGCATCAGATGGGCGTTGGCCTGCCCTCGAAAGTGATCGTCGCACACCTGGGAAACGGCGCTAGCGTCTCTGCTATACGGGATGGCAGATCGGTCGACACCTCCATGGGACTGACTCCCACCGGCGGCATCCCCATGGGTACTCGATCGGGCGATCTCGATCCCGGCGTGCTCCTTTACCTGATGCGAACCGATGGCCTCAACGCCGACGGGCTGGAGAAACTGCTGAACCATGAATGTGGCCTGGCGGGCCTATCCGGCGGTGAAAGTGACATGCAGGAGCTGCTAAAACGCTGTGATGCAGGCGATCATGCAGCGCAGTTGGCCGTAGATGCTTTCTGCACAGGAGTGCGCAAAATGATCGGCGCATATGTTGCTCTACTGGGTGGTATCGACCTGCTGATCTTCACAGGTGGGATCGGCCAGCACAGCGGAAGGGTGCGTGACCGCATTCGCCAGGGGCTGCAGTGCGTGGGGCTTGGTCCATCAGTTGGCGAAGATTCCAAGATGGTAGTTCTGCCGTCGGAGGAAGAAGTTCAGATCGCGCGGCATACGAGAGCAATGTTAGGGTCTTCGGATGCTCTGTCCACTGCTGCTGCTGCGTCTAGTTAGCGAAGCCGGACCAGACCCGCCGAAGCGGACAGCCTGAACTGCCCGAGAGTCGCCCGCACGCTGCTGGACAGCACTAAAATCGACTTCACGCTCAAGGGGAGTGTTCCAAATGGCGGGCCCACTTTTTGATCTTCAATCATGATGACGATTGGACACTCAACGCTTCCTATTGGGTCATTTCTTCGTGCGCTTAAGGAGAACGACTGCAAACTTCTGGTCGATGTACGCCGTTATCCCGGCTCGCGCAAATTTCCGCAGTACGGACAGGAGCAGTTCTTCGCATCTCTCAACGCAGAAGGAATTGGCGCTGTGTGGCGTGAGGAGCTTGGCGGCAGGCGGACCCCCCACAAGGACAGCATCAACACAGGCTGGCGGAATGAAAGCTTTCGAGGGTACGCGGACTATATGCAAACACCGGCATTCGCGGAGCAGATTGATTGGCTGATGGGGCAACAAGGACTAAGCGCGGTTGCAATCATGTGTGCGGAGGCCGTTCCATGGCGCTGCCACCGTTCCTTGATAGGTGACGCTGTGCTCGCCCGCGGAAGTGCAGTGGAAGATATTTTTGCGCTGCCCGACGGCAGATCATCCCGGAAACCCCACCTCATGACACCTTTCGCCCAGGTGAAAGGGCATCTTGTCTTTTATCCTGAAGCAGCTTCAGAACAAGCCGACCTCATGGGAGTACTCCCGTAGAGCTTTTGCGCTCGTGCCGGCGAACCCGATGTAACCATCCGGGCGTACCAGGTAGATTCCAGGTCTGGTGCCCAGAAGCCGTTTGATAGAAGGTGTCCATTCCTGGGAATGGGAGTTGAGCGCCACAGTGGCTACTTTTATAGAATGTTTTGTGATTTCCGGGAAGGGATGATCGAGTGTTATGAGCAGGTGCTTCGGTTCACGCAAGGCTGCCAACAGCGTGGCCCGTCTCCTTGCACACTGCATCGGGCATACGGTCTCCAGCACGGAGTGGACCACTGATCCCTTGCGTGCGCACTATGGATGATCCGCGGTAGCTGATCGAAACTTCAGAAATCGTTCGTCCCATCGTGGTCTGAATCCTCTCGAATCGAGTCGCACGGTTGATAACGAAATCGCGTACCCATCCAAGGAGAAGATTCGAGGCCGTTGCAAGCCTCAGACCACGCGCGGTGCCACGCAGCAGTTGTTCTCCCACCTTGCCGCGCTCTTCATTATAGCTTTCCAACAGTTGGACATCCGCGCCCTGTTCCACTGCGGCAAGCTTCCACGCCAGGTTCGCCGCGTCCTGAATGCCAGTATTCATTCCCTGACCACCGACAGGTGAATGGATGTGAGCGGCATCTCCGGCGAGAAAGACGCTTCCCTGGCGATAGTGTGCGGCTTTCCTCTGATTAACCGAAAACGGTGCCAGCCATATCGCGGAGTCGGCCACTATATTGAGACCGCAGCGTTTGAAGGCTCTGTTGAAGTCTCCAAGCTCAGGCAAACGTTGTTGATCGGCCGTCTGTTGCCTGTGTAGCGCCAGAACGACCCTGTAGATACCCTCTCGCAACCGACCCAACGCCAGTACGTCCCCGCCTTGATGTAGATGGACCTGGAGCTCATCGCCCGGAACGTCCTGTCCTGCAAGACGAAGGTCTCCCAATTGAAAATTCAGGCTCGACGTGGTGCCCTCGAAGGCCACACCCATTCCTGCCCGGACGGTGCTGTGTGCGCCGTCACACCCGATCAGCCAACGGAAGCTCGTCCGCTCGTGAAGTCCATCCGGATGCCGCAGTGTGGCCCATATTCGATTCTCATCGCCTGCGTCTTCAAAGCTGACCAGTTCAACCTGGCGTTCAATCTCGACCCCCAGCGACCGCAGGTGAGCGGTCAGCAACTCTTCAGTTTGGTTCTGGGGAAGGAAGAGCAGGTAAGGGAAGCGGCTGGGGATTCGCCCGAAATCAAGAGAGGCGATCTGCTTTTCGTTGCTCCAGATTTTGGCCTTCTGTATTTTTCTTCCCTGAGCCACTGCCTGATCAGCGATTCCATATCGATCAAATTGTTCCGATGTGCGGGCTTGGACAACAAGTGCCTGCGACCACTGCGCCGGATACTCCGCTTTGTCGATCAATCGAACTGACAGGCCAAATCGCCGACATTCTATGACGAGGGCAAGTCCTGTTGGTCCTGCGCCGACGATCAGGCACACTTCATCCATACCGCAGTCTAAGCGTTCAAGCGAATTCTGAGGTCCGGCGATCTTTGGCTCGGAAGTGTCAGAAACCTTCAAAGCCTATACCCGGGCTGGCTTGTTCTGGCCTTTCCCGCACCTCTCAACCTGTACGTGAGGTCCGCTGATGATTGCTTTCGATGCCGCTCATAGAGCGGTGCACTACCCAGAGGACCGGCGCTTTCGCATATGGATCAGCACCGGAACGTTTCTGCTTCTCTGTGCGGTAATCCTGGGTCCGGTCGTTCTGGCTTGGCTGCAACATGCCTTCTTCGGCCTGCCTTATATCGCCCCCTCGTCAGCCTCAGCCGAAGGAACTCCCAGCGGCCCTCATGGCTTTCCTTTCTGGATCCGCTGGAGTCACTTCTCGAACCTTTTCTTCCTTTTCATGCTGATCCGCAGCGGTCTTTCGATCCTTATGGATCATCCTCGGCTTTACTGGAACGACCACTGCACGCCGGGAACGGAGTGGATACGCTTCACCCCGCTCGAGGTGCCGAAGGACCGCATCTGGACCGCAAAGGACGACGCACGCTACCTCTCGCCGCTGGTCTCGACGCCCGGCTATCGCCATACCGTGGGGATCGCGCGGTCATGGCACTTCATCACGGTATACGGCTTTGTGCTCACGGGCGTTTTCTTCGTCATCGGCCTTCTGACAAGCACGCAGTGGGAGCGGCTTGTGCCCACGTCGCCGGATGTCTTCGTTCAGGCATGGAACACCTTCGTCCTCTACGCCAACCTTCACTTTCCACCCGAGCCAAACGGCTTCTACGGCTACAACGCCCTGCAGCAACTCGCATACTTTGCAACCGTCTTCGTGATGGCTCCTTTAGCAATCCTTACAGGCATGGCGATGTCGCCGGCACTGGTGAACCGCTTTCCGCTCTATACGAAGATCTTCGGCGGCCGACAGGGAGCACGCTCAATCCACTTTTTGGTTCTCGTCGGGTTCATTGGCTTTATCGTGGTCCATGTCGCGCTTGTCGCGCTGACAGGCTTTCAACGCAACATGAATCACATCGTGCTCGGAACCGATGATCTTGGGGCGTCCGGCATGATCCTGGGGTTCATCGGGATCGCTGTCGTGCTGCTGTCCTGGGTCGTCGCGCATTACATTTCCTGGTTCTTTCCGCGTGGCCTTCAGCACGCACAAAAGGCCGTCACGCACCCGGTCATGCTCCTTACGCTAGACCAGCTCATCCCGCGTGAGCACTACACTGCCAAGGACATCTCTCCGCGCTTCTGGCCGAATGGCAAGATGCCGGTGCGGGAGGATTGGAAGCAGCTCGCAGCGGGGGACTTCAAGAGCTACAAGCTCAAGGTTTCCGGCCTGGTTGAGAATCCAGTCGAGCTGTCCCTGGATGATCTTCGCGCCCTGGGACTAGAAGAGGACATCACCATGCATCACTGCATTCAGGGCTGGTCCGGCATCGCGCAATGGGGCGGAGTCTCGATGCGCAAGCTCATCGAACACGTCAAGCCGCTTCCATCCGCCAACGTTGTCGCTTTCTATTCCTTTGGCGGCTCACTCTACGGAGATCTCTATTACGACACTCAAACCCTGCTCAACGCTCTCAAGCCGGAATGTCTTCTTGCACTCTCCATGAACGGTGCTCCCTTGCCGGTTGAATATGGAGCGCCGCTGCGTCTTCGGGTAGAAAACCAGCTTGGCTACAAGATGGTGAAGTGGATCGAGCGAATTGAATTTGTCACCACGGAGAAGACCCTGGGCGAAGGGGAAGGCGGGATCAATGAAGACGACGAATACTTCGATTTGCTCCCGAATATTTAGATCGAATGACGAAGCCGATTCCAATCCCTCCACCAACCCATCGCGCAGAGCACGTGTTCTCGCTCATCGAGCGGCTACGCCTCGGTTGGCTGCTGGCTCACCTGCCTGCGAAGTTCGTCTGGGCGGCGTACGTTGCACTCAATAGCTTCGTAACGATCGCCCTGCTGACGCTGTTAGCGTTGCTGACTCGAACTCCCTTTGTGTTTCCCTCGCTAGGTCCGACGGCTTACCTTTTTTTCTTTACCCCGCTCGCTGAATCCGCCAGCCCGCGCAACGCCGTGCTGGGACACGCCATCGGACTACTGTGTGGCTTCGCTGCCTACAAGGCCACTGGGATGCATCCGTTCCCTGAAGGCTTTAGTGGCGAAGTCTATTGGCCGCGCATCCTGGCATCGGCACTGGCGCTTTCGCTTACCGGCGCATGCATGGTCCTACTGCACGTCAATCATCCGCCTGCAGGTGCGACCACTATGATCGTTTCGCTGGGAATTCTGGCGAAACCAGGCTACCTGCCGGTGATCGAAATCGCGGTCGTACTGCTGGCCGCACAAGCGTTCGCAATCAACCGGCTCGCGGGATTGCCCTATCCGATTTGGCGGAGCCCAACATCACCTATCGGAGGTCACCCGTGAACGCAACAACTCCCATCACCGAGCAGGAGATCGCGCTTCTTGTAGACCGCTTCTATGATAAGGTGCGCGTGGACCCGGAGATCGGCCCAGTCTTCAACGACGCCGTGCAGAACTGGGATGCTCACCTGGCTCTCCTCAAGGATTTCTGGTCGTCTGTGCTCTTGACCACGGGTCGCTACAAAGGCAATCCGCTCCTGGCGCACTTTCGGGTGCCAATCGAAGAAAGGTATTTCGCCCGTTGGCTAACGCTGTTCAGCGAAACTGCAAACGAAGTGATGACGGCCCCACACGCTGAAGTTGTCGCCCGGAAAGCAAACCTGATCGCCATGAACATGAAGCGCGTTCTCGCTCCCCAAATGAACACTCCAGCATGATTGGTACTGGACTCGCAACAACTTCGCGTCCAAGCGAGCGCCGTTAGTTGCGCCTAAATGCAATCAGGATTGACCCCCAAGGCATCTGAGGTTACTTAGGTTACTAAAGTGGCATGGAATTAATGTTCCTACTGTCTCAAGTTACCTATTGCTATGTTACTCGTGGACTGCTAGGTTCAGTTTAAGCCTCGATACAACGGTGTATTTCAGCAGTTAAGCCAAGGCTTAAGAACAAGAGGCTACGGTTATGCGTAAGATTAATAGTTACAAGATTTGGCTTGCGGCGTTTCTGCTCATGCTTATCCCTACTGGATGCCAGGATTTGGATAAGAGCGCCGGAATTCCCGGCCTGACCTTGCCGACAGTCGTTTCAGTGGGACCTCCCAATGGCACTACCGCTGCCTGTGGCACTACGGTCGTGAATGCCACTTTCAGCGAAGCAATGAATGCTTCAACAATCAATAGCTCAACCTTCACCTTGGTGGGACCGAATGGTGCCCCTGTTTCCGGCCAGGTCTCTTATAGCTCCGCGAATAAGGTAGCCACCCTCACCCTGCCGGCGGCTCTTGCCCAGAACACCACATATACTGCAACGATTACCACGGGTGCCAAAGACTCCTACGGGAATGGACTTGCCGCGAACTATGTCTGGAGTTTCATCACGGCCACATGCGCACCGCCTCCTCCTGTCCCCGTTTTGCCGACAGTGATTTCGGTGGGACCGCCCAATGGCAGTAACACGGCATGTGCGAGCACAATCGTTACGGCTGCCTTCAGCGAGGCGATGAAGGCTTCCACCATAAACTCCTCTACGTTCACTCTGGTGGGGCCGAACAGCGCGGCCGTGACCGGGCAGGTCACTTACAATTCCGCGAACAACATAGCGACCTTTACACCATCTGCGCCTCTGGTCGTCAATGCTTCCTATACTGCGTCCATTACGACGGGAGCCCAGGACCTTGCTGGCGATGCGCTGGCAAATGCCTATGTATGGAGCTTCACAATATCGGCGTGCACGGCGCCTGTCACGCCAACGGTAGTTATGGTGACACCGGCAAACGGGGCATGTCCAAACACGCTGGTTACCGGCACTTTCAGTGAAGCAATGAACCCCGCCACGATCAACGCCAGCACGTTCACGCTCGTAGGCGCAGGTGCGGCAGGAACCGTTACCTACGATCAGCCTAGTCTCACTGCGACCTATACTCCATCTGCGCCTCTCGCCCTGAACACGACCTATACCGCCACAATCACAACCGGGGCCAAGGACCTTTCCGGCAATGGACTGGCGAGCAATAATGTCTGGACCTTCACAACCTCAACGGTGGCATGCCAACAGCCGGTACCCCTGAACTCAGCGGCCAATTTTCTGGTGCTGGCCGGGTCCACGGTAACGAATACCGGCCCAACCATCCTTACCGGTGGAAATCTTGGCCTGAGCCCAGGCTCCGCTGTCACGGGATTCCCGCCGGGAACACTCACATCGCCTGCGGTCATGCACGTGGCCGACCCCACTGCGGCACAGGCTCAGCTGGATTTGACTGCGGCATATAACTACGCTGCCGGAGTGCAGGGAGCCGTAGTTTTGCCGGGCGATATGAGCGGCCTGACCTTTACTCCCGGAGTGTATAAGACATCCAGCACTGTCCAGTTGTCGGCAGGGAATGTCACTCTCGACGCTCAGGGGAATGCCAACGCAGTGTTCATCTTCCAGGTCGGTTCCACGCTGACTACGATAGGTTCCACGCAAGTCATTCTTGCTGGAGGCGCGCAGGCAAAGAACATCTTCTGGCAGGTCGGCAGTTCGGCCACACTTGGCACGTACTCGGTCTTCCGCGGGACAATTCTTGCTCTGCAGTCGATCACGTTGGATACGGGTGCCTCTCTGCAAGGCAGAGCATTGGCTCGCAACGGCGCGGTCACCCTGGACAGCAATGCAGTTACTGCCCCCTAACTATGAGCATTCGGGAAGAGCCAGCTTGAGCTGGCTCCTCCCGGCGTAGCGCTCGAAGCTGTTTCAAGTCTCAAGTTCGGAGGAACGTACTATGTCATCCTGTTTTCAGAGCTGTCCTGGGCCCGTTGCGTCAATGCTCGTCGCAGCAGTTGCTGTCTTGTCAAGTGTCGGAACACTCGCCGAAGCGCAGGACCAGGCTCCGGTCAGCGCTCCCACGTCAAGCCATTCTGTTACCCCGAACGACCATCCGTTTCCCAGGTGGGAGCTGTTCGGCGGGTATTCCTTCCTTTATCCCGGCGCGAAGCTGCATTACATCAACCCAGGCGCCACGCTTCCCGTGAGTGTCCGCCAGGAGTCGAACCCTCGAGGCGTTGGCGCCAGTCTTACCTACAACTTCACTCGCTGGCTGGGGCTGACTGGCGATTTCAGCGGGAATTGGAAAGAGGGCGAGGGTGCGCCAAATCTGTCCGCAGGCTATATGGGTACATTGGACGACTCCACTCTTTACAGCGCATCCATCGGGCCTAAGCTGACCTATCGCAAGACGCATTTCGCCCCTTTTATTGAGGGTCTGGTGGGTTGGCAGCGAATGCGTTCAGACTCCCTTGGCAGCAACGACGCCATAGGCTTTATCGGTGGCGGTGGGATCGATATTCCTCTGAACAGGCATTTCGCTGTGCGGCCCATTCAGGGAGACTATGTTTTCTCCAACCAACATTTTGGGCCGTCTGCGAAGGTTCCCACCACCGAACTCCGGGGCGTGAGACTCCAAAGTGGAGCGGTATTCATGTTCGGTGGCATGGGACGACCGGCACCCGTGAGCTACAGTTGCTCCGCGAATCCCGCTGAAGTATTTCCGGGCGACCCGGTAACGGTAGTGGGAAGTGCGCTCAATCTGAATCCGAAGAAGGCCGCGAACTATAGCTGGACATCGACAGGAGGCAAAGTCGCCGGTACATCCTCCACGTCGAATGTGGACACAGCAGGTCTTGCCCCGGGCGCCTATACGGTAACGGGCCACGTGTCCGAAGGAGCTAAGGCGGGCCAGTTCGCCGAGTGCGTTAGCAGTTTTACAGTGAAACCCTTCGCGCCTCCAACCATCGCTTGCGCGAGCAACCCATCTGCCGTGAATCCAGGCGATTCCTCGACCATCACGGCGCAAGGTACCAGCCCGCAGAATCGTCCTCTGACCTACAACTACAGCGCGAGCTCAGGCCAGATCAGTGGAGCCACCGAAAGCGCTACCCTCAGTACGGCTGGGATTGCGCCAGGAGTGGTGACGATAACCTGCAATGTGGCGGATGACTCCGGACAGACCGCTTCAACAACCACCACCGTGACGATCAATACGCCGACTCCACTGCCAGTCACGGTGCCGAAGACGCAGACGCTCTGCTCAAGCGACTTCGGCAGGGACAAGCGTCGTCCAGCTCGTGTCGATAATGAAGCGAAGGCTTGTCTTGATGAGGTTGCGTTGAACCTCCAGCGCTCTTCGGACGCCAAGCTCACTCTGGTGGGCAACAGCGGACCGGCAGAAAAAGACGCTGAGGCCTTGGCAACCGAGCGTGCCGCTAACACTAAGAGCTATCTCGTGAACGAGAAAGGAATCGACGCTTCTCGCATCGAGATTCGTACAGGCAATGCAGGAAGTCCGAGCGTGCAGAACTACCTGGTTCCTTCGGGTGCTAACTTCGCAAACGATGTGCCTGGGACCTCCCAGGAAGAAACCTCCACGGTGAAACCCTCCACGCATGCCTCTAGACACGCGCATTCAAGGCACAGGCACCATCAACGAAACCAGGACTCTCCTGCAACGTCAGGCCCCAAGTAGCTAAACGGAAAGACTCCACGTAAACAGGCACGCGGAACGCATCCTTGCAAGGCCGGCCAGCGGTTCACTGGTCGGCCTTGCTAAATACGTGGAGTATCTGGCGGCCCCTGAGGTCTCGAACCGCTGGACAGCAGGGTACCTCGAAAGCATTGGAGACGCTGTCCGTATCTCAGAGCGGCCGTGTAGCAGAACGGGAGCGGGACTGCTTGCAACAGGAAGTGGTGCGCCAGTACACCGAGACGAAGGCAATTTACGAGACGTCTTCTGTAGCTCTCGCGATGATCGATCCTATCGAGTTCCGTTATGTGCGCAGGAATCCTAAGCTAGCCGAGATCTGCACTTGCCGATCGAGGAAATCCTTGGCACTCCAGTGTTCGATCTCGCGGGCGAGGAGTTGGTCCGGACCATTCCGCATGACCCTTGTATTCTTACGGACAGCTCTGCTCACGTCCTGGTCAGCATGGTTATGAGGCCTCTGGAGCCTTCGACGACGGGTTTGCCGGTTTAGCTTCGTCCGAACCGCCCCGTTTCAGAGGCAAAGAGATGCGGAATGCTGTCCCGCTGCGGCCCGGACGCGTACTGCTGCGGACTTTCATTCTGCCCTTGTGCCCTTCGACAATTGACTTTGAGATCGGCAATCCCAGGCCGGTTCCCTTCTCCTTCTTTGTCGTGAAGAACGGATCGAAAACTTTAGAGAATATCTCTTGCGGTATCCCGCTGCCGTCATCGGCGATCGTGGCGTGCAGATGATCATCGCGCTTGCGAAACCTCAGGTGCAGCGTTCCGTTGTCAGGAAGGGCGTCGAGAGCGTTTCCTAAAAGATTCGAGAAGACCTGCAACAGCTCACCAGGATGAACTTCGATCCTGACTTCCTCCCCAAGATCCTTCACTAGATGGACCTTTTTCGCTGCGATCCTGAGTTCGTGGACGCGGAGAGCCGATTCGGCTACCTCTACGAGGTCAACCGGCAGCCTCACATCGGAAGGTTTGTAGAAGCTTAGCGTCTGTCTGGCGATGCGGATGACGTTTGCCACTTGATCTTGCAGCAAAGCGATGTACTCGCACACCTTGGCAGGATTTTCAGCTTCCCGCTGAACCAGGTAAGCAAGATTGGAGATGGCTTCCAGCGGATTATTGATTTCGTGCATGATCGTGGCGGAGAACTGGCCAGCGACGGCACGGCTCTCGCTTTCGCGTAAGACCTGCTCAATTTCACCCCATAAATCCTGCTTCGTCCCTTGTGATGCCATGGTCGTCCCCTCTAATTAACGCTAAGCCTGGGAGGACGCCGCCAGGGACGTCGAAGAAGCCGGAGGAGCACCCCGCCGGGATGAGTTTGATGTCTTCGGCACGTTGAGCCAAATTGACTCGCATGTCTCTAGTATCAGGTACGAGTCAAAGAACGGACTGGATGTTGCCTGCCCCGGTACCCAGCGCCGTTTACCATTAGGTTGCCTCCACTGACTGAATCAGTGCTGGTACAAGATGTCACACTTCGAAGGTGCTTACAGCCAAAATCGGGTTTTCGAGGAGTATGCGGCTCACCGAGGTTGAGATCTTTACCCGCAGTGGGACGGAAGTCTAGCTTGGAGGCTCCCCGTTCAGTTCTTTCCCCTTCATGCAAACAACTGAGGTGCTGCGTCCTGGCGCAGTGGCGGCGGCACGGCCGAACAAAGTAGCGGCGAAGTGACCTCGTAGTCACGTTTATATTCTTTTCGCGCCCACCAATATGGTGCGGCCTACGTCGAACCTTGTGTGCTGGTGCCAGAATCCATACGCGAGTGGTTCCGTTGCCATGTGCTGCGGCCGCTGCTACGCGCGCTGCGTAGCGGCGTCACGCCACGACGGCTGGCGTGGAGCCTGGCGCTGGGAATGGTCGTAGGCATCAATCCGTCTGTAGGCCTGACGACGCTGTTGGTGGTGCTTGTGGCGTGGGTCTTCGGTCTAAGCAAGCTGGCATCGCTGATCGGCACACACGTGGTGGCGCCGCTGCACTTGCTGCTGTTCATCCCCTTCATCGAGCTCGGCGTATACCTGTTTCATACGGGCAAGATGCCGATGGACCGCAAGCAGTTGGAGCACCTGAGCCATCATCCGCTTCGAATGGTTCACGAAATCTGGCGATGGGAGTGGCACGCACTGATCGTTTGGGGCGTGGTGGCTGCTGTCGCAATGCCCCTACTGGCTATCTACCTGCGGCGTGTACTGGTTGTGCTTCTGCGAAGACACAGTACGCTGGTGCGCTCACGGCCCGCAAGCCATTAGAATATTGCGCTGGAGGATACTAACGTGGCAGAGCGCCTGGTTGACGTGTTGGACAAGAATGGAACTGTCATTCACATTTACCCAATCACACTGGCGGAGTCAGATGCCGCCGATGATGATAAGTACAAGGCGAAGGCCTTGGAGGCGGCCGCCAGCGGGCAGCTAGTCCCCGATGACGATCTTAAGAGCTTAACCGCCAGGATCCACCATGGGCGCGGCGGTCCGTTGGCTCCCTACGGCGACACCTTGGCAGGTGATTCACAAACAAAGATGGGCTTGGGCCAGACCGTCCGCGAACGTGCCTACCTTCTTTGGGAACAGGACGGCCGCCCACAGGGACGGGCAGAGGAATACTGGCACCGAGCTCTTGACCAACATCTCCGTGAACGCGCGTATGTTCTATGGCAACAAGAGGGGAGCCCCGAAGGACGCGCTGAGGAATACTGGCATCGCATCCTTGATTTCGAGGCGTAC
>JAABUJ010001923.1_pt1 | contig 27951 bp, 30 predicted proteins | sample 5559131 | NCBI WGS metagenome assembly JAABUJ01 (sample SAMN10711875, study PRJNA513366) | rock metagenome | isolation source: Antarctica rocks | place: Antarctica: Victoria Land, Mt New Zealand nord | collected 2016-01-07
GGTGGTGGCCATCGGTTCCTCCTGATAGTGGGGTTGTTTGATGAGCTTGTTTCACTATCGTGGTGGAGGCGGTGGCCCATTCTCTCATGCGGCCACTCCACTTTTACAGAGCTTACCGGACACTACTATCGAACAGCTCCTCCCAATCTTGTGCTCGCCAGTTCGACAACTCGTTCCTGTACTCTTAAGTGGCTGATCTTGACGCAGGGGAGCATGACTGGTATGGGATGGGGTGGATGAGCGGAGCAGACACGCGGAAGATGGTGGTCATTGCGGGGGCGGGATATGCTGGGCTCCATGTGGCGTTGCGCTGCGGGCCATGGCTGGATCGGCATCCCGAGGTTGCCGTCACCCTGGTGGATCAGAACGACTACCACTCGCTGCTGCCGGAATTGCCACGGGTTGCCGCCGGCACGCGATCGGAAGATGCGGTGCGGGTGCAGCTCGATTCCGTGCTCTCGCCACGGGTCACCTTCGCGCAGACCACGGTCACCGGCTTCGACCTGGCGGGGCAGGCGTTGCTGACCGCAGCAGCGCGCATACCGTACCACTGGTTGGTGCTGGCGCTGGGTAGCCGGCCCAACGACTTCCATATTCCCGGGCTGGCCGAGCGGGTCCTGTCGCTCTGGTCGGTGGATGATGCGCAGCGGGTATGGGAAGCGGTGCAGGCCAGCGTGCGGCGAGCGGCGGAGAGCGATGATGCGGAGGAGCAGCGACGCCTGCTCACCGTGGTGATCGGCGGCGCCGGCTCGACCGGGGTGGAACTGGCCGGCGCCTTTGCCGAGGAGCTTCCCGGCCTGGCCCGGCAGTATGGGGCGCCGGCCGCCCTCTGTCAGGTGGTGCTGGTGGAAGCGGGGCATACCGTGCTGGCCGGCTCATCGCCCGGGCTGATCGGCCGGGCCACCCAGATTCTGCGCGACCTGCACGTCGTGCTGCGCACCAACGCCATGATCGCCCAGGTGACGCCCGAGGGCTTCCAGCTCAAGAACGGCGAGGTCATCAGCGGCGGCGTCTTTATCTGGGCCGGCGGGATCAAAGCACCGGAGGTGATCGCGGGATCGGGGTTGGAGATTGGCTACAACGGGCGCGTCAAGGTAGATCAGTACCTCCGGGCGCTGGATCATCCCGAGATCTTCGTGGCCGGGGACCTCGCCTCCGTGGTGAATCCCAGAACCGGGAAGGTTCTCAATCCCCAGGCCCAGATCGCCCTGGCGGAAGGCGCGCTGGTGGCCCACAACCTTCAGGCCGAGATCGATGGCCGGCCGCTGAAACCGTTGAATTTCCAGGACAAAGGGTTCGTGGTGTCGGTGGGCGAGAAAAAAGGCGTGGCCGATGTCGCCGGCATCACCATCGGTGGCCGCATGGCGAGCGCGCTGAAGGACGCCATCGAGTGGGAGTACCGCCAATCGGTCCAGCACCTCAGGGGCTGGAGCGCGGTGTAGAGATCGGTTACTGGTCGATCATGCGCAGCAGCAGGATGGGAGCGTGGACCCGGGCCAGGATCTGGGCGGTAACGCTTCCGGCCCAGATAGCTTGCAGACCTGCTCGGCCATGGGTCGCGATGACGATCAGACCGACGCCGGGCTCCGCCGCTTCGTCGACCAGGGCGGCCGGCACGTCGCCCCGTCGTACCTCGATACTGACCGGCACGCTCTCCACCTGCTCCGCCAGCGCGGTGAGATAGGTCTGCGCATCCTGCTGGGCTAAATCGAGCGTGGCTCGGGTGGCGGCGGGTAGCAGGGCGGTCACCGCCTGGCGGTCGCCCCGCACTGTCTCCTGGGTGGGCACCACCATGACCAGATGCAGGGCGGCGGAGAAGGTTTGGGCGAAGAGCGCGGCCGGCTGCAAGGCCGCCTCGGCGCCGCTCGTCCCGTCCAGCGGCACCAAAATCTTGTCTGGCTGAAAGGGCGGGGTGGCGCCGGCATCGTCCGGCCGGACCAGGAGCACCGGGATACTTCCGCGCCGCACCGTTTGCTGGGCGATTCGTCCAAAGAGCAGACCTCGCACCGTGCCGCGACCGTGTGTGCACAGGATCACCAGGTCCACCCCCTCTTCCGCGCTGTGCGCCGCGATGCTGCGCGCCACGTCTCCCTCGGGAGCGGGATGGGCATGCGTCTGAACCGAGATTCCTCCGGCCCGCAACCCAGCGGCCAGTTCCTCCAGGTAGGGCGTCGCCTCGTCGACCGTGGTTAAATGGCGATCGCCGTGGACGGCGGCGGGCGCGCCCTTCTCACTGACGTGCAGCAGCAACACGGTCGCTCCCCAGACGGATGCCAGCCTCTCGACCAGGGGGAGGACCGATTCGGCCAGGCGAGACCCATCGAGGGGCACCAGAAGGCGTGTGTACATGAGGCTTTAGCTTAGCTCAAGCCGGGTAGTGCGCCACCAGCCGTGGTGTAGAGCAGCAGCACATTGAGCAGCAGAATCAGCAGGGAGCAGATCACTGCAAGCGTGGTGGTGATCCTGCCGTTGACCAGCGTTCCCATGATGTCTCGACGGCGGGTGAAATAGGTCAGTGCGATCACCGGCAGGGGCAGGACCAGGCTGAGCACCACCTGACTGATAACCAGCGATTGGGTCGCATCGATGCCCAGCGCCGCCACGATCACCGCCGGCAGCATGGTGACCAGACGGCGAATCCAGATGGGAATGGTGAAGCCGACAAAGCCCTGCATAATGACCTGCCCGGCCATGGTGCCCACGGTGGACGAGGAGATACCGGAGGCCAGTAACGAGACCGCGAAGACCACACTGGCAGCCGGCCCCAGCAGCGGGGTGAGGGTGTGGTAGGCCGAGGGGATATCGGCCACATGGCTCAGATTGTGCGTAAAGAAGGTTGCGGCTGCCATGTAGAGCATGGCCATGTTGATCAGGCCGGCCAGCGCCATGGCGATCACAATATCAGGAATGGTGAAGCGGTAGATGCGTTTGGCCTCGGCCTCGCTGCGCGGCACGATCCGATCCTGCATCAAGGCCGAGTGCAGGTACACGACGTGCGGCATGATGGTGGCGCCGATGATTCCCACCGAGATCAAGACACTGCCGGAACTCACGTAAGGGACCACGCTGTGATAGGCGATCTGGCCCCAGGCGGGACGCGCCAGGATGGTCTCGACCACATAGCTGGCCGCGATCACGCCGACCAGTGCCGTGATCAGCGCCTCGATGGGCCGCACGCCGTAGCGCTGCAGCATCAAGATGCCATAGGTGGCAATGCCGGTGAGGATGGTGGCGGGGAGCAACGGCACATGCAGCAGCAGGTTCAGCCCCAGACTGGCCCCCAGAAACTCGGCCAGATCGGTGGCCATGGCCCCAATCTCAGAGATCACCCACATGACGTAGACGGTGGGCGCCGGAAAGTGTTTCCGGCAGAGTTCCGGCAGGCTCTGGCCGGTGGCGATACCCAGCTTGGCCGAGAGCGCCTGGATGAGCATGGCCATGACATTGGCCAGCAAGACCACCCAGAGCAGCTTGTAGCCGAAGGCACTGCCTCCCTGGATGTTGGTGGCGAAGTTGCCCGGATCGATATAGGCCACCGAGGCCACGAAGGCCGGGCCGAGAAAGGGCAGGAGAGCCATAAGGCCACGCCGCCGGCCGTCGAGGGAGGCACGCGCCGCGCTGGCTAGCCTGGTTTCCTCCGGGGGAGACTCGGGAGAATCACCCTCCGTTTCCTTTGGCTGATACGCTCTCATTGCAGTCCGTTACTCATAATTTAGCCTCAACTAAAGTATACATGAGCTTTCGGCACGAGACTGACCTGGTTGGCTAGAATTAGTAGGGAATCGACTTATGCCGGTACCTATCCTGGGATTCAGGCAGAGCTAAGAATAAAGGTGGGCTTTGGTGATGGCTCCTCACTCCGCGGCCGAGCAGGACTACCTCAAGCAGATTTACCTGCTGCAAGAGGGCGCAGGCCGGGCGACGACGCAAATGCTGGCGGATCGGCTCGGGGTGAAGCCGCCGTCGGTCACCGCCATGATCAAGCGGTTGGCGGAGGACGAGGGTGGCCCGCTGGTTCAGCACACGCCGTATCACGACGTGGCACTGACCCAGCGTGGCGTGGCGGTGGCTGTGGAGATCTTGCGCCACCACCGTCTGATCGAGACCTTCCTGGCCGAACTGCTGGGCGTGCCCTGGCATCAGGTTCATGCAGAGGCGGAGCGGCTGGAGCATGTCCTGTCGGAAGACCTGGAGGAGCGGATCGCCGCCAAGCTGGGGAATCCCAGCTTCGATCCCCACGGCGATCCGATTCCCAGCCGGGAGGGTGTGATGCCGTCCCGCACTATGGTGCGGCTGACGACGCTGGCCCCCGGCACGGTTGGGATGGTGGCGCGTATCGAGCAACAGGAGCAGCCGGTGCTGGAATATCTCGCCTCACTCGGGCTGGTCCTCAACGCCCATGTCACCCTCGAGGGCATCGCGCCCTTCGGTGGAGTGGTGACGGTGCGGGTGGGCGAACCAGGCAGGGAATGCACTCAGGCGATTGGCGGCGAACTGGCCGACCGCATTCTAATCGCTCCGCTCGAGAAGGAGGCCGGGACGAGTTGACCGGGATGTGGCTGCCGTTACGTAAGAGAATCGCGGATACCCCGCCACGGGGGGCACACGCAGACATCCGTCTTGCACCGACATCACCGTGGGAGGATTGCCACTCGCACCGCCGATACCCCGCGTAAAGGGGTCACAGGACGTGCCGGCCTGTGGGCCAGGACGGCCGGGCTACGGGCATCGTAGCGTACGCCGGCCTGAGAGCCGCTTCAGTCAACCGTATTGGGCTTATGGTGCCGCGCTCTACTGTTCGGCCGACGCTCCTACCACGCTCCTGACCGCTCGACGACCCGCTTCGATGCTCACTCCGTGTTCCTCCAACACACGCCCGGCGATGCCGTCCGGTTCTGCCAACATGCCAAGGAGGAGATGCCCCGTGGTAACACGTGGATGATCGAGACGTTGCCGCTCCAGGAGGGCAAGGTCGAGAACCCGCCACGCACGTCGAGTAAGACCGGGTGCGCTTATGCCAGGTCCTTCCCCGCGTCGCACAATGAAATCGATTCTGTCTCGGATCGTGGATACGTCAACGGCTGCCGTCGTGAGGACCTGAGCAGCAACGGAGTCATGCTGGCGCATGAGTGCCAGGAGCAGATGTTCGGTGCCGACCCATTGATGGTTGTTGCGCTGTGCCTCGTCCCCAGCCGATACGAGTACGTCTTGTAGATATCGCGTGAATGCGCTACTGTACGTTCCCTGCTGTCTCATGAAGCCCTCGCCCTTGTATAAAACGACCCCAGGTGGCGCTGTAGCGGGACCGGCCCCTTGGGGCGATCACTTCGTTCGGTGAACGATGACCCGAGCCACAATGTCTCGCGCCGGCACCGAGCCAAAGAGATGGGAGTCCTCGCTGTTGTTCCGGTTATCGCCCAGGACAAAGTACGCCGCCCTCGGAACTCGAAGTGGCTGGAAAGTATACATGGCGGGTACACGGACATACGGCTCCGATAGGCGGTGGCCGTTGATAAAGACGCTATGGTGATGGATGTCGACGCGGTCGCCGGGTAACCCAATCACTCGCTTGATAAAGTAATGATTCGGTTGGCCAGCGACGTTTCCTTTGAACACCACGATGTCTCCGCGGTGGGGAGCACGATGCGTGTACGCCTGCCGGTCGACCCTCAACACCTGTCCGTTATGCAGCGACGGCTCCATCGACGCTCCCGCCATGGCGATGTGGCTATAACGCGCACCACTTGCCGATGGTGTATTCTGCGCGCTAGAGACGCGAGGGGAAGCCGCGATGCCGGCTACCAGCGCCAGTATCGCGCAGATCGAAGAAGCCCGAACCCGCAGTTTGACTCTCAGACACAGCATCGCCAAAGTGATCTCCTTCGCTCGCTAATTGCCATGAAGCACATCGACCATCCAGTCGGTATCGACCAGTGTTTCAGCTACCACTCCACGGAGGGCCGGCTGCCGGTGTGTCGCCGCTCGGTGAGGTACGCCTTGAAGGTCTCCGCATCGAGGTTCTTCCAGGAACCGGAAGCTGCACGTATCGCCGCCTGGGTATGGGCGGCATCGTCTGCCGGCATCTCTCGCGGGATGCGGCGGCCAATGAAGACCGTATAGAGGCCATCGCCCAGATCGACCGTCAGGGGCTCGCCACTGACCGTCGCGGCCTTCAGAGAGACAGCCAGGTCGCTGTCAGCGGGCACGTTGATTGGCTCCTGGCTCATGGCGGCATCGAGTCCTTTCATGTCAGGTCTTATCGTGTGAGATACTCCGCGTCCTGCCGTTCGAGGGCATGGAGGAGCTTGGCCAGCAGCGCCTGATCTCCGTTGGCTCGGTCGTGGATCAGGCGGACGGGATACCAGACGTATCGTCCCCGCTGGCCGCGACCGGCAAAGTAGACACGCCGGCCTTCTCCGTCCGTCTTGGCGCCAAGGTACTGCACCGCCTGTTGCTGCACCGCGTCTTGCAGGTCTTCGTAGGCCTCGGTGCCGCGATACCCGGCCACCGAGGGGTGATTGAGCACCCGCAGCTCGACCTTCCCGGTGTCGAACGGACTGGCTGTGGTAGTACCATAGGCATCCACGGTTTCCGCCACCAGCGCGGAGAGATCCGGCGCGTTCATGGCGTTGGTCCATCCGCGTTGGGGGCAGGCGCGTCCGCCAACCAGTGCTGCCCCGCGGAGGTGACGCGCAGGTCGCCGGCAGGATTGGTCATCAGCAAGCCGTGCGAGCGCAGTTGGGCCACCACCACCGCGAATTCGGGTTCGGGCGCCATACCCGGTCCGCCCGGTTTCTCGTCGAGCGCCGTTACCACCGTTACCACATTGATTCCGGTGACGCCGCCGGCGGTCAAGCGACTCACCGTGGTCAGTACGCGCTGGGCATAGCGATCCATCTCTTCAACAGCCATAGGGCTACACTTTCTTTCAGGGCGGGAGAACGGCATCGTCTGCCCCCGTCAAGAGGGAATTATCAGGAGGGGATTATTCGGCAGGCGGGGGAGGCGGCGGGGTTTCAAAGTCTCCGGTGCGATAGCGCGCTGCCCGTTCCGGCACGCAGCGCGGGCAGACGTGGTACGTTACCGGCGACATGCCTTTAGAGAGAAAAATCTCATCCTCTCCGCCGCAACGATAGCAAAAGGTGACTGCGCCGGAGGCAGGAATGAGTTCGTGGCCGTGCTTCTCGCGGCAGGAAGCGCACATCATAATCGCTACCGGAGTGCGCGACTGGACGTGGCGCGGCTGGCCTTCCAGACTCTGCCCGCAGCCCTTGCAATAGACCTGGCTGTTGGCGCCCTGGCGATCATCCTCGGCAAAGACTTCGGGTACCCGGTGGCGACGGTTGGGTGGCATAACCTGTCCTTTCTGGTGCTCGATCCTCTAGCGAGTGAATAGAGGTCGTGCACGGCGGTAACAACGCTCGAAACAGGTCTATGATCGCGACATATGGCCCGGACTACATAACCTGAAACGAAGGCCCGAGAGCGAGCCTCTTTTCAGTATACGCCGAAATAGGGTATTGTGAAGGTTCCCTTTAAACGGCGGGTACGGAGGTGGTGGAAACGATCGATCGGTATGGTCAGATCCCGGTCGTATTCGACTCCTCATCGAAGTAGCCGTCCAGTTTGTGGCCGCTGATGGCCTCGGGCTCGAGTCCCGCGCCGCCGATCACCTCGGTTTCGGCCAATTGCTCCGGAGTGAGGATCGTCTCCGCCGGCGGCCCGCTGGTCCCGAGTTCGGCATTGGCCACACCAGCCGCGCCACCTAGCGTGTCCGCTGGCCTGGTCGTATTCATACCCCCATCACCGTCCGCCATGGTACTGGTGTCCGTCGCCGCGATTGGATCGCGGCTGGTCTGGTCGTCCTCCGTCGTCATACTCTCCTCCTGTTAGCAGCAGGGTTTTGCAAGAAGCGTGCCGATACACCCCTTACCCCACGTGGATCGCGGGGCGGTTTTTGGGGTTGCGTTCGGCCTCACGCAGGACTTCGTGCGTTACCGGAGCGATGTCGCCTTCGCCGAAGAGGATGTAGGACGCCAGGTGTTTGAGTGGGTTCCCCTCGGTCCAGCCAAAGTAGACGTGCGGGCGCTTGCCCGTGATGTCGCGGATATAGAGGAGGATCGCCGCGATGGTATTGGGTATGGCCGAACTGTCCGCCCGCAGCACCTGATAGCCATCGATCTCCTCGCCCCGCACGCGGATCACCGGAGCGAACTCCGACGCATCGCTCACCGTGACTTCCAGGAACAAGACGGGATCGCCGGGCGGAATGTGGTTGTCCTCGCGCTGTTCCCGTTCCTTGAGCAGGTACTCACGCCCGTTCCGCTCGTCTGGATGGTTCGCGATGATCCGGATGGTCCCGTGAGTCGCTTCATCGATGTAGCGCTGGGCCGTCTCATCCAGCTCCACCTTGCTGACGCGCAACTCAGTAGAGCGGAAGACGCGGGAAATCAGGGAGGTCACGATAATCGCGGCAATGAAGCAGCCAGCAATCTTGATGCCTTCCGGCTGGCTGATGACGGTGTTGCCCAGCGTATAGATGAAGATAGCGGCGATGATACCGAAGGCGATCGTCAGCTTCCGGGTGGCGTGGCGACGGACGGAGAGTGTCACGGCAACCGAGGCCGAGGTCATCACGGCCAACACGCCGGTGGCATAGGCGCCGGCCTGGGCATCGACGCTGGCCGCGAAGATCAGGGTGACAAGAAAGCAGATCGCGGTAACCAGGATGGCGAGAGGACGGGCAGCTCGCGCCCAATCGGGCGCCATGCCGTAGCGTGGTAGATAGCGCGGCACAATGTTCAGCAGGCCGGCCATGGCCGAGGCGCCGGCGAACCAGAGGATGGCGATGGTGCTGATGTCGTATACCGTGCCAAAGGCGTCGCCAAAACGGGCGTGGGCCAGATACGCCAGAGCCCGGCCGTTGGCATGCCCACCCGGCTGGAAGGCTGGGGCGGGAATGAGCAGGGTCGAGACGATGCTGCTAGTAAGGAGGAGCACGCTCATGATCGATGCCGCCGCCGTCAACAGCTTGCGTCCGTTCCGGATACGGCCTAGCGGGTGAACCGGGTCGTCTCCCTGATCGCCCCGGATGAGCGGCATGACAAGCACACCGGTCTCGAAGCCGGACAGTCCCAGCGCCAATTTGGGAAAGAGAATGGCGGCCGCGAGAAACATGAAGAGGGGATTACCGTGGGCCCGGACCAGCGAATTGTGCCAGGTGGTGACCAGCTGGGGGTGCTGGAAGATAGCAATCAGCCCATCACCGATTACCACGATGTTGAGCGCAATATAGACAAAAACCAGCACCACGGCGATCCCAATAGCCTCGCTGAAGCCCTTGAGAAAGACGGCGCCGAGCAAGGCGATTAAGAACAGCGTGACCAGAATTGCGTAGCCGTGAATGGCATGCGCGGCTGGGTTTTCGACGATGTGCGCGGCGGCATCAGCGGCCGACAGCGTGATGGTGATGACAAAGCCGGTGGAGACGAAGCCGATCAGGCAGAGCACGAATACTTTCCCCTGCCACCAGGGAAGTAAGCGCTCCAGCATGGAGATCGAGCCATCACCGTGAGGGCTCTTCCCAGCCACGTAGCGGTACATCGGCAGCGCGCCGAATAGGGTAACCAGCACCAGAATCAGCGTGGCAATCGGTGCGAGGGCGCCGGCCGCCAGGGCGGCGATGCCGGGCGCATATCCGAGCGAGGAGAAGTAATCGACGCCGGTGAGGCACACGACCCGCCACCACGCATGTGTGGGGTGGCGCGCCGCCCTCTCGTAGAATCCCTCCGGTGGCTCAGCCGGCTCCTGCAGGAGCCAGCTCCTCACGCGACCATAATGCCGTAGGGGCCGGGCGCCGGAGGGCGCCAGGATTCCCGGCTCAGTCGCTGTGCTCGCTCTGCTCGGTGCTACATCAGCCATATAAGTGTAATGCTCGTATCTCCATTAGATACTACGCGCCGTGTATTGACTCACACTAGCGCCCCCCCCTCCCCCTCGCGAGGGGGAGGGGGAACATACCTGGTAAGTCTACCAGGGAGCGCGAGACGGCGCGATAACAGCGCTGCCGAAGCCGTGGGTATTCGCGTCACAGGCACGGTATCGCCCCTCCCCCCCGGAGGGGGAGGGGTAGGGGGAGAGGGGGCAAACAGCACCGGGAAACCACACGCCGCCCGAGCACGCTTACCGCTTCGACGTCGTTTCATCCTGTCCATACACACACCATGGCCGCACCGGGCAGATACCGCACCTCGGTACACCCGGCGTGCACACCGCTCGGCCATGCTGCAGGAACAGCCGGTTACTGCCGGCCCACAGGTCTCGCGGCATCACCGACTCCAGCGCCCGCTCGGTTTGCTCCGGCGTCTGGGTCGAGACCCACCCCAGCCGGTTGGTGATGCGGTGCATGTGAATGTCCACACAGAGTGCGGGCTGGTTGAAGGCATAGATCAGCACACAGTTCGCGGTTTTGCGGCCAACGCCTGGTAGCCCGAGGAGCGCCTCGACGCTGTCCGGCACCTTTCCATCGTGTTTCTCAACCAGGATTTTCGCCATGGCAATCAGCCGCGGCGCCTTGGTTTCACGGTACTGACTGCCCTCTAGCAGCGCATAGAGGTGGTGCTCATCGGCGGCGGCCAGGGCGAACGCGTCTGGATAGTGCGCAAACACCCGCTCGGAAACCGCCGTCGTCTGCTCCTCTCTGGTTCGCGCCGAGATAACGGTGGCAACCAATACCTTATAAGGATCGCCCAACTCGACCGAACCGCGACCGTGATAGGTGGCAGCCAGAGTCTCCATGACGGCACGCACCTGATCGGGAGTGGCAGCAACAGGAATCATGACGGCGTCAACGCGCACCATCCAGGCCTGATGGAAGGGAGTTCCTTGTAGTGTGACTAGCTCATCATAGAGTGTGGCTTCACCGGCTGCGCGGTTCAGGATTACCGTTGCTAGCATAGGGGCATGGATGAACTACATTGGCGATAAAAGCAGCAACGCCAGATGAGGCGCCGGAGATGGTAACATCGCCACTGAGTTTGCGACTTCCGGCGGCCCTGAGAGAAAAGGTTGAGGCCGTTGCAGCCATGGAACATCGCTCACTTGCCGACACCGTGAAAATGCTGGCCGAAGAGGCAATTAAGAGGAGTACTTATGAATGAGCCGCTCTGGTGGCAGCGTGGCGTGGTCTACCAGATCTACCCGCGGAGCTTTTGCGACAGTACTGGGGATGGTGTCGGGGACCTGGCCGGCATCCTGCAGAAGCTGGAGTACGTGCACCACACCGTGCCGATCGATGCAATCTGGCTTTCGCCCTTTTATCCCTCGCCCATGGCAGACTTCGGCTATGACGTGGCCAACTATGTGGACATTGATCCCCTGTTCGGCGATCTCGCCACCTTCGATCGGCTGGTAGAGGAAGCACATCGACGCGATATTCGCGTCATCATCGATTTTGTGCCCAACCACAGCAGCGACCAGCACCCCTGGTTCGTCGAATCTCGTAGTTCTCGCCACAACCCCAAGCGCGACTGGTATGTCTGGCGCGACCCGCGGCCGGACGGCTCACCACCCAATAACTGGCTGGCCTACTTCGGCGGCATCGCCTGGGAGTGGGACGAGGCGACCAAGCAGTACTACCTCCATTCATTCCTGAAAGAGCAGCCGGACCTGAACTGGCGCAATCCGGAGGTGAAGGAGGCCATGTTCGATGTGGTCCGGTTCTGGCTGGAGCGCGGAGTCGATGGCTTTCGCATCGACGTGGCGCATGCGATCATGAAAGACCCGGAACTGCGCGACAATCCGCCCAATCCAGACTGGCGGCCCGGTTTGCAACTCCCCGAGCACGACTCGCTACTCACGATCCACAGCGCGGGACATCCAGACGTACACACCGTGTACCGCGAACTGCGCCAGCTGCTGGACGAGTACAGCCGGGAGCGGCCACGCATGATGGTGGGGGAAATCCACATCTTCGATTGGCCGCGCTGGGCGGAGTACTACGGCGCTCAACTCGATGAGTTCCATCTCCCCTTTAACTTCGGCCTGATCTACGTGGGGTGGCAAGCGGCGACGATCCGGCAGGTGGTGGACGGCGTGGAAGAGGCGCTGCACACGCTCGGGGGCTGGCCCAATTATGTCCTGGGCAACCATGATACGCACCGCCTTGCCAGCCGAACCGGCCACGCTGAAGCTCGCTTGGCGATGATGCTGATGCTGACCTTGCGCGGCACGCCCACGCTCTACTATGGCGACGAGCTGGGCATGGTGGACGTGCCGATTCCGCTGGATCGTATTCAGGATCCGTTTGAAAAACTTACGCCGGGTCGGGGGCTGGGACGCGACCCAGAACGCACGCCGATGCAATGGGATGCGACGCCCAACGCCGGCTTCTGTCCAGCGGGCGTCGAGCCGTGGCTCCCAGTTGCCGACAGCTACGGCGAGATCAACGTGGCCGAGGAACTGGTGGATCCGCGCTCGATGCTATCCCTCACCCAGCGTCTCCTGGCTCTGCGTCGGGGCCATCCTGCCCTGTACAGCGGCAGCTACCGGCCGGTCGATCCGGCGCCGAAAAGCTGCTTCGTCTATCTGCGCCAGGTCCAGGGCGACCGCTTCCTGGTGGCGCTCAACTTCAGCGCCGAGGAGGTGACGCTGCCGGCACTGGATGTGCCGGATGGCGAGATGGTCGTGTCTACCCATCTGGATCGAGACGGAAGGGTGGATCTCGCGAATTTCACCTTACGATCGCACGAGGGCTGCGTGGTTATGGTGGATGGTGGCACAGGTACACTGTCCTAGCCCCCGGCGCAACACCACACCAGAGCAGGAACGGAGGAGAGCATCGTCATCCACCACGCGGCCCAGGCGTTCGATCAGGTAGCCGACGCGTACGAGCGTGGCCGGCCGAGCTATCCAGCGGACGCTGTCGCGCATCTGATTCAGGTATTCAGCATCGCGCCGGCGTCCACCGTGGTCGACCTGGCGGCAGGAACCGGCAAGTTCACGCAACTGCTGGTATCCAGCGGAGCGCGGATCATCGCGGTAGAACCACTGGAAGGAATGCGTGCCAAACTGGCCACGCACAACCTCGGGGTAGAGATCGTCAGCGGCAGTGCCGAGGCCATACCGCTGCCAGATGCGTGCGTGGACCTGGTCACCATTGCGCAGGCATTCCATTGGTTCGCCAACGAGCGCGCCCTGGCGGAAATCCATCGGGTGCTGCGGCCGGGAGGCGGATTGGCCCTGATCTGGAATCGGCGCGACACCACACAACCGGTGCAACAAGGGCTCGAAGCCCTCATGGAGCCGTACCGCGGGGACGTGCCGAAACATCGCAGCGCTGAATGGCGTGCGGTATTCGGCCGGACTGAGCTCTTCATGCCACTGGAGGAATGGAGCACTCCACACACGCACGAGGTCGATGTACCAGGGCTGATCGATCGGGTGATGTCGGTGAGCTTCATGGCAACCCTGCCACCGGCCGACCGTGCCGGCGTCGAACGCCAGATACGCGACCTGGCTCGTGACCTGCCGGACCCAGTCACGCTCCGGTACATCACCGAAGTGTACTGCTGTCGAGCGCGATAGGAGAGCTTTACTTTCTGGTCCGCGCGTAGCGAGAACGAAACGCGTGCTACACCCCCGCCGCACTGCCCCCGGAAGCCTCCACCGGTATACGGGAGGGCTGCACCCGCAGGAGCCGGGCGGGTAGCGCGGGCAACCACCAGTTCCAGCGGCCAAACAGCGAGACCAGCGCCGGCACCAGGAGCATACGGACTACCGTGGCGTCGAGCAGGATGCCGGCGGCCAGGCCGGTGCCGAGCACTTTGATGTCGGTGACCGGAGCAGAGGCCAGGGACACGAACGAAAAGAAGAGGATGAGCGCGCCGCTGGTGACCAGGCGGCCAGTGCGACCAATTCCGGCAATGACCGAGGTAGCGGTGGACGAGACCTCTTTTTACCAGGTTCCCGAGCGGTCTGCGCCTCCCTACCATCAGATACAATGCAAGGGCTGTTGAGCGACGGCTGGTCGTTCTTACCAGAAAGGCACGCATGACCACGCCGGCAACCGACCCATATTCCGCTCACTCGCCGACTGCGGACATGCCGACGGTACAGATTCCGGAGATCGATCGGTCCACGGACGAGATTCCAGCGGCCGACTGGCAGGAACGCCGTTCCTTGGTGGACGAAGGCGTGAACGTGCCTGAGGCCGCCGAGAGCGTCATCGAGACCGAGGGCAGCGCGGCCCACGTGGCGTCCTCTCACGACCGGCCCACCGCAATCGCGGCCTGGTCCTTTCCAGAACATGAAGAGCCACACAGCGTTCAGGTGAGCCAGCTTCGTGAGCTAGTGGCGCACGACCCGAACTTCATATGGATTGCCCTGGCGCACTATGACCCGGAGGATCTGCGGGCCATCGCGGACCAACTCGACCTCAACCGCGTCTCGCTGCACATGGCGCTTTCCTCCTGGCAACGTCCACGTCTGGAGGTCTACAAGGAACAGTATTTCGTCACTGCCACGATTGCACGGGTGGATTCCCAGGCGTATCGGATTCACGCCAGTGAACTCGATCTATTCGTGGGCCGGAACTACCTGGTCACCGCGAGCAAGCTTCCGCTGCCCTTCACCGAACACCTTCTGGCGCGCGCCAGTCGGAATCCGGAGTTGGTGCGGCTCGACTCCAGCTACATGCTCTACATCATTCTGGACGAACTGCTGGAACACTACGAGCATCTGAATGAGCACATGCAGGGTGAGATCGAGAAAATGGAGCAGCGGGCGCTCTCCGATACCTCCGAGAGTTTTCTGCAGGACCTGATTGACCTCAAACGGTTCACCTTCGCTCTGGCCCAACTGGCCGAGCAACACCGTCAGATCTTCGAAGCCTTTCTACGGCCAGACTTTCAGTTCATCTCGGGCAATGATGTGGATGTGTACTTTCGAGATCTGGAAGCGCGGCTCTCTCGCCTCCTGGGCAACCTCGCGTCCGGCCGTGAGTCCGTCAATGGCGCCTTCGACATTTACGTGTCCCACGTCACCTTTCGCACCAACCAGGTTATTAAAGTGCTCACCATGGTTTCGACCATTTTGCTGCCCATCACGGTGGTGGTGGGATTCTTCGGCACCAGCTTCCACAGCCTCGGCTTTCTCTACAGTTTGGGGGGTTTCGCTCTCATGCTCGGCTGTATCGTCCTGATTTCCGCATCAATACTGGCGACCTTCCATCGCCAGGGATGGTTGCAAAAGCTGGTTGCCAGGGAAGGACGGCCGGCGGTCGGTTTCTATCCCTTCACCGACCCGCCAAGCTTTCGCACTGCAGCGATCGTCTGAAGGCGCGCTCTGGCCGTGACGCCCAGGCTCTCTAGAATGCCGGCTCCCACGCCGTTGCCCTCGTTGATGATGCCCAGGAGCAGATGTTCGGTTCCAAGGTAGTGGTGCCCAAGGTTCCTCGCCTCTTCCAGGGCCAGAGCCAGCGTCTTACGAGTGCGTGGTGTGTACTCCAACTCACCGGAGACCGGTTCGTCGCCACGTCCAATAATCTCCTCGATCTGGGAGCGGACCTGCGCTAATTCGACTCCTACCTGGGTCAGAACCTGAAAAGCGATTCCCTCACCTTCACGGAGCAGTCCCAGCAGCAGGTGCTCCGTGCCGATGTAGTTGTGATTCAGTCCCTTCGCCTCCTCACCGGCCAGGGCCAGGGAGTTTTGCGCACGGCGCGTCAGCTTGCCCCGGTGCTCTGCGGGGACCCAGACGGCGCGGTAGCCGGCCAGGCTGGAGGAGAGTAACTCGAAGAGCAGACTGGTGACGGTGCGCTCCTCTGTCTTGGCGATCTCGGCCAGGCGCTCATACAGCATGGAGGGCAATTCAATCCGGCGACGATCTTTACTTGATGGCATGGGGACTCCTTCTCTATAACGGTGGTCGTTACCACCGTTATACCACCTTTTAGATGGTGGTGCAAGGTCGACCACACACCCACCAGCGCTCCCTCGCCTTTTGCGGGCGAGAGAGCAGCGTAGTGAGGGCCATGTTTTCCGTTCTAACCCGAGCCCGATGCCGCCAGCGAGGCAGGGCCCCGTCAGGCTACTGGCAGCTCTGTCCCCGCGAGGCCATGTCTCTAACCGGCGCCGGCTTCAAGTCCTTGTAGGTCTTCGAGATCCCAGTCCTTCTCTTCCCGGCCCATCTCGCGGATGATCTCGCCGGTCCGTGCGAACTGTTGCTCTCGATAGGTGAGCACGTCTGTCAGCTTGACCCGACGATGCGTCCCTGTCCTGCGATAGGGCATCTGGTTCTGATCGAGTAGCTTAATAAGGAAGGGACGCGAAACATTGAGTAGGTCGGCCGCTTCCTGTGTGGTCAGCTCTTTATCGATCGGGGCCAGCGTGAAAGCCTTGCCTTCCGCCATCCTCTGGACAACCCAGAGGATGATTTCGTACACAGGCACTGGCACCTGGAGTTCAGTCCCGTCCGAACCTACCAGCATGGCAAAGCGACGCGATCCCTCCAGTTCCAGACGGAGCCTCTCCAGGTCTTCTGTCAATTCATCGATTTTGCGGAGCGCGTCCTCTCTGGTGAACAGATCATCACTCAGAAGATCTCTCCCCGCATTAAAGATGACTTCTCTCTCGAGCGTTGCAGGTGCTCCCATGGTCACTCCTCTTTCATGGGTGTTGCCATAGATAATGGAACCGGTGCTTCTTACACGGCACCCGTTCCATGTATCTGTGCCAATATACCATCTATTCGAAATCTTCGCAACGATGCGGTACAATGCTCGGGTCCCCACCTTTATGAAGGCAGATCGAATATGGTATTCACGGCAACATTGGACGCCGACGTTCTCGATCAGACGTGGGTGAGGGTCCTTCTTCTAGAGGCGGCGCGATATGGGCTTTACCGCCCTACGTGGAGCCAAGCAATTTTGGACGAGGTGCGCAATGCGCTTGCGACCAGCTGCCCTCAGCTTCATCTACACCAAGTGGATCGGGCCATCGAGCGAATTCGCCTTGCTGCGCCAGGAGCGGCGGTTACCGGATATGAATCACTTGTTCCGTCTATGAAGAACAACCTGAAGGATCGCCACATCCTGGCGGTTGCGGTCCACGCCGGCGCAGAAACTATTGTTACCTGGAATCGGAAGCATTTCCCATCTGAGGCATGCGATGAATACGATATCCAGGTGCAGGATCCTGACGAGTTCCTCACTACCCTGTGGGACCAGCGGCCCGCTGCCATGTCCTCTGTTTTGCAACATTCCGCGGACTCGCTAGGTTGCGGTACAGTGTCCGATTTCTTGCAGCAGTTGAAACGCTTGCCGCGCCTCACTTCAATGGCACTGGGTTCCGGCTCGGATCGAGGACCCCTGTGAATAGGAACCCGTGCGGCGGAGCCCTGTCTACACATACGTCTACCGCGTCTACGACGCCTCTAAGAGAGCAAACTTCACTCGTGCCACCAACCGTGCAAGCACCGACTCACCATGCGCCGAGGGCGGGGCGGGGAGCCGGCGGGAGCGGTGGTTGTGGCCGGATCGCTGAGCGCTGACTCGCGTCCCTGCTGATCGACGGCGGTCACTTCGTAGGGGGTGGTGGAGGCGGCGCCGGAACCGGTATCGACAAATGACGTGTCGTGTGCAATCCCCGCCAACTGGAGCGCGCCGGCCACACGGTACACGCGGTATTCGGCAACGTTCGGGTCGTTGGGCGCGCTCCACTGCACGACCGCGTCGCCGCTCGCGCTTCGGCCGACCGATACGTTGGTCGGCGCCGCCGGTGCCCCCAGCACAACGTCTACCGCCGGGCCAAGCCTTTGCGGCTTGAGCGTGATATCGATATTCGGCGTGGCAAAGCTAGCTCTGGCCAGGAACTGGGCGTTGGGAACGATGGTTGTTCGGGGACGGAGCGTGGCCAGTACCCGATTCCCCGCCAGCACCTGGACGATGCCATTGGACTGCGCCGCGCTCAAGCCGACGTCCCGCAACGGCACCACGATTCGCACCCGTTGACCGGGCGAAGGATGGTCTGTATCCAGATGGGCCGACCTCAGATCGGCCACGACTTTGCCAGTGAGCGGAAGCTGCGCTATCTCCAGATTTGCCGTGCCATCCAGTACGGTAGTCGGTGGGACCAGCGCAAAGGTCCACAGGGCATCGTGTGCCAGCGGCGCCTCCTGCACCGACAGACGCTGATAGAGCAGACGGACGGTGCCGGTATGCGGATCAATGCCCGTGACGGCATCGCCGGCCTGGGCCGCTTCCCGGGTAATCTGGCCAATCGGCGAGAACGTACCGGTGCTCAACGCCACTGCATAGGCAATCTGGCTCATGCGCCCCGAACTCCCGGCCTGCTGTGGCAAGGTGAAGGTGAGCACCGGGAGCGCACCCGGAGCACCGCTCAGTCGCGGCGTGTCGCCCTGGGCGGCAAGCTGAGCCGTCTTCCAGCCGCTGCCCAGGTTGATGGCCGTGACGATCGAGGGCTCTCCAACCGCGAGCGCCTTGCCACGTCTGGGGAGCATCGCCGCGGCAATGGCTACGCCGGCGCCATCGGGCGCAACGGTCACCTCGCTCGGATTTCCCGCCATAGTGGGCGTGGATTTCTCGCCGTGAAATCCAACCACATGAACCGTCCCGTGCGTATAGGGGCCACCAATCCAGGCCAGCGCGTACCCACCACTCGCCCGCGAGGTGAGAGCCGGTTGCCGGGCAAAGAGGCCGCTGGTACCCGGTACCGCAATCGGCCGAGTCCAGGTCGAGCCGATGAACTGACTGGCCTCCAGGCTGTTGCTGGCGCCGATAGCAACGCGGGACCACACGACCAGCGCGGTGTGGTGAGTGGTATCGGCGGCTAAGGCGGGATGGGCGTCCATCACCACGTCATTGGTGAGGCGCTGTGGAGAGGACCAATGCCCGTTCGCATAGATCGCCCAGGATACCTCCTGCTGGCTCAGAATCGAGTCGACCTGGCGGGGCCGGAGCCGCTGGGGCAGGGCGGCGACAGCTGCATCCTTGAGTTTGTTCTGAATCCAGACGGCCATGACCCGGCCGTCGCCCAGCTCAGCCACCTGGGGGTCCAGGATGGCATTGTCGCTCTGGGTGAGCTTCGCCGGCTTACCCCAGCCGGTGCGTGTGGCCGGCGCTGCAAACAGAAAGTCCAGCCGCTTGGCGGAATCGGAGCGAACCCACACCCCCATTCCTCGCCCCTGACTATCGAAATTGATAGCCGGCGAGGCTGGATGGCTGGGCGGCGGCTGCGGGGTACCGGCCTGCGGCGACGGAGACGCTGGGATATCGACAGACGCCGACGGGCACGAGCCGAGGTTGACATCCGCGAGCCTGGTCGGGCCGTAAATAGAACTATCTTGTGCTTCCGCCTTCCAGTCGTAGAACGAGTAGCGCGCGTAAAAGTTGATCGGTCCATGCGTGCAGACCTGCCCCAGGAAGCCTTCCATGGGATGGGTGAGCGTTGCCTGCAGCACGTTGTCCAGGTCGATGCCGGCGGCAATTCCAGTCGCTTGCAGTGACCGGGGGGTTGCGGTATCGAGCGTCACCCGAGATGCCCCGGCCAGCGTCAGATCGAACTGCGACAGATGATTGTGCACGATCACGTCGGCCAACGCATTGGTGACGGCCGTCGCGTCTCCCTCGACACTCAAGGCGAGCGATTGATCGATCACCGGCACCTTTATTTTGGCGACTGACACCGAGAGATGCTCGAACACCGGGCTCGGCCCAGCACCGGGCAGTACAACTCGGGCCTGGTAGTCCGGGCGTGCGGCGCCGTGATCTATCACATTCAGGGGATACGCGACATGGGCGATCACTACCTGATTGAGCACGGTAAGATCCGCGGTCAACGTCCCGGACGAGCCATCCCAGCTGCCCTGAGTGCTGAAGCGCTCGTCCAGGTGCACATCCGCGCGCGCCCTCGTCTTCTCGGCGAAGCTCCTGCTCGGAACAATGACCGTGCCGTTGACCGTGTAGTTACCCCAGCCCGCGGTGGCTGCTCCCAGCGGACCGCCCGGAATATCCAGGTTCTCTTCGGGGGAGTTCTGCGGAATATGACCGCTCACGTGATAAATGCGTGTGGCGGGATCGAAGCTTGGGTCGCCATCCCGCTGGAAAATTGGGCTGTCGTACCAGTTGGAATCGACCATCTCGACTGGAATATCTCGGCTGACGCCACTTGCGGTGAGACGCATGGTACCGCCGGTAGCCGGAAACTGCCCGGGATTAACGTGCTGCAGGATAAATCGGAGAGAACCCGGCTGAGCGAGCGCCGGCGTCTGGGGCAGCCCGAGCGTACCGGTGGCCTGCTGCGCCAGGGCGGCATAGTCGGTGCTCGATACAGGACCACCCGAAGAGATCGTTGCGAGCACGGATTCGGTTCCCGACGGCGAACCGGGGGAGATCAGGCTGCCGGTAATCTGCGGCACACATGCCGGATCGAGCGCCTGCCCGCTCGCCGAGACACTCGGGCTGTACACGTCGACGAGCACCGCGTCGCTGAGAGGCACATCAGTCAGGAAGTAGCCAAATGAACTGCCACTCAGCGCACCGTCGGTCCCGCTATACAGGTCGACGGCACTGAAGATCTGCAGATCCGCCGGACAGGCGTCCACACTGGGTGTTCCCCGCGGCGTAGCGGATACCATGTCGAACGATGTGACGCCGCCCAACGCGGCAACTAAGCCGCTACTGACCACCGCGCCTCCACTGCCCGGAAAGCTCACAGTATTGTCGCCCGGCTGAACCAGCACCGTGACACTGCCGTCAGTACCGATCGTAGCGCTGCAGGCGCCGGCCGCGGAAGCTGTGGAATCGCCCGGGGTCACGACCAGCCGCGTGCCGACCGTTCCGGTAAGTCTAAGCTGCGCGTCCATCGGCGCGACCTCGAGATCCCACGACTTGAGCGAGCTTGCCCGTGCCTTGCCGTTGGCGAACACGACGATATGTGCCGTCCCCTGGCCGGTATCCACGGGCAACCGTACCGGCACGGTGAGACTTCCGTCGCCGCCTATGGTGGCTTGACCCACCGGAACGGACTGCCCGATAGTTTGACTGGCTGTTCCGTGCACATCGCGCAACGGGCCGTCGTACAACACACTCACGGCGGTATTGGCCGGCAGCCCAGCTGCCTGAAGCGTCACCTGGCTGCCACCCAATTGCCGTCCGCTACCGTCGGTGGTGGGAGCATTGCCCACCGGCGTGCAGGAGGCAGCTTGGGGCAAGGCGGCCACGATGGCTGTGGCCGGCGGCTGAACCGGTGTGCTCTGAGGGGTCGGCGACACTGTGGCCGTCGCGGTTGGAGATGGCGTGACGGTCGGGGTTGGGGTAGTGGTCACGATGGTGATCCGAGGCGTGGTGGGCACAGCGGTGGGCGTCGGCGTCGAGACGGGCGCGCGCACGACCACGGTAAACGTGGCTCCGGCTGAGACGGCACCGGCGCTGACTGAAATGGTGTGTGTCCCTGGCGCGACAATCAGCGGCACGTCCACCGCAACTGGCGCCCCGCCACATCCAGTACCGACACCGGCGCTCGACCCACTATCGCAGCGTGTGACGGTAGTGCTGCCGGCAAAGATGCCATCGAAGGCAATACTGGCCGTTTGCCCCACATCGACCAGGGGGAAACCCGTGGCCGAAACCGAGACGGGTTCCCCAGCAGAACCGGCGCTGGGAGAAAGTGCGACAGACGGCGCCGCCTGGGCATCGACCGGATGTGTGGCCGGATGTGCCCAGAGCAGCGAGGCTAGCATCGCACAAACAACAAGGAACGGTCGCGCATGTCGAACACGGCACGCGAATAGATGCACCACAGGCTCCCTTTCCATCTTCCCCTTTACAACGTGCGCGACAGGCCAACGAGGCCTGGGCCTTATGATACGCCTCAGAGCACGCTACGCGGAACCACTACGGCAGTTCCCAGCCTGCCACAGCGCGCTCCAGTCTTGTTCCAGCCGCTTCGCCTCGTGCAGCGCTCGCTCGGCGCGCCATACAACCGCTTCGGGTGTCAGGGTTTCATCGGGCTTCACATGAGCCACGCTGGCGCTGAGCCCGATTTCGCCACCGGCAAATTCCACGGCGAGAACTCTCTCGTGGAGCTGTTCGGCCAGTTCCGGCCCTTGCTCTTCGTTCATCTCCGGCAGTATCCCCGCGAACTCATTCAGTAGAATTCTCTGGTGGTTAAATCAATTGCCCTGGTTCGCGCCGGCGCGCTGGGCGACACGGTGCTCACCCTGCCGGTAGTGCAGGCACTCCGAGTTAGCTACCCGAAGACATATCTCTGTGTGATTGGGTACCCCGCTTGGTGGGAGATCGCCGGCTCGCTGGTGGACGAGGTCCTTTCGGTCGATCGAGCCGACCTCGCCGGGTTACTCACCGGCACTCCGGTACCGGCCCTCATCGACCGGCTGTCGCCGGTCGATCTGCTCGTCCTCTGGACCCAGCAGGACCGTTGCCCGATGGTGCGCCCAACCGGCATCCCTGCGATCGTCAGTGCCTCACCCTACCCACCTCCCGGTATCCATGCCTCCGCCTGGCTCCTTCAGACGCTCGCTCTGCCGGACGACGCTCTCACCGGCTTCAGGCTGGCCTTCGATGGCCCGGAACGGGCCGGGGCAATCTCGGTGCTACGCGCGCTGAATCTCTCCCGGCCGGTTATGCTGCACCCTGGCGCGGGCGCCCACTGGAAGCGCTGGCCCGCCGAGCGATTCGCTGCCCTGGCGGATGCGCTGGAGCGTCAAGGACACCAGGTACTGCTGATTGAAGGCCCGGCCGATGTGGAGAGTATTGAGGCAGTTCAAGCGCAAGCCGCGCGGTTATACCCAGTGCTGCGCGAAACTTCCCTCCGCCGCCTGGCCGTCCTGCTCTCCCAGGGTTCGCTGTTCGTCGGCGCCGATTCGGGGGTCACGCATCTGGCCGCCATAACCGGCGTCCCCACCATCGCGCTCTTTGGCCCCACCGACCCCGCCAACTGGGCGCCACTCGGCGCCAGCCAGGTCATCCGATCCTGCACCGCCCGAGCAACCCTTCAGGGTCAGATTCGGGTCTGTGACGATCCAGCGTGCATGAGCGCCGTCAGTGTGGCCGAGGTCATAGCTGTCATCGACCAGATCCCCTCCAATCGGCCGGCATAACCCGCCGCCACTCGAGGCAGCTATGAAGCCCAGGAAGATCTTTCCACAATGTTCAAAACCTGGCCGATACGCGTCGAAATGCGCCTCAAATCGTGTTGAACGCCAGGTGACAAAGCCCGGTTATCATCATCTCAACATCGCCTCATCATCCCGGCGAGGTTTCTTTCCACACGCAATCTGGCGGCAGCGTTGGGCCTGGCCCAGTTTTGAACAAATCCACTGCACCTAGTACTAATACCTCTATATCTAGAGATAGCTGGAAATAAGAGTACGTAGGCGTTGGGGATAAACTTGGTCATGGAAGAGTTTGCACTTCAAGCGCTCGATGCGGCCTCTGCGCAAGGCGCCGAGTATGCCGATGTCCGGGTGATTCGTCAGCGTGTTGGCTGGGTGGGAAGCCGTGATGGCGCCCTGCATGAAGTCGGGGAGGATCTGGATACCGGTTTCGGAGTGCGGGTGCTGGTGAACGGAGCCTGGGGATTCGCCGCCCATACCGGGCTGAACCGAGACCAGATTGGGCCGGTGGTCAGGGCCGCAGTGGAGGCCGGCCGAGCAGCGTCGAAGATTAATTCCCGACCGGTGGAGCTGGCGCCGAATCCGCCGGCGGTGGCAACCTACCGCACGGCGGTAGAGCGCGATCCCTTTGCCGTCTCCCTGGAGGAGCAGCAGGCGCTTGTGTTGGAGGCGGAACAGGGGTTACGGGCCCACGACAGTGTGCGCACCAGCCGTGTCATGCTGCTTCGCTATCTCACCGAAAAGGTGTTCTGTTCCTCCGAGGGAGCGCGGATCCGGCAGGATGTTACCGAGTGTGGCGGCGATCTCTTCGCCCTGGCCACCGGCGACGGCAAGCCGGCCCGCCGTAGCTTTGAGAACTATGGCCAGGCCGGCTGGGAGTACCTGGAGCGGCTGAACCTGCCTCATCAAGCGGCTCGCGTCGGGGAGGAAGCGGCTGGGCTGTTGACCGCGCCGTACGTCCAGGCCGGAACCACCGCCGTCGTACTTGGCTCCAGCCAACTGGCCCTGATGGTGCACGAAACCTGCGGCCATCCCACCGAGCTAGACCGGGTGCTGGGCTTTGAAGACGCCTTCGCCGGCGGCAGCTTTCTGCAGCCCTCCGACCTGGAAACGCTGCGATACGGTTCGCCGCACGTCAACCTCTCGGCCGATTCCACCCTGTCGGAAGGACTCGGCACCTTTGGCTACGATGACGATGGGGTAGCCGCCCAACGCTTCCCGCTGGTACGCGACGGCATTTTTTGTGGCTACCTCTGCTCGCGTGAAACCGCGCCGCTGATCGGGTGGGATCGGAGCACCGGCTGCTCCCGCGCCGATGGCTGGGGACGGGTACCCATCGTCCGTATGGTAAACGTCAGCCTGGAAGCCGGCGCCATTCCGCTCGACGATCTGATTGGCGAGGTGAAGGATGGTCTGTATCTCGATACACCGTCCAGTTGGAGCCTGGACGACAAGCGACTGAACTTCCACTTTGGCCTGGAATACGGCCGGGAGATCAAAAACGGCAAGCTAGGCGATCTTCGTCGTGGCGCCACGCTGCAAAACATCACGCCGCGCTTCTGGGGCGGCTGTGATGGGGTGGCAGCGCCGGATGCCTGGCGGCTCTGGGGCCTGCTGTCCTGCGCCAAGGGTGAGCCGCTGCAGAGCTTGCACGTGGGTCACGGCGCGGCGCCGGCGCGCTTCCGCCGACTTGAGGTGGGAGTCGAACAATGATTGGTAAGGAGGCGCTGCTCACTACCCTCTCCGACGCATTGAAAGGCAGCAACGCCGATCAGACCGAGATCATCGTCGAGGCGACCCACCAGGGGGTGAGCCGCTATGCCGGCTCACAGCTCCACCAGACCACTGTGCTCGATGATCTGACCGTCGGGGTGCGCGCCGTGGTGGGCCGGGCCGTGGGGCAGGCTATCGGTAACAGCTTCCGCCCGGAGGACCTAGCGGGGTTGATCGAGCAGGCCACGGCCGTGGCCCGGATCAAAGAGCCCAATCCGGAGTTCGTCTCCCTGGCGGAGCCGGAGCCGGTGGAGGCTGTCGACGGGTTCGACGCCGCGACCGTGTCCATGAGCGCCGAGGCTCGCGCCGAGGCCATCGGGGCCATCGTGGCCTGTAGCGCCGAGCGCGGCTGGACTGCGTCCGGTACCTATCTTACCGAGGGGCGTGAGCTGGCCGTGGTCAATTCACTCGGCATCGCCGCCTACGCGCCCAGTTCCATGGCCTTTCTGCGTGCCCTACCAGATAGCGGCCGGGGCACCGGCTACGCCGACGCGCTCTCACACCGTGCCGCGGACCTCGATCCGATCGAGGTCGCGCAGCGCGCCATGGCCAGATGCGAGTTGAACCACGATCAGCAGGAGATCGCACCCGGTGAATATGAAGCGATCTTCGAGGATCTGTGCGTGGCCGAAGCCCTGTTCTATCTGGCCCGCTTTGGGTTCAGCGGTCGTGCCTTCGAGGAGGACACCAGTTTCATGTCCGGCCGGCTGGGGGAACGCGTCACCGGAGACAACGTCACGATCTGGGACGATGGAACCGATCCACGCGGCCTGGCGGTGGCAGCGGACCACGAGGGCGTGCCCAAGCGGAAGACGCCGCTGATTGCGGCCGGCGTGGCGCAAGGGGTGACCTACGACAGCTACACCGCCCATCGCGCCGGCAGGCGATCCACTGGTAACGCCGCCGGGCGCGACATCACCGCCTTCGAGCCGGTACCGGCTAACCTCTTTATGGCCGGAGGCGACGCATCCATCCAGGATATGATCCGCGCCACCACACGCGGTCTGCTGCTGACGCGCTTCCATTACACACACGGTCCCGATCCCAAGCGGGTGGTGATGACCGGCACCACGCGCGACGGTACCTTCCTAATAGAAAACGGCGAGATCACGGGCGCTGTGAAGAACTTGCGGCTCACTCAGGCGGTTCCCGAGCTGTTCGAGGGCATTGAGCTGCTGGGGACACCGCGTCTCTGCCGCGACTGGTGGTGCATCAATGGGATGGGCCACCTCAGCTATGTCTGCCCGCCGATCAAAGTTCGGCGCGCGGTTTTCAGCAGCGGTACGCTTTTTTAGCGCCGCACGGACTTTTTTATCCAAGCACCAGGAGCATTCCATGAATCACCACGGCAATCCCACGCGACTGCAATTCTATTTCGATCCACTCTGTCCCTTCGCCTGGCTGACCTCGCTCTGGATACGCGAGGTACGGCGCTATCGGCCCATCGAGGTGGAATGGAGATTCTTCAGCCTGGCTGGGGAAGAGGAAGACAAGTGGCAGGGGCCCTTGCGCATCGCCGCCCTGGCGCGACGAGAGGGCGGCAACGAGATGGTGGATCGCGCTTATCTGGCGCTGGGCCGCTTTGCTCACGAGCAGCCCGACTCGTTCGACCAGATCGACGATCTGGCCGATGTCGCCCAGCCATACCTGGCGGCGGTTGGACTGGACCCCTCTCTGGCCCCACGCGCGCTGGAGGATCCATCAACCTTCGCCGAGGTCCTGGCCGAGCATCGTGAGGCGGTGCAGCGATTGGGGGCCTTTGGCGTACCCTGGCTGATCGTCGGGGAGGACCAGCAGGGTTTCTTCGGCCCGGTGATTGGCGAGTCGCTCAAAGGGGAAGAGGCAGTGACGCTATGGGATCACTTCCAATGGATCGGTACCCGTCCCTATCTCTATGAGCTGAAACGTGGCCGCAAAACCATGCAGGATCTAGCCGGCCTCTCGGCTGACTTCATGCAGGAGGTCTCGGCCTCTCGATAACCCTCCCCCGCATCAAAACCTGCTGCGTCAACATGTCCATACCTGACAGGAGCCACCATGCCCGAATTCAGCACCGTTCACCACGTTAATCTTTCGGTCACCGACCTGACCCGCAGCGCCGCATGATACATGGAGGTACTTGGGCTGACCAGGGGTTGGGAGAAAGAAACTCGTCGCAGTACTTGCAGGGATCATGCTAATCTCACTACCTCGCGGCATAAGGCGTTCTACGACTCGTGGCGGCTGCGGCGTCACTACAGGTCTTGGCTTTGGGGATGGGATAGGTGTTGGAGTCAGAGTAGATAGTATCGATCGATTCCCCCTTAGATCAGAGGGGGATTTACCTGCCCAAAAGAACCCGAGCGGAATGGTAAGAACAAGCGTTCCCAAGCCAATCAGTGTCGGTGGTTCTCCGAAGCGGCCAATGTACGGTAGAAGCGTTCGGCGGTACCAGGGTTTTCTCTTCCCAGTCCATATGTGTTCCCATCCAGCTACCAGTTGGCGGCCTTCTAACGTCGGTTGTGTTTTCCAAGTGCGGCCGAAGTCATACTCTACAAGTCCTTGTCGTTGAAGAGCCTTGATAATCGGCTGAAGCTTCATCTCCTGTTCGGTTTCAATCGGCGCCTGTCCAGTGATAAAATCCGCAAGTGAACCCATGGCATCGAGTTCATCGGCATAGTCTACGGAGAGCGTGACAAGGTCTACTGCAAACTCAATGGGCACATGCCGTGGAAAGCGCTTGACGAGGTTGTGCAGGACCCGATACTCCAACTGGGATAGATCCTCGGGGCCTAACCCAATATTCATCATGTCATGCCCTCCCAAGTCTGTCTCCGATTCCATAGCAAGTAGCACGAATCTATCCAGTCCGGTATAGGAGCCGACTACGGAGTTCGTCAGTGTGGTGAACCCCACGTAGCGGCTCTTCCGATCTTTTGATGATGAAGGGTCAAGCGCATATGGGAGGACTGAGGCACGATATGGTTTACGTAAGACCGATGCGTACTTCTGTACGGTCGAGATCGAGGATTAGCGGGCGTCGCATCT